>ERZ773264.88-NODE-88-length-126935-cov-28.789723_pt1 | contig 126935 bp, 106 predicted proteins | sample MGYA00511910_ERZ773264 | MGnify/ENA primary metagenome ERZ773264 (study PRJEB29015, sample SAMEA2737739) | human gut metagenome | biome: human gut; feature: human-associated habitat; material: faeces | place: China | collected 2012 ...
ATGGTCAAATAGGTTTTGGCGTGACTGACAAGGAAGTTATGAAATTCCTAGATAGCTGTAAGGATTTAAATGATGATACGATAAAAAGTGTAAATTATTTGATTGAGACATTAAATGAAATAGCTGATGATGAATCTATACCTGTAAATTATATTTCATGTAATGCAAGAGCAATGAAATTTTTATTGCTTTTAATAGTTCTGGGATTGGTTGATTTTAAAACTGATTGTAAAAACAAATTAAAAGCATTAGATGCCATAAATGAAAAATTGTCAGCATTTAGTTCAGCAAAAGCAGATAGCGTAATGAAAGCTTTTTCTGGTTATTCAAATACTGTAATAGAAGAGTATAGATTGCTTGCGCTGATATCTAAAGGGGGGCATTCATTCAAAAGAGTAAAAAATAGAATGGAAATATTGGCATATTATATTAATAATTTTGACAATAGAGAACAATCATCTGGAATTATACTTGTTGAGGAAACAGATGAGTGATTGGAATATATAAAAAATTTAATGTGTTGCGTAATTGTAAGATGAAAGAAGGTATATTATGGTAAACAGAGGATCAGAATGGAGATTATGGAATTTACATATGCATTCTGCATATTCAAAAGAAACTAGAACTAAAATGTCAGTTAAAGAAATCTTTGATAAGTTAATTGAAAAAAATATTTCGATGTTTTCAATTACAGATCATTCTAATGTGGATGCATTGGATGATATTTGGAATATATACGAAAATCAGGGAAATGAAAAAGGCTTATATAAAGATCAGATTAATTTTATTCCTGGAATAGAAATTAAAACTGATAAGGGGAAGAAGGGGGTACACTTGATTTGTGTATTTCCACAAAAAATAAAAATTAGTGAAACCTATGTTAAGTCAACCAGACAGAACATATATGATAATTTTTGCTCGGTTCTAGGGTTAACCGAAAGTAAAATTACAGCTAATGGCAATGGTGATTATGGAAAAGGACTATTAACAAGCATTGTTAATTTTGAGGCAGCTGTTGAATTAACACATAAATTAGGAGGTCTTGTTATTATACATGGTGGGGATAAACATGGTAGTATTGAAAATGAAATGACACATGTGTTGAAGAAAGAACCTACACCAGAAGAAATTTATGAAACTTTAGATATTACGAAAAGTGAAATAATAGAAAAAAAGATAGATATAGTTGAATTGCCCAATCATAAAAAGAAAGAAGCAAAAAATGCAAAATTTTATAAGAATGTGTTTGGAAAGCCATGTATGGTTGCATCAGATTCTCACGAGAAAAGTGATTATGAAAGTATGGAAGAAAGATGCACATGGGTTAAGGCAGATTGTAGTTTTGAAGGATTGAGACAAGCACTGATTGACTACGACAATCGTATGTATTTGGGGGATGTGCCAGAACAAATTGAACGTATAAAGAAAAATCCAACCAAATATATTGACAAGGTAGTTATTAATTGGACTGATAATTATGACGGAAATAAAGGTAAGTGGTTTAAAAATATATGTATTCCAATGAATCCAGGCTTGATAAGTATTATAGGTAATAAAGGAAATGGAAAATCTGCAATAGCTGAAATAATAGGATTGTTAGCAGATAGTCATAATTACGAAAAATTTGCCTTTTTAAATAGGGGGAAATTTTTGAAAAATAAGCTGGCATCTAATTTTGAAGCATCGTTAATATGGGAGAATAATGGAGAAACTACTAAGAAGAATCTTTCGGATATTCCTGATGTAAATAATGTAGAACGATGTCAATGTATTCCACAACAGTATTTTGAAGAAATCTGTACAGATACGGAATTTAAGCGTTTTTCTGATGAAATAAATCATGTTATTTTTTCTAGATTGACAGAAATTGACAAAGAGAACTGCAGAGGCTTTGATGAGTTGATAGATAAGTATACTAAATCAACAGAAGAAAATATAGGTTTTTTGATTAATGATTTAACAAATGTTAATAGGAAGATTATTGATAAAGAAACAAAACTTCTATCAACATATAAAATAAGGCAGGAGGCTTTGTTAAAAGATGCAAAAACTCAGTTAGAAGCTCATATGTCTATAAAACCTAAAAAAATTGATAAACCTGAACTACCAAAAGAAAAGCAGGAAATGTATGACTCAGTTTTAGAAAAAATAAAAGAATTGTCAAATCAAAGTGAAAATGAAAATCAGAAATTATTTTCATTAAATGAAAAGGCTCGTAAGTTACAAGACATATTGGAGGAAGTTGATGAAATACATAACCGTTTTGCAAAGTCTATGGAACATATTAATGAAGAATTATTTGAGTTTGATTTGAGTGTTAATTCTATTTTTGATTTAAAAGTCAACAAAGAGAAAGTAAATGCAAAGAAAACTGAAATAGATCAACTTATAACTGAAGTGAAGGATAAGCTAGAGAATCCTGAAAGTGGTTTGGAAATCCAGCTTATCAAGTATACAAAAGAGAAAAATGATATTGTTGCAGAAGAAGATAAGCATATACAAGAATATAATGAATATTTAAACAATTTGAAGGAATGGAGTGATATTGAGAAAACTTGTAGGGAGGCAGTAAAAGTTGTAGAAGACGAAATAAAGTATATAAGTGGAGGAATCCAGGGAGATTTAAAGTCGTTATATTTTAAACGAGATGAAATAGCAAGGGATATACTTGAAGAAAAAAAGAAAATAATACAGATATATAATAGGTTTAAAAAGCCGGTAGATGATTTTTTGAGCAAAAATGGTGACCTATTAAGTGACTATAGCATATGTATTAGGTCAGGGTTGACTATTGATACAACATTTGAAAAGAATTTGTTCGACTATATAAATAGGCAGAAAAGAAATGTTTTTAAAGAAGATAATTATCAATTATATAAAACGATTGAAGAGTTAGGAGATATTGAATGCATTGAAGAGTATTTGAATATTCCTAATAAGATTATTGAAAAAATGAGTGAATTTCCGGATGGTATCATTCCGCAAATTAAGGAAAGTAGGATGCTTGATTTTTATAATTATTTATTCGGATTAGGATATCTTACAAATAAATATGAATTAGTTAGTGATGGCAAGACTTTAGACAAATTATCGCCAGGAGAAAGAGGAGCATTATTACTAATTTTTTATTTACTATTAGATTTGAGAGATATTCCGTTAGTAATTGATCAGCCAGAAGATAATTTAGATAATCAAAGCGTAACTAAAGTCCTTGTACCATTTATTCAGACGGCTAAAAATAGGAGACAAATTATATTGGTCACACATAATCCTAATTTAGCAGTTGTGGCGGATTCTGATCAAATCATTCATGTAAAAATAGATAAAGAAAATGATCAATTGGTTGAGGTCGAGGCTGGTGGCATAGAGAACGATGTAATTAATCAGGCTATTGTTACAATATTAGAGGGAACGATGCTTTCATTTAAAAAAAGAGAATTGAAATATATAGAGGAATAAAAGCACACTTTATGGACTCCAATCCTCATCCATAGCATCAGCCCAAGCCTGCAACTCGCAATCAAGAGCAAGTGCAGCATACATAAGCGGATTATCAATTGCAAGGTTATCAATAAGTCTTTGAGAGTTAGGTGTAGTATGGAGATTCTTTTCAGCTTCAGCACATGATAAGAATAGTAATGTATTATCAGCAAAAGCAATATCAATTCCGTTCTTGTATTGATTATAGTAAGCAAAATGTATTTTCATAGTAGTAGTCCTTTCTTTGTTAAAGTAATGAGTAGTCCTGGGAATGTGTGGACAGTCAATCGTATACAACATATATGCAACACTTGCAAACACAAATCTCCTATTTAAGGGCTTTTCTTGTTCTCAAAACGTTAGTTTTAGTTCTCTAAGAGATAATCTTTCGGAAAAGAGAATATCAAGAGTATATTACACCTCAGAACTTCGGTTCTGGGGTGTTTTTTTGTGTGAACTATGATAAAATAAATATTATAATAAAAAGAAAACAAGTATAAGAGATAATATATTTTAATATTAATCAAAACAGAGGGAGTGATTATATGACAACTGTAAGCACCAAAAGTGGTAGAATTATAAAAGTTGTATCCAGAGAAGAAGAGAAGAGTACATTGACAGAATCGGATAATGAAATGGATGAAAGGGCAGTTGAAGCTGTTAAGGCAGCAATAAATAAAGCGAAAATATGTAAAAAACCTATAGCCGGTTATGATAATGAAAAGAAACAGGCTTATGTAGAGTATGCAAATGGGGAAAGAAAATATGCAGAATAAAAAACCGATGATTCTTGTATTAGCGGGACCAAATGGTTTGGGGAAAAGTACAATAACAGCTTTTTTTGATAAAGTTGGTAAATATACTAATGCCGATGATGTTGTTGCGACTACGGGAATGAATAACATGGAAGCGGCTGTTTTGGTTGATCGGATGAGATATGAATCAATTGCCAAGAAAGAAGATTTTACATTTGAAACTGTTTTGTCATCTGAATATAAGTTAAATATTTTGAGAAAAGCAAAAGAAGAGGGATATTTCATAAAATGTGTATTTGTGTTAACAGTTGATCCACAAATTAATATTGCCAGAATTGAATCTCGTGTGGCGGCAGGTGGACATAATGTTGCTAGTGATAAAGTTATCGAGAGATATTACAAATCAATTAATAACATAAAAGAACTGCTTAATATATGTGATATTGTGCATGTTTACGATAATACTAAAACACCGGAAAGAATTATTCGTAAGCATAAAGAAGAATTATCAATATATCCAAATGAGTATTGGAGTGAACAGGGGATATTAGGATTGATGGAATAATATTGTTGCGAAAACATTAGATCACCATATTATTCTATTTAAAAGATAAAATATAAAAATAGTACTTTTATTTGAGCGCCTCCTATGATAGGATCAAGATCCAAAATCTAAGGAGGTAGTGCGAAATGACATTAGCAGAAAAGATATTTAATTGTTTTAAGGATAATGAAAGCTTCTCATTAAAAGAGGCATACGAGCAAAATGCTGATAAACCGAAGGAAACAGTTAGGGCTCGTATTTATGAGAAAATAGGTATTAGGTTTGAGAGAATATCAAAAGGCGTATATTGTACAATTGACAATAAGGATGAACAGTGTATATTAATTGAAGGAGACGGCAGAGATTTATCTATGCTAGGAGATAATAGCATTGATTGTATTTTGACAGATCATCCGTGGCTGGATAAAAAATCAAATAAAGGTGGAACACGGGCTTTTGCAGAATATGATTGTTTTAGATATACACTTGATGATTTTAAGGAAAAAGCAAGAGTTTTAAAAGCAGGTTGTTTTTTGGTCGAGGTATTACCTGCAGAGAATGAGAATAATTATGAGTATCTTTATCAAATTAAGCAATATGCAAAAGAGGCAGGATTTGTTTATTATTCTAAGGTATCATGGAAAAAAGGAACCTTTGTGAGTAATACAGGGAGAAAAGCAAAGAATACACAGGATATAATGATTTTTTCAAAAGGAAAGGCTAGAAATATGAGATATGATAAGAAGAAATCTGATTTAACCGGGAAAAAATGTTATATGAGTGGATGTAATGGTATGCTGCCTGCTATGTTTGATGTGCAGCCGGTAGCCAGGAAAAATAAAATACATCAAAGTGAATTACCGGTACAACTTTGTGAAGAGATATTGGAATATGTTACATATGAGGGAGAAATAATATTAGACTCGTTTGCAGGTAGTGGAGCCGTAGGTGTAGCTGCATTGAATAAAAAGAGAAGTTGTATTCTTATAGAAATTTTAAAAGAAAACATTGAAAAGATAAGAACACGCTTTAATAGTGTATTATATCAAACGGTATTGGAGTGATAATTTTGAATTTGCAGATGGATGGAAGAAAAGCTGATAATTATTCAAGTAATGCACAGAAAATAAGAGTTATAACTGAAGACTGGGTAAATAATAATATGTTTTGTCCATATTGTGGAAATAAATATGTTTCACATTTTGAGAATAACAAGCCAGTTGCTGATTTCTTTTGTCCATCCTGTAAGGAAGAGTATGAGTTGAAAAGTAAAGGCGCATCTATCAGTAATAAGATAAATGATGGTGCATATAATACAATGATAGAGAGGATAACCTCAATCAATAATCCCAATTTTTTCTTTATGCACTATAATAAAATTAGCCTACAGATTGAAAATTTTGTTATGGTACCAAAATATTTCTTTTCACCGGATATAATAGAAAAGAGAAAGCCATTGGCAGAAACTGCCAGAAGAGCAGGATGGACGGGCTGTAATATTTTATTGAACAGGATTCCAAATGAAGGAAGAATTTACATTGTACAAAATAAAAAGGAAATATCTGTTAAAAAGATAATGGAAAAGGTGCATAGAACAGAATTTTTACGTGGTAGTAAGTTGGAAACAAGGGGCTGGATGTTGGACGTGTTGAATTGTGTTAATATAATTGAAGACAGAGATTTTACGTTAGAGCAGATGTATAGTTTTGAGAAGATGCTTGCAGGAAAACATCCGGACAATCATCATATAAAAGATAAAATAAGACAGCAATTACAAATGTTAAGAGATAATGGAATTATAGAGTTTATAGGAAGAGGACGCTATAGAAAAAATAATTGATTAAAGAGAATATCAAGAGTATATTACACCTCAGAACTTCGGTTCTGGGGTGTTTCTTTATTTGAATTGTGGTATTATTATAAAATAATGATAAGAAAAATTATTTGAAGGGAGTGAATTAAATAAAAGATGTTGCAGAGATAATGCTAATATGATTATCATCTGAATGAAGATAAAACCGAATGAAATGTATAAACATGTGACAACTGTAAGTAGTATAAAATTATTAGCGAAACAGTTTAATGAATGGTATATAAAGAAAAATGAGAAGAAGAATATATGAGATTATTGAAGTAAGTGAAGACGGTGATTCGTTAAGTAAAGCATATGATATTTTTATGATGATGTGTATCATTGCTAGTCTGGTACCATTAGCATTCAAGGAGCAGAATGGTGTTTTTAATGTTATGGATTGGATTACAACAATAATATTTGTTGGTGATTATATGTTAAGACTGTTTACAGCAGATTATAAACTTGGTAAAGGAAAAGTTTCTTATATTGAATATCCATTTACAGCTATGGCTATAATTGATTTGCTATCCGTATTACCTTCTTTTATGATAATTAATAGTGGAATTAAACTTTTAAGAGTAACAAGACTTATTAAAACATTTAGGGTGTTTAGAGTATTTAAGAGTTTTAGATATTCAAAAAATATTGATATACTTGTCAGGGTATTTAAAAGGCAAAAGGATAGTCTTACAATAGTTGCTTTTCTAGCTATGGGATACATATTTGTGACGGCACTTGTAATGTTTAATATCGAACCTGATACTTTTAATAGTTTTTTTGATGCGATTTATTGGGCAACCGTGTCATTGACAACAGTTGGTTATGGGGATATTTATGCTACGTCAGGTATAGGGAAAATTCTTACAATGATTAGTTCATTGTTTGGAATTGCAATCGTTGCGTTGCCGGCAGGCATTATAACTGCTGGGTATATGTCAGAAATTAATGCAGATGATAAATATAACTAGATTAATACGAATATAAAAGTGAATGGCATTGATGAAAAACTGAAGTTGAAATGTTCACTTTTTAAAAAATATATGAAATAAGAGGCAGCAAAATGGATTTTGAAAGCAGAAGACAAAGAATTTTAGACAAGATGGAGGACAATTCTATAGCAATATTGTACTCAGGCATCGAGCACCATGTGAGCGCAGATGAGTATGATTTATTTACAGCACAGGCTAACCGCAATTTCTTCTATCTGACCGGACTTAGACGTGACAACATGGTCCTTGTCCTGGATAAATGTGTAGAGCCTGCTAAGACAATGCTCTTCATAGAGGAGGCAGACCCTACGATGGAGCGCTGGTACGGCAGAAAGGTGACTATGGAGGAAGCCGAGGAAATATCAGGAATTGATGAAGTAGAATACATTTATGAGCTTGAGAGTACACTGGACAGGATAATGACGCGTGAGGATGTATACACAGCATATTTTGACACGTATCGTCATCAGAAAGTGGATTTGCCGGATTACAATGTGGTAAAAGCCAATGAATTTAAGACAGATTATCCAGGAGTTGCTGTGAAGAATCTTTTCCCACTTGTGGCAGAGGAGCGTATGCAGAAGGATGAGGATGAGATTGAGCTCACCAAAAAGGCAATCGCTCTCACAAAGGACGGACTCTGCAATGTGATGGCTAATTTAAAGCCTGGCATGAAGGAATATCAGACACAGGCTGACTTTGAATATATCATAAGACGTGGCGGTGCAGAGTGGACAGCATTCCCTACAATAGCCGGAAGCGGAATGAATGGAACGATGCTTCACTATGACACAAATCGTGAGACGATGGAGGATGGAACACTGGTGCTTCTTGACCTTGGAGCCAGAATAGATGGCTACAATTCGGATATTACGAGAACATATCCGGTAAATGGCAGGTTCACCGAGCGCCAGAAACAGGTTTATGATATCGTGCTCGCCGCAAACCGAAAGATTGTTGAGGTTGCAAAGCCGGGAATGACTACAAAGGAATTAAATGAAGTATGTAAGGATGTGCTTGCAGACGGGCTTATGAAGCTTGGACTTATAAAGAATTCTGTAGAGATTTCGAAGTATTACATGCATGGCGTGTCACACCATCTGGGAATTGATGTGCATGACGTGACAGTTGACTCAAACAGCAGGCTTCGTCCGGGAGCAATCATAAGTGATGAGCCGGGACTGTATATAGATGAATGGGAAATCGGTATCAGGATTGAGGATGATGTGCTTATCACCGAGGATGGTGCAGTGTGTCTGTCGGAGGATATCATCAGAACCACGGAGGATATAGAGGCTTACATGGCTGAGCACAAAAAGAATTAATCGTGGTAAATGATAAATTTTGCGGTTTATAATATTTTTATGTGACATAATCTGATTTATGTATTATAGTAGTGCTAGTATAGCAGTTATTTTTTATTGCTGTATAGGTGCAACGAAAATAATTCGTTCGACAGATGAAAGGAGAACAACTATGGTAAAGAAGATTAATAGCAGTGAATTTGAACAGGTTAAAAATAATAAGGCTATCATTGTTGATTTTTCGGCAGAGTGGTGCGTTCCATGCAAGATGCTTGCGCCGGTAATGGAGCAGCTTTCTGATGAAATCACAGATGTGGAGTTTTACAATATTGATGTGGACGAGAATCCTGATCTGGCAAGAGAGTATCGTATAATGAATATTCCGGCAGTTATTGCAATCAAGGGCGGTCAGGTTGCCGGTCAGCAGATTGGTCTTGTGTCTAAGGACGATATGAAGGGCTTTATAGAGGGAGTTTTCTAAGACAAAGCGTTTTATGAAGCTTTCTAAGAAGCGAGAAGACACCTGCAATGAGCTTTTTGTGAATATGCAAGGTGTGATGCTTAACAGTTATTATGGATAGTGTAAACCGGGCAGGATATCGTGCCCGGTTTTACATTTTTTACATTTAATTAGTTCTCTCGGAAGATTTTTCCAAAGATGAATCTAACAAGTGGTCCGGCTACAAAAAGCTGCCAGAAGAAAGCCATTGGAAAGTTTCTTACGACGAGCTCACAGAATGTAGCAAATATCTGTGAATTAAAACCACCATTGAAAAGGATGGTAGCGATAAAGCTCATCATAGGACACATAAACCAGATTGAGAAGACAGAAATTGCAAGGATTATAGCAATAGGTCTGTCCTTTCCCGGTGTGACGATTTTGAAAGCACATTTTTTGGCAAGTGGTCCGGCAATGAATGTATCAAGGATAAAACCGGCAACAATCATGATAGGAAATTCGCCTAATGCGGCCTTAAAAACAAAGTTCTTCATACCGCCTGTTTCAAGGGCAATATTGTAGCATATCATGGCATAAACCATGACAAGCACCATCATGATGGTAAAAACGGTTTCCTGTAATCTGTTTTTTGGCATTTTTCTTAAATCCTCCTGTTATGTAAAATAAATATAGCCGTAACGAGTAGTTACAATAGGCTCTTGATAGCTGCGATAATTGAAAAAGGCTTGAAGTGTATACAAGGCTTCATGCACGTAAAAGCGCAAAAAAATAGACAGAGGGAAACTTTCGTCTCGCTCTGTCTAAGCTGCAACTACCATTAATTGTCAATAGCTTATCACAGATAGAATATAAAAATCAATAGGAAGTTGGTACTATAGAAAATATGATAATAAAAGATATCGAATTTAAATTAAAAGACGGCAGAACTGCTATTTTGCGAAGTGCAAATGAAAAGGATGCCAAAGCTCTTATAGAGTACATGAAAAAGTCAACCGGTGAAACGGATTTCTTACTGAGGACACCGGAAGAATGTGAGACACAGACCATCGAGCAGGAGATTGATTTCATAAATAGCTGCAATTTGTCGGATACACATACGCTGCTGGTATGTGAAGCAGGTGGAAAAATTGCAGGAAATTGCATGGTCTGGTGGAATAAACGCGCGAAAACCGGACACAGGGCAAATGTGGCAATCGGTTTGCTGAGCGAATTCTGGAATCAGGGGATCGGAACGAGAATGTTCCGGGAAATGATAAAAATAGCAGAAAGCAATCCGAATATATTGCAGATGGAATTGGATTTTATTGAGGGCAATAGCAGGGCGAGAGCACTTTATGAGAAGATGGGCTTCAGGATAACTGGCATCAAATTTAATTCTATCAGACAAAATGACGGAACCTTGTGCAATGAGTATTCAATGATAAGGAAAATTAGTAGATAAGCAAACTTTTTATAAAAAGCCACAATATGTATTTTAGCGAGTACCAGAGAGTTTATACCTTGTAAACGTTTACTATTATGTTATACTGTAATCATTGCCGGGCATACTAATGTGTGAATGTGAACGGTAAACGGAAAAAGTAATAAGAACAGCAGGAGAATGATTTTATGCTGTATCATAAATAAAAATGAGGTGAAAATCGTGCTTAAAGCAGAAAATTTAACTTTAAACGTAGATGATGAGGGCGGAAAGAAATGCCTTCTGAACAATATATCATTTCAGGTAGAGGACGGAGAAATGCTTGTCATCACCGGACCAAACGGAGGTGGAAAATCCACTCTGGCAAAGACCTTGATAGGTATTCAGACACCTGACAGCGGAAAGATTATACTTGACGGACAGGATATCACAGAGCTTGACATCAATCACAGGGCAAATGCGGGAATAGGCTTTGCATTCCAGCAGCCACCTAGATTTAAGGGAATGACGGTCATGAAGCTGCTCAAGCTTGCAGCAAAGGAGGAGCTTTCGGACAAGGAGTGCTGTGACCTTCTCACCGCGGTAGGACTCTGTGCAAAGGATTACATTTACCGCCAGATTGACGGCACACTCTCAGGTGGAGAGATGAAGCGAATTGAGATTGCATCAGTGCTTGCCAAGGAGCATTCGCTTTGCATATTTGATGAGCCGGAGGCTGGAATCGATCTGTGGAGCTTTTCAATGCTCATACAGAAATTCGAGGAAATCCATACTGAGAAAAAGCAGAGCCTCATAGTGATTTCACATCAGGAGAAAATCATAAATATGGCAGACCGCATCATGATAATTGATGGCGGAGAAATCAAGAAAATCGGCACAAAGGACGAGGTGCTGCCTTATCTCAATGGTGTACAGAAATGTCACAAATGTGCAGAGAGACTGGAGGGAAGAGCATAATATGGTAAAGCTTGACAACGTAACAGAGGGCGTATTGGACGTCATAAATGATAATAAATTCAGTCAGACCGGTGCCTTTAATCTGCGTGAAAACGGCACATCAATCTGCCACGGAGACAGTGAGCATATCAAGATAAAGAAAAAGACGGACAAGCCCGGCATTGATATTTATATTGATGGAAAGACCGACGGAGAGGCTGTCTATATCCCAGTAGTACTCAGCAAATCAGGCATGACAGACCTTGTATACAATGATTTCTATGTGGAGGATGGTGCAGATGTAAGGATTGTGGCAGGCTGCGGAATCCACAACAGCGGCTGCAACGAGAGCAGACACGACGGCATCCATACCTTCCATGTAGGCAAAAATGCGAATGTCCGATATGAGGAAAAGCACTACGGCGAGGGAAACGGAACAGGTGCGAGAGTGCTCAACCCTGTAACAAATATATTTGTGGGTGAGAATTCTGTTTTCACACTCGATACAGCACAGATAAAGGGTGTTGATTCTACAGTCCGTGAGACCAATGTGGAGCTTGGAAAGGACGCAAAGCTTTATGTCACAGAGCGTCTCATGACAGATGGAGAGCAGAAGGCGGAGTCGAACATCGAGGTACAGTTAAATGGAGAGGACAGCTCTGCGCAGATTGTTTCCAGATCCGTAGGAAAAGGAAACTCTGTCCAGACCTTCCATCCGAATGCTATCGGCAACAGCAAATGCCAGGCTCATATCCAGTGTGATTCTATCATCATGGATCATGCAGAGGTCGGTTCAATCCCTGAAATCAGGGCAAAAAATATCGATGCAGCTATCATCCATGAGGCAGCAATCGGCAGGATAAACGACGAGCAGCTTCTCAAGCTCCGTACACTCGGACTTACAGAGGAAGAGGCAGAGGAAGTTATCATACAGAATTTCTTAAACTAAATCAGGCGTAAATAGAATCCCGGAGTGTGATATTGATATGCTATCAAAGCATACAATACGCTCCGGGGTTTATATTATGCGAATTATCATTAACTTGCAATCTTGACATAAACAGTAAACAACAGTAAAATAAAATCAAAACAGTAAACAACAGTAAAAGACAGTAAAACAAATTCAAAACAGTAAACAACAGTAAAAATTGGAGGCTGATATGCAAAATCCATTCACGCTTACATTTGGAAGAAGTCCACTGGAGTCGGTAGACCGTCCGGTACAGATTAATGAGATAATTGAGAATTTTACAGCGGATACAATAAATCAGCAGATGTTTATAATTACCGGTGTGCGAGGCTCGGGAAAAACAGTAATGATGACAGAAATTTCGCATAAGCTAAGAGAAAATGATGACTGGGTGGTTATAGAACTCAATCCGGCAACGGACCTGTTGTCTGCAATGCTTTCAAAATTGAATAGTGATAATATATGTGCGGGACTTATAAAATCGGCAAAGCTCGATTTATCATTTTTCGGTTTTGGAGTATCTATAGAGGGGACACAGCCGATTACAGATGCAGAGACAGCTATTATAAAGATTTTGGAAAGGCTTAAAAAGGGAGGTAAGAGACTGCTTATTACGATAGATGAGATGACAAATAGTGAGTACATGAAGGTTTTTGCAGGAGCCTTTCAGATATTTGTAAGACAGGAGCTGCCTGTATTTCTATTAGGAACAGGATTGTATGAAAATATAGAGGAGCTTCAGAATGAGAAGAGCCTTACATTTTTGTACAGAGCACCTAAAATCCAGCTCAAACCATTAAATAACGCGGCAATAATCAATAAGTATAAGACTATTTTTAACATATCTCCGGAGAAAGCAGCACAGATGGCGGGACTGACCAAAGGCTATCCTTTTGCATTTCAGGTTTTAGGGTATCTGACGTGGAACAATGATGGTGACTACAATGGCATTTTGGGCGAGTATGAACAGTATCTGAGCGAATTTGTATATGACAAAATCTGGTCGGAGCTTTCTCAGAAGGATCGCATAGTTGCAAAGGGGATTGCAGATATAAAAAGCGGAAAAATAAAAGAAATCAGGGATGCAATTGGGATGGAGACAAACGAATTCAATCCGTACCGTAAGCGCCTTATAAGAAAGGGAATTGTATCGGGAGAGATACGGGGATATGTGTATTTTACGCTACCGCTTTTTGAGGAATATGTGATTGAAAATTATTAAAATGAGCACAGGTTCAGCAGATTATAATAAGGAGTCAAAATGAAAGCGTATTATCATCTACCGGGATTATTTGAATTTTATGAATTATACAAAGAATTTCTCCCACTGTACCGCAAGCACAGGGAATATTTCTATGACTGGTGCGACATAGGCTCAATATACGGTGCACCGGCAGACTGCATATGGGGCGGAGGCCGCGTCGGTTTTGGTGAGCACGATCCGAAGGAAGTGCTTAAGCTGATGCAGGAATATGGGATATCCGCGAGACTTACCTTTAGCAATTCATTGCTTACTAGGGAGCATCTTCCTGACAAAAAATGTAACGAACTGTGCAGGATATTTGATATAGGCAGAGATAATGAGCGAAGCAGGGGCTTTGGAAATGGCATAATCATCTACTCAGATATTCTGCTTGATTACATAAAAGAAAACTACCCTGACTTTTATTTTGTGTCTTCAACCACAAAGGTTCTGACGGATTTCTGTGAATTTAAAAATGAGCTAAACAGAGAGGAATTCCGCTATGTGGTATCGGATTTCAGGTTGAACAAATCATTTGACAATCTGAAAGCATTATCACAGCATCAAAAGGATAAAGTAGAATTTTTGTGCAATGAGTGCTGCTGGTTTGGCTGCATGGACAGGAAGAAATGCTACGAGACGGTTAGCCGCAAAAATCTGGGCGAGGATTGCCCGGAGCATTATTGTACTGCACCTGATGCTGGGCAGGGATATCTCTTTTCAAAGGCGATGGAAAATCCGGGATTTATAGGAGTAGACGATATAAAGAACACTTATCTGCCAATGGGCTTTAGCAATTTTAAAATAGAGGGAAGAGGGCTTGGAAGTGCTATGATACTTGAATTTTTGCTTTATTATATGACGAAGCCACAGTATCAGATACATGTCAGAGAGCACATTTATCTCGATAATATGCTGGATTTATTTTGAAATATAAAAACTATACATTAACCATAATAGAAAGCGTGATTTTCAAAAATGAATATTAGAAGAGCACAGGAAAAAGACATACCAAGACTTATTGAATTATTAGAGCAGGTGCTTCAGATCCATGCCGATATCAGACCGGATATTTTTATTCCGGGGACGACAAAATATACAAATGAAGAGCTTGCAGAAATGATAAAGGACGATACAAAGCCGATATATGTTGCGGCAGATGATGACGATGTATGCATGGGATATGCATTCTGCCAGATAAGACAGCAGCCGTTTTCCAACAATATGGTGCCGTTTACATCACTTTTCATAGATGATCTGTGTGTAGATGCAAAGACCAGAGGAGCGCATATCGGAGAGCAGCTTTTTGAATATGTCAAGAATGAGGCAAAGCATCTTGGCTGCTACGAGGTCACGCTCAATGTATGGAGCGGAAACACATCTGCTGAGAAATTTTATGAGAAGATGGGGCTCAAGACAAAGGAACGCCAGATGGAGTATATTTTAATGTAAAATGTATGTTGACAAACACAAAAAGGAGTGATAAACTTTAAACAAATTTAGCGAGATAAAGTATTAAATCGTTAAAGAAGTGAAAACAGTTTAAACTGTTTCGACAATTAAATAAATTGTAAACCGTTGAAGCGGAGATAACGGCAATGATGCCCTTACAGAGAGCCTGTGGTGCTGAGAATCAGGTGTGAAACAAGTTGTCAAATGGACCGCTGAGGGCGCAGTCAAATGGATTTATCATTCATCCAGATATCCAGAGTATTCTGCGACGTGTGGGCATACGTCATTTGCCCAGGATATGTTGGTATCCTGCCAAGCGCACGAGCTTTATCGTGAATTCAAGGTGGCACCGCGGATAGTTAAGATTATTCGTCCTTGACAGAACTAAAATTCTGTCAAGGACGTTTTTTAGTGAACAAAGAGGTACAATGGAGTTTGCAAGTCTGCATGCTCGCATGCAAGCTTGCGAACGAACATTGGACATTTATTCACTACCACACAAAATTTGGAGGCAAGCATATGAAAATTTCACCTACACTGACCGAAGTTAAAGAAATAGCAAAAACTGGGAAGTATGACATTCTCCCTGTAAGCTGTGAGATATTATCAGATTTTATCACACCTATAGAGGCTATGAGGATTCTGCAGAATGTTTCAACACATTGTTATCTGCTTGAATCAGCACAAGCCAATGAAGCCTGGGGAAGATATACATTTTTGGGATATGATCCAAAGCTTGAGATTAACTGCATAGATGGTCACATGAAGCTTGGAAAGCTTTCGGTGGAAACGGAAAATCCTTCAGAGTACATCAGACAGATTCTTTCAGAGTATAAGAGTCCGAAATTTGATTATCTGCCTTCGTTTACAGGTGGCCTTGTAGGTTATTTTTCGTATGATTATCTGGGCTACAAGGAGAAAAGCATCAGAGGAAAAGCAAGGGACACAGAGGATTTCAAGGATGTTGATCTGATGCTTTTTGATAAGGTAATAGCATTTGACAATCTGTGCCAGAAGATAATACTAATCGCAAATATGTCATTTGATGCTCCGGAAACAGGCTACAACAAAGCGATTGTTGAGTTAAAGCAGCTTAGGGAGCTTCTGATGCACGGAGAGAAAAAACAGAATATGGGTGGTAAGCTGCTGGGCGATGTAACACCGCTTTTTGACAAGGAGCAGTATTGTGAGATGGTCGAGAAGGCAAAACACCATATCAAAGAGGGGGATATTTTCCAGATAGTTTTATCCAACAGATTGAGCGCACCGTTTGAGGGAAGCCTTTTTGATACCTACCGCGTGCTTCGAACGATAAATCCTTCGCCGTACATGTTTTATTTTTCGGGAACCGATGTGGAGGTTGCTGGAGCATCTCCGGAGACACTTGTGAAGCTTGAAAATGGAGTGCTTCACACATTCCCGCTGGCAGGCACGAGGCCGAGAGGTGCCACAGCAGAGGAGGATAAAAAGCTTGAGGAAGGGCTGCTTAAGGACGAAAAAGAGCTCGCAGAGCACAACATGCTCGTGGACCTTGGAAGAAATGACCTCGGAAAGGTAAGTAAATTCGGAACTGTAAAAGTTGAAAAGCTTCATTCCATAGAGAGATATTCACATGTGATGCATATAGGCTCGACAGTGCGTGGAGAGATAAGGCAAGAGTATGACGCACTCGATGCAATAGAGGCCGTGCTTCCGGCAGGAACACTTTCAGGAGCACCAAAAATCAGAGCGTGCCAGCTTATCGGAGAGCTTGAGGACAACAAGCGAGGCATTTACGGTGGCGCGATTGGATATATAGATTTTACAGGAAATATGGACACATGTATTGCAATCCGTATTGCCTACAAGAAAAACGGCAAGGTTTTCGTGAGAAGCGGAGCGGGAATAGTTGCGGATTCAGATCCTGAGAAGGAATTTCAGGAGTGCATAAACAAGGCAAAGGCGTCTCTTAAGGCACTGGAAGTCTCACAGGAGGTGGAAGAATGATTTTACTGATTGATAACTACGACAGCTTTTCTTACAATCTGTATCAGCTGATCGGAGAGATAGAGCCTGATATCAGAGTAATCAGAAATGATGAGATGACTGTTGAAGAGATTAGGGCTTTAAAGCCTGACCGCATCATATTATCACCGGGACCGGGAAGGCCTGAGGATGCGGGCGTGATAATAGCTGTGGCAAAGGAGCTTGGAAAGGAAATCCCAATCCTTGGCGTGTGCCTCGGCCATCAGGCGATATGCGCAGCATACGGTGCGACAGTCACATATGCAAAGGAGCTCATGCACGGAAAGCAATCGGATGCATCGTTTGACACAGAAAGCCTTTTATTCAAGGGTTGCCCGAAAAAAGCAAAGGTAGCACGTTACCATTCACTGGCTGCAGATGCGGACACGATGCCTGATTGCCTAAAGATTACAGCCACTACAGATGGTGGTGAGATCATGGCTGTTGAGCATAAGGAATATCCGATATACGGAGTGCAGTTTCACCCGGAGTCAATCATGACACCGGACGGAAAGCAGATGCTTAGTAATTTTATCAAAGCTTAATTGAAAATTGCAGCGTTTAATGAATTTATATATTAGTTGTTGAATTGAAAACAAATAGCAGAACAAAATCATAAACAAAATTATAAACGAAATATTACCGGAATACAGGAGGACATAATCATGATCAAAGAAGCCATAGTAAAAATCGTAAACAAAGAAGACCTCACATATGACGAGGCATATGCAGTGATGAATGAGATCATGGGCGGTGAGACAACACAAACCCAGAATGCAGCTTTTCTTGCAGCTCTTTCAACAAAGAGTGCAAAGGCTGAGACAACAGACGAAATCGCAGGCTGTGCAGCAGCCATGAGAGAGCATGCCATACAGGTGAAAACAGGTATGGATGTGTTTGAAATCGTAGGAACAGGCGGAGACAATGCACAAAGCTTCAACATTTCAACAACCTCTGCACTTGTTGCGGCAGCAGGTGGAATGAAGGTGGCAAAGCACGGAAACAGGGCAGCCTCTTCATTATGCGGCACAGCAGACTGTCTTGAGGCGCTCGGTGTCAACATAGACCAGAGCCCTGAGAAATGTGTAGAGCTTTTAAATAAAGCCGGCATGTGCTTCTTCTTTGCACAGAAATATCACACATCAATGAAATATGTCGGACCTATCAGAAAAGAGCTTGGTTTTAGAACAGTATTCAATATTTTAGGACCGCTCACAAATCCGGGTTCACCGGCCATGCAGCTTCTGGGAGTGTATGATGAGTATCTTGTAGAGCCGCTTGCACAGGTGCTTGTAAGCCTCGGAGTAAAGCGCGGAATGGTAGTATATGGCATGGATAAGCTCGATGAGATTTCCATGAGCGCACCGACCAAGATATGCGAGATAAAGGACGGATGGTTCAGAACCACAGTAATCTCACCGGAGGATTTCGGCTTTGAGCGCTGTACAAAGGAGGATTTAAAAGGCGGTACACCTGAGGAAAATGCGAAAATTGTACGTGATATCTTAGGTGGACAGAAGGGCCATAAGAGAAATGCGGTACTTATGAACGCAGGCGCATCACTTTATATCGGAGGAAAGGCCGACAGCATGAAAGAGGGTATCGAGCTTGCAGCAGAAATCATTGATTCAGGAAAAGCACTTGAAACACTCGATAAGCTCATCGAGGTAAGCAACAGCTAAGCACACAAAACAGGAAAGGAAAAGCGATGAATATTTTAGACCAGCTAGCAGAATATTCAAGGCTTCGCGTGGCAGAGGACAAGAAAAAAATAAGCCTTGAGGAAATGAAAAATATCGCGATTCAGACGAAAAACGAAAAGCTTTGTGATTTTGCATTTGAAAAAGCACTCAAAAAGGATGACTTGAGCTTCATATGCGAGTGCAAGAAGGCTTCGCCGTCAAAGGGGCTTATAGAGCCGGATTTCAGATATCTTGAAATTGCAAGGGAATACGAGGCGGCAGGTGCGGATTGCATCTCGGTACTGACAGAGCCAAAGTGGTTTTTAGGCTCGGATGAGTATCTTAAGGAGATTGCAAAAACGGTTTCGATTCCGTGCATCCGAAAGGATTTTACGGTTGATGAATATCAGATATATCAGGCAAAGACACTCGGTGCCGCTGCGGTGCTTTTAATCTGCTCAATACTGTCAGAGGAACAGCTCAGTAAATACATAAAAATCTGCGACAGCCTTGGCATAAGCGCCCTTGTAGAGATACACAATGAAAAAGAGGCAGGGATGGCGGTAAGAGCCGGTGCCAGAATAATAGGTGTAAACAACCGCAATCTGAAGGATTTTACAGTTGATACAGCTAACAGCAAAAAGCTGCGCGACCTGATTCCCGATGACATCATATTTGTATCGGAAAGCGGTGTAAAGAGCACAGACGATATCAGGGCAATACGTGAAATCGGAGCTGACGCAGTGCTTATCGGAGAGACGCTGATGAGAGCGGACGACAAAAAGGCTAAGCTTGATGAATTGCGATTAAGCTAATAGAGATATATAAGTATCTTCATGGTTTTAAGAATATCTGTAACTATTCAGTACAGAAAACAAAATATTTACAAATATACATCAGAAGGGAAAACATCATGACAAATCCAAACGGAAGATTTGGTATTCACGGAGGACAGTACATTCCTGAAACCCTCATGAATGCCGTTAAAGAATTAGAAGAAGCATACAATTATTACAAAAACGATCCTGAATTTAACAGAGAGCTCACAGAGCTTCTCAACGATTATGCAGGAAGACCATCGAGACTGTACTATGCAGAAAAGATGACAAAGGATCTCGGTGGAGCAAAAATATACCTTAAAAGAGAGGATTTAAACCATACAGGAGCCCACAAGATCAACAACGTATTAGGTCAGGCACTTCTTGCAAAGAAAATGGGCAAAACCCGCCTGATAGCTGAGACCGGAGCCGGTCAGCACGGCGTGGCAACAGCAACGGCCGCAGCCCTTATGGGTATGGAATGTGTTGTATTCATGGGCGAGGAGGACACAAAGCGTCAGGCGCTCAATGTATATCGCATGCGTCTGCTCGGAGCAGAGGTTATCCCGGTTACATCAGGCACAGCCACATTAAAGGATGCCGTATCGGAGGCAATGAGAGAGTGGACCAAGAGAATTTCGGACACACATTATTGCCTTGGCTCGGTTATGGGACCACATCCGTTCCCTACCATCGTAAGAGATTTCCAGGCGGTCATCTCAAAGGAAATCAAGGAGCAGATGCTTGAAAAGGAGCACAGACTGCCTGATGCGGTTATCGCATGTGTGGGCGGCGGCTCAAATGCCATCGGAAGCTTCTACAACTTCATAGAGGATGAGGGAGTTGAGCTCATCGGCTGCGAGGCAGCAGGAAGAGGAATAGATACATTTGAGACTGCAGCCACAGTAAATACAGGCCGTCTTGGTATCTTCCACGGCATGAAGTCATATTTCTGTCAGGATAAATACGGACAGATTGCTCCGGTTTATTCTATTTCTGCAGGACTTGACTATCCGGGAGTCGGACCGGAGCACGCATATCTGCACGATATCGGAAGAGCAAAATATGTACCGGTAACAGATGATGAAGCGGTAAATGCTTTTGAATACCTCGCAAAGACAGAGGGAATCATCCCTGCAATCGAGTCCTCACATGCAGTGGCGTATGCCATGAAGCTGGCGCCTACAATGGACAAGGACAAGATAATCGTTGTTACTGTTTCAGGCAGAGGCGACAAGGACTGCGCGGCAATAGCAAGATACAGAGGGGAGAATATTTATGAGTAAGATAAGAAGTGCGTTTGAAAACGGCAAGGCATTTATACCATTTATCACCTGCGGTGATCCAAATTTAGAGACAACTGCAAAAATCGTAAGAGAAGCTGTTGCAAACGGAGCAGACCTTATAGAGCTTGGAATTCCATTCTCTGATCCTACAGCAGAGGGACCTGTAATCCAGGGCGCCAACATAAAGGCACTTGCAGCCGGAGTCACCACTGACAAGGTTTTTGACCTTGTGAGAGATTTGAGAAAAGATGTCACAATCCCTATGGTTTTCATGACATATGCAAATGTGGTTTACTCATACGGTGCAGAAAAGTTTATCAGTACATGTAAGGAAATAGGCATTGACGGACTTATTCTGCCGGATATCCCATATGAGGAAAAGGAAGAGTTTTTACCACTCTGCGAGAAATATGATGTGGACCTTATTTCATTTATCGCACCTACATCAAAGGATCGCATTGCGATGATAGCAAAGGAGGCAACCGGCTTCATTTATGTGATTTCAAGCCTCGGAGTCACCGGTACAAGAAGCGAGATTAAGACAGATCTGGCTTCAATAGTCAAGGTAATCAGAGAAAACACAGATGTGCCATGTGCTATCGGTTTTGGCATTTCAACACCCAAGCAGGCAAAGAAGATGGCAGATATCTCGGATGGTGCCATTGTGGGCTCTGCCATCATCAAGATAATCGATGAGTATGGTGAGGCTTCACCAAAGTATGTCGGTGAGTATGTTAAAGCAATGAAGGATGCGCTGTAATTTGTATTGACCGCTTGACAAAATTATTGGTTAATTCATAATAAAGTAAAAGGATGCAGATTTGCAAATATAGTGAGAATTAACGTGGAGATACAATAATGCAGGAAAATGAGAAAGACAAAAGATTAGAAAAACAGCTTGATTTCATCAGAGAAATCGACAAGGAAAAGGAGATATTCCGCCAGACGTATTTAGCTGATGCAAGCCGCAAGGAAAATGATGCGGAGCATGCCTGGCATATGGCTATCATGACCATGCTCTTGAGTGAGTATGCCAATAAGAAGATAGACGTGCTAAAGACAGTAGGAATGCTTTTGATACACGACATAGTAGAGATTGACGCAGGAGACACATATGCCTATGATGAGGCAGGCAAGGCCACACAGCATGAGCGTGAGCAGAAGGCGGCGGAGCGTATATACGGACTCTTGCCAAAGGAACAGGGCGAGCCGCTTTTAAAGCTGTGGGAGGAATTTGAGGCGCAGCAGACACCGGAAGCCAGATTTGCCCGCACCATGGACAATATCCAGCCAATGCTCCTAAACGATGCATCGGGCGGGCTTTCATGGCGTGAGCACAGTGTAAAGCTGTCGCAGATACTCGGCAGAAATAAGCGCACAGCACTTGGCTCAGAGAAAATCTGGGATTATGCGTTTAACAATATACTGAAAAAGCATGTTGAGAGCGGAAATATCATAGATGATGAGGGCGTCTTCTCTGCGGAAGCCGGTGCGTGTGCAAAAGCCAGCGAGCGTAATGGACGGTAATAATGATTTACTGAAAAATCCTTTGAAAATCACGTATAATTCTATTGTAGACCGTCGTCTTGTATGATATACTTTATTGGATTAAATCGGTGAACTATAAATGAAATGTAATTATTCAAGGAGGCTCGAATTGTTACATGACAATTATATTGAGCTTCATCGAAATCCACAGAATAAAACACACGGAGGAATCAAAATGAATATTGTATGCTTAGACCTTGAGGGAGTATTGGTACCTGAAATCTGGATTGCATTTGCAAAGGAGACAGGCATTCCTGAGCTTGAGAAGACAACAAGAGATGAGCCTGATTATGATAAGCTCATGAACTATAGAATAAATATTTTAAAGGAGCACGGACTCGGATTAAAAGAAATCCAGGAGACAATCGCAAAGATAGATCCAATGCCTGGCGCAAAGGATTTTTTGGATGAGCTTCGTTCAATCACACAGGTAATCATCATCAGTGATACATTTTCACAGTTTGCAGGCCCGCTCATGAAGAAGCTCGGCTGGCCGACAATCTTTTGTAACGAGCTTGAGGTTGCTGAAGATGGCGAGATTACAGGCTTTAGAATGAGATGTGAGCAGTCAAAGCTTACAACTGTAAAGGCACTGCAGTCTATCGGATACGATACTATCGCAAGCGGTGACAGCCACAACGATTTAGGCATGATACAGGCCAGCAAGGCAGGTTTCCTTTTCAGAAGCACAGATGCCATCAAGAAGGACTACCCTGAGCTTCCTGCATATGAGACATATGATGAGCTGCTTGCAGCGATTAAAGCAGCATTATAATCATAAATATAGTTGATAAACAGCTTCCCACATGATATTTTAGAGTGGACACATCCACCTGTACATGTGGGAAGTTTCTATATATTTATGGCATGCGAAATTATACGAAGGAGGGCAGAGCATAGTGGCGTATACAGTAACACACATATATGAGGCTGATTTTGGCTGTGAGGAAAGAGCAGACGGCGCAAAAGCAAAATGCGTGGTTTATCTCGAGGACGAAAACGGCAGACAGCGTCATGTAGAGGTTGAGGATGAATGGCTTACGGCAAATGGGATAGAAGAGGGAAGCAGCTGGAAAGAAAATATCACAGATGAAGCCTGAATCATAAACTATGAGATTAATTATGTGATTAGAGTATGTGAATAAATTTTGTGTAGATGCACATTGTGTATTGACAACAGTATAAAAGGTGCTATAATAAAATTAACATATGAACAATCATTCATATGTTCAATGAAAAACGTACAGTAAAACAAATAATTCATGAAAATAAGGAGAACACCACTATGAAGAAGACTTACAAAATCGATGTAGACTGCGCTAACTGCGCCAACAAGATGGAGGATGCCGCAAAGAATACAGCAGGTGTAAAGGATGCTACAGTCAATTTCATGACACTAAAGATGAGCGTTGAGTTTGAAGAGGGACAGGATGCAAAGGCGGTTATGCAGGAGGTTCTTAAGAACTGTAAAAAGGTAGAGGACGACTGCGAGATTTTCTTATAAATTGCCGGGCGCAGGAATGACAAATGATATTTTTTCAATGCCTGCGCTATAGTAAGGGTGATTATCAAGAGATTATAATGAATGGAGCTATGGCGTATGAATAAAAAGCAGAAAAAAGTACTTGCGCGTATCATAATCGCAGCGGTACTCATGATTATATTATATTTCATACCGGCTAAGGGAATTATCAGGTTCCTGCTTTACATGGTGCCTTATCTGGTTATAGGATACGATATCCTGAAAAAGGCATTTAAGGGAATCAAAAACAAGCAGGTATTTGATGAAAACTTCCTGATGGCGGTTGCCACTGTAGGTGCGATAGCGGTTGCGCTCTATGAGAATGGTGACTATACAGAGGCTATAGCCGTTATGCTTTTCTACCAGATAGGAGAGCTGTTTCAGAGCTATGCAGTCGGAAAGAGCCGTAAGAATATCAGCGAGCTCATGGACATCAGACCCGACTATGCCAATATTGAGGTGGACGGAAAGCTCACCCAGGTTGATCCTGATGAGGTTGCTATCGGCTCAGTAATCGTTGTACAGCCCGGAGAAAAGGTTCCTATTGATGGCGTGATAGTTGAGGGTTCATCTACATTAAACACCAGCGCGCTTACAGGTGAGAGCGTGCCGAGGGATGCAAAATGCGGTGATGAGATAATCAGCGGATGCATCAATATGTCCGGTGTTTTAAAGATTAAAACGACAAAAGAGTTTGGCGAATCAACGGTTTCAAAGATACTTGACCTCGTTGAAAATTCAAGCTCAAAGAAATCAAAATCAGAAAACTTCATATCAAAATTTGCCAAGTATTACACTCCGGCAGTCTGCTACAGTGCACTTGCACTTGCGATACTGCCACCGCTTGTCAGAATACTTTTCATGTCAGCCGCGCCACAGTGGGGCAGCTGGATATACAGGGCACTTACATTCCTTGTAATAAGCTGTCCGTGCGCACTGGTTATCAGCATTCCGCTCAGCTTTTTTGCAGGAATCGGGGGCGCCAGCCGCGAGGGTGTTCTTGTAAAGGGCTCCAACTATCTTGAGACCTTATCACAGACCAGATACGTTGTATTTGACAAGACCGGCACCATGACAGAGGGCGTTTTCGAGGTGGCAGGAGTCTACGACAATACGCTCGATAGAGAAAAGGTGCTCGAGTACGCAGCACTCGCAGAGAGCAGCTCATCGCATCCAATCAGCAGGAGCTTACAGAAGGCGTATGGAAAGGAAATCGACAGAACCCGCGTGACAGACGTTGAGGAAATCAGCGGTCACGGAATCACCGCAAAGGTAGATGGCGTATCTGTAGCGGCAGGAAACTACAAGCTTATGAAAAAGCTGGGCTTAAGCTACAGTGAAACTGACAAGGTCGGCACCATAGTCCATATCGCAATAGACGGCAGATATGAGGGCTATATCCTTATCTCAGATAAGATAAAGCCAACCTCAGCGGCAGCAATAAAGGCATTGAAAAAAGCCGGAATAAAAGGTACAATAATGCTTACAGGCGATTCGAGGACAGTAGCCGACTCAGTAGCGGCGGAGCTGGGAATTGATGAAGTATATAGTGAGCTTTTACCGGGCGATAAGGTTGCAAAGGTAGAAGAACTGCTTGCAAGAAAGGGCAGTAAAGAAAAGCTCGCCTTCGTCGGAGACGGAATCAACGATGCACCGGTGCTCTCAAGAGCAGATATCGGAATTGCAATGGGCGCCATGGGTTCAGATGCAGCAATCGAAGCCGCAGATATCGTCCTCATGGATGATGACCCGCTAAAGATAGCAAAAGCAATAAAAATATCGCGCAAATGCCTGCGAATAGTATATGAAAACACATACTTCGCAATAGGCATCAAGCTGATCTGCCTCGTGCTCGGAGCAGTCGGAATAGCCAATATGTGGCTCGCAATATTTGCAGACGTAGGAGTAATGGTGATAGCAGTGCTAAATGCAATCCGCGCATTATTCGTACACAAGCTCTAAATGCATAGAGCCCAAAGAGCAGATATCAAAATGCCATAAAACTACTATATAAAAAATACCAGACAGAATGCACCAAAGAGGTGCACTCTGTCTTTCGCGTATATAAAAAAGTTACTGTGTAACTGCGAAGGCACATGCAATTTATGCGGAGCACCCGCCCCATAGCCAATAAAGAAAAAATAACGCAAGAATAACGCAGAAAGGACACCACACCATGAGCGAAAATATAAATGAACAGATAGAATGCTGCGACTGCAACGAAATCCACGAAGACCTTCTGAAAATAGTAAATGATACAATGCCGGAGGAAACCGAGCTCTACGACCTTGCAGAGCTTTTTAAAGTATTTGGCGACTCCACCCGGATCAGAATCCTCTTTGTGTTGTTTGAAGCGGAGGTATGCGTCTGTGACCTGGCAAAGGTGCTCAACATGACACAGTCCGCCATATCCCATCAGCTTAGGATATTAAAGGCAAACAAGCTCGTAAACAGCAGACGTGAGGGCAAATCAGTGTTTTATTCGCTTGCAGACGGACATGTGCGCACAATCATTGCGCAGGGACGTGAGCATATCGAGGAATAATACAGGGAGGAATACACGTGACAGAATTAGAAGAATACTATAACAAATTCAACGAGGAAAAGCGCCTGAACAGCCGCCACGGCAGGGTAGAGTTTATCACCTCCATGAAGTATATACACGATTGTCTTGGCAGCCTGATGAATGAGAAGCAGCTTGATGATGAGTACTTTCCGTCTGATGCAGAAGGAGTGGAAGCAGATAATAGAGTATTGAATCTGGCTTCCGATGAAAAAATGCTAAGGCATATAAAGGCAATTCGCTCACAGATTAAAATACTGGATGTCGGTGCGGGAACGGGCAGATATTCAGTGCCTCTTGCCGAGGAAGGCTATGATGTGACAGCACTTGAGTTAGTTAAGCATAACCTCGGCAGACTGAAGCAAAAGAGCGATAAAGTAAAGGCATACCAGGGCAATGCCACAAAGCTTAAAAAGTTTGGAAACGATGAATTTGACCTCACACTTGTATTCGGACCTATGTATCATCTGAAGTCGGCAGAGGAAAAGCTTGCCGCATTAAATGAGGCAAAAAGAGTGACAAAACCGGGCGGTTACATACTTGTGGCATACATTATGAATGAGTACAGCGTGATAACCTATGCCATAAAGGAGAAGCATATAAAAGAGGGCATAGAGGGAGGAATGCTCGATGAGAGCTTCCATTGTACAGAAAAAGCTAATGATTTGTACAGTTTTGTCCGATTAGAAGATATAGAGGCATTAAATGCACAGGCAGCCCTTACACGCGAAAAGATAATAGCAGCCGATGGCGCGGCAAATTATATCAGGCCATATTTGAATGCTCTTGACGAGGAAGAGTTTGATATGTTTGTACAGTATCATCTTTCAACATGTGAGAGAGAAGACCTGATGGGAGCAAGTGCGCACACGGTTGATATTCTAAGAGTGCGGTAGTTACGAACCGCTTCAATACAGTATAAGATTACATATGAGGAGAACTATGAAAAACAAGGGATTAAAAATTCTATTATCTGTGCTTTTGGTTTTATGCATAATTATGGCAGGAGCACTCATAGGAAAAGAGTATATTGCAGATAATATAAAAGAAGCCGCCAATCAGAATGGTGTGGATGTAGTGAAAGACACATCGGATGCCGGAAAAGAAGATGATAACGCAGTTGACAGTACGGCAGCAGGCACAGAGAGTACACAGCCTGCTGCAGCAGCCGAAACAGAAGCGGATACACAAAAGCCACAGATGTCAACCATAGTGATTACGGCCACGGGAGACTGTACACTTGGCAACAATCAGGAGCAAAGCTATGACGGCAGCTTTAATTCTTATTATGACTCAAAGGGACAGGACTACTTTTTCGGCGGTGTGAGAGATATTTTTGAGGCTGACAATATGACACTCATCAATCTGGAGTGTGTGCTATCGGATGCGACGGAGCGCGTAGAAAAGCGCTGGAACCTTAAGGGAAAGCCTGAGTACATTGGAATAATGACGGGCAGCTCCATCGAGGCCTGCAGTCTTGGAAACAATCACACATACGACTATGGACAGGCTGGACTGGACGATACGAGAAATGTGCTCGACAATGCCGGGATAGTGTATGGCTTAAATGATCATACCGGTATTTACGAGACAGCTGATGGGACAAGGATTGGAATAGTGTCGGTCAGCCTTTTGTCACAAAACGGTGACCGAGAGGCATATATCCAAAACGGTATAGCGCAGCTTCGTGAACAGGGAGCGGCGATAGTTATCGCATGCTGTCACTGGGGCATAGAGGGTGACCATTACCCTAATGACTATCAGCAGGCGGCGGCACATCGTATCATTGACTGGGGAGCAGACCTGGTAGTCGGAAACCACCCTCATGTGCTGCAGGGGATGGAGGTCTATAACGGCAAAATGATATGCTACAGTCTTGGAAATTTATGCTTCGGAGGCAATAAAAATCCGGCGGACAAGAACACGGCGATTTACCAGCAGACGTTTACTCTGATAAATGGGGAATTGCAGCCGGGCATAGATGCACAGATTATTCCATGTACCTTAAGCAGCACGAGCTCATATAATGATTTCAGGCCGACAGTGGCTTCTGGCGAAAAAGCTCAGGAGATATGCAATTTAATGAACACATATTCACAAAATTGTAGTAATATAGAGATTGATGGGCTTGGAAAGCTGCATGTAAATTAATAGAACGAATTAAGATAAAAAGCAGTCATGCAACAAATAGCATGTACCATCATACAAATATAGTAAGGGAGCAAAGAGCAATATGTATATGTGGAGAGAGCGCAGTAAAGAAGAAAAGCATGAGGATGTAGTAAATACAGGCCTGCTGCCGCTTGATGTGGTAGAGGGATTTAAGATACGTCCGGGCTTTTTCAGAATGTACGGAGCGTGCGTGGCATCGAACGGAGTGAGCTTTACCATCAATTCCCATGGAGCAACAAGGTGCACTCTTTTATTGTTCAAGCCACAGGCATCAAAGCCGTATGCGAGGATTCCGTTTCCTGATTCATATAGGATAGGAGATACCTACTCCATGCTTGTTTTTGATATAAAGCCGGATGAATTTGAGTATGCATTTTCGTTTGACGGACCATATGAGCCGGCAAAGGGACTTTTGTTTAACGAGGAAAATGTCCTTTTAGACCCATATTCAAGAGCGGTCACTGGACAGCGAAAATGGGGAGAAAAGCCGGAGGGAGGCAAGGATTTTGAGTACAGAGCCAGAGTTGTAAAAAGCAGCTTTGACTGGGGCGACATAAAGCAGCTTGAGCAGCCCTTTGAGGATCTTGTGATTTATGAGACACATGTGAGGGGATATACAAAGGATAAGTCCTCAGGAGTCAGCGCACCGGGGACATTTGCCGGATTGAAGGATAAGATTCCGTATCTGAAGGATCTTGGAATAAATGCAGTGGAGCTCATGCCGATTTTTGAGTTCGATGAGATGGAGAGTGCGAGGGTGGTTGATGATGTACAGCTCTACAATTACTGGGGCTACAACACAGTATCGTTTTTTGCACCGAATACGAGCTATGCCTTCAACGAGGAGCACAACCACGAGGGAGACGAGCTGAAATCACTGATAAAGGCTCTGAAGGAAAATGGAATAGAGGTCATTCTTGATGTGGTGTTCAACCATACCGCTGAGGGAAATGAGATGGGACCATGCTTTTCCTTCAAGGGTATAGACAATAACGTGTACTATATGCTTACACCGGATGCACACTACTACAATTTCAGTGGCTGTGGAAACGTTATGAACTGTAATCATCCTGTTGTGCGCAGCTTTATTATAGACTGTCTGAGGCACTGGGCTATTGAGTACAGAGTGGATGGCTTCAGATTTGACCTGGCATCCATTCTCGGAAGAGACCAAAACGGTGCACCTATGGCCAATCCGCCGATTCTTGAGTCGTTGGCATTCGACCCGGTGCTTGGCAAGATGAAGCTCATCGCAGAGGCCTGGGATGCAGGTGGACTTTACCAGGTGGGAAGCTTCCCGTCATGGAACAGATGGGCTGAATGGAACGGCAGATACAGGGATGACATGAGAAGCTTTTTAAAGGGCGATGACGGTATGGCGGGAAATGCCATCACACGTATCACCGGCTCACGCGACCTTTATAGCCCGGAGAGCAGAGGACACAAGGCATCAGTCAATTTCATGACCTGTCATGATGGCTTTACACTGTATGACCTTTACTCATACAATGAAAAGCACAATGAGAAAAACGGCTGGAATAACACAGACGGAGACAACAACGGACATAGCTGGAACTGTGGCGCAGAGGGTGAGACAGACGATCCAAATGTAAACGGACTTAGAAGGCGCCTTATAAAGAATGCATTTGCAGCGCTTTTGTGTAGCCGTGGCCCGGCGATGTTTTTTGCGGGCGATGAGTTCTGCAACACCCAGTTTGGAAACAACAATGCGTATTGTCAGGACAATATCATTTCATGGCTCGACTGGAGCAGGCTTGAGGAATTCAAGGAAATCCATGATTTCGTGCGTCATATGATTCAGTTCAGGAAAGAGCATCCTATACTCAGAAAGATGACAAAGCCTTCATCCTGCCAGTTCCCGGAAATCAGTGTGCACAACGGTACACCGTTCAATGCCTCAACGGATTACAAGACAAAGCTTATCGGCATCATGTATGCCGGAAGAAATGAGGAGGACACGGAGGATGATATTGTATTCTATTGCATGAATGCATATTGGGAGCCGCTTGTGATGCAGCTTCCGGTGCTTCCGAACGGAAAACACTGGCATGTGGACACCAACACCAATGCAGAGTATTTTGACGGAGAGGACTTCACGGCAAAGACGGAGCTTTTGGGTGTCAACACCATAAGAGTTCCTGCGAGAACCACGATAATACTTGTGGCAGAATAACAATAAAATCTGCAGCCCGGCACACATTGTGATATGTGCACCGGGCTGTTTTCGTTACAGTTTTGGCTTAAACTGTAACATTTCCCCCTTTCATTTTTCAATATATTTTATGTGACATTTGCATTAGCAGCCGGTGATGGTTGTGAAGTGATACCGGAAGGCCTTGTATATATCACATAATCAGTTGTGAGTTGGACAAATTTCGTCTGTGAATCCAAGAAAATAATTGGGTGTTACACCAAAAATTGTACTTAAATGGCAAATGACAAAAATGTCAGGCACTCTACGGCCTGTCCTGTAGCCTGAAATCGTTGATTCTGCACAGCACATGATTTCCGAAAGAGCCACGTTGGTCAAGCTGTGGAGCCTCATCAGATAATCAAGCCTGTCAGGCACAGTTGTGCTAATGGTTGATAGCTGCCTTTCTTGTAAAAAGATATTTATTTCATTCATAAACAAATTGTAACACAATAATCGTAGAAAGCAACAAATATCTGAAAAAATACGAAAAAATTAGAAAACTTAAAATTACAATTTTAAATCCAGCCACCATCAAAAGTGATTATCTGTCCTGTGAGGTAATCAGGTGCAGTGATGACGGAGTAAGCCATATCTGCGACCTCACAGGCTGTGGCAAAGCGTCCGGCAGGAATTTCATCGGCCAGCTCAGCGCGTTCTGTCTCATCAAAGCAGCGGTTCATATCGGTATCTATGACACCACAGGCTATGGCATTGACCGGAATATGCGATGGCGCAAGCTCCTTGCCGAGGGCCTTGGTAAATGCATTTATACCGCCCTTGCAGGCTGAGTATGCCACCTCGCAGGATGCTCCGACATTGCCCCAGACAGAGGAAATCTGTAGTATACGGCCGCATTTATCAGCAACCATATAAGGGCTGACGAGCTTTGTAAAGTTGAAAACACCGGTTAGATTTATCGCCACGATATTGTTCCATTCCTCCGGGGACATGTCGCTCAGCAGCCCGATATGAGATATACCGGCATTGTTAATGAGCACATCTATATGGCCGAAATGGGAAATGGTTTTTAAAACCATATCCTTGGCAAAGTAAAAGTCTCCTACATTTCCGGTGAAGCATAACACCTCAATTCCGTAGGCACAGTGAAGCTCATCAGCCAGAGCTTTTAGCCTGTCAGATGAATTGCGGCAGCAAAGTGAGAGGTTATAGCCACAGGAAGCCAGCTTTTTGGCAATGGCGGCACCGATACCGCGTGAAGCTCCGGTTATTATAGCTGTTTTATTTATGTGATTTGTCTGATTTGTCATGATATTCTCCTTATAATTTTCATACCTTGGGGGTTAGCCGGTCACTGCGCTGCCGGGCCGGCTTCATAGTATAAGAAAATAATTACGTGATTAAATTACAGTTCAGTCATGGGTATGATACCTCGCTGTGAGGCTGGGCACAACAGTGTAAATTTATATCATATTATACAGCATAAATCATACCATAAATATATATTATGGGGTAGACAAAATTTATACATTGTGATATTATTTAATAGTTGCAAAACGAATTGCAGACGGCGTGTGGCTCAGTTTGGTAGAGCGCTACGTTCGGGACGTAGAGGTCGCAAGTTCGAATCTTGTCACGCCGATTTATTTATGAATGTATCTGAATAGTTATCAGCTATTTCATTTTAGGACACGCGTATAGCGTGTTTTTTTTATTTGGTTTTTTGGGAAATCAAAGTAATATATTGCTTTATCAACAAAAAAGCAGAAAAATAGTACAAGTGTATTGGCTTGCTTTAAGAAAGGGACAGGAAATAGGGGATATGAATATTTTTTTACATGCATTTTACACACTAATGATTTTGCATTTTACATTTCCCCATTACTATATCAGTTGTAACGAACAAAGAAACAAATTCAAGAAAGAAATGAAAGAGGAAATTAAAATGAAAAATCGTATGAAAAAACTTTTAGTTTTAGCAACTGCTGCAACAATGATGACAGCAGCATTTACAGGATGTGGCTCAAGCTCAGACGGAGCAGACAACAATGCAGATACAAGCGCAGATGAAGGTACATCAAATGAGAACTTAAGCGGTTCACTTTCGCTTGCAGGAAGTACTTCAATGGAGAAGCTTTGTGAGGCACTCAAGGAGTCATTCATGGAGAAGAACCCTGGAGTGACAGTAACAGTTGAGTATACAGGCTCTGGTTCAGGAATCGAGTCAGTAACAGCAGGAAGCGTAGATATCGGAGATTCATCAAGAGCACTTACAGATGATGAGAAAGCAAACGGCGTTGAGGAAAACATCGTAGCAATCGACGGAATCGCAGTAATCACAGACAAGGACAACTCAGTAACAGAGCTTACATCAGATGACTTAAAGAAAATCTACACAGGCGAGATTTCAAACTGGAAGGATCTGGGTGGAAAAGACGAGGCAATCGTAGCAATCGGTCGTGAGGCAGCTTCTGGTACAAGAGGAGCCTTCGAGGAGCTTCTTGATGTAAAGGATCAGTGCAAATATGCACAGGAGCTTGATTCAACAGGAGCAGTTCTTGCAAAGGTAGGCTCAACACCGGGAGCAATCGGATATGTTTCACTTGACGTACTTGATGATACAGTAACAGCAATGAAAATTGACGGCGTAGAGGCAACAGAGGAAAACATCGTAGCAGGCAAATATCTCCTTTCTCGTCCATTCGTAATGGCTACAAAGGGCAAAATTGACGAGCAGAACGATATTGTTAAGGCTTGGTTTGACTATGTAAACTCAGATGAGGGACAGGCAGTTATCAAGAAGGTAGGCCTTATCCTCCCTCAGTAGAAATTATCAGTCATAGTAATAATACAAAATACAGACATCGATATTAGACATCAGTATTAATACATATCGACAAGATACAGGGTTTCCTCAGGAAATGGCAGGTTTCCTGGGGGATTTTTTGAAACAAGGAGTATCAAATGAAACATAAATCCATAGTAGAGAATGTTGCCAAAATAATATTCACGGTATGTGCGGTTGTGGCAATATTCGCAGTATTATCAATAACAATTTATATGTTCCTTAAAGGCGCACCGGCATTTTTCAAGGTCGGAGTATTAAACCTCTTATTTGGAACAAAATGGGCACCGACAGCGGCAGACCCAAGCTACGGAATATTGTACATAATCCTCACATCCATCATAGGAACAGCAGTATCTATACTCATAGGAGTACCGATTGCTCTTCTTACGGCAGTATTTCTTACTGAGGTGTCAAACAAAAAGCTCTCAGCGGTAGTGCAGCCGGCAGTAGAGCTGCTTGCAGCCATTCCATCAGTAATCTATGGACTTTTGGGACTTATGATACTTAATCCGGTATTATATAAGCTCGAGAAGCATGTTTTTGCAAACTCAGCAACGCATCAGTTTACCGGCGGATCAAATCTGCTTGCAGCAATAATAGTGCTTGCAATCATGATTCTTCCTACGGTAATCAACATGAGCGTATCATCAATACAGGCGGTACCGCAGCAGATGAGAGCGGCATCACTCGCCCTTGGAGCAACAAAGATACAGACAATATTTAAAGTGACGGTTCCTGCAGCAAAGTCAGGAATCATGACAGGAATTGTGCTCGGAATAGGACGTGCACTTGGAGAAGCTATGGCTATCAACATGGTAGCCGGTGGAACGGTAAGCTTTCCACTTCCGTTCAACTCAGTGCGTTTCCTTACCACACAGCTTGTCAGTGAGATGGGATACGCAAGTGGACTTCACAGACAGGTGCTTTTCTCAGTAGGCCTTGTGCTTTTTGTGTTTATCATGATAATCAACCTCACCCTTATGAAACTCAAAAAGAAAGGAGCTGTGGAAAATGACTAGTATAAATGGAAAACGCCGCAGAATAGGCGATGATGTAGTATACCTTTTCATATATCTGTGCGCAGCATTATCGGTAGTGCTGCTTGCGGGAATCATCATATATGTATTTGTCAGGGGAATCGGCCAGGTAAACTGGCAGTTTCTGACCAGCGAGACATCTGTCTTAAGAGGCACCGTCGGAATAGCGGGCAACCTGCTTAATACCCTTTACATCATAATAATCACCATGCTCATAGCAACTCCTGTCGGAGTGGGAGCTGCCGTATACCTGAATGAGTATGCAAAGCCGGGGAAGCTCGTATCCACAATCGAGTTTGCCACAGAGACACTTGCAGGAATACCGTCAATCATCTTCGGTCTCTTCGGAATGATGTTTTTCGGACAGACAATAGGCTTTGGCTACAGTATCCTGACAGGCTCACTGACACTGACACTCATGGTGCTGCCTCTCATCACAAGAAATACACAGGAGGCGCTTAAAACTGTACCGGACAGCTACAGACACGGTGCAGTCGGACTTGGAGCCGGAAAATGGCACACCATCCGTACCATCCTGCTGCCGTCAGCCATGCCGGGAATTATCACAGGTGTTATCCTTGCAATCGGCCGAATAGTAGGAGAATCGGCAGCACTTCTTTTTACGGCAGGAAGTGCGGGAATGCTTCCAAAGGTTGCAAGCGGATATTTCTCAAAGATAATGCAGTCAGGTGGAACACTTACCATCAAGCTCTACCTTGCAGCGACAAGTGAAGGAAAATTCGACCAGGCATTTGGAATTGCGGTTGTTCTTCTCGTAATCGTATTCTTAATCAACATCCTGACAAAGGTGCTGGCAAAGAAATTCCAGGCGAAGTAAACAAATCAACCGGTTATTATAATGATATGAGGGTCAAAAGGTATTTTACCCCTTTAATCATAATAATAAATTAACGAATATAGTAAATAACAAATATAATAAACTAACTAAGAAAAGAAGCTTCGATTTGATATCAGTAAATCGGAGCTTCTTTTTAGTTTCATTAAGATTATTTCTTAAACAAATCTTAATGTGTTACATAATTGGATTTTAATGTTACAATTGATACAATAAGATCAACATAAAACTTCCGGAGGCAATTATGTATAAAGTATTAGTATGTGATGATGAGAAAGACATTGTATCAGCAATCAGCATTTATTTGACCAGCGATGGCTACGAGGTAATCCCGGCGCGAAATGGGCTAGAGGCGCTCGATATAGTAAAGCACAATGACGTGCATCTTGTCCTGATGGATATAATGATGCCTGTCATGGACGGCATAGAGGCGATGGTGGAAATAAGAAAAATCTCTAATGTGCCGGTCATACTGCTCACTGCCAAAAGTGAGGACACTGACAAGGTACTCGGGCTCACGGTCGGAGCAGACGACTATGTGACGAAACCGTTTAACCCGGTAGAGTTGCAGGCAAGGGTGAAGTCACAGATCAGGAGATACATGCTTCTCGGCGCGGGCAATACAAGCGTAGGAAAGCTGGTAATCGGCGGTATTGAGCTGGATGACAAATCAAAGACAGTGACAGTTGATGGCGAGGCAGCAAATCTCACACGTACAGAGTACGATATTTTGAAGCTTCTCATGGAGCATCCGGGCGAGGTGTATTCGCCGAATCAGATATATGCAAAGGTCTGGAAGGATGAGCCATATGGGACAGAAAACACGGTGGCGGTACATATCCGTCATCTCAGAGAAAAGGTTGAGATAAATCCGGCAGAGCCAAGATACTTAAAGGTCATCTGGGGCCGCGGATACAAAATTGATGCTGAATAAAATGAAAGGTGAATGATATGAAAAAAATATCAAGAAATCTGTGGCTTAAGCTGGCGGCATTTATAGTATGCTCAGTCATGGCGGCAGGGCTTGTTGTAACAACGTTAGTTGCAGTGTACACAAACAATTATCAAAGCACAGCACAGCTAAGGGATGAAATTCATGCGAATATTGCAGCAGCCTATAGCAGACAGATGGTGTACAATTATGAATCCGGTGATGACACTGCATTTTCGCAGATGACTAATGATACCAATCTGCAGGCCGCAGTGGTAAAGAGTAATGAAACATCAGAGGACAAGGTAGACGTGAAATCTGATGCCGCAAAGGTGTATTCAAGCGTAGATAAAATATCAAATCCGGATTTTATTTTTAGCTACAAGGCAAAGAACTTAAAGTGGAACAGGCTATCAAATGTGTGGGATGCAATGAGCGGCAGCTATGAGGAGTCAGACGCTGCTTCAAGCGATATGAACAGTGAGAAAATCAGCTCAATCATGTATTCAAAGACAAATGGGCTCTTTTATCTGTGCCTGAATGATGGCACAGCTTATGTCATTCCAAAGGTGAGGGTGATGACAGGCTCTAACGATAACAGCTCGCTTGGCTTATATAAGGTAGTTGAGAAAACGGATGAGAATGGAAATAAATACTTTGCCTACGAGGAGATGTTTACAGGCCAGCCGCTAGATATTACAGGCTTTGCCGAGTGGAAAAATGTAAAGTGCTACGATGAAAAAGGAAATCATATAAAGTGTGGCATGAATCTGGAGGATAACGATAATTCGGGCTTTGAAAGTGACGGCTCTTACTACGATTATGATGAGGATGTTTATTATGACCGTTACGAAATTATAAAAGTGGTGGAGCAGGTGAATGAGAGCTATGAGCTTTTACCGGATACATTTAAGATATCAGACAACGGAATTGTGTACTATCCATACACCTCAACGGAAGATAAGCCCGGGTACTATTATGTGTATGCAAAGCTGCCTGAGCAGCTTCAGGAAAAGGACGATTACTTCAATCAGGCAGACAGCGTACTGGATATCATGGAATTTACAGAGACTCATTTGAGTGTATTGTTTGTCGTATTTATACTTGGTTTTGTGATTACGGCGGGGTATCTGCTGACGGTTGCCGGAAAACGTGAGGATTCAGAAGAAATTAAATTACGATTATATGATAGGCTGCCATATGGGGTGATGCTGGGAGTGACAATGCTCGCAGACTTTATGGTATTTCCGGCAGGCTTTTTGCTTATAAAGCAGCTTCCGGTGGTGGCACTCATTTGTCTGGCGGCAACAATGGTTTCACTTGAAGCAATCATTTCAACATACGTAAGAATCAGGGCGCATGAGTTCTGGAAGCATACATTGTGCTACTATGTTGTGAGATTTTTCCTAAAGCCTGTCAAAAAGCTATGCAGGATGGTATTTGCCCCAATCAGATATGGCTTTGCCTGGATAGAAAGAAATGTACCGCTGTTTTTGATCAGTATGCTTGCATTCGGTTTCATATGCCTGCTCGAGCTTATAGGCTTTGGAATAGGGAGTATTGGATTTATATTCATTATAAAGCTTATAGAGCTTGCGTTTCTTATCGCATTTATCATGCAGTATGACAGGATAAGATGCGCCGCAAAAGCTATAGCAAACGGAGATTTTTCACAGCCCGTTGATACATCAAGGCTTATGCTGTTTTTCAGAAAGCATGGTGAGGATTTGAACAATGTGAGCAATGGAATAGAGGCCGCGGTCTCTGAAAAAATGAAGAGCGAGCGCTTCAGGACGGAGCTCATCACAAATGTATCGCATGATATCAAGACACCGCTCACCTCCATTATCAATTATGTGGACCTGTTGCAGAAGGAGGATATAGATAACGAGAAAGTACGCGAATATCTTGACGTTCTTGACAGACAGTCATCGCGTCTGAAAAAATTAATTCAGGATTTACTTGAGGCTTCAAAGGCATCGACCGGCAGCATAAATGTAGAGCTGGAGGAACTGGACGCAGCTGTTATGTTATCACAGGTGGCTGGAGAATATGAAGAAAAATTTAAGAAAAATAATCTTGATTTAATTATCAAAAATGACGTTACACCTGTCATGATTCAGGCAGATGGACGGCATCTGTGGAGAGTATTTGATAACCTGATGAACAACATCAACAAATACGCCCAGCCGGGCACGAGAGTGTACATTGACATCATTCCAAAGGACAGCGGAGCCATCATAACCTTCAAGAATGTGTCGGCTACACCGCTTAATATTTCAAGCGATGAGCTCAAAGAGCGTTTTGTCAGAGGAGACAGCTCGCGAAATACCGAGGGCAGCGGACTAGGACTGTCTATTGCAGAAAGTCTCATGAAGCTCATGAATGGTACTTTGGAGCTGACTGTGGATGGTGATCTTTTTAAAGTGACTTTGGAGTTTTAAACTTATAAGGCATTAGAAACAGCAACAGCCGGGGCATCTGCCCCGGCTGTTACACTATTATTTTCAGACCAGCTGCTCAATAATGCAACTGTGATGTTTTTTATTCTTGCCATCCATATTATAATTTATTCCAACAAGCAGTACCTTACCAGAGTATTCCTTTAAAACCCCGTGATAACGTTTTTCCTTTATCTGCCTTATTGCACTATATGCCGATTGATTATATTTAAGTTCAATAATCATTGCAGGTCTTTCTCCTGCATTTAGCCTTGGTATGAAAACAAAATCAGCAAAGCCTTTGCCCGCTGGCATCTCTCTAACAACATTATAATATGCAGGTGCTGTAAAATATGCCATAGATAAAACACAGCTTAGTGAATTTTCATCATTATATTTAAGTATTGATGTGTAGGCATCGTGAGCTTTTTCAATGAGCTCGGCCACTTTTTCACTGTCACCATTTATGGTTGCTTGCAAAAGTTCATCACATCTTGAAATCGAATCTGCTACTTTACTCCATCCACTTGTACAAAGTGCAGCCTGATAGGCTTTTTTAACCTCAAAATTTGGAACAAACGCATTTTTTTCATCTATGTTATATCCTAAATATCCCAAATGAATTAAAGCTGTGAGGGCTTCATCTTTAGATGAAATTGATACAAAATCATTCTGAAAGGTATCTGTATTCACGTAAACCATGCCATCTGATAACATTGTCATTATATCATCTTTTAAGCCATCATAATTCATCGTAATAAATGTGTTTATAGAGGCAAATGAAGATGTGTTTTTCCAATATGAATCGAATCTGTGCCTCTCTATTGCCATAGAAACAGAATTTGGATTGTACATATGAAGTCCATTAATCAAATAACCATTGTACCAAGCCTTCGTATTATCCATATCCAGTTGAAATTGTTCGCATAATTGTTTCACTTCATCTTCTGTAAATCCAAAAAACCGTGTTATAGGGTACGAATCAATCATAGTAAATTCGGTAAAATTATTTAGGGCAGACTCATCTTTTATCTTCTTAATCGGCAAAATTCCGGTAATATAAGCTAGTGCCAAAAATGATTTTGACTCCTCCGACTTGAATAATGAATGTAAAAACTGTAGATATTTGTGAACAAGCTCCACTTCCTTGCTGTTACGGATAACGCAATCCCATTCGTCAACTATTATCACAAAAGGAATCCCTGTATCTTTATAAATCACCATCAGATTATAGCTCAGACTATCCTCATAATTCAGCTTATCTCCAAATTCACGCCTGAAATCTTTGTAAATATATTCCTGTATTTTTTCTATCAGATTATCTTTATATGAATCCCAAAAGGTAGAAACATCAACATGAATAACATTATATTTATTCATGTATTTTTTATAATCGGAATATGTCTCAATCCTGGTACCGGCAAATATATCAGTAGAATCGCACCCCAGACTGTAATATGCATCTATCATACCTGCCGCGTGTGATTTGCCAAACCTGCGGGCATGACTGACAGCAATGCAGTTTCTTGGTGTACCAAGCCATTCATTTGTGTAATTAAGCAGCTCTGTTTTATCAACATATATCTTATAATTTCGGTCTTTTCTGAAGCTATCATTGCTTGGGTTGAAATATATACCCATACTGTTGTTCCCCCTTTCGCTTTATTTTCTTATTATACCATATATTTAAAAAAAAGTATTTTATATTTTACTATAAAAAAACTGATGTGCCATACTTGCATGCAAGCATGATGCATCAGTTCTTCTTGTTCTCAGGGGAACTTGAATAAAACCCCCATATATATAAGCAAAATTAGCTGCTACGGAGTGTAGACAAAGCGCGAGTATTAATATGTACGTGATTTAATTATCCTTAATCATCATATCAACTCCAAAAACCTCTCATGAATCCGTGTATCATCATCAAGCTCCGGATGAAAAGCCAGCCCAATCTGGTTCTTATACTGCACACCGACAATTTTGCCGTCATACTCGGCGAGCACATGTACATCATTTTTTGCAAAGTCATCAATAGCTTCCACGTAAGGCGCCCTGATAAATGTCATGGTAAAGTCAAAGCTGTTGTCAAACCTTGCTGTGGCTTCAAAGCTTCCAAGCTGTCTGCCGTAGGCATTTCTTTTTACAGTGACAGGCAAAGTGCCGAAATATACGTTGTCATCGTTACTGATATGTGAAGCTAAAAGTATAAGACCGGCGCAGGTTGCAAGTACCGGAAGTCCGTTTGCAATCTTTTCCTTAAGCGCATCAAACATATCAAGCTCACGCAGCAGCTTGCCCTGCACAGTGCTCTCACCACCCGGCAGCACGAGTCCGTCTATGTCACAGATATCTGATTTTTGGCGCAGCTCAACACATTCGCATCCAAGAGACTCAAGCATGCGCTTGTGCTCAATAAATGCTCCCTGAACAGCTAAAACACCAATCTTAAGTCCTGATTTCATTTTATTTGCCTCTTTCTTCCATGATGATTTTAATCTCGCTCTCGTTGATTCCGACCATAGCCTCACCGAGATCCTCAGAAAGCTCTGCGATGAGCTTCGCATCTGTAAAGTTTGTCACAGCCTTTACGATAGCGGCAGCTCTCTTGGCAGGATCGCCTGACTTGAAGATACCTGAACCGACGAACACACCCTCAGCACCGAGCTGCATCATAAGAGCCGCATCAGCCGGAGTAGCCACACCGCCTGCCGCAAAGTTTACAACAGGAAGCTTGCCGTTATCGTGAACAAACTTAACAAGCTCAAAAGGCACCTGAAGATTTTTAGCCGCCTCGAAAAGCTCGTCCTCGCGCATGGAAGTAAGCTTTGCAATCTCAGAATTCATCTTTCTCATATGTCTGACAGCCTGCACGATATCACCTGTACCGGGCTCGCCCTTTGTACGGATCATGGAAGCTCCCTCATTGATACGGCGGAGAGCCTCACCGAGATCTCTTGCACCACATACGAAAGGCACCTTAAAATCCCTCTTATTGATATGGTACACATCATCAGCAGGTGAAAGCACCTCAGACTCATCAATGTAGTCAATCTCGATTGACTCAAGTATCTGAGCCTCCACGAAGTGACCGATACGGCACTTTGCCATGACGGGGATGCTGACAGCCTCCTGAATGCCCTTGATCATCTTAGGGTCGCTCATTCTTGAAACACCGCCTGCGGCTCTGATATCAGCAGGGATTCTCTCAAGCGCCATGACAGCACATGCACCGGCAGCCTCGGCAATCCTGGCCTGCTCCGGAGTCGTGACATCCATGATGACACCGCCCTTGAGCATCTGCGCAAGACCTTTGTTGAGTTCGTATTGAGTATTCTTATTGTTTTCCATTTGTTAAATCTCCTTTTGTTTTTTTGCATTGCTCACACCAGCCACATATCATGGTTGCAATAATACGCCACATCTGGTAATATTAAAATATTCAAAATAAGGAAAATATAAATGCCAGAAAGCGGTGAATCAAATGCTGACCTACGACCTCACAAAAACAGACGGACCACTCTACAAATGCCTTTATGAGTGCATCAAAAACGATATATCACAGGGAAAATTAAGCTCCGGGGAGAAAATGCCATCAAAACGTACCCTCGCCAAGAATCTGGGGGTTAGTACCATTACGGTTGAAAATGCATATGACCAGTTGATAGGCGAGGGCTATATGTTTGCAAGGCCAAAGAAGGGCTATTTCATAGCCGATGTGTCAGATATCAGGGTAATCAAGGCACCGGTGCAGAAGGAGCTTAGCATAAAGCTGCCACCTGAGCAGGATGAAAGCATATTTGACTTCTCATCAAACAGGACAGACTCGGGTAACTTTCCGTTTTCCATATGGGCAAAGCTCATGCGAGAGACGATTTCCCTTAGGGAGCAGGAGCTTTTGTCGGTGTCGCCGTGTGGCGGAGTGAGAGAGCTTCGGGAAGCGATAGCAAGCCATCTGTCATCGTTTCGCGGCATGAATGTGGACCCGGACCAGATAATAGTCGGAGCGGGAACAGAGTATCTGTACGGACTTCTTGTGAAGCTTTTGGGTACGGACAAGGTATACTGCGTGGAGGATCCGGGCTATAAGAAAATCAGCCAGATATACGAGTGCAACAATGCAAAATGCCTTCCGGTGCAGATGGATGAGCAGGGCATCAGCGTGGAGCTTATAAAGAAAGCGAACGCGCAGATAGCACATATCAGCCCGACACACCATTTCCCGACAGGAATCACGATGCCTGTGAACCGCCGCTATGAGCTTTTAGCGTGGGCCAACGAGAGCGGCGACAGATATATCATAGAGGATGATTATGACAGTGAGTTTCGCATGAACGGACACCCAATACCGCCAATTCTCTCGATAGATGCGTGTGAAAAGGTCATCTATATAAATACATTTTCAAAGTCTCTCACATCCACCATCCGAATCAGCTACATGGTGCTGCCGGAGCATCTGGCAAATGAGTTTTACAGGAGGCTTTCATTTTACTCATGTACGGTATCCACCTTCGAGCAGTATACGCTGGCACGATTTATCAGCGAGGGCTATTTTGAAAAGCACATAAACAGGATGAGACTGCACTACGGCAGAAAGCGCCAGAGCGTGCTTTCGTCCATAAAAGGCTGCTTCACTGAAAAGGAATGCAGGGTAATAGAAAATGACTCCGGACTGCATTTTATCATACAGTTTGACACGAACCTTCCGGACAAAACAGTTGAAGAGCTGCTATTGAAAAAAGGCATAAAGCTTCAGGCGATTACCCATTTCAACCTGATCAAGCCAAAGGAGGACAGGCATCAGTTTATTATCAATTACTCAAATATTGATGCAGAAAGGATAATGGATGAGCTTTTAATTATTAAAGATACAATACTTTAACCGGACAGTACTTTAATAAAGCCGACTATAAAGCATATAAATAGTGTATACAAATAATAAATACAAACAGTGCGAATAATTTATGTGTGTAAAAATTTGACATAGATTTTACATACATCTGATAGAGCATTTTACAAAGCATCCATATAATGTATTCTCGAAGACAAGAAATTTATTACATGTTGCAGGAGATACAAATGGAGAAAAAAATCAAAATTCAGGTTCGCGACCTGAATCTGTATTATGGCCAGAATCATGCATTGCATGGTGTCAATATGGCCATAAAAGAAAACAGCGTGACAGCGCTGATCGGACCGTCAGGATGTGGTAAGTCTACATTTTTAAAGTGTATCAACAGAATGAATGATCTGGTTGACAACGTCAGAATCGAGGGAAGCATAGAGATAGATGGTGAGAATATATATGCACCATCAGTCGATACAACCGTACTTCGCAAAAAGGTCGGCATGGTTTTCCAGCAGCCAAATCCGTTCCCGATGAGCATATATGACAATATCGCATATGGCCCGAGAGTGCATGGCATCAAGGATAAAAAGATACTCGACCAGATAGTTGAGGAAAGTCTTCAGGGTGCTGCGATATTCAATGAAGTTAAAGATAGATTAAAGAAATCTGCTATGGGACTTTCGGGTGGACAGCAGCAGAGACTGTGTATTGCGAGAGCACTTGCCGTACAGCCGGAGGTGCTTTTGATGGATGAGCCAACATCAGCGCTTGACCCTATCTCTACTTCAAAGATAGAGGAGCTCATGGAGGATTTAAAGAAAAAGTACACAGTTGTAGTTGTAACACATAACATGCAGCAGGCAGTGCGTGTGTCAGACGATACAGCCTTCTTCCTTGTGGGAGATATGGTGGAGTTTGGTGACACAAAGACAATTTTCTCATATCCACAGGACAAGAGAACAGAGGATTACATCACAGGGAGGTTTGGTTAATGAGATCGAAATTCGACGAGCAGCTTAAGAAGCTGAATGAAGAAATGATGCACATGGGAAGCATGATTGAGGAGTCAATCCAGAAAGCAATCGAGGCATTTATACATCAGGATGCCGATAGCGCCAAAGCCATCATGGAGGGCGATTCGGAGATAGACAGAGAGCAGAAAAAGATAGAGAGCCTGTGCTTTAATCTGCTCATGCAGCAGCAGCCTGTAGCAAGAGACCTTAGAACAATTTCTGCAGCGATGAAGATGGTTACTGATATGGAGCGTATAGGAGACCACGCAGCCGATATCAGCGAGATGACCATTTTGATGAGCAGTGACAAGCCATACAGGGTCAATATAGAGCATGTCAAGAGCATGGCTTCAGAGACAATGCTTATGCTTATCAGGGCAATCGAGGCATATGTTGAGAAGAACAATGACAAGGCTCACGTAGTGATGAAGCAGGATGATGTGGTTGATGAGCTTTTTGATAAGGTAAAGGCTGAGCTTATTGATTTCATCAGGGAGCATCCGGAGGATGGTGAGCAGGCAGCGGATCTTCTCATGGTTGCAAAATACTTTGAGCGTATCGGAGACCATGCGACAAATATTGCTGAGTGGGTTGAGTTTGCACTTGATGACAAGGTTCGCAAATCATGATTTAATCTTTATGCTGAAAAATTAAATCATAGTTATATACAGACAAAATTGATACAGACGATGGATTTTACATAAATTTTACATAAAACCATCGTCTGTTTTACATTAGTAATGTATAATCGAAAGTAAAATACAGGTAAAAATTTTACATAAGATTTTTTGAAATGGAGAAAGCTATGGCACTTATTTATATTGTAGAGGACGACGAGAGCATACGTGAGATAGAGACAATTGCTCTGAAAAACAGTAATTACATCGTCAGTGCATTTGAAAACGCAAAGGAATTTTACAAGAAGCTGGATGAACTCGTACCGGATCTTATACTGCTTGATGTGATGCTTCCGGATGAGAGCGGCTACGATATTGTCAGAAAACTCAGAAAACGTCCGGCCACACAGGAAATTCCTATTATAATGGTCACAGCCAAGACCACAGAGATGGATATGATAAAAGGTCTCGACGGAGGCGCAGATGATTACATTAAAAAGCCTTTCTCAATCATGGAGCTCATCACCAGAGTAAAGGCGCTGCTCAGGAGAACAGCGAAGGATGAGCCGAAGCTTTTAAAGCTGGATGACCTGGTGATTGACCATGAGCGTCATGTAGTTACGGTGAACAATGAGCCGGTTGACCTGACCTACAAGGAGTATGAGCTGTTAAGGCTTTTGATGGGCAGTCAGGGCATAGTCATGACCAGAGAGGTCATCATGAGAAGTGTCTGGGATACGGACTTTGAGGGCGAGACGCGTACAGTGGACATGCACATAAAGACACTCCGCCACAAGCTGGGTGACTATGGCAGCAGGATAAAGACGGTCAGAAATGTGGGCTATGTTATAGAATAATAGCTGTTTATTATGATTTCTGATATACATAAGCGGAGCGTACAGCATGAAAAAGAAGATTAACTATTATCTGGTAGCTACAGCACTTTTTGTTGCAATTGCCACAATGATTTCCATGACAGTAATCAACTATTACCTCTTCCAGAAGCAGGTAAAGGAAGACTTACAGGTCATGGCAGAGACAATAGAAAGCACCGGAATACTAAAGCAGGATATAAATGAAATACCGCAGATAGACGTGGAGGGGATTCGTGTCACCTGGATTGACAAGGATGGCACAGTGCTGTATGACAATCAAAATGATGTGACAAGCCTCGGAAACCATGGCGACAGACCGGAAGTTGAATCTGCATTTGATAAAGGCGAGGGAGACAGCGTGAGAACCTCAGCCACCATGAACAGCAATACCTTCTATCACGCCATAAGGCTCGACGATGGAACGGTACTGCGTGTCTCTATTGCGGCGAGAAGTATCTGGAACATGTTTGCAAGCAATATACCGGCCATGCTTATAGTGACGGTTATCATAGCTGGAATATGTGTGGTTCTCGCAAAGAGCCTGACCAGAAAGCTCATGAAGCCAATCGAGACACTCGCAGGCAACCTGGAGCAGGCCTCTGTCATCCAGAAAAAGACAGAGTACAAGGAACTCGTGCCGTTCATGAATGCGATAAGGATACAGCATGAGGGCGTGCTTGCCGCGGCAAAGAGCAGACAGGATTTCACAGCCAATGTGTCACACGAGCTAAAGACTCCGCTCACAGCCATCTCCGGCTACGCAGAGCTCATAGAAAACGGTATGGTCGAAAAGGAGCAGCAGATTCATTTTGCAACTGAAATCAGAAGAAATGCACAGCGCCTGCTTTCCTTAATCAATGATATCATAAAGCTCTCTGAGCTTGATTCCAGTGAGGCGCAGCAGGGCTTTGAACAGCTTGATCTGTACGGCTTGGTCAAGGACTGCATGAAAAATCTACAGGTGAACGCTAAGCAGAGAAATGTAGCACTCAATTTTGACGGTACAGACTGTATGGTGCGGGGCAACAGGCAGCTTCTCACGGAGCTCGTTGAGAATCTATGCCAGAATGCCATCCGCTACAACAATGATGGCGGCACCGTAAATGTGACGGTACACAAGCTGGGCGGCAAGACAGTCCTCACGGTCGAGGACAACGGCATAGGCATACCAAAGGATCAGCAGGAGCGGGTCTTTGAGCGCTTCTACAGAGTAGACAAGAGCCGCTCGAAGGAGACCGGCGGCACAGGGCTGGGGCTTGCGATAGTAAAGCATATAGTGGAGCTGCATGATGCAGGGCTTACGCTCGACAGCGAGGTGGGGCGTGGCACAACAATAAAGGTGGAGTTTTAGCTCCGCCTTTTTACGTCTCCTGCGCCATACCGGGCACACAAGCTCTTGCAAAATCGAGGCGCAGTGTTTATAATAATTTGTTAGCAGCGAAAACAAGGCAAGACCAGGAGGAACAGCCATGTATCAGGAAATATCAAAATTACTTATGTACGGAGATTTATCTCAGGACGAGATACTTTATAAATTGGGCCAGCTCTTTGAGCAGTTTGAGGTGGGCGAGTACAATAAGACAGAGCTTGTGCGCGACATCAATACACAGGTCAAGAGAATCCTAAAGGTAGCGACAGACTATGGTTTTGATGACAATCTGTGGCACAACTATCTCACTTTCTTCCTTATGATGAGTGAGAACCCGTTTTCCATCACCTGTGAGAAGGTCGGAGCCAGTGATGGCAGCGTAAATGGGCTTGTGGCAAACGATTTCAGGATTTTTAAGAAGCTTTTCGATTATGATTTCAAGCCAATCGAGTCAGCACTCGGAATCGACTGCTTCACACAGATCAGCAATTATAAGGCCATTGTGAAAAAGGATCTTATGTACAATCACAATGTCAGCGAGAAGGTAAGGGCGCTGAGCAAAAAGCTTGAGGCAGCAAAGGACGAGCAGGAGTTCTTTGATGTGGTAACAGGCTTTTACAAGGCATACGGAGTCGGCATGTTTGGTCTCAACAAGGCATTCAGGATTGAGGAGCATCTGGATGGTGGCTTCTCCTTCATGCCAATCAACAATATGGATGCGGTCATGCTCGATGACCTGATCGGCTATGAAATCCAGAAGAAAAAGCTCACAGACAATACAGAAGCGTTTGTACAGGGCAAAAAGGCCAACAATGTGCTGCTTTTCGGAGACAGCGGAACCGGAAAATCAACAAGCATCAAGGCCATTGTCAATCAGTATTATGATGACGGACTGCGCATGATTGAGATATACAAGCATCAGTTCAAATACCTGTCAAAGATTATCGCAGCAATCAAAAACAGAAACTACAGATTTATCATATATATGGATGACCTCTCATTCGAGGAGCATGAGATTGAATACAAGTTCCTAAAGGCAGTTATCGAGGGCGGTGTGGAGACAAAGCCTGACAACATATTGATTTATGCAACCTCTAACCGCCGTCACCTGATCAAGGAGACATGGAATGACCGTAATGACCAGGACAACAGCAATGACAAGCACCACTCAGATACAGTTGAGGAGAAGCTGTCACTTGTAAACCGTTTTGGTGTGACAATCAGCTACTCAAAGCCATCGCAGAAGGAGTTCTTCAATATCGTAACAGAGCTTGCGAGAAAGAGCGGCTGCACACTTTCAGACGAGGAGCTGTGCAGGGAGGCAAACAAGTGGGAACTCAGCCACGGTGGCATTTCGGGACGTACTGCAACACAGTTTGTCAACTACATTATGGCTAACAATTAAGCAGCAGGCATAAGCATGAAAGGATAGTATATGCTCTACCAGATAAGTAATGGCGCTGTCGCATTTGGCGACGACGTCATTTTGCATAGTATAGATTTTGAAATCAGAAACACAGAAAAGATAGCGATAGTCGGCAGAAACGGCTGCGGCAAGACAACGCTTTTAAAGCTCATTTCAGGCGAGGTTGAGATGGAAAAGCTCGACAGCGATGAGAGCGCCTTTATTGCAAAGGCAGGAAACCCGGAGATAGGGTATCTGAAGCAGATTGCGTTTGATGATCCTGATGTGACACTCGAGCAGGAGGTGCGCAAATGCTTCGTGAAAATGGACGAGCGAAAGGCAGAGCTTGCGCGCGCGGCGGCAGAACTCGAGCATGATTATTCCGATGAAAAGGTAGCCAGATATACCGCGATGGAGGAGGCCTTCAAGGATGATGGCGGCTACTATTATGAGAAGGAATATGAGGTCATGATCCGCAAGTTTGGCTTCTCAGATGATGAGCGCAAAAAGCCAATCCGTGACTTTTCCGGAGGTCAGCAGACCAAGATAGCATTCATAAAGCTGCTTTTGTCAAAGCCTGACATACTGCTTTTGGACGAGCCGACCAACCACCTTGATGTCACTACGATTGAGTGGCTTGAGGGCTATCTGAAGTCGTACCCGAAGGCAGTGGTTGTCGTATCCCATGACCGTATGTTTCTTGACAATGTGGTAGATGTGGTATACGAGATAGAGTACGGCACAGCAAGGCGCTATCCGGGCAATTATACCAATTTTATCGCCCGCAAAAAGGAAAACTACGACAAGCAGATGAAGGATCACATCGCCCAGCAGAAGGAGATAGAGCGTTTGCAGCGTATGGTTACGCGCTTCAAGGGCAAGCCGACCAAGACATCCATGGCGCAGTCAAAGCAGAAGGCTATCGACCGCATGGTGATTATCGAGGCACCGGACAAGTACGACAACAAGACCTTCCATGCCAATTTCCAGCCCGAAAAGGAGACCGGAAATGATGTGCTTTACACATCAGAGCTTGCAATCGGCTATGACCATCCGCTCTCTGTAGTGTCGCTCGATTTGAAAAGAGGCGAAAAGCTTGGCATACTCGGCGGAAACGGACTTGGAAAATCGACATTTTTAAAGACTATCGTGGGTAAGATCCCTGCACTTTCAGGCGAGTACCGCTTTGGAACTAACGTGCAGATAGGATATTTCGACCAGCAGATGGCCATGTATACAAGCAACAAGACTGTGCTCGATGATTTTTGGGATGAGTATCCGAATCTTACAGAAACCGAGGCCAGAAATGCACTCGGAGCCTTCCTTTTTTCTGGGGAGGACGTGTTCAAGAACGTAAATATGCTCTCCGGAGGAGAAAAGGTCAGACTGGCGCTTTGTAAGATTTTAAAGACCAGACCGAACGTGCTCGTGCTCGATGAGCCAACTAACCATATGGATATCGTAGGCAAGGAAACGCTTGAAAGCATGCTTAAGGACTATAAGGGCACACTGATTTTTGTATCGCACGACAGATATTTTGTGAAAAAGGTAGCTACACAGCTGCTTGTGTTTGAGGATGGCACGACCAATCTCTATCAGTTTGGCTATGAGCAGTATCAGGAAAAGCTTGACAAGGAGGCTTTGGAGAGCAAAAACGTGTACAGAGGCAATGCGATATTTGGCGGCGCGATAAGCCAGAACGGCAGCAGTCAGACAGGCAGCAGTCAGACAGGCAGTGATGCAAACCGGAGCACGTCACAAACCGCTGCAGCGGGTAATGTGGGCGAAAGCACCAATGCAAATAGCGCAGCCCAGGCAGGCGGCATGGCTGTCTCATCAACCGGCAAGGCATACTACAACCCGGGTAAGGAGCGCTCAAAGATACAAAAAAAGGTCAAAAAGGCCGAGGAGGACCTGGCAGTCAAGGAAGCAAAGCTCGATGAACTCAAGGCCGAGCTTATGAAGCCGGAGTATCAGTCAAGCTACTCAAAGCTCACGGAAATCCAGAACGAAATAGACGCTCTCGAGGAAGAAATCCTTATTGATATGGAAGCGTGGGAGGAGCTTTCCTCACAGCTTGAAGCACTTGGGTAGTTTAGATGCGATGTGGTAGTATAGATACGATGTGGTAGTATAGATACGATGTGGTAGTATAGATACGCTGCGATAGTATATAAAAAATCATATGACTTGATGTTTTTTACTCTGATGAAATCCCTAATCATAGCGAAATCATAGCGAAATCAAGCGATTTCGCGAAAAACCGTAAATAAACCCTTGATTATTTATATAAATTGCATAAAAATGATTGATGAAAACGAAATTTATGGTATAATATTTACATGATACAGACAACGTATCAAATAAACGATAAAGGGGTTGGACATCATGAGAATAACAATTTCAGGAAGAAACATCGAATTAACAGAGGGGCTTAAGCAGGCAGTAGAGGAGAAGCTGTCAAAGCTGGAGAAGTTTTTTAAACCGGACACAGACGTATACGTTACACTCAGCGTAGAAAAGGATAGACAGAAAATCGAGGTTACTATCCCGGCAAAGGGACATGTTATCCGTTCAGAGCAGGTCAGCAATGATATGTACGTATCAATTGACCTCGTAGAGGAAGTAATCGAGAGACAGCTTCGCAAATACAGAACCAAGATTTCCGCAAAGAAGTATGCACCGGCAATATTCCAGGATGATTTCGTGGAGGCAGACGATGCAGAGGACGAGGAAATCAAGATTGTCCGTACAAAGAGATTTGGTATGAAACCTATGTATCCTGAGGATGCATGCATCCAGATGGAGCTCTCAGGCCACGATTTCTTCGTATTCAGAAATGCAGAGAATGACGAAGTAAATGTAGTCTACAAGAGAAAAGGACATACATACGGACTTATCGAACCGGAATGTTAGACTCTTGTTTTTCATCATAATTTAACCTTTCTTTCATCGAAAACCGGCAGCCGTTGGCTGCCGGTTTTTTGTGTTTGCAGTGCTCAGTCTCTGTTTAACCTCATTTGGTCTTGGATATGCGATTGGTTCCAATGGCAGTAAGAACATAAAAAAACCTCACCAGCCTGAAAATTCAATGTCATTAAGTTAAGACAAATGTACGGAGAATTTCTTGACAGATAAGGCTTTGAAGCCTATAATAACTCAATATAAGAGATTGAAAACCTACAAAAAATAAACTATGGTGAGAACACCTTCGAAGCATCTGCAAACTTTGGTCGGGGAGCAGATGCTTCCTTACTTTATATTACAAATATAACACAAAAAGAGCTTGGGAATAAAATAGGAGTATCAGCTGCAACTAAAGAAAAATAAAATTAATACAAAGGAGAAAAATAATGGCGCCAACATCAAAACTTAATGCAAACGGAGTAGAAATAGGGGTAATTGGAGAAACTATGGGGGAAAATGCATATTTGAGCTTAACGGATATTGCAAGATATAAAAATCCTGATGAACCCAAAGCTGTTGTTGCCAATTGGATGAGATTGCGCTCGACAATCGAATTTTTAGGGCTATGGGAGCAAATTCATAATCCTGATTTTAAAGGGCTCGAATTCGATGCCTTTAAAAATGAATCTGGTAGTAATGCTTTTACATTATCTCCACAAAAATGGATTTCATCTACAAATGCTATAGGATTGGTTTCTAAATCAGGTCGATACGGTGGGGGAACATATGCTCATACAGATATTGCATTTGAATTTGCTTCATGGGTTTCTCCTGAATTCAAATTGTATATTATAAAAGATTATCAACGTCTCAAAAAAGATGAGGCTGAACGGAAAGCTATTGGTTGGGATGAAAAAAGAGCTTTGTCAAAGATTAATTATCATATACATACAGATGCAGTGCAAAAATATCTTATTACTGATGAATTATCATCTATTGAAAAGGGATATACGTTTGCGGATGAAGCAGATATGCTTAATGTAGCTCTTTTTGGGAAGAAAGCACGGGAATGGAGAAATGAACATTCTATTGAAGCACAGAGGGGTGAGAATATTAGAGATTATGCTTCGGCTGAGGAACTGATTATCTTGGTGAATATGGAAAGCCAAAATGCCGAACTAATAAAGGAAGGCTTATCTCAAAGTGAGCGTTTTGCTAAATTGCATGAAATGGCAAGAACACAAATGCAAATATTGCTGAAAAATCGAACAAAAGAAAAATTGAAAAATGTCAATCCAAATTTACTCAAAGGAACAAGCGAACAATAAAAAATGAAATAATTAAAACAAAAACCTCAAAATATAGTACAAATTTATCATTACAAAAATTCTGATATAAAAAGAGCAATATTAAACAAAAACCAACTGAATTAAACCCAAACCCATGTCATATTTTGTCGAAAACTGCTAATCACCTATCAATATTAAATCTTCTAATAGAAATCTTCAAAATACAAGCGCGTAACGCGCCTAGAATATTGATATATTATATGGAAAAATGAATCCACCAACAAAAACAAAGAGGGAAATTTCGCAAAAGCGACAAAATTTCAAAAGAAAGACAAAAAAGAAGTTCTACGAAAAAAATAATCGATGGAGGGATGAAATATTTGGGAAGAATTTATTATGAACAGAAAGGACTTATTAACCTCGATGATATCGTAGATATATTTATTGAGGTGGGAAATATACACAATTACCTGGAAAATGCAGCCTTGCGGATTTTGCTTTTTGGCAATCCTGAGCTGAATTTTTATCAGTGCCGATTATTAGTATTGAAGTACGGAGAATCACTTTCACAGGATGATTTGCACGGGCGGATGGTATTTATGAGAATGATACAGCTGCTGGAAGCTAACACAGTTTAAAATAAAATGAGAATTTCTTTTTTGACCGGGCAACCGGTCTTTCTTTTTTGCACAAATGGTGTTATAATTTTGAAGAAATTATGTTGATTACTCATAGCTTTAAAAAAGAAGTATTGCATTGTGTTTAATTAAACCAAAGCATGATAATTCAATCAAAGAAAAGAGGACAAAAATGAACATCGTAGTACTTGCCGGAGGGCTCAGCACAGAGAGAGATGTTTCCTTCAAGACAGGAAGCATGGTAGCTAAGGCACTCAAAGAGAACGGCCACAAAGTTATATTATTGGATGTATTTATGGGATATAGTGACAGGGAGGAGGACCTGACAGGTATATTTGACCGCGCGGACGAGATAAGCGTGCAGGTCAGCGATATTCCGACAGAGGCACCTGACCTCGCAAAGGTAAAGGCTTCCAGAAAGGACCAGTCACCTTGCTTCTTCGGACCAAATGTCATCAAAATGTGTCAGATGGCTGACATTGTTTTCATGGCTCTCCACGGAGAAAACGGAGAGAACGGAAAGATACAGGCAGCATTTGACCTCTTCGGTGTCAAATATACAGGCAGCGATTATTTAAGCTCAGCCATCGCCATGAACAAGGAGACATCAAAGCAGTTCTTCCTTGCAAACGGTATACCTACTCCAAAGGGTATTTCCATGACAAGAGCGACCAGACAGGACGATATCACAAAGCTTGACCTGACACTTCCATGCGTGGTAAAGCCATGCTGCGGTGGTTCAAGCATCGGTGTCACCATCGTTAGGGATGCGGCAGAGTTCAAGGCGGCACTTGACGATGCCTTCAAGTGGGAAAATGAGCTGGTTATCGAGGAATTTGTACAGGGCAGGGAGTTCTCTGTCGGCGTTATCGAGGGCAAGGCTCTTCCTATTATAGAGATTGCACCGAAGGAGGGCTTCTACGATTATAAGAATAAATACAAGGCGGGCAGTACAGTAGAAACATGTCCGGCCGAGCTTCCTGAGCAGGTGACAAAGGATATGCAGCACTATGCCGAGGAGGTTGCACGTGTTATCGGGCTTGACACATATTCACGCTCAGACTTTTTGCTCAATGACAAAAATGAGATGTTCTGCCTCGAGGCAAACACACTGCCGGGCATGACTCCGACCAGTCTTCTGCCACAGGAGGCAGCGGTTATCGGTATGAGTTTTAATCAGCTCTGTGAGCATCTGATTGACATATCTTTGAAAAAATATGAGGTGTAGCATGTCGGATAAGTACATGAAGAATCTTACATTTGCAAATATCGCAAAGGCCTGTGAGGGCACATACATAGGCGATGAGACACAGCTCTATACGACAATCACCGGCGCAGTCATAGACAGCAGACAGGTGAAGGAGGGCTATCTTTTTATCCCGATAAAGGGAGAAAGGGTGGACGGACACAAATTCATTCCGACTGTGTTTGAGCAGGGGGCGGCAATTGTGCTCTCTGAGCATGAGCTTACGGACCCGGCAGGCCCATATGTGCTTGTTGAATCAACCACCGATGCCATGAAAAAGCTAGCGGCATTTTACAGAAAAAGCCTTGATATCAAGGTGGTGGGTATCACCGGAAGTGTCGGCAAGACCAGCACCAAGGAGATGATATCATCAGTCCTTGAGCAGAAATACAGCGTCCACAAGACAGCAGGCAATTTCAACAACGAGATAGGCCTGCCACTCACCATTTTCGGAATCAGGGAAAGCCATCAGGTAGCGGTGCTTGAGATGGGCATATCTGATTTTGGCGAGATGCACAGACTTTCTACTATGTCGTGCCCGGATGTTATGGTCATCACCAATATCGGCTACTGCCATCTGGAGTTTTTGGGCGACAGGGATGGTGTGCTTAAAGCAAAGACAGAGTGCTTTGAACATATGATGCCGGATGCGGTCGCAGTGCTGAATGCAGATGACGACAAGCTGGCCACAGTGCAGACTGTAAATGGAAAGCCTGCCATATACTATGGCAAGGAATCGGCTTCGGACGTTCATAAATCAGTATATACCACAAATATTGAAAACCTGGGATTTGACGGCATGAAGGCTCATTTTGTCACCCCGGAGGGTGAGTTTGATGCACACATTCATATCCCGGGTGAGCACAATGTATACAATGCCATGGCGGCAGCGGCTGTCGGGTTGCAGCTTGGTCTCACAATAGCTGAGATAAAGTCAGGAATCGAGAAAGCACAGACAATCGCAGGCCGTACCAATTTTATCAAAACACACGGTATGACGGTGATAGATGACTGCTACAATGCAAACCCTGTATCCATGAAATCCTCTATCGAGGTGCTTTCGCATGCAAAGGGCAGGACAATAGCAGTGCTAGGAGACATGGGTGAGCTTGGAAGCGATGAGAAAAAGCTGCACCATGAGGTAGGCGAAGCAGTTGGAGAGAATCATATCCATACACTTTTTGCCGCAGGAGAGCTGGCAAATGAATATGCAGCCGGAGCCGCAGAAAAATCATCCGATGTAGACATCCACTATTTCGAGGATAGGGAGACTATGACACAGGAGCTTCTTTCATATGTGAAGGAGGGCGACACCATACTGGTGAAGGCATCGCACTTCATGGAGTTTCCGAAGGTGGTAGAGGCTCTGAGTAAGTAAAATCAGGTAAAATCAATCAGGTAGAAATTAATTTGATATTTAATAATTGCGAGGAATGGATATTCTCCAAGCCTCATAACATTATAAAAGAAAGAGAGAAAAATAATGGCACAGAATCCAATCGTAACAATCACAATGGAAAACGGCGATGTAATCAAGGCGGAGCTTTATCCGGAAATCGCACCAAACACAGTAAACAACTTTATCAGCTTAATCAATCACAACTTCTATGACGGAGTATGCTTCCACCGTGTAATCAAGGGCTTCATGCTCCAGGGCGGAGATCCGGACGGAAACGGCACAGGCGGTCCGGGCTATGAAATCAAGGGCGAGTTCACACACAACGGCTTCAAAAATGACTTAAAGCACACAGCCGGTGTACTTTCAATGGCACGTACCATGATACCTGATTCAGCAGGCAGCCAGTTCTTCATCATGCATCAGGATGCACCACATCTCGATGGTGAGTATGCGGCATTCGGCAAGGTAATCGAGGGCATGGATGTGGTAAACAAGATCGCAGAGGTGCGCACAGACTACATGGACAAACCACTTGAGGCTCAGGTCATGAAGACAGTAACAGTTGAGACCTTCGGAGTGGACTATCCGGAGCCGGAGACAGTTTAATGATAATAATTATCGATGAGGCAAGCGCAAAACTTGCCTCTTTTTACTATCATGGCGAGATATTCAAGCCACAGTGGAAGCGCGCAGCCGATATGTCATCTGCTCCCGCCGACTGCATCTGGATAGTATCAAACAGGCAGCAGAAGCAAATAGCTGACTCGCTCGGCATAGCATCAGTAGGGGAGCCGCAGTGCGGCACGCGCTATGCAGTCGAAAGCCTTGCGGAGCTTGATATTGAGTATCTGGAGCGGGTGCGCAGGCGGTATAATCACATCCCGTGGGACATCGGCGAGACAGACAGGTGTCTGATACGTGAGCTGTCCCTGTCAGACCTTCCTGCACTTTATGAGCTCTATGACAAGCCCGGCATGACAGACTTTGTGGAACCGCTTTACGACTACGAGACAGAGCTTGAATACCAGAAAGCATATATAGAGAACATGTATGGCTTTTACGAGTATGGCATGTGGCTTGTATTTTTAAAGGAAACAGGCAGGCTGATAGGCAGGGCAGGGCTTGAGCACGATGAAATGGGCTATATGATAGCGCCGGAATTATGGAACCAAGGCTATGCCACGGAGGTGTGCCGCTTCATCATAGATTACGCGCGCGAAAACACAGATTTTGAAGAGCTTTACTGCCGGATAGACGAGAAAAATACGGCATCGGTGCGCCTTGCCAAAAAGCTTGGATTTACAAAGAGCGGGCATATGGATGATGATATAAACGCTTCTATATATAGAAAAAACATAAAAAACAATGAAAAACATTGAAAAATATGCAATTAGGCAATAAAATATAAACATAGTTTAACGATTTGGAGGACGAAAAAATGAAGAAATATGCATACGGAGTAGATATAGGTGGAACAACTGTAAAGATAGGCTTTTTCGAGACCACAGGAAAGCTTGTCGATACATGGGAGATTCCTACACGCACAGAGAATTCCGGTGAGCTCATCCTGCCTGATATCGCAGCATCCATCAAGGAGAATAACGAGAAGCATGGCATCGAGATGGGTGACATCGAGGGTATAGGCATGGGAGTGCCGGGACCGATAAAGGATGACGGAACAGTATTGAAGTGTGTCAACCTCGGCTGGGGCGTGTTCAACGTGGCACAGTCACTCTCAGTACTGTGCGGCGGCATCAAGGTAAAGGCCGGAAACGACGCCAATGTAGCTGCACTCGGTGAGATGTGGCAGGGTGGCGGAAAGGGTCATCAGGATGTAGTCATGATCACACTCGGCACAGGCGTAGGCGGAGGAATCATCCGCGAGGGCAGAATCGTAGCCGGAGTAAACGGAGCAGGCGGAGAGATAGGACATATGCCTATGGTAGATGATGAGTCAGAGTGCTGTGGCTGCGGCAAGAAGGGCTGCTTAGAGCAGTATGCATCAGCAAACGGTCTCGTAAGAGTGGCAGAGAGATACATTGCAGCAAACAGGAATGTGGCAACAAAGCTTGATTTAAATGCAGGCTTCACAGCCAAGGATGTATGCGATGCGGCAAAGGCAGGAGATGCAGCGGGCATTGCAGCAGTAGAGCAGTCTATGAAGCTTCTCGGCAAGGCAATGGCAGCAGTAGCATGCGTCATGGACCCTGAGGTATTTGTTGTCGGCGGAGGCCTTTCAAAGGCAGGCAGCATCATCATCGATACAGCAGCAAAGTACTATAAAGAGTATGCTTTCCATGCAAGCCGTGAGACAGAGATCAAGCTTGCCACACTCGGCAACTCAGCCGGCATGTATGGCGGAGTAAAGATGGTTATCGGCTAACAACATAAGATTGCAATTTTTAAAGAAATAAAATATAATGGCTACTAAAGATACACTACAATCGAGGTGAGACTATTGGCAGATTACTCAACAGAAGAATTAGAAAAAATAGCGGACAAATTTCGCTCTGATACCAGCGGTATAAGGGGAACAAAGGATTTTACGAGCCCAGAGGAGCTTTACGATGAGCTGAAAAAGGAAATCAAAAAGTACCATCCGTCGGATGACACGAGCCTTGTGGACAAAGCCTACAGGGTAGCTTATGATGCTCATAAGGGTCAGGCGCGTAAGTCAGGAGAGCCTTATATCATACATCCGCTTTGTGTTGCCATAATACTCGCCGAGCTCGAGCTGGATAAGGAAACCATTGCAGCAGGACTGCTCCATGATGTGCTGGAGGACACCATCATGACCATGGATGAGATGCGTGCGGAGTTTGGAGACGATGTCGCACATCTGGTGGATGGTGTCACGAAGTTAAAGCACCTGCATCTGACAGACAGCACCAAGGATCCGAAGGACAAGAACGCGGACAGGCTTGAGATGCAGGCAGAGAATCTGCGCAAGATGTTTCTCGCCATGGCAAAGGATATCAGAGTCATCCTCATAAAGCTGGCAGACAGACTGCACAATATGCGTACACTCAAGTACCAGTCAAAGGAGGCACAGCAGCGTATCGCCAGAGAGACACAGGATATCTACTGTCCTATCGCGCAGCGACTTGGTATCAGCAAGATAAAGATAGAGCTTGAGGACCTTTGTATGAAGTACCTCTATCCGGATGCCTACTATGATCTGGTAGAGAAGGTAGCCCTCAGAAAGGCAGAGCGCGATACCTACATCCAGGGCCTGGTAAACGATGTCAAGAAGTATGTTACAGATGCCGGCATCAAGGCTGAGATATACGGCAGGGCAAAGCATTTCTTCAGTATATATAAGAAGATGGTCAATCAGGACAAGACGATAGACCAGATATATGACCTATTTGCCATCAGAATTCTGGTGGATACCATACCGGACTGCTACGCAGTGCTTGGTATCATACATGAGAAGTATAAGCCTATACCGGGCCGTTTCAAGGACTATATTGCCATGCCGAAGCAGAACATGTACCAGTCGCTTCACACGACACTCATAGGCCCGAGCGGACAGCCGTTTGAGATACAGATACGTACCTATGAGATGCATCGTACAGCTGAGTACGGTATCGCAGCGCACTGGAAGTACAAGGAAGCAAACAACGGCAATGCAACTACCACCACTGTCACAGAGGAGGAGAAGCTCAGCTGGCTGCGTCAGATACTCGAGTGGCAGCAGGATATGTCGGATAATAAGGAGTTTATGACTTTATTAAAGAGTGATTTAAATTTATTCTCCGACAATGTATTTGCATTCACACCGTCCGGCGATGTAAAGAACCTGCCAAAGGGCTCCACACCTATAGACTTTGCCTACAGCATACACTCTGCGGTCGGCAACAAGATGGTCGGTGCCAAGGTAAACGGCAAGCTGGTGCCGATAGACTATGTCATCAAAAACGGTGACCAGATAGAGATAATCACCTCACAGAACTCCAAGGGACCAAGCCGTGACTGGCTCAAGGTCGTAAAGAGCACACAGGCCAAGAACAAGATCAACCAGTGGTTCAGAAGTGAGCTCAAGGAGGAGAATATACAGCACGGCAAGGATTTGATAGCAGCCTATGCCAAGGCAAAGGGTATCAACTTTGCTGAGATAAACAAGCCTGAGTATCAGGAGAAAATACGCCGCAAATACGGCTTCCACGACTGGAACTCATGCCTTGCAACCGTCGGCCACGGCGGACTCAAGGAGAGCCAGATAGTCAACAGGATGTACGACGAGTACAAGAAGGATCATGTGGTGCCGGTGACAGATGCAGATGTGCTTGGCAGCATCGCAGAAAAGCAACAGGCGGCAGCAGGCATACAGCCGGAGCACAAGTCAAAGAGCGGCATTGTGGTACACGGACTCTATGATGTGGCAGTACACTTCTCAAAGTGCTGCAATCCGGTTCCGGGAGACGAAATCGTTGGCTTTGTCACGAGAGGCCGAGGTATCTCAATCCACAGGACAGACTGTGTGAATATCATCAATCTGTCAAAGATAGAAAAGGACAGGCTCATAGAAGCAGAGTGGCAGGATACAGCCCTCATGGACAACGGTGCCGAGTATCAGGCAGACCTTAAGATATTCTGTCATGACAGGCCGGGACTGCTCGTAGATATCACAAAGATATTTACCGAGAAGGAAATCAATATCAGCGGTATCCAGTCCAAGACCAGTAAGCAGGGCATCGCTACAATCGAGGTATTTTTCAATATCAGAGGCAGGGACCAGATAAAGGTTCTAGTGGAGAAGCTCAGACAGATAGAAAGTGTAATAGACGTAGAGAGGACCACCGGCTAAATCCCGGTGGTTCTTGCGTGAAGCATAACATATAACAGACAAGGAGTACACTCATATGGTAAATATGAAGATAGACCACTTCGTAGTGGGACCGGTGCAGACCAACTGCTACTTTGTCACCAATATAAAGACAAAGGAAATGATAATAATAGACCCGGGTGCGTGTGCAGAACAGCTCGCCAAAAAGGTGGATGAGTCAGGCGCAAAGCCTGTAGCAATACTGCTCACACACGGACACTTTGACCATGCCACGGATGCAAAGCCACTCGCAGACCGCTACGGCATCAAAATATATATCCATGAGGCAGACAAAGCCACACTCGATGACCCACAGCTTAATGTCAGCTATATGATGGGCCAGTCAAAGACCTTTTATGCAGATGTATTTTTGAAGGATAAGCAGGAGCTTGACATCGCAGGCTTTCACATAGTAGTGCTTCACACACCGGGACATACACCGGGCGGCTGCTGCTATTATTTCCCGTATGAGGACGTGATCTTTACAGGAGACTCACTGTTTTGCGGCTCAATCGGACGTACGGATTTCAAGGGTGGCAGCATGTCAGACCTTGTGCGCACAGTGAAGGAAAAAATCATGACACTGCCTGAGCATACAGAGGTGTACCCGGGCCACAACGACACAACAACCATAGAAAACGAGAGGATGTATAACCCTTACTTATGATAGTAGTAGTATTTAATAAACCGGATTTTGAATATGATGTGCACTCACTGCTCAAGGAGTTCTTCCCGCAGGAGGATGTGCAGATGTACTATAGCTGCTCACCTGATGAGGTGGAGGGGAAAAACCTGGCCTGCACACACCACGAGATGACAGATGATGGCGTAAAGGAATTTGCGGATGCATCACAGGTATTTAAGATAGACTATGTGGGCGATGAAATTGCAGTGGAGTGGACGCTGAATAGAGCCGGTGGAAGTAATTCCATGACAGGTGAGATGCAGCAAGCCGACGAAAGTGACATTAAAACAGCCGGAAAAAGAATCTGCACAAAAATATCCGTAGACAGCGCAGACCGCAAGGAAACCAAAAACCGCCTCAAGCTCGCCCTGTATTCCATGATAGAAAAGGGCACAGGAAAGAGCCTTCCGTGGGGCACACTCTCAGGCATCAGACCGACCAAGATAGCCATGAAATGCATAGAGGACGGTATGAGCGATAAGGAAACCTACGACTATCTGAAGGAAACCTATCTCGCAAGCGATGAGAAAATCGACCTTTCAATAGGCATAGCAAAGCGTGAGAAAGCACTGCTCGATAGGGTGGACTATGACAACGGCTACAGCCTGTATATAGGCATACCCTTCTGCCCGAGCACCTGTGCATACTGCTCGTTTACCTCATACCCGCTGGGGGTGTGGAAAAACCGCGTGGACGATTACCTCGACGCACTCGAGAAGGAGATAGACTACACGGCACAGAAGTTCTACCACAAGAAGCTAAACTCCATCTACATAGGAGGCGGCACACCGACCACACTAAGCCCTGCCCAGCTTGACAGGCTTATCAGAAAAATCAAATGCAGCTTTGATTTAAAGGACTGTCTGGAATTTACAGTGGAAGCGGGCAGACCGGACTCCATCACGAGAGAAAAGCTCCTGGCACTAAAGAAAAACGGCATCAGCCGTATATCAGTAAATCCACAGACCATGAAGCAGCAGACACTTGATATAATAGGAAGACACCATACGGTAGACGATACGATACAGAGCTTCAAGCTTGCGCGTGAGCTGGGCTTTGACAACATAAACATGGACCTCATCATGGGACTTCCCGAGGAGACACTCGATGATGTAAGGCACACGATGGAGCTTGTGAATGAGCTGGCACCTGACAACGTCACCATCCATTCACTCGCAGTAAAGCGAGCTGCAAGACTCACCATCTTTAAGGACCGCTACAGTGATATGCAGATGGTCAACACTCAGGAGCATATGGATCTCTGCGCAGCCTACTGTAAGCAGATGGGGCTTGAGCCATACTACCTCTACAGGCAGAAGGGGATGGCTGGCAATATGGAGAACGTGGGCTATGCGGCAAAGGGCAAGGCCGGCGTATACAACATACTGATCATGGAGGAAAAGCAGACCATCGTGGCGTGCGGCGCCGGAGCAAGCACCAAACGTGTCTGGCCGGTACCGAATCCGGATGGCACACACCGCATCGACAGATGCGAGAATGTCAAGGATGTAGGACAGTATATCGCAAGGATTGATGAGATGATAGAGAGAAAGCAGAGGCTGTTTGAGGAAAAATAATCAGCATGACATATAATAATGTATAATAATTGGTGCTGTAATACCATAGCGATTAGCGAATGTGTCAAAAATTGTAAAGAAAACCTAATATTCATTGACAAAGAATTAAAAAAAGGTGAAAATAAGACATTGGAAAACCTAATTAGATACAACAAAAGATACGCTAATCCGAATAAACATACAAAAAACAAAACAGACTAAAAATATTCGGGGGGGGGTACTAAGATACCTCCCCTGGAGTGGATATAGAGGGAAATAAAAGATACCATAAGGAGAATTTAGAAAGAATGTACAGAAAGAAAGGCAGAGGATGGACAAAGCATATTGACTTCATGCTTTTGGACATCATATGCATATTGATAGCATTTTTTATTTCATATGTAATACGATTTGGATTTAATAATCCATACGTAGACAAGGACTACCGTACACTCGGTGTAGCCTTCCTTCTGATAGATTTCTTTGTGGAGATAATGGCAGATTCATTCAAGAATGTCCTAAAACGCGGATATCTGGATGAATTTATATCGACCTGCAAGCATGCAGTACTTGTATTTCTGATGACAGCGCTATTTCTGTTCACCACACAGATGGCTGATATATACTCGCGATTATCATTTTATATCATGTTTCCAATTTATGTGACAATAGCATATGTAGCAAGAATTGCACTCAAGAGCTTCCTTAAGAAAAAGGGCTTTGGAGCATCTAAGAAATCACTGCTTGTCATAGCACCGGATGCCATGCTTCGTGATACACTGCGCACAGTGGAGAAAAGCTGCATAGGCTATACAAAGATAGTAGCAGCTTCACTGGATACAGACATGAAGGGCAAGACTATATGCAGCATACCGATAGTTGCAAATCACGATGGCATAGTGGACTATGCGTGTGATGAGTGGGTGGATGAGGTGCTCATCCCGCCGTGTGGCGAGGATGAATATCCGGAGAAGATGGCAGATATATTCCTGGAGATGGGAATAGCAGTACATACAGGAATAGCCAAAAATGGCACAGCCCAGGGCGGTTATAAGCAGATAGAAAAGATAGGCGACTACACAGTAGTCACATCGAGCGTGAACTATGCAAATACCAGCGCACTTCTGGTAAAGAGGGGCATGGATATAGTCGGAGGACTGGTGGGCTGCCTATTCACACTTATCATTATGATATTTGTGGGACCGATGATATACATAGCATCGCCGGGACCGATATTCTTCTCACAGGAGAGAATCGGCAGAAATGGCAGAAAGTTCAAGATGTATAAATTCCGCAGCATGTATATGGATGCCGAGGAACGAAAGAAAGAGCTTATGGCGCAGAATAAAGTGGGTGACGGAATGATGTTCAAGATGGACTTCGACCCGAGAATAATAGGCAATAAGGTGTTGCCAAACGGAAAAAAGAAAACCGGAATTGGACAGTTTATCAGGAAAACAAGCCTGGATGAATTCCCACAATTCTTCAATATACTAGTGGGAGATATGAGCCTGGTAGGCACCAGACCACCGACACTCGATGAGTGGGAAAAGTATGAGCCACACCATAGAGCCAGAATGTCATTCAGACCTGGGTTGACCGGGCTGTGGCAGGTGAGTGGAAGAAGCAACATTACGGACTTTGAGGAAGTGGTGAAGCTGGATACTCAGTATATTGGGGAGTGGAGTGTTAAGAATGATTTGAGGATTATTTTATTAACTATAAAATCAGTATTTAATAAAGATGGCGCAGTTTAGGACAATAATATATTTTTAAATGCTGTATTGTAAATTTGGAGAGAATATATGAAGAAAAAGAAGATAATGCTAGTTTTTGGCACGAGACCTGAAAAAATTTAAATGTGCTCAATAGTAAATGAATTGAAAACAAGAGATACTTTAGAAACTATTGTTTGTGAGACTCGACATCATAGACAAATGCTAGATCAAGTATTGAACACATTTAATATAATTCCTGATTTTGATCTTTCTATTATGAAGCCGAGACAAACATTGTTTGATATAACTATAGGGATATTAGATAAAAAATATTTTGGAAATGGAAAAACCAGATGAGGTTCTTGCTCATGGTGATACATCAACAACATTTGTGACAGCATTAACGTGTTTCTATCTTTAAATACCAGTGGGACATGTTAAGGTTGGATTAAGAACATATAATATAAGTTTTCCATATTCAGAAGAATTTAATAGGCAGGCAGTTGGAATAATTTCACAGTATAATTTTGTTCCGACAAAACTAACTGCTGAGACTTTAATTTAAGTGAGGTGTTGCATTGTGAAGCATGCATTTTTGATAATTGCGCACGATAATTGGGAACAACTGAAAATATTACTACATGCAATTGATAGTAACTGTGCAGATATATTTATTCATGTAAATGAAAAAGTTCAGATGCCGAGTATCCGTGATATTGGGGGCTCTGTTAAAAAATCTCATATATATTGGTCAGACAGAAAAAAAATTGTGTGGGGAGAGTATGGGATTCTTGATGCAAGTATTTCATTACTGAAAAAGGCAAATCAGGTTTCGCAATATGATTACTATCATCTGCTGAGTGGATCAGACCTGCCTTTAAAAGGTATAGATGAAATAGACACTTTTTTTGAAATGAATAAGTTCAATAATTTAAGTAAAGGGCAGTTTACTAATTATATCTCTGCAAATGAATGTACAGATCCAAAGATGTGCGCTCGTGTAGACCAGTACACTTTGTTGGGTAAATACTGGAATGCAGCGAATAAATGGAAAAAAGTTGCTACATCGATAAATCGAGTGGGTTATTATGCACAGAAAATTCTTGGTGTGCATAGATTAAGGAAAATACAAATTTATCATGGTTCTACGTGGTGGAGTATATCTAACAATCTTGCAATGGATTTAATCGCTAACGAAGATTTTTTCAGAAAACAGTATGGTGACAAGACATTTGGAGCAGATGAGTTTGCAATACAGACTTTTGTTATGAATAGCAATTATTCACAAACAGTTTATAGGTCTGGCAGAAACATGCCAAACTCTAATTTGAGAGAAATAGACTGGAAGAGAGGAAATGGTCACGGGTCTCCTCATATCTGGAAAAGTGAGGATCTCGATTTTTTGGAGCAATCTAGCAATTTGTTCGGAAGAAAGTTTGATATTTCTATTGATAAAGGGATTGTTGATGATTTGATGAAAATACAAAACAAAGGAGAATTAAAATGAAAGTTGTAATTTTAGCAGGCGGCTTTGGAACAAGAATATCTGAGGAATCTCACTTAAAACCAAAACCAATGATTGAAATTGGTGAGAAACCGATACTGTGGCATATTATGAAAGAGTATTCAGCTTATGGTATTAATGAATTTATTATCTGTGCCGGATACAAACAGCATGTAATTAAAGAGTGGTTTGCAGATTACTTCATCCATACATCTGATATTACTTTTGACTTCACAAAAGGTAATGAAATGATTATTCACAACAAGCATGCTGAGCCATGGAAGGTTACAGTTGTTGATACAGGGTTAAATACACAAACGGGTGGACGTATCAAACGTGTTAAGGACTTTGTTGGTGATGATACATTTATGGTTACCTACGGTGATGCAGTTGGTGACATTAATATTGATGAATTACTTACATTCCACAAAGCACATGGAAAAATTGGAACAATGTCAATGTATAACTTTGGACAGACAAAAGGTATCGTTGATGTCGGAAACAATGGAATTATTAATGCATTTAGAGAAAAGTCTGATTTTGACGGTGATCTGATTAATATCGGATATATGGTTTTTGAACCGGCACTTTTTGATTATATTGAATGTGACAGCACTATCTTTGAGAAAGAACCGCTTATGAAGTTGGTTGAAGATGGGCAGCTTGCAGGATATGTTCACAAGGGCTTTTGGCAGTGTATGGATACATTAAGAGAAAAGCAGAAACTTGAAAGTCTGTGGGTAAGCGGTAATGCACCGTGGAAGATTTGGGAGGATTAATAAATGTTTGATTTATCGTTCTATAAAGAAAAGAAAGTATTCGTAACAGGCCACACGGGCTTTAAAGGCTCTTGGTTATGCAAGATTCTGGCTAATGCTGGAGCAGAAGTAACAGGGTATTCATTGAATTCACCTACATCTCCATCACTTTTTGAGATTGCAAGAATCAAAAATGACATCCACTCAGTTATCGGAGATGTCAGGGATAAGGAGAGTCTTAAGAAGGCGTTTGACGAAGCACAGCCTGAAATTGTTCTACATTTAGCTGCCCAACCAATTGTCCGCGATAGCTATAAAGATCCTGTATATACTTACGAAACAAATGTTATGGGTACAGTCAACATTCTGGAGTGTGTTCGTAATAGTACATCAGTGAAGTCATTCCTGAACGTCACAACAGATAAGGTTTATCTGAATAAAGAGTGGGTGTGGGGATATCGCGAGAATGAGGAGCTAGATGGATTTGACCCATATTCTAATTCCAAGTCGTGCTCGGAACTCGTCACCCACAGTTATAAGAATAGCTTCTTTGCTGATGGACATGTTGCAATTTCGACTGCTCGTGCTGGAAATGTTATTGGTGGTGGTGATTTCGCAAATGATCGTATTATTCCAGACTGCGTGAGAGCGATGAAAGTTGGAGATGTAATTGGAGTAAGAAATCCATATTCTACTCGCCCATACCAGCATGTACTTGAGCCTTTGGCTGCGTACCTAATGATTGCTCAGGAGCAGTATAAAGATGGTAAGTATGCTGGATACTACAATGTTGGACCAGATGACTGCGATTGCATGACAACAGGAGCATTAGTTGATCTCTTCTGTAATACGTGGGGCGAAGAGGCTAAGTGGGAAAATCGTGCTGAGACAAATGCGCCTCATGAAGCAAACTTCTTAAAGCTTGATTGCTCAAAGCTTAAGAACACGTTCGGATGGAAACCGAGATGGCACATGCAAGAATGTATGGAGAAGACAGTAGAGTTCAGCAAGGTGTGGTTAGCAAATGGCGATGTCCGTGCTTGCATGGATCAGCAGATTAAAGAATTTATGGGAAGATAATCATGACAACTGGTGTCAATGAGAAAATCAATGAACTTCGTCATGAGATGACAAAAGAGAATATTGATTCGAGCAATGGGTTGGGCAATGTCAATGCCTACATAAATCATGAGGTTGTACCTCCCTTTCATAAAGTCTGATACCATGATATCCACCAGCGATTATCCTCGTAGACTTGATTGAAATAAGTACTTCCGAGCGAGAGCTAATTGCACAACATCCAGCAGATAAACAATTCAGATAAAGGTAGCGGCAATACACTCCAGTCGAGTAGTCGAAGCTACAGGAATAAAATCAAAAGTCCATAGTATCTGAATGTATTAAACCACGATACAAAAAATATAAAAAGAAGGGAGAATGTGTGATGATTCACTCTAGGAATTATCATACAAGGTAAGATAATGGCATTTAAATTTGAAAAAACCAAATTTGAGGGATTAATGGTAATTACTCCTCATATGTATCCTGATAATCGTGGACTATATAAAAAGTATTATGAAAAAAATGTTTTTGCAGAAAATGGAATCACATGTGAGTTTACTGAAAGCAGTGATCTAATTTCTGAAAAGGGTGCGCTTCGTGGACTGCACTACCAAACTGAAGATTCTCAGGCAAAACTAATCCATGTTATTTCAGGTGTTTTATTTGACGTTGCGCTTGATTTACGTTCAGAATCCCAAACTTTTGGAAAATATCATGTTGAACTTTTAAAAGCAGAAGAGAATAAAGTTATTTTTATTCCTGAGGGGTTTGCGCATGGATTTATTGGTCTCACGGATAATACTGTTTTTTCATATCAGTGCTCTGGAAGCTATATTCCAGCAGCTTGCGGTGGAATCAGATGGGATGATCCGGATTTAGATATTCCGTGGCCACTTGAGAAATATGGAGTTAAAGAGGTCATTGCAACAGAAAAAGATATGAATTGGCCAACATTAAAAGAATACATTGAGAAGAACGAGGTTAGATAAAATGATGAGAAAGGCTATTGTAACCGGTGCCACTGGTTTTATAGGAAGATTTTTGGTTAGAGAATTAGTAAACCAAGGAGTAGAAGTAATTGCTATCGTAAGAAGCGGTAGCAATAATTTGGAGTCTATAGAAGATCTTCCGGTGAGAATAGTCGAATGTGATTTAAAGAACCTGAGTTCTTTACCAAAAACAGTTTCAGATAGAGATATAGACACCGTGTTTCATATTGCTTGGCAGGGCGTTTCTAATATGGATGCGAGAGATCAGAACATTCAAATTCAAAACCTAAAATCAACTCTTGATTTAATTGATGCTATGCACGAAATGGGAATTGCTACTTTTGTTGGATGTGGAAGTATGCACGAGGCAGAAGCACTGGTTGAAATTGCAGAGGATAAAGTTATTAGAAACCTTGGTTATATGTATAAGGCGTCAAAAACAGCAGCACATTGGATGGGAAAAGCCAAATGTGGAAGTTATGGAATTCGTTTTTTCTGGCCACTCATTAATACTTATGGCGAGGAGGAAACGTCTGCACGTCTTGTGAATATGGTTATCCGAAAAGTATTTAATGGTGAATCACCAGATTTATCTTCTGGTGAACAATATTATGACTTTGTGCATGTCAAGGACGTTGCAAAGGCATTGATTTTAATTGCAGACAAAGGTGTCGATGGAAAGAATTATACCATTGGGTCTGGCGATGCGAAGAAATTGAAAGAGTTCATAAAGGTTGTTGGCGAAGTGGCAAATTCTATGCATGATGGGCCAGAAGTACCGCTTGGGTTTGGCAAAATAACGAGCAATGTTATTAGTCTTCCAATTGAAACTTTTGATATTACTGATTTAATAGCTGATACAGGATTTAAGCCATCTATTTCGTTCGAAGACGGAATTAGAAGAACAGCTGAATGGATTGCAAATACTAATAGAAAGTAAGGTGATAAGATGGAAATTTTATATTCCAGCAGTGATAGCTATGCATCACTAACTGGTATTTCGATATTGTCTCTTCTAGAGAATAATAAAGCATGTGAAGAAATTAATATTTACATCATGAACAATGCTATCAGTGTTGAGAATAAGAACCGTCTTAGCGAGGTTGTTCATAGATATGGTCGTAAATTGTTTTTTGTACCAATGCCAGATATGAAAGAGCTTACAGGACAAGAAATTGATACTAGGCGATGGAACATAAGTACATTTGGACGTCTCTACATGGAAAGAGTTCTTCCAAAGAATATCCATAAAGTTTTAAATATTGACTGTGACACAATAATAGAAGAATCTCTAGAACCACTTTGGAACACTGACATGACGGGGAAAGTATTTGGTGGAATGCAAGAAGCTATGAATTACAGATACCGTCGTAATATTGGAAAAAGAGATGATGACTTCTATTTAAACGGAGGAGTAGTTTTCCTCAATTTGGATGAAGTTCGAAGAGGGCATTATGAGGACAAGTTTACAGCATATATAACGAAATTCGGAAGTACATTAGCTTATTTAGATCAAGATGTTCTAAATAGTGTTGTTGAGCAGGAAAAAAAGATTGTATTTCCTATGAGATATAATGTCCTTTCAATTTACTATTATGCCTCGTATGAACAGGTTTTGAAGATTAGAAGAGCATCCAATTTTTATTCTAAGCGTGAGTTTACGGAAGCGATAAACAATCCCGTGATAGTGCATTTTACAACTTGTTTTTTGGATGGATTAAGGCCATGGATTAAGGGCAACAGTCATCCTCTATTAAAGGAATTCTTGAGATATAAATCGATATCGCCATGGAAAAATGATCCTTTGCAGGAGGATATACGTTCCACAAATGCAAAGCTCAAAACAATGATAATAAAAAAAATGCCTAAGATCGTAATGTGTGAGCTTGCATCAATTATGCACGGGGTTGTAGTCCCAAATCGAAATTATAAGAGAATGAAAGCAAGAGAGGATTAGGCGGATGCGGGATTCAATGATTAGTTTTAGCATAATTGTGCCTGTTTATAAGGTGGAGCAATATCTTGACGATTGTGTAAATAGTGTACTAAGTCAAAGCTATAAAAACTTTGAACTTATTCTTGTTGATGATGGATCTCCAGATTCTTGTCCCCAAAAATGTGATGAGTTTCAGTTGAGTGATCAAAGAGTAAAGGTAATTCATAAAAAAAACGGTGGATTATCATCTGCTAGAAATGCTGGACTTGATATTGCTAGTGGTACTTATATTGCTTTTTTAGATAGCGACGATTTTTGGGATGATTTAGAAGCATTAGAGGAAATTGCTTGTAGACTACAGGAAACAGAGGCTGATGTTATGCTTTTTCCTGCAAAGAAGTATTATGGTGATGGTAGACCCGAGGTTACATTGGTTAGTGGGAAAATAGAACGATCAAGAATAATAAACTCTTCGCAATGGGAAGCAGAGTCATATCTAGTTCAAACGAATGCATACCGAGCTGCTGCTTGGAATAAATATATTAAAAGAAGCGTGATTGAAAATAACAATCTTCGTTTTAAAGATGGTTATTTAAGTGAAGATATGGATTGGTGTGGAGATATTTTAGTTTATGCAAATTCATTTGACTGGTATGAGAAACCATTTTATGCGTACAGACAACAAAGGGAAGGCTCAATCACAAATTTGGGAAACGAAAAATTAGTAGCTGATAAGATTTGGATGTGTACTAAAGGATTGAAACAAGCTAAAGAACTTAGTGACAAGAAACATGAAATGATATTAGCGTCTTACTATGCCTATGAATATTCAGTTGCTTTAGGCCTTTCACGCAATGTGCGAGATAGAGAAACTCTAAGAAAAATGAAAAAATTGAGAGTACTGTTAAATTATGATCTAAGTAACAAAGTAAAAAGTGTAAATAAGGTTTTCAAATTATTTGGATACGAAATAACAAGAATAATACTTTATGGATTTGTTGGATTAAAAAATAGATAAGTTAGAGAGTGTAAGTAAGAGGTGGAAGATTAATGACTAAAATTACAATAATTGTACCTGTCTATCAGGTTGAAGATTATTTGGATAGATGTGTTCAGAGTCTTATGAGACAGACATATTCAGAGCTGGAAATCATTTTGGTTGATGATGGATCAGTAGATAGCAGTCCCCAAATGTGCGATCAGTATGCAAAAATCGATAATCGAGTGAAGGTTATTCATAAAGAAAATGGCGGATTATCGTCAGCAAGAAATAGTGGTATAGACGTCGCTACCGGTGATTATATAATGTTTGTAGATTCAGATGACTACATAGAACTTGATACATGTCAGAGGCTCTATGAGCTTATTGATGAGGCTACAGATATTGTTTCTTTTGGCTTTTCCCGCTTTTATGATGATCATTGTGAAAAGGTGACAAATACGGATAGTATAATTACGTTGTGTGGTGATGAGGTTTTTGAATACTACATTAATAGAAAAAATGTAACACATATGGTTACGGATAAATTATTTAAGAGAGAATTATTTGATGGTGTTCGATTTATTGAAGGTAGATTGGCAGAAGATCTTGCAATATGTTTTCAATTGGTTGGAAAGAGTAATAAATTGATTGCATATGATCATGTATTTTATCAGTATTACATGAGAGGTAATAGTATCATGGGGACGGGAAGTCTCAAGTTGTGCTTAGATGCATACAAAGGGGAGTTGGAAGCTTATGAGTATGGAAAAGCTCATTTTCCACAGTTTAATGTTCAAAACGATGTGCGTCTCTTAAATCAGAGCATGAAAACGTATTTAAAATTACTGAAAGTTCATCGTAAAAATGCAAATGATGAAGAACTAAAAATATTAAATGACAGAATTCAAGCACTGCAAAAAACGGAAGCTCCTATTAGAACAAAGCTTTTCAGTATTGCATTCAATGCAAATAAAAGTTTGACGTGGATGATTTTTAAGGCTTGTAAAATGTCATAGATGGTGAGGAGAATGTTATGATTCCATATTATGTTACATTTATATTGTCTTGTATCTTTTGCTATATGGGTGAGAAAATAGTTCGTAGCCATGAAGCTGAGAATAATATTGAATATGAAGAATATCAGAACAAGAAAAGAAACTGGAGAGTTATTTCATTTCCTACATCAGGCTTTTTAACAGTTAAATCGTATAATATCTATTTTTTCTTTGCAGTATTAATGGTTGCAATACTTGCTGGAATTAGAGGATACACAGTTGGAACAGATGTGCAGGTATATGGTAATGATTTATTCTATTATGCAAGGACTGTTAGTTGGTCCCAATTTTACCATAGTCTAACTAAAATTGAACCATTATACCTGTTTCTCGTTTACTTTTCATCTCGTTTTTCGAGTGAGCCGCATATACAATATTTTTTTATTGGCTTAATTATCTACACATTTGTTATGGCGGGAATTGTAAAAAATAAAAGGAATATATCTATCACATTTGCATGGTTCGCTTTTTTGTGTCTGCTGTATGGAGATACTTATAATGCAATGAGACAGTGTCTTGCTATTTCCGTTGCATTTTTCGCATTTGATGATGCTAAGAATCAAAGATATTTTAGATATATACTTAAAATGATTATTGCATTCCTTTTTCATAATTCCGCAATTTTGGCTTTTGCAATTTTTGCGATATATTTTATCCTTCAAAAGAACAATAAGATGTGGGTTAAGGTATTTTTGATTGTAGCAACTGTGGGAGGAATCAGTTGCTTTAACGAGATTTTGACATTTTTCATAGGAACAGGGTTATTAAATGAAAAAATGAATAGATACTTGATTGGAGAAAGTACTGGACTTAGCATCCCTGCCATTTTAATAAGACTTCCTTTCCTTATTCTTATAATTTTACATAAAAAACAATTTTTTTCCGTGGAGAAGAGAGATGCTTACGTTTTTCCACTTAAAAATGAGGCTGAGGCAGATTTTTACATCTTGTGCTTAATTATTGAGTTGATATCAGTTGAGTTGAGTGCATTTTTGCCATCTCTATATAGAATTTCTTTGTTTTTTGTTCCGTTTCGCTGTATAGCGTATGCAAGATTAATTATTACACAAAAGAAATATAATATAGTTCTATATGGAATGGTCATGATCGCTTATTTATTATTGATTTTCATTTATCAGAATCAAATCAAGGGAAATAATGAAATCTATCCTTATGTCTTTGGAATATTTTAATGGGTGGAAGGTGATTTTATACATATGAGAACAGAACAAAATGAAAAAAAGAATTTGAAATACTGTCTTTCAAGACTTGCAGACTTCTACAATGATCCAATATATTATTTTCAGAAGATTTCAAAAGATAAAACAACGGCAATTTTATTGGGAACTCCTGCTCATTACAATATAGGGGATCATCTTATAGCAAAGAATGAAATTAAATTTCTAAAGGAGTATTGCTCTTTTGAAAAAATTATTGAAATTCCAACTAGAATATTTCTCCATCAAGCAGAAAGACTTAAAGAGAAGTATAATCCAGAAATTCCGGTTTTCATAACTGGTGGAGGTTGGATGGGAGATGTATGGCCTGAAGACGAAAAAATAATCGAACAGATGATTATCACATTTAAAGATCATAAGATTATTATTATGCCGCAGACGATATACTATGATGATCTAGAAAAAAGTAATGGATTCATTCGAGAGACTTGTAATGTATTTGCGAATAGTAGAAAATTGATGATTTCGTGTAGGGATTATAGCTCGCTTGCTATAGCTTCAAGGCTATTTGTGGGTGGTAATGTTCAGGTAGCTCAATGGCCAGATATGGGTCTTTTGAAACAGTTCCGTGCCGATGGAATAGAAAATAGAATTGCACTCTGCCTAAGAGATGACAGAGAAAAAAGTACAGATATTGAAATCGAGAAAATCGTTAAAAAGTATGCTCACTTAAGCAATACAGAGGTCACGGTAGTATCTACAATGAGTAGAAAACCAGTTCCTATTTGGAAACGAGAAAGTACTGTAAATAAGACAATGAGATTGTTTGCTAGACACAAGTTGATTGTTACTGACAGATTGCATGGAATGATTTTTTCAATTATTTCCGGAACAGCATGCATTGCGTTAGATAATAAGACGCATAAAGTTCGTGGGGTTTATGATCTATGGCTTAAAGATAACCCCAATGTCTATCTCATAGAAAATGGAGACAGCAATATCGATATAGAAGAAAAAATATCAGAACTAATGAGTGGTCCAGTATATGCTCTGGAGTGGAAAAACCGTATTTCTGATTGCTTTGAAAAGATGTCAAATGATATATTAAATTTTATTAGAAATGAGGATTAACTGATGAGTAAACCAAAGAGAATGATACTATGTGATTTCCCTAATAATAGATGTAATCTAAAGTGTGAGTACTGTTATATCACGCAAATACCTGATTGGGGAAGAATTCAAGAAAAGGGTAAGTACTCGGTTGAACATATTGCTAAGTGTCTGAGTGCAGAGCGACTGGGCGGTCCATGTTTGATTAATATGACTGGCACTGGTGAAACTATGCTTGAAAAGGACATAGTTAAGTTATGCCAACTTTTGCTTGAACAGGGACATTACATTGAGTTTGTAACAAATTTAACTATGACAAAGGTGGTTGAACAATTCCTTAAACTACCTGCTTCACTTCAAAAACACATGGAGTTTAAGATTTCATTTCACTACAATGAGCTGAAACGATTACATTTGCTCGATAATTTTTTTGAAAATGTAGATAAAATACAGAAATCTGATTTTTCTTTTGCATTAGAATTAATGCCCTATGATGCTTTAAATAAGGAAATTGATCAGATTTATGATTTATGTATGGAAAAGGTTGGCGCACCATGTCAGGTTACTGTCGGTCGAAGACAAGAAAATAAAGATGAAGTTGGTTTACTAACCGATAGTTCAGAAAATGAATTTAAAAAGAGATGGTTGAAATTTGACTCAAAAATGTTTGACTTTAAGATGGGACTTTTCGATGTTAAACGAAAAGAATTTTGTTATGCAGGTGCATGGACATTAAGGGTTAATTTATATTCTGGTGAAGCTTCACCATGTTACGCGCAGCCATATAAGGAGAATATTTTTGACGATCCATCTAAGCCAATTAAGTTTATACCAGTTGGCTGTCATTGCGCAATGCCTTTCTGCATAAATGGTCATGCACATATGAGTCTTGGCGTGATTCCTGAATATGAAGCACCTACGTTTGAACAGATTCGTAACAGAACTAGAGAAGATGGAAGTGAATGGTTCTCCGCGGATTGCAAAGAATTTTTTAGCGGGAAATTATATGATACAAATGAACAGTTTAGTGCAGGAAAGAAATTGTACTATAACTTGACGTGGTATTTAAGAGCAGCTGGTTTCGCTTTGAAATATCCGAATAAAATTGTAAGGCGTATCAAGTTACATTTTTATAAGTTTATAGAGTAAATAGAACATGGACTCTGTTATTGGATGATAATGTTCAATAACAGAGTTTTCTATTTGCGGATATATAGGGAGAATAAAATGAGTAGAGCTGGAGAATTAGCTAAGAATACATTTATAATTACGGTTGGAAGGGTAGCAACACAATTCATTTCGTTTTTGCTTCTTCCTATGTATACAGTCCTATTGACATCCGAAGAATATGGAACAGTTGATCTTATTACTACAATAGTCCAACTATTAGTACCAATTGTTTCTTTGATGATTGATCAAGGAACATTTAGATTCTTATTAAGTTGTAAAAATAATGATGAAAAGGAGAAGGTGATTTTCAATTCAATATGTATAATCACGCTCCTCTGTCTGTTTGCATTTCTCATATCAATATTTATATTACCGTTTACGGGCGGAAAGTACGGGATTTGGGTAATTATGATTCTCATCATGACAACGTATAGTGGATTATTTCTGCAAATCGCGAGAGGATTAAAGTCCACAATTGATTATGCTGTTGGTAGCTTTATGACATCAGCAGTAACTATTGTGCTAAACATTTTGTTTATTGCTTATATCAGAATGGGTGCAACAGGAATGCTTGTTGCGACGCTTGGTGGAAATTTTATTTGTGTAGTGTATTTGTTTTTTAAACTTTCAATTTTCAAATATACAAAAAATTTTCGAACAGATAAGGAAATCTGTAAAGAATTACTAAGATACTCAGTTCCATTAGTTCCCAATCAGCTTTCTCTTTGGGTTATGAATAGTTCGGATAGAATGATAGTCTATTATTTTCTTGGCGCTAGTGCCAATGGAATATTAGCTGTTTCACACAAATTCCCAGCTATATTTATGACTTTTTATAATGTTTTTTTACTCGCATGGCATGAAACAGGTGCTATACATTATTTTGATTCTGATCGTGATGATTTTTTTTCAGAGATGATAATGAAGATAACCACTGCCTTCGTGACCATAGGTATTGGTATTATTGCTGTTTTACCTATTGTGTTTCTTTGGTTTGTAAATATTTCTTATGATGAAGCGTACTATAATATACCAATTTATATATATGCTTTCTTTTTTAATATTATAGTAGGAATGCTCGGGATAGTTTATGTAGCCACAAAGCAAACAATTGAGATTGCTAAAACAACTATAATATCTGCACTTGTGAATATTATTGTAAACGTTGCTCTAATAAAAGTTATTGGCTTGTATGCGGCATCTATATCTACATTTGTTAGTTACTTAGTGGTTGCAGTTTATAGAATTATCGATACCAAAAAGTATTTAAATATTAAATTTAATTATGTGAGGATATTTCACCTAGTAGTTGTTTCTATAATGTATGGTGTAATCTATTACTTGAGAAATAAATATATATCAATCATTGGCCTTTGTATTTTTGCTATTTGGGCCATAGCTATGAATAGGGAAATGATATATAAGGCGATTAATTCAATAAAATTCATATTCGGAAAGGGAGAGTGATTCGGTTGAACAAAAAAAATGTAAGGCCTTTATTATCGATTATTGTTCTAATTAGTATCCTTGGAATTACAATTTTTTTTCTAAAAAAAGATGATAAACCAGATGCCATTATGGCTGATCGGGCTACTGAAAAGTTCGTGCCAGTAGAAAAGATATTTTTTGAAAAATTTGAAGAATCAAATTTTACATGTACTGGTATTACTTATGACAAAAATAATAATTCATTTTGGATTGCTGATTATGGTGCTTTAGATTCTTCAGAAGAAACTAAACCGCGATTAGTTGAAGTAGATAAAGAATTAAAAAAAGAACTTAGTACTATTGAACTTGATTTGGATTATGATAAACAAATAAATCTACAAGGCATAACATATGACGAGAAAACAGATAGTCTTTGGCTGGCTGTAGGGCAGGATATAGTCAATATTGATAAGACTGGAAAAACCATAGATGAATTATCACTTGGAAAGTATAGTAAATATTCAGCGAATGGTATTGCTTATGATGATGAATCTGATACGCTATGGGTTCTATGTTATAGAAAGTGGCTCTTGCAAATGGATAAAGATGGGAAGATTCTTGACTCGATTAAAGTTAATTATAAGGGACAAGATCATATATGTTTTTCTCCTAGTGGGAGTTTATTAATGACGGCAGGAGATGATTATGCAGGCGAGGATAATTTTTTAGTTGAGATTGATATTAGAAATAAAAATTTAACTATTAAATGTCGTATTCAGGAATCATATGCAATCGAAGGTTGTATCGTTATCGACAAAAAATTATATGTTGTGAATGATGGCTTATATCATAAAGCCAAAATAAAAAAAAGCTATATTAGTGTCTATGATTTTAAGGAGTAGAAATGGAAAAGAAAGCATCATTTGAATATCTTCGTGTTCTGGCTACATTAGCAGTAGTTGCAAATCATGTATGCTCAGGACTTTTTAATAACTACAGTATTGAGCAAATGGGAAATTATAACTCAAGATTTTTATATTCAACATATACGCTTGTAAGTTGGGCGGTACCTGTATTTCTTATGATTACAGGTGCACTTCTTCTAAATCTCAATAGAATAGTGGATGAAACTAAAATTAGAAAATACTTATCTAGAATGTTCAGAATTCTGTTAATATTCGGGGGGGGGTATGCAGTTGCGGAACAAATATTTGATGAAAGAGCAATAAATGCAAAAGTAATATTTGACGGTATACTAAATATGATTCAAGGGAACAGTTGGAGTCATATGTGGTATGTCTATATGCTTATTTCAATGTATTTTATTACGATTCCGCTGCGGGCTATGATAACTTCCATGTCTGTTCTAGGACTAAAAAAGCTTATTTATCTGCTAATCATTGGTCATGTTCTAGTAACTACATTAAATGATTTGACAGGATTGGAAATATATAAATTTATGCAATTTTCCGTTTTTATCATGTATTATCTGTTGGGCTACTACTTATGTAATAGTGTTATTCCAATAATTTCAATACATAAGAGTGCATATAGATATGTGGCATATACTCTCTTGGTAATTTCAATAATTAGGTATGCAGCAATGTTTTTTTCAATATCTATGTGGGGAAAAATTTCTGATTTCGCATATGGAGGAGGGATACTAGAATTTTGTCAGTCTGTAGGATTATTTGTGCTGTTAACGGGATTATTTCGTGATAGACCATTAAAATCAAAAATACTCTACAATATTTCAAGGTGTAGTTTTACGATTTATCTGATTCACCCATTTTTGATTAATTGGCTATATAAAATAATAAAGGTCTCTCCAATGAATTTTCCAATAGTTATTGGTATAGGTTTCATCTCGATTGTAGTTTTTGTTGCGTCATGGTTGATATCAAACATTATGGTAAAGGTTCCTGAACTTAATAAGATATTGTAATAGGAAGAATGTAACCGCCACTTCAACATATTAATTATGACCGCAGAAAATACTAATTATTACGCATGAATTGTATACATAGTGGGGTCAGGCACCCATGTGGTCAAAATAGCGTCAACTTAAGGAAAAAGTCTTAAGTTGATGCAAGATAAAGTTATAAAATAGAAGTTAAAAAACAAAGCAATTCAGAAAATGACGCACTTTAACAAGGACTCCGTGAAAGTCCTATTAATTAGTATAATTTTTATTTCCATCAAAAATAAACTTTTTGATGGTTAAAGTGTGTTCGTCCATTTGCTTTAATCTTTTTTCGTTTGAAAGTAGAATATTAATATAGAATTCCTGAAATACAGAGGTGGTAGTAGCACCAGAGAACTCTTCAATTGCAAGTCTGCTTTTTAATTCTTTGTATTTCAATTCTACAGGCCAGCGATAAAAATATAGTTCTTGAAACATTGACTGGGTAATTGTCGAGTCAAACAGATTTGTTGCAAGATATTCCTTAGTTCCATTATCAAGAATAACTTCAATAACACGTATTTTAATATCCTTTGTGCCATTTTTTCATCGCCTGGAAGAACAGTAATAATGTCACCAGAACATTTCTTTGCAAGGTCAAATGGTGGGGTCAGGCACCATTAAATTTTTATAAAATAATAAATTTGCATATACGAACTATTGAAATTGTATATTAAGTGTGTTAACATAAAAAACAACTTGAGGTTAGGGAATATCTACCACATTAGTGCCTGACCCTATTAAATTTTTATGTTGAAAATACATTTGATTAGAGTACTATCGAAATTTTGAGGTTAATTGAAAATGGTTATAAGAAAAGAATATATGAGTATATATAGCGAGAAAATTAATCCGTATCAGACTAATGTAGATTATTATCGGAAAGATAGATAAAGTAGTAAAAATGTGACAGTACAGATTAATTATATAACATTGTTTGCATTCTAGGTAATTATATGGAACTAAAGATGCTTTATACTATAAATATATTATGAAGAGGTTGACTATACTCAATGCGTATAGTATTCTGATTTATATAAAATGTTTGAGGAATAATGATGGAATTTAAGGATGAGCTAGTACATTTGAGGACAAGTATTGGAATGAATAGAAAACAATTTGCACAATACTTTGAAATACCATATAGGACAATTCAAGAATGGGAATTGGGAAATAGAAAAATGCCAGAGTATCTCTTACAACTAATGAAATATAAAGTTAAAACTGAAATGGAAAAAGGTGTTTTAGTAATAGTAGAAAATGAAAGGGTATGGAATTGATTATGGCTAAAAAAAAGTATTATGCAGTTAAAGTTGGCAATAAACCAGGAATTTATGAAACATGGGCAGAATGTGAGATACAAGTAAAAGGTGTTTCCGGTGCTCAATATAAATCATTTACATCAATGAATGATGCTGAAAAGTACATATCTGGATGTGAAGATTCAAGCATAGAATCTGATTGTATGACAAAAGAAACAGAGAAAACTGCTACGAATGAAGAAATAGAATATACCATTAAAGAATTGCAAGAAAATGAAGTAGTTGCTTTTGTTGATGGTAGTTATAACTCAAAAGAAGAAAAGTCTGGATTTGGAGTTATTATTGTTGATGAAAAGGGTGTAGAAACATCTCTTTATAGAGCATTTACAAAACAGTATCGTGCAGATTTCTTAGAATTGCGAAATGTTTCAGCGGAGTTAGAAGGTGTTAAAGAAGCAATAAAATGGGCAATAGCATATAATAAAAGTAAAATAACAATTTTTTATGATTATGCTGGTATTGAAAAATGGGCTGATGGTTCATGGAAAGCAAACAAGGAAATTACAAAACAGTATGTATCATTTATTAAAGAAAAAAAATTGTTAATAAATATTAAGTTTTGCAAAGTCGCAGCCCATACAGGTATTGAATACAATGAAATGGCAGATACACTTGCAAAGAACTCCTTATTAGAAAAGGGATATAAAACTTATGATGATGGTTCAATATATTTTGTAGGTTATTCTAAAGAAGATTGGGAGGCAATCATAGAGTGTATAAATGAAGAGAATGCTAATTTAATAGATTCTTTTGGCAATACAATTTCAATAGAAACAAAATCAGAAAATAGAAAGCAACGAATGATTATTACAGATTCTAAAAACAAAGTTGTTATTAATTGCTATCCGATTAATAAGTCATATGTACAAGGTAAGCAATCTGTATTGTTTCAAAAAATTATTTCAACTGCAATTGAAGGAATGTCTGATAAACAAGTTGTTATAGAAACCCTTAATCATTTTCATGTGATGACTATAACTCAGGAACAGGTTGAAATAAAATTTGAACTGTTGTTACCAGACTATAAAGGTAATAGAAGTGGAAAGTTTTTTAATAACCTTTTAGCAGCTGTCTATAACACAATGGTGACTGGTTATAAACCAGATTATACAGAAATGCTTACACCTACATTTAGAGCATATGAGTATTTTTTACATAAAATACTTGGTGAAAAAATGGGATTGAATACTACAGATAAAAATGGGAAAAATAATTTTGGATACTTTAGGAAGAATGGCAAAGATTATGAATGTAGCGCAGGTGAAGTATCAAAATTATCTGACAATCAAGTGAAATATCTAAATGAACTATATAATGCGTATCATTATGTCAGACATGAATATACGCATTGGTCTGCAGATGATTTAGATACTGCTGTTATATCAAACATAGAACTCGCGCATGAGCATTTGAAAAAAGGATTGACATTGGCGAATAAATATTATAAACTGTTTTAGTTTGATTATTAATGAAGGAGGATGCTAAATTATGGATAAATATATATTTCATACAACGACATTTCCAGAATATCCAGTTATTGTAACAATACTTGATTATGAAATACGGTTAAGAGCATACCTTTCAGAGATAACATTCCCTTCTTGTATGAGAGGAAAAAAAGCCCTTGTGGACATGGCATTAAAAACAGGTATAGATGAATACCGATTTGTATGTTTCGATGTTGATGATAATGGAAAAATAGATTTTGACTCAAATAATTATATAACAGTATCAGAAGATATGGAGAATATAGCCAATATGTTTTTAAAACAAAGGAAGGATATTGTGCTAAGTTCATTTTTAACGGATAGTCAGAAAAAAAGAATAATATGTTGTTGAAGTAGAATTAGATATTCTAAAAATATTGTTTGTGATTCCTTATCTTGTCCAAATTCAGCTCTCATTTTTGTCCGGCAACTGCTCATTTCATTGCCACAATTAAGATTACATTTCCGGGGCTTTCTGCCCCGGATTTATTTTACTCAATAACGTCCTTAAGTTTTTTTAAAGCATATGCAACGGCAGTTGCATTTTCATATCCAAATCGCTGATCATCCCCAAGGATTGAACGCTGATTCCAGAAAACATCACTCAGGTATGACAGCTCACATCCCATGCGCCAGCCCGGAATGCACAGGAAGTTTCCTCCTGTTTTTGAATCGAACAGGATATGGAAGCTGTATCCTTCAGCATTTACAATGGCTTCGTAAAAATGGTGGGGTCAGGCACCATTAAATTTTTATAAAATAATAAATTTGGATATACGAACTATTGAAATTGTATATTAAGTGTGTTAACATAAAAAACAACTTGAGGTTAAGGAACGTTTAATAACGGCTAAAATTTGTGAATTATTAAACTATTAGAATTTGAATATGAAAACAATAAGTGACAGAATATTTGAAAAATTAAAAGAAAAAGGTATGAGTCAGAAGGAGTTTTCACAGAAGACTGGCATTGCGGAAAGTTCAATTAGTGACTGGAAGAAAAAACATACTAATCCGGTAAGTGACAAGATATTGATTATATGCGAGGTGCTGGATATTTCGCCATATGAGTTATTGTCAGGAGCAGAGCATATTGGAACCAGAAGCAGGGATAATCAGACATATGTTTTTGCAAAAGATACTGAACTTGGAATGGTAGTTGAGACATATCAGCAGTTGGATTATAAGCAGCAAAAGAGACTTTTGGGCTATATGGATGCTTTGAAGATGAACAACTAGAAAAAATGTAATTTTGTACCACATGATACGTAAAAACGAAAAAATTCGTACAAGAGAGGGTGAGGATTATATATTCAAATGAAGAGTACTGGGTATGGTTGTCCAGATGCAAAGGAATCGGACCAGTAACAGCGAATAAACTATTAGATGAATTTATAACTGCAAGAAATGTATATGATGCATCAATTGATGAAATTGTTTGCTGTTTAGGAATTTCAGAGCAACATGCTATGAAGATGATAATAAAGGTGCGAGAGTAAATAATATAATTCATTCTTTAGCTGACTTGAAAAAGTAAATTCCAGTGCAAGAGTAAATTCCATCGTGATTTAAATTTTGCTGGTTTAACAAGAAATTTTTGGACTAAATCTCTCGTTTTCTGCTATAATTAATGTAACTTATCGAAATTTTCTCGATTTCTAGACATGCTAAATAGGCTACTGGAATTCGGTGTGCTAGACTAAATTCCACCAGCCGCATCTTAAAAATGTGAAAAGTTTACATCCAGTCTGACAGCAGATTTCGATTAGTTTTATTAATGGTTAAAGCGTATCAGCTTAGGCGTCAGATTAACCTTATCTGGTTCAATCGGCTTAAGCTGAAATGCTTTTAAGATATCTTCACCAAGCGTTTCTAATGCAACTTCATATGGTGTCCTTCCACTGAGGATTTCTCGCGGAGTGGAGTTGATGTGGTTTACGATGAGATTCACATCCCATTGTGTTAAGAATTCAAAAGAAGTTCCTTTCGGTAAAACCATACGAAAGCATCCATTTCCACAAAAGACGACAGGTCTAAGGAACAAAAGTCAGAGTAGGTTCTGTGTGTAAAAACAGAACAATCAGTGATTTGTGTTTTATGACACTTTCGCGGTTTGAATTTTGCCTGTCTTTTCAAATCAATATTTCTTGCTGTGAAGAGTCCTTTGTCAATGTATGTGTACATAGAACGGACAGACATATCCAGTTCCGGGTGATTTGTAAGGATTTGATAAGGGGATTGCCCCTGCTCAATTAATGGAGATATGATCTGGTCTTTCTGATGGAGCTGGTGCTTGGTCATATTTATTCCAGAACGAGAAGATATCAGCAGTTAACGATATTTTCTGTCAGCAGCACGGCCGTTGTAATAGTATTTATATGCAATCGTGCAGTGATTTATCTTTTTCGTGCAGCCATTGCAAACATATGGCGCTTTGTCCAATCGTTTACATCGTTCTTTTTCAAAGTCCTTGCAGGTCTGATTACATGTAGGACATGAGGCACATTTAATGCCACAGAGAAGGATTTTTCCACAGGCATTGGTCTTTTGACAATGGTAACGATGAATGCAAAAGTTCTTTGCGTTATAAAAAGTACCTTTGTGATACCAATCTGAAAACCGATGAGCACGGACTTCTTTAGATATAGTTGTTGGATCTTTACATAAAAATGCTGCAATGTCTTTAAATGTAGTCCCTTTTGCCAGTTCATTTTCAATATAGATCCGATCATTTAAAGTAAGGTGCTTCTGGTTTCCTGGTATATATTTACTCATAATGATTCTCCTTCTACTGCTGTCAGAAGGAGTCATAACCATAACATGATTGTATGAAAGAGTAAATATCTACTGTGCGAGAGTAAATTCCATCACCTCATTGGACGGTGGAATTTAGAAATTCATTTTTGGAGCCTTGAAAATACTGGCATTTCTGCTTCTTTTTTAATGCTCTTTGTGGTATAATAAGAGTATCGAAAAAGGAGCAGAAAATCACATGGCAGATGAGACACGAATACAGGTACTGAAGGAGCCTGAAAAAAATCCCAAAACTGATTCTTTCATGTGGCTGTTCCGCTCTGGTGAAAATGGACTGCCACCTATCGTCCTTTACCATTACACTGAAACAAGGGCAAGATACAATGCAGTTGATTTCCTTGATGGTTTTTCGGACGGATACCTGGAAACGAATGGTTATCAGGGCTATAATAATCTCCCTGGTATCAGGCGCTGCTCCTACTGGGCGCATACAAGAAGATACTTCATTGAAGCGGTTCCAAAAGGAAAGCAGTATGATTACAGCAATCCGGCAGTACAGGGAGTCCAGTTCTGTTTAAAGCTTTTTGACATATTTTTTGGAGCATCGTCCAAGTGAAGATATGTTAGATGAACAGCTTGAGGCATTGACTCCGTTGAGCAAAGAAGTTCAAAATGTTTGCAAAAATTAAAATGTAGTAAAACGCTTGCATCTAGCAAAGATGATGTAAGCGTTAATTAAAATCTAGCGTTGGAATATTGAGCGTTTACTGAATTAGTATGAAGAGGTGGGGGATGTACGATAAGAAAGATATTAAGTATTATTATCTTAGAGAAGTGCAATGTAAGCTCATTGTAAATATTATTATTGGTTTAGTAGTTTTCAATATTATATTTACGGTGGCATATAGTATACCATTTCCTGTAAAATTGAAAAATTTTATTGAAGATGTCAGTGAAGGGATTTCATTTTTTAGTGGCTGCACAGTGATATCTTTGTTTTCATTTATTTTTAAAAATGGACAGAATGAAACAATAGGTAATTCAATTAATAAAGGACATGAATGGATTATAAACAGAGATATTCAGAAAAATAAATTACTAAAGCTATCTAGGCTACATAGAATTATTGTTCTGACAGGAGAAAGCGGGTCAGGTAAATCTGTATTGTTATCTAATATTAAAGGAGCATATTATAAAAATAATGACTATTTTTTGAATTGGGGCGACGAAGTATGCAGACAAAAAAATAGAATAATTATTTTAGATCAATTTGAAAGAGCATTAAAGTTATCTAATCTAAAAAGCAATATCAATAAGATTAGTTCTGTGAGAAAGAAAATTATCATTGGTATAAAAAAAGAAAATTTATATGACATATTAAAGCAATTTAGATATAGCAAATGTATTAGTATTTTTTATTTGGATTATGATGAGTCAGATAAACGAAAAATACTTTCAATGTGCGAAAGAACTGCAGGTAGAAATGTAATTGAGTTTAAAAATCTTTTGTTCTATAAGAAACTACAAAAGAGAGTTGAGGATAACTCAATTCCTTTAATATTAGTCTCATTAATTTGGAAGATTATTGGAAAAGAAAATATTTCTAATTTAGATAATAAGCTAAAAGAGAGTGATGGTTCTTTTGATAAAATGGCGATTACTTATTTAGAAGACGAGATGGTAAGAAAATTGTCATATCAAGAAATCGCATATCCTATTTTATATTTGTTAAGCAGAGATTCAAGATTTGAATATAAATGTGGTATTAATGATTTCAAAAATATAACATTTGCAGATGAGAAAAAGATAAAAGAAACCATAGATGAGTTGAAGACAATTGGGTTAGTAATAGAAAACGTTGAAAAAAAAATATATAGAAATGAACAAAGTACAAAATATGAAATTGTTCATGAGTTTTATGCACACAAGATTATGACTTTGTGTACTAAAAAAATATCAACAGAGATTAGAGGCAATATTGAGAATTATCAGGAAACCTATCAAAAAAAACGATTTGAGGATGAAGAAATAGTAGATAGTCAGTATTATAGGAACCTTTATTGTATAAATAGAACAAAAATAGTTGATAAGATGCTGCAGATTCTATTATTAGTGTTAATATTAGAAAATATGATTTGTTGGTTATTAAAGCCATATGATTTGGATTATATTCGTTTTAATGTTATAGGATTTAATTTAGAGTGTTTTACAACAAATTATTTTATTTTGATATTTTTAAATATTGCTATAGGATTATCTATGTATTATATTTACAATTATTATTGTAGATTTATGATTGTATTTGAGAGAAGATTTATTGTTGTTCCGCTAGTTGGTGGAGTGGTCTCAATTTTAGCAATTGCATTTAATTATATATGGGCTTTTTTTCTTGGATTAGAAATATTCTTTGTTGGTATAAATATGAATTTTATCTCTAAAAGAGCTAGAGAGTCAGAAAAACTTTTTTTTAATAAAAGAATGATGACATTTTGTGCTATAGGAATAATGACAATGATACTTGGTCTTTCTTATAATACATATACTAAGGGGAGTAATATATTGAAAATACCTTTATTCCTATTATATATTGGATATATGTTGATGGGGGTTTGGGGGCATATTAATCACAATTATATTTTGATGATTTTGGGAAAAATAGGAAATGAGGAAAAATATGCTAAAAAATGATGCGGCTTTAGTATTAGAGGGAGGCGCTCTTAGAAGTGTTTATGAAGCAGGAGTTTTGGATGTTTTTTTGGAAAAAAAGATAGAGTTTCCATATGTTATAGGGGTATCAGCAGGCGCATTAAATGCAGGTAATTATATTTCAAAGCAGATAGGTAGGTCTGCAAGAGTTAATATTGATTATGTAGATGATCCGAGATATATAGGATTCAAACATCTATTAAGGGAACATAGTATTTTTAATTTTGATTTTCTTTTTGGGGAGCCAACAAAAGAATGGATGCCATATGATGAGAATGAGTTCTTGAACTCTAATCAAAAATATATTGTAGGTGCAACAAATTGTAAAACAGGTAAGGAAAATTATTTTGAAAGACATACCTACAAAGAGTTGACAGAAATTCTTAAGGCATCAAGTACTTTGCCAATACTTTCAGAATTAAGTTATATTGATGGAATACCATATATAGATGGTGGTGTAGCGAACGCTATTCCGATTGATAAGGCAATAGCGGATGGATACAAGAAAATAGTTGTGATATTAACCAGACAAAAAGAGTTTAAATCAAAATCATCTTTATTTATAAATGCTGTTTATAGGATTTATTATAGAAAATATCCGCATTTAGTAAAAAAAATGTGTACAATGTCAAAACGTTATAATCAGAGAACAGAACTGATTAATAAGTTAGAAAAGAAGGGCAAAATTTTTGTTATTCGTCCCAATAAGCCTGTCAGGATTGGTAAAATAGAGAAGAATAAAAGAAAGTTGAAAATATTGTATGAAGAAGGTAGACAGGAAGCTTTAATTAATATTGATAGTATGCTTGATTATCTAAATAAATAGGATATTAAAGCTTTGTATTTTAAATTTCGCATATCAATAATTTACTTCATTTAAGAAATCATTAGTTAAAAAAAGAAAGAGAGGACAAATCACATGAATTACAACGAAGAATACAAACGTTGGCTCACATCAGCTACAGCCGATGCAGACGTTGCAGCAGAGCTTAAGGCAATCTAGGCAAATTTAATTTGGCCGAGTGGCTCATGAGTATGAAGAGTAAAGCTCTCGTACAGCGTAATGTGAAGCTTTCCGATTGTGTTGTGAATTTAAGGGAATATAGATTTGATAGTGAAACAGAAATATATGCTATTAGAGCTTATAAGCTTAGAGATGCTAATATTCCATCTAAGTTAAAAGAAGGAGAGGATGCGACTCCGATTCCGCTGGATCCTGATGAATATATTGGAGAAGATATAAATTTTTTATATGATCGGAAAAGAAGTATTTGTATGTTACAACAAAACAGAATGTCAATAGGTGTAAGTAGACTTGCTGAATGGATAAATCAGATTTGTCCAATGGAAAATTATAAAGTTGCTTTTATTCCTATATCAGACAAATTTGATGCAAATAGAATTGGTAACAGACTGGTCCGAACATTTGAAGTTTCATTTGCTAATTTTGAGCCTGACAATAAAAAAGGAAGCCTGGCGGAGATGATAAAAAGTGTAAATAAGTTTAAGGGAACCACTGCCAAAATTACAATAAGTGTCGGATGTGAAAAAACAGCAGAATTGGATAAAGTGAGTATTGCTGATTTGATAAATGATGTACAAGATAATCCGGGAATGATAAATAGTGCAAAAATCAAATTAAAGAGTGATACGTCATATAGTGATGATGATAAATCGAGGGTTGAAATAGTAGATTTGCTTGAGAATGCTATACATGACTATATTGCTTTTGACATAGAAAAAAAGAAACCTCTTGAATTTACTTATGCAAAATCAAGAATGCTTGAGAAATATAATGAAAGATTAGAAAAATTGGATCATTTATGTGTATGGTGATTATATGAAAAAACTAATAGAAATGTTATATCCATATGTACTATCAGTTGTTATTTTTGTGTTATTCAAATTTGTAAAGAATAGTTTATATCAAAGTAAGAATATTAATGATGCACTTGATGCGGTTATTACGGTATCATCACTTATTATAGGATTTTTAGGTGCAGTATTGCCTGTTATAATGAGTATGAAAAATGATTCAAAATTGGTCAAATATGTTTTTGAAAGAGATAAAGATAAGCTGTTTTTAAAGTATATTAAGCAAACCTTGATAGTTGGGGTTTTAGTTATTATTGTTTCTGTTACAGTATATTTTCGAGATCAGTATAAAGATACTTGGTATGAAAAATGGAATATTCCAATTTTGGCATATATGTTATCATGTTTTTTATTGTGCACGTACAGATGCTTTAGTAACATGTTAAATCTTATTTTTATGAATGATGTTGAACTTTTTTTAGACGATGATTCTTTCAGAAGAAAGACTCCAAGTGAATTGGAGTTTGAGAAAGAATGTGAGAAGCGATAATAGTAGGAAGGAAGATATGAAGATATTGGCGACAATAGGAATTGAGAACTTAAAATGGGGAGATGTGTTTAAAAATCAAAGTGTTATTAAATTTTGTATGGGATTTGTTATTTTTATAATTGTAGTTCGTATTTTAAAAGTACTGGTTGATTTTATAAATTTTGATGTTTTTGTTCATCTTATAAAAATGAGTGTATATTTGACTTTAGTTTTTATGATTTCATATTATTTTTATAGGTATCCTAATAAAATGCAGGAAATTAGTGTTTTTACAGGATTTACTTATATATTTAGTGTTATTGAAGTGGCAGACAATTGCTCTGCTATGTTTGTTGACATTTTGGGACAAGGACTTTTAAGTAGAAGATTTAGTAAAAAAGCTAATAAGAGAGAAGAAAATATGTTTATGAATATAGTAAACATATTATATGATTTGAAAATTGATATAAAGCCAGGGCGTGTTAATCTTAGGAGTAAAAATTGTATAAGGCAGCTTGATGATATATATAATAATACTTTTTTTTATTTTGAGAAAATCGACAACATTATTAAAAATGACAATGAAGAAAATGCTTCAGTAAAAGATGTGTTGATGGATTTATGGTGTGATAATATAATTTGTAAGATTCGTTGTAAAATAAATGATCAAAATATGGGTATTTTGGATTCATCAATTAAACTGAATGAAGGTGATTGTAATGAAGTTAAACAGAAAATTGACAGAGTAATTGAATTAAAATGCATATATGAAAAAAGTAAAAGTAAAGCGGTTAATGAAAAGCGTGTGTTGAATTCGGTTGATTAGGGATAAAGATTTAAGTTGACTTAATTTTGGACATATCTTATTTGAATTATTTTAAAGATGTTTAAAATGTGAAATAAGCTTTATGTATAATTAAAAGTGTAGAGAGTGAAAAATGATAGAAATCAGAACCTTAAAGGCAAAACAGGGGGATTGCATATGGGTAAGATGCATATTTGATAAAATAGTAAATATTATTATTGATGCTGGTCCAATTACTTTTAAAAATGGATTTATTAATTTAATGGATACTATTAAGTGTTTGGGTGAGAGAGGTGATTTATTAGTTTTTACGCATGTTGATGATGATCATATAAAGGGGTGTATTAAGTATCTACAAAGTGATGAAGATAAGATAATAAACAAGGTATGGATTAATGGTAATGGATGTTCAGTCTATTTGGATGATCAAGAACACTCTGTGAAAAATGTATCAAGCTTAATAAAATTGTTGTCGGATAATAATATTCCAATTGAAGCCCCAATTTTAGAAAAAAAAGAAAGCTTCTTTGGGCAGGTAAAGATAAAGGTTATTGGTCCAACTGTACAAGATATGGTTAGAGTGGCAAAGAGGATAGAAACACATTATTGCAAAGAACATTCCGGAAGATTGTATTTGGGAAATATATCAGATGCAGAAGATAAATATAAACCAGATACATCTGAAACGAATAATGCTTCAATAATTATGGTAATTGAACATGATAATAAAAAATTACTTTTTACAGGAGATAGTTCAGCAGAAAATATAATTACTGCAGTTAATAAGTATTATAAAAATACTTGGTTTGATATATTTAAACTTCCACATCATGGAAGTCAGCATAATATTTCAAGAGAGCTTATAAACAGAATAAAGGCTAATAAATACATTATTTCTACAAATAAAACTGTAGAGAAGGTTGTTTTGCTACGCATGGTAGAGGAAAATGAAACCACCGAGTTGCTTTGCAATTATAATTGGTGGAATTTAGGATATTTTACAGATGATGATTTGACTAGATATATTAATACAGGTATAATTGTTTTAACAGACATAGGAGAAGAGAAAGTGATTATATAATGGATGAACAGACAGAGAGACTGAAAAAATATGCTGTTAGAATTAAATCAGGTAATGATTTTATTGGAAGCGGAATTTTATGGAAGTCTTGGCAAGATGACAGTCATTTGCTATATGTTTTTACAGCAGCACATGTTGTAAAGGAAAAAGAAAAAATTAAAGTTGAGTTTTGGTATAATAATGAAAAACAAGTTGTTAATGCAAATCAGGTTATAATATCAGAAGAATATAAATCTAGTGGTGATAGTAAAGATATTGCTTTGATTGAATTGGAATATAATTATGAGAATTTTGATCTTTATAGGTTAGCTGATATAGAATTGGATACGGTTAAATCGTGTCTTAATAATGGTTTACAGTTAGTAGGTTTTCCATTTTCTTCGACAATAGAAAAATCTTTTATATTATCTGTAGATACTATGGAATGTGATTATTGTGGTTATGATCACAGTATAGAAACAATTAAATATAAATTTAACTCTTTCTATATAGATAATTCAGACAAAAATAGTGAGTTTGAGGGTTTTTCAGGCGGTGGAATATTTACATGGAATGAAAACGAATTATATTTGATAGGTGTACACAATAGTGGAGTTGGAACAAATATTGCACAGGGAAATTTGTTGGGGACATCTGCTAATTATATAATCGAAATGTGTAAGAGTCATAATATAGATGTTTGTACACCATATAAGATAAATGGTAATCTATCAGATAGGAAAGATTATTTTAAAGAGGAAGTTTTGGCTGAATTGGATTGTGAAGATTATTATGCCATGAGTAAAATCTTTACTGAATTGCTGCAGCTTGATTTAACTGAAACAATTGAAGGCATATTTTGTCAGTTTTGTAATGAGTGTGAGTTTCAAGAAGATTTTCATAGGTGTAGTTTTTTTCGAGGATTTCTGTTGATTTTGTGTGTTTTTTTAAGAGCTGTTGATGATTCCATCAGTTTAAAACAACCTAGGATTGCAAAAATGAATAATGTACCTATTTACTTTATCTGTAGTGAGGGCAGAGGTAATGTAAATAATGATGATCAATTGCAGTTAAAATTGCAGCATTTTGTATACGCATTAAAAACTGAAAAAGATTTGTCATATAGATTAGAAAATGATTGTATCATAATCTGGGGATCAAAAAAACAACCGAGGGATGATCAAAGAAAATGTGGAATTAAGATGTATAGAAAAGTATTAAGAGATATTACAATGGTGTCTACTGGCGATATAGATATAGCAACGGTAAATAATGAGCCACAGCCTAGAGGTATTATTCATATCAATGAAATATTAAATATGTTGCGTAAAGGACAATTGAAACAAATTCAGAATAATTTTCTTAAATATTTAGAGGAGCTGTGATTATGAACAATTATATTCATTTGAATACAGGAGATTTATTAAAGGAGAATATATCAGATAGGGATTGTCGAATAGAGTGTTTTAATAGAAATACTAGCGGGTATAATATACATGTTATTTGTTGTCAGTTTTCTAGTAAACATGAAATCGAGATAAATTGGGAAGAGTTAGTTGGAAATGTTGCAGATAATATACAAAAAAAGCTTGATGAAATTATAGAAGTTTATAATATTTATATTCTTTTCTTTCAGCCAGAGCTTGATGAAAATTTAGTGAACAAAATTGAACGAAACAGGTTTTCTTCAAGGAAAATGGTAGTAAATAAAGATATGCCGGTATCAATTGAAATATTAGAAAAATTTGTTGAACAAAAGTTATTCGAATTGGAAATTGAAAAAGTAAGAGAGAGTGGATTAATTAGTGAAGAACTTCAATTTCTAGACAAGGAAGATATTAAGGAAAACGAAAGAGCACTAGAGATTTATATATCAAAAAAAGCAGGAGTATTTAATGAAAAAAATAAGTAAAATAATTATAGAGAATTTTAGAGTATTTTCGGGGACAAATGAAATAGATTTTAATAATCGTGAAAATATACCAGCAGATTTTATCTGTATTTTTGGTAAAAATGGATATGGGAAAACATCATTGTTTGATGGTTTAGAATGGTTTTTTACCGGTGAAATTCAATTATTAAAAAAGGATTTAAAAAATAATGTATCAAAATATAAGGGGAAAATACTAACTTGTAAATATGCGAATGGTGATAATAAAGGCGTTGGAATAAAGTATTCTGATGGAGATGAAGGATACAGAAAGATAATTGATAGGACAAATTCTATCAATGATTATTCAAAAGGAAATTGCACGGGCACATGTAAAGGAGTTATTGATAAAAAACAAATATTACCACATAGTAAAATAGATAGTTTTGTATATTCAACAAAGCCAGCGGATATGTATAAAGAATGGGGAAATTTTTGGGATCCGAATAATAAAGAACGTCCAATCTTTCAAGTGGTTTATCAGGTATATAAAAAGTGTCGAGATGATTTTAATGGTTTAACAAGTGAATTGTCAGAAGTAAATAATGAACTTGAGAAAATAAATATATCTGAGATTATAAGTTCTGTAAATAACTATATAGATGAATATAATGATTCAAAAATTATAGCTATTCCGGATATAAGTAGAATTGATATAGATAGAATTACAAGTAACGAATTATATTTAATGCAGACAGAACGAAAAATAGGCGATTTGATAATTGACTATAAAAACTCAATAGAAAAAAATTTGTATAAATATGATTATCTAATTAAAAATTATTCAACGTATAAACAATATATAAATGATTTGAGTGATTTTGAGATTAAGAAAAATACTTTACGTAATATAATATTAAAATGTAGGCAAAAAAAAGACTTAGAGTCTAAAATAAATAATATAGAAGAAAAGAAAAAAGAACAAGAGGCTAGTATAAATAATGTTTTAGGACTATTAAATGAAATTTGGTTTTTAAAATATAGTGAGTATGTAGAAAAAAAAATTCAGAATCAAAAGTATAATGATGAATTAAAAAGATATTATTATGAGATTTCAAATATAGATGATAGGAAAAAAATATTAAAAGCTGACAGTGATACCTGTTTACACAATAAGGAACAGTTAACATCTAAATATATTAAATATGTAAATGTACAAGATGAAATAGCGAAAATTGAAGATATTAGTATTATTAAAGAAAAAATTAGTGTAAATGAGAATTTAATAAATTTATACGATAGAGAATGTTATATATTGGGATTAGTCCTTTCCAATGAAGGTAAAGTACCTCTAGAAGGAATATCTGAGAGTGAATTTATTCAATATACATGGTTAGATGAACTTAAAAAGAAAACAACTGTATTTGATAAAAAAATTGATAATGCCAAGAAAAATAAAGATAAGGCTAACCAGAATTACATAAATATGGAGAAAAATGTTGATAATTATAATAAACTATTGTTATTTGCTAAGAAAGAAATAGAGGGTAGAGATATTTGTTATTGTCCATTATGTAGGAGCAAATTTAATGATAAAAACGAATTGCTGGACAAAATAGATATGTCTTCACAAGATGAATTATTATTAAGTTTTAGAACTGAATTTGAAAAGGCAAGTGAAGCTTTAAACGAATTAGAAAATTTATATGAAGTCTATCTAAAACGTACAAGTAATAAATTGGGAGAACGAAATATTGCATTAAAAAATAAAATTAATAAATGTAAAAATGAAAATTCGGAATTTAAACAAAAATGCTTTGTTTATGAAAAATTATTACAAAATAAAGATTTATATAAAGAAGAAATATTAAATTATATATCCTCATCTTATTTTGAAGAACCAAAGAAATATGCAGATGTGAATTTTAAAAATATATATTTACGGCACATAGAACTTTTAGATAAAAAAATATCAGTAAATAATGACGAAATAAGCAAATTAGAAAATAAAAGAAAAATAGTAGAAGAGGAACATATAAAAGCAATAGATTTAGTTGTAGCAGAAAACAATGATTTTATTGATAAATTTTTAAATGATTCTTTAAATCAAGAAAAACTAAAAGCTATGCAAGCATGTAATATATTTTCACAGGAGAATTTGTCGGAGTATTTAAAGAAACGTGAAGAAAGTATACAAGAAATAGTGAATGAACAAAATAAGCTTTTGGATATTTTAAATAAATATAAAATCTATTACACAACAAATATAGATAAATATGAGGCGGCAATTTTTAATTTATCGGTTGAACGTGACGAAGTTGTTGCTACATATATACAATATAAGAAAGACTTATTCGGAAATAAAGAAATATCGAAAAAGAAGATATTAAAATGTTACAACAGACAATTAGATAAATTGAATTTGGCGGATAAAAAGTATGAGATATGGGATGGGGGGATTTACCATAGTCGAATGCTCGGCGAAATAAAAAATTATAAATTTTTACTTGCGAGAAAGAACAATATTATTGAAAAAATCACTATAGCAAATAAAAAAATAATTGAGTCAAAGAAGCTATATGACAACCTAAAAATTAAAATGGAGGAACATATAAAAAATATATTTGGTGGTGTGACAATTAGTCAAATATATTCAAAAATTGAGCCTCACAAAAGATTTACCAAATTACAATATAAGGTCGATTTCAATGAGAATAGTGCTCCAGAGTTATATATAAAGGTACTTAATAATCAAAATGAGGAAATACTTCCTGAACTATTTTTTAGTTCGGCTCAGTTGAACACAGTAGCGTTAAGCGTATTTATGGGAGGTGCACTTTCGACAGTTAATCCTAAACTGCATACTATATTTATAGATGATCCGGTAGGACATTTTGATGAGATGAATGTATTATCGTTTGTTGATATATTAAGAACTATTGTTAGTACAACAGATTGGCAGATAGTTATTTCAACACATGAGGAGAGGTTTTTTGAATTACTGAAGGTAAAGTTAAATCCTACTTATTATAATTCAAAATTTTTAAAATTTAAAGAAGAAGGATGTATAGAGGAGGATTTAACGTAAGTAGGTAATCATCCGTACATGTCCGATTTCACAATATTTTTTACGGAAAATTGCTTATACATAGGCTGATATTTTATGAAATTAAGTTTTGATTGGATGAGGATTTTTGCAACTGGATTTACGAAGAAATGGATGGCGTAGATAAGATATATCCATATAATGATGTTTTTTACATAACGAAATATATCGGGAAGATAGCGCAAACAAAGATGTTTAGTAAGTCGATCTTTGATTCATATTGAGGGCACAGAAATATTATATCCAAAGAAAAAAGCAGACTGAAGCATGAATTGTTAGTTACATGATTTTTTGTCAGTGGCAGTGTGATATCATATATTTCGGGGGATGAACTTCGTAAAATCAATACGAAGTATACTTTGAATAAGGCATTTAGTATAGCTGATGATAATAAAAATATCAGTTGTTTGTGGTATATCAGTAAAATAATGACATAAGTCTGATATGTTTTTTGTGGAAATATACTATTTAGATAGTGGTATTTATTTTTAATTGAAAAAATGATATTATTTTAACTAAACTATAGCTTGTGATAGGTAGATATCATAAAATGATATATTATTAGAAAAAAATCAGATGCGGTACATAAACTAAAGAATATGATAAATTTGAGGCGCAGTAAATTGTAGAAGTGAGAGGATTATTATGTATTTAGAAAAATTGAAACTTCATAACTTTAGATGCTACGAAAAGCTCGAAATAGATTTTAATAGACAATTAACGGTGCTGGTTGGAAAAAATGGTAGTGGAAAAACAACTGTTTTGGAAGCAATAGCTATTGCGCTCGGGACTTGGTTTGTAGGATTTAATATTGTAAATGCTAAGGGAATAAACAAGAGAACAGATCCATTGAGAAAAGCTTATCAGATTGGAGCTACAGATGATGTTCAGACACAGTTTCCTGTAGAAATAGAAGCCTGGGGGAAAATCGAAGAGTCAAAAGATCAGATTTTGCATTGGAAACGCGAGTTATATACACCTACAGGAACAATGACTACTAAAGATGCTAAAGAAATTGTTGAATATGCAGCAGAATATCAGAAAGCTATTAGTGAAGGAAGAACAGACATATACCTACCTATGGTTGCCTATTATGGAACAGGTAGATTATGGGATTATCATAGACAAAAGAGAAATGATGTTTTTAAAGTTAGTTCGAGGACAAATGGATATATAGATTGTTTGGATGGAACTGCGAATGTAAAATTGATGATGGATTGGTTCCAAATTATGACTATTAATAAATATCAACGACAGGAAGAAAATTTGGAGTCAAATCCGGAATTGGATACTGTTTATTTGGCAATGGAAAAATGTTTGACAAATCTGTCTGGATATAGTGATGTGAAAATTCGATATAATATGGGCACACAAGAATTAGACGTTTACTATTCAGAACAAGATAAACAAAGAATGCGCATTCCATTGAATCAATTGAGTGATGGATATAAGGGAATGATTAGTTTGGTTGCTGATATTGCATATCGTATGGCTACATTGAATCCACAATTAGGTACAGAAGTGTTAAGTAAAGGCGATGGAGTTGTATTAATCGACGAGGTAGATTTACATTTACATCCAGCCTGGCAGCAAAAAGTTATTGATAATTTAATGAATATATTTCCTAAAGTTCAATTTATTGTTAGTACTCATGCCCCAGCTATTATCAGCTCGGTAAAAACAGATAAATTGCGTATTTTGAGCAATAAAGAAGTTTGTATGACCGCTAATCAAGTATATGGAAAAGATGTCAATTCTGTTATGAAAGAGATAATGGGAGTAAATGATAGACCTGATCAATTTGTTGAGCTTTTTGAGAAGTTTTATCGGTTACTTTCTGAAAAAAAATATGATGACGCAGGTGCTGTTTTGGATAAGCTTGATGAAGAACGAGGATATCATGATCCTGAAATCGCAAAATGTAGAGTAAAATTGAAGTTAGAACGTATGCGGGGCAAATAGAATGATAGAAATAAAGAAAAATACTGAACCGATTGAACTGCGAACGTTAAGAGAACAGGCCGCTAGAGATGGAATTTCACCGGAAGAAGCGTATAAAAGGCTGCAACGCAACTCAGAATTGAAAAAGAAAGTCAAAGATTCTCTGATTACAGAGCAGGGAAAATTGTGTGCATATTGTATGTGTAGGATCCCAAGAAATGATGTTGCCGTAGAGATTGCACCTATAACAATTGAACATTTTATTCCAAGAAATCCAGAAGATGGAAGAGATGTCGGACAAGGATTGGATTATAATAATTTATTGGCAGTTTGCCATGGAAACAGAGGACCTAAGGGAACACGACATGAGAATGATTTAACATGCGATGCTCATCGTAAAAATACGGAGTTTATGAAAATTAATCCATGTGATCCGGAAACGTTGCAGACTATTACATATACATTGGATGGGAAAATTGATGCAACGGATATAGAGGTAAGGAAAGATCTTGTGGATACCTTGAATCTAAACTGTCCAACATCACCTTTAATTTCGGAGAGAAAGGCAGCGTTAGACGGATTGATCGAAGAAATTTGTACTATTGAAGATGAGGAAGGTTTGCGCACATATTGTGGAGAAATACTTGATAGTTTTCAAAATGAAACGGGTGAAAAAACTCCATATGTAGGAATATTAATTTGGTATCTTCGACAGTTGGTTGCTCCAGTAGATGCTGATCGTTAAAGTTATTAAAATTTTGAGAAGATTTTATCCGGTTTTCGACTTTTTCTGCGAAAGTGGCAAAAAATATCTGATAGCGAATTCATTCGCTTAAGGTAAATCTGAAATCATGAATACTTTTATTTCTGTAGCTGGCAACTTTGTCATAAACATAAGCCAAAACCTATCTTGAGCCAAACAGATTAGTCAGTACGCATCTTACACTAATATAATAATCATAGTCAGCTTTGGTATAAGAGCAGGCATGAAAAAGTTGTAAAGTGGTGATGGTTTATATAAAATTGGTAATTATGATTGGAGAAAAAATGGGAAGAGAAAAGGTTATAGCATTATTTAATAATAAAGGTGGAGTTAGCAAAACCACTACTACATACAATTTAGGCTGGATGCTTGCTCTTTTGGGAAAGAGGGTGTTAATAATAGATAGCGATCCACAATGTAATCTTACAGGAGTAAGCATAAATTCGACAAGGGAAACAAAATTAGAGGAGATTTATGAGTCAGATATATCAAATATAAAGTTGGCGTTAGAACCTGTGCTAGGAGGAAGTTTGCGCCCTTTGGAACCAGTTAAATGTTACGAATTTAAAGAAAATAGTAATTTGTTTCTCCTGCCGGGAAATATTCAATTTTCAGAATACGATGCAACATATAATATTGCTGAAACAATGACAGGCAGCTTTGTTATGCTTAAGAATGTTCCGGGGGCATTTAGAAGAATGGTTGATCTAACATCAGATGATTATAATATTGATTATGTGCTTGTTGATATGAGTCCTAGTATTTCTGCAACAAATGCAAATATATTTATGCAGTGCGATTATTTTATAGTACCATGTGCTCCGGATTATTTTTGTTATATGGCGATAGAGGCATTGACTTCTATTTTTCCACGTTGGAATAAAAATTATAAAAATATGGCTGCTAGTGATGTTTTTAAAGAAGCTGAATATAAATTAAAGGAAAATCCTCCTATATTTTTAGGAACAATTCAGCAGAGGTATCGACCAAGAAATGGAGCTCCTGCGAAGGCGTTTGGGGAATGGATTGATGCTATTAATAATTTAGTAAATGAAAAATTATTACCAATATTGAAAGAATATGATATGTGCATTGCGGATGATAAATTGAAATTTTATGAAAATCCGTATAATTTAATGAATATCGCTGATTTTAATAGCTTGATTGCTCAATCACAGGAGCATAATACACCTATTTTTCTATTATCACAAGAACAAGTTAAACAAACAGGAATCACTTGGAGTAATATGAAAAAAAGTAGAGATGAATTTTATGAAACATTTAAAGCGCTGGCTGAAAGAATAATACATATGACACAATAGAAAGAAATAGATTATTTCTTTCAGCAATTAAGAAGGTGACAATAATGGGCTATGATGCATATGTGCATATAAATAAGAAATATACAAAAGCAAATATTGAAAAGCTATTGTTAATGTTGGGATACGAAAAAAGAAAAGATTTTTTTTATTGTGGCAATGATGATGAATATAAGTATTTTACAGGTGTCCAGGTTTGGTTGTGCGATGAAAATAAAGAGGAGAGGATATATAATGTTAGATGTCCAATCTTTGCGGTAGCTTATGATTTAAAAAAGATGAATGAAACTATTAGGAGTCTAAAACAATACTGTGATGCTACATTTGAAAGTGATATTGGGAAAAATAGATATTTTCCAGAAAGCCAGTTTACTAAAGGTGCAGAAAGCGGGTGTTATTTTGCTGTAGAGAGGCTGTTTAATAATTTTACTAATTTAAGGTATGCTTTGAGCAAATATCCAGCAGATATGGAGGGGGATAAAGAATTATATAAGATAGGAGGACTTCCAACCCCTGATATGTTTAATGCAAATGTTTATTCAACATATTTGTGTTCACTAATAGAAGAATATTTTAGATCTACATATATCGCATTATTAAAATATTCTGACAGAAAGGAAAAAATATTAAAAGTTAAATTTACACCATATGATTTGGTAGATATTAGTAATGGAGATAAAACAGTAGAAGAGGTATTTGCAAGGACATTATCGTTTCAAAATATACATAATATTTGTTATAATTTTCATGACTTAAATAGCAAACTCGATATAGGACAGGCGCTAAAGAGTCCTTATCGTAATAGAAAGAAAAATTTATATGAGCAGATTGATGAGATTTTAGAAAGAAGACATGGTTTGATACATAGACTAGAAATTGACTATGATTATCGTACATATAACTTACAGGGAGACATAGATGATGTAATTATTGCAATTAAGAGAACATATTGTTATGTTTGTAATTCATATGGATGGGAGAAAAAAGAATTAAGTTTGTAAAGTGAATGGATGTGTATAAATAATATTTAAGACAGCGGAAATGGTTCCGTGGGACGCTATTGAGGAAAAGTATGCTTAAATCAATCCCTCCAATTCAATTTGGACCTGTGAATGATTACCAACATTTTTTACATTGATTGTAGTGTTGTGAGCTTTCCTCAATAAGAAAAACAAGAGAAAATAAAAATGCCTGCCCTGTTTGAGCCGGGACGGGTTCCTTTGTGTAAGATTATATAATACCAGTTTTGGAAACTCCAACTTTTGAAGTGAACCAAAGACAATACCTTATGTTTTATTTGGTGTCTATCAGGAACCGTCAGACATGATAATTATTATGGATAACATCTGATGAAGGAAGAAGCCCTTCTTTTGTTATCTGATTTACAGAATCTTATTAACCAAGTAGTCTTGATTGACTACACCATAATTATAATAGGATATAGAAAATGAAATTTAATTTTAACAAAAAAATGGTTAGCACAATAGTGATATTGATTTTTGGCGTAGCAATTACAGTTGCAGCACTGTCTGCAAAGAATATAGCGCTTGAAAATAAAACAAGCTCAGAAATAGCCACAGAGGCAGTATCAGCTACAGAGATGATATCGGATACAGAAAATACAGAGACTGGTAATGTGGATAAGAATTCATCAGATTCCTCAAAAGACAAAGCAATAGTAGTCGATGATAATGACAAATCTGGTGATACAAAGAATTCTGACGAAAGTTCAACAACTACAAAAAAAACGGGCAAAAGCTTGAAAGATACAAAGAGCTCATCAGAAAACACCGATAATAATGATTCCAGGAATTCATATGAGACTGATATAATGAAAAATGATGAATCAGAAAACACTTCAGACGATGTAAATAAAACAGGTGATAAGATCGATAAAAAATCTGAAATAAACAATTCAGGAGATAGTGGTTCAGGCACAGATGATTCAAATAATGACAATTCAGGAATGAATAATAATAATGAACCGAAATCTGATAACGGAGTGATAGAGCTTCCAATTATACCGATTGACTAATGTGACGTCAGTTGTGGTTTTACCTACATTTGAAGAAGAAACGTAAGAGGAGTTAATACAATGGAGGAAGTCGAATGAAGACAAAAAAGTTTTTATCATTGGTCTTAAGTGCGGCTATGATATTAGGTGCGGCTGTTCCGGTGGCAGTAGAACCGGTGTCAGCAGGGCAAGGTGTTGAAGCAGAACAGCAGCCAATTGTAGAAAATAGCATTACAAGTGGATATATTCTGAGTGATTTGGATTATAATACACCGGTGTATGAACCGGATGAGGTGGTGCCGTATTCTGATGATTGGGGATATTCTGCAGATGAAACTATAGAGAGTAAGTATCCGGCAAATGGAGTCAGCGATATCAAGGCGAAATATCCGTCTGTTCGTAATCAAAATCCTCTTGGCACATGCTGGACATTTTCGTCAATAGGCCTTGCAGAGTTTGATCTGATTAATGATGGTGCGTTTGATAAAAATATAGATCTTAGTGAACTGCATCTGGCATATTATACATATAATTCGCTGCTAGATCCGCTTGGTGGAACAGTGGGGGACTATGCAAAGTACTATATGAATAATACAAGTGTTCAGTATGGTTATCTCAATCGTGGTGGCAACTATTTGATGGCGGCACGCAGAATGGGACAGTGGTGTGGTCCGGTAAGCGAGAGTGATGTACCATATAGTAAGGTGGCAAGCAACGGATATACAGCAAGCACTATTGATACTTTTCTTAATACAGGTTTATCTGATGAATATGCATATTCAAAGGATAAGGCACATCTGGAAAATACATACATGATTAATATCAAGGGAAATGCATCAGATGTGAAAAAAGCCATAAAAAAATATGGTGCAGTGGGAATTATGTATAGTCATAATGATACCGGATATCATTATATAAATAACAGTTATAATGATAAAACAGATAACAGAGCAGGTCATGCGGTAATGGCTGTTGGATGGGATGATAACTATTCTAAAGATAATTTCAGAGATGGTGTTAAACCTGAAAAAGATGGTGCATGGCTTATTCGTAATAGTTGGGGAGACGGAACCGGTTCATATTATAATCAGAGTTATTTCTGGATGTCATATGAAACGTTTTCTTTATCCGATACGGCTTGGGTGTTTGATTTTTCTGCTAATGATGGATATGATAACAACTATCAGGTTGATGGAGGATTAAATGTAGCCCGTCAAGAAAGTTATAGGAAATTGGCCAATGTTTTTACTACTCAGACAAAACAGGGAGTATCTTCTGAGGACTTAAAAGCAGTTTCCCTGTCTATTACATCTAAAACGAATGTGAATTATACAATAGAGATTTATACAGATTTAAAAGATAAGACAAAGCCAACTAGCGGAACAAAGCAGGAGACTGCTACTACTACAGGGCAGACAACCTATGCCGGAGTATATACAATTCCACTTAAAGCAGCGGTTAATCTGAAGCCTGGGACAAGCTATTCGGTTGTAGTGACTACTGATATACCTGCCATTGACCTTGAGGCAGCGATGGTCGGTGATGTAAATTATAATAATGAAATGGTGTGGGAGAATCATGCGTCAAGTGATAATATGGCAAGCTATTATTTCTATGGTATAGGGTTGGCATATTCCCGCAGTTGGAATTATAAGAATGTGTATGGTAATTTCTGTATTAAAGCATTTACCGCCAATAATGTAGAAAAAGATTCTGAGAAGCTTGTTGGCAGAAGCCTTACTTTAAAAGATAATATTGATATGAACTACTATATGGAGCTTCCTGAAAGTATCAAATCAAACAGCAACGCATATATGGAGTTTACGGTGAATAATAGCCAGCCATATAAGGTCAGCGTAAACGATGCAATCCCTGTTGAGAAAAACGGAAAGGTTATATATAAGTTCTCATGTCCGCTAAATGCTGCACAGATGTCAGATACGGTTAAAGCCAAAATGGTGGTGGATGGTAATAGTGGTAATGAATACACTTACAGTGTAAAAGAATATGCCACTGAGCTCCTGTCAAAATCAAACGAGTATCCGGAAGAAACAATTAAGCTGGTGAAGGCACTCTTAAACTATGGAACTGCAGCGCAGAACTTCTTTAAATATAACGCTGATAAGCAGGCAAATGCTATTTTAAGCGATACCGATAAAATTGTCGCAGTAGCTGATTTTGCTGCATATAAGGCTGTTATTAAAACAGATAGTGCCAATAGTCAGAGTAATGGACTGACATATTACGGAAGCTCTCTGATATGTAAGTCTGAGATGACAGTAAGACATTATTTTATGGTAAACGAAGGCTGTGATATAAACAATTACAAGTTCAGCTATGTTAATGCAGATGGCAATGAAGTCAGTCTGACACCTAAAAAGGCTTCAGATGGGGTGTATTGTGTAGATATAAACGGAATAATGGCACGCAACCTGAATAGTAATTATGCATGCAAAGTCACCGGAAAGAATAAGGCCTATATTTTCGAGCTGGACTATGGTCCGTTCAGCTATTCACAGAAGGTCATTAATAGCGGAAATTCATCTGATGAATTAAAAAATCTGGTGAACGCGCTATATTGGTATTGGTATTATGGATATAGAAATTAAAAAGACTGCATAATTAAAACCACCGCAGAATTTAACGCTTTAACTAAGCTAAATTCCTGCGGTGGTTTCTTTTGTGCTTATCTGCTTACAATGCTAATCACGGAAGACAAGACCGCCTTTCTGACATATGGGACAAAGTAATTCACTGCTATCTGATAAAAATATGCTGTCATTTTCTCTTAATAATGACAGTATGATGGTCTATGGCTGGACACTCAAGATTATAAATAATTGTATTTTACAGGGGAATCCGTTATATTAGATATAAGTGTAACGGATTATTTTAGTTCTGCAGAAAGAGATGCAGGGTGGTAGGTGAAAAATTATATATTCATTTGAAACGAATTTTTATGCAATTTTACCACTTTACCACATTAAAATTTAATGTTTTTTTTACAAAATATGCAAAATATGACAAAAAGTACTGGACAAAATGTCCTATATAAGGTAAAATGCATATATGCAATCGAATAGCACATTTGAAGGTTGTGCAGATAGTATTGGGTATATTTTACGAATTGGGGGGATTTTCATGAGGATATATCATGCTAAGGATTATGCAGATATGAGCAGAAAGGCTGCAAATATCGTATCGGCACAGGTGATTATGAAGCCTAATTGTGTATTGGGACTGGCTACAGGCTCTACACCTATCGGCTTGTATAAGCAGCTCGTTGAGTGGTTCAAGAAGGGGGATTTGGATTTCTCAGAGGTTATGACGGTGAACCTTGATGAGTACAAGGGATTAAGCCGTGAGAATGACCAGAGCTACTATTATTTTATGCATCAGAATTTGTTTGATCATGTGAATATTCCGGTTGAGAATACTCACCTGCCAAACGGCATGGAGCCGGATTCTCAGAAGGAGTGCAAGCGCTATACAGAGCTGATTCAGTCTCTTGGCGGTGTTGATTTACAGCTTCTTGGTATCGGACACAATGGCCATATCGGTTTTAATGAGCCGGGCGAGTCTTTTGACAAGCAGGTACACTGTGTGAATCTGACAGAGTCTACTATTGAGGCCAATAAGCGCTTCTTTGCATCGGCTGATGATGTTCCGAAGCAGGCTTATACGATGGGCATCAAGACCATCATGCAGGCTAAGAAGATTCTTATTGTTGCAAGTGGTGAGGATAAGGCAGAGATTGTGCACAAGGCTTTCTTTGGACCGATTACACCACAGGTGCCGGCTTCTGTATTACAGCTGCACAATGATGTTACGCTTGTAGCGGATGAGGCTGCTCTGAGTTGCTTGTAGATGTTTTTTAGTTAGAAGGTGCATATATATGATAATAAAAAATGCAAGGGTATTTACAGAGGATGGCAGCTTTATGCAAGGCGATGTTGTCGTTAAGGATGGCCGTTTTGACAGTGTTTTGGAGAGAACAGCGGACACGGACGCGGCTAATGACAGCGCATCGCAGGAGATTATAGATGCATCAGGTCTTATCATGATACCGGGTCTTGTGGATATTCATTTTCATGGATGCAAGGGAGCTGATATGTGTGACGGCACCAAAGAAGCGCTTGATGTGATTACAGCATACGAGGCTTCTATCGGAGTGACGAGCGTGTGTCCGGCTACTATGACCATTCAAAGGGATGAGCTTTTGAGTGTCATGAAAAATGCCGGTGATTATACTTATCATGGTGGTGCACATCTTGTAGGTATCAATATGGAGGGACCTTTTATCAGTCCTTCTAAAAAGGGCGCACAGGCGGCAGAGAATATCATGCGATGTGATTATGATTATTTCTGTGAACTTCAGGATGCGGCCCATGGCTTGATAAAGCTTGTAGATATTGCTCCAGAGGAGCCGGGCGCGATTGATTTTATAGACAGGGTAAGAGGAAGTGTTGTGGTTTCAATAGCACACACAGCGGCTGATTATGACACCGCAGTAGAGGCTATTGAGCATGGTGCAAGCCATGCCACACATTTGTATAATGCGATGCCACCGCTTCATCACAGGAATCCCGGAGTTATCGGGGCTGTGAGAGATTCAGAAAAGTGTCATGCGGAGCTCATTTGTGACGGTGTGCATATTCATCCGTCGGTTATCAGGGCGACATTTGCCATGTTTGGTGCGAAGCGCATGATTTTAATAAGTGACAGCATGAGAGCCACAGGGCTTGAGGATGGCGAGTATACACTCGGTGGACAGGCAGTGACGGTCAGAGGTCCGCTTGCCACACTCCATGATGGGACAATTGCCGGCTCGGCAACCAATCTGATGGATTGTATGCGTTTCACAGTAAGGCAGGCAGGTATTCCGCTTGAGGAGGCAATTATGTGTGCTACAGCCAATCCGGCTAAGGAGATTGGCATCTATGATGAAGCAGGCAGCATTTCTGCAGGAAAGAGAGCAGATTTTGTGCTTCTCAATGATGATTTGGATATTGTGAGTGTGTATATCGACGGAAAGGAGATATCATGTTAGGTTTTTTTAAGAATAAGTCAAAGGGAAAGGTGATCTGTTCTCCGTGTAACGGCAGAGTGGTTCCTATTACAGAGGTTCCGGATCCTACCTTTTCTGAGAAGATATTGGGAGACGGCGTGGCCGTGATTCCTTCTGAGGGCAGGTTTTACGCTCCGGCGGATGGTGAGGTGACAGCTGTATTTGATACGCTGCATGCTTTTACCATGACGACCACTCAGGGAGTCGAGTTGCTTTTGCACATTGGTCTTGATACAGTGACACTAAAGGGTGATCCTTTTAAATCACATATTTCCGTTGGTGATCAGGTGAAGAAGGGTGACCTTTTGATGGAGGCTGACCTGAAGCAGATTAAGGCAGCAGATCTTAATGTCATCACTCCGGTTTTAATTGGCAACACTGCTGATTATAGTGAGATAAAGATGCTCAAAGAGGGAAATGTATCCGCCGGTGATGAGATTTTAAGTCTCGCGTAGATTTGTATAATAACAACGAACTTAATTGGAGTATCTCCAGTTTAGTATATAAATGTAAAGGAGGGGAAATTTATGAAATTTCTTCAAAAACTGGGTAAAGCTTTAATGCTTCCCGTAGCGGTGCTTCCTATCTGTGGTATCCTCATGGGTATTGGATATTATTTATGTCCTGCAACCATGCAAGGTGGTGATATCGAAGGTGCGCGAAATTTAATAGGTCTGTTTTTAGTTAAAGCCGGGGGCGCTTTGATTGACAACATGGCCATCCTTTTTGTAATCGGCGTTGGTGTCGGTATGTCGGATAAGAACGACGGTACTGGCGGTATTGCAGCTTTAGCTTCATGGCTGATGATGACAACACTCCTGTCTACAGGCTTTGTTACCACAATCATGCCATCTATCGCTGACAGCGCTACAAAGACACTTGCATTCGACAAGATTCAAAACCCATTTATTGGTATCTTGGCCGGTATTATTGGTTCTTTGTGTTACAACAGATTTAAGGATACAAAGCTTCCTGACTGGCTGTCATTCTTCAGTGGCAAGCGTTGCGTAGCAATTATCGCAGGTGTTGTTTCAATCCTTGTATCTGTAGTATTACTGTTTGTATGGCCATTACTTTTCGGTGCTCTTGTATCTATCGGTAAAGCAATCGTTGGTTTTGATGTAGTCGGTGCAGGTATCTATGCATTCCTGAACCGTCTGTTAATCCCTACAGGATTACACCACGCATTAAACAATGTATTCTGGTTCGATACTATCGGACTTGGAGACCTCAAACATTTCTGGGCAGGCGAGACATCAAAGGATGTTTCATGGAGCCTCGGAATGTACATGTCAGGTTTCTTCCCATGTATGATGTTTGGTATTCCTGGTGCAGCACTTGCCATGGTTAAGTGTGCAAAGCCTGCTAAGAAAAAGGCTGCCATCGGTATCCTTGCTTCTGCAGCTATCTGTGCATTCATCTGTGGTGTTACAGAGCCTTTCGAGTTTGCATTTATGTTCCTTGCTCCTGGTCTCTATGTGATTTATGCTTTACTTTATGGTATTTTCACAATGGTTACAGTAGCTCTTGGATTTAGAGCAGGCTTCTCATTCTCAGCCGGTGCGATGGATTTATTATTCTCATCTTCACTTCCGGCTGCAGCAAAGACATGGCTCATCATTCCTCTTGGAATCGCAGCTTTTATCGTATTCTACATTGTATTCTATTTCGCTATCAAGAAATGGAATCTTAAGACCCCTGGTAGAGAGGATGATGATGTCGAGGCAGAGAAGAAGGCAGTGCTTTCTAACAATGACTACACAGCAGTAGCAAAGACTATTCTTGAGGGCTGCGGTGGCAAAGACAATATTGCAAGCATTGACAACTGCATCACAAGACTCAGACTTGAGGTTAAGGATATCACTCAGGTTGATGACAAGAAGATTAAATCTGCAGGTGTTGCAGGCGTTATGAAGCCTGGCAAGAATTCTGTTCAGGTTATTATCGGAACCAAGGTTCAGTTTGTTGCGGATGAGTTTTCTAAGCTTTGCGAGTAGATTTGTTCTGCAATATAGCAGTGTTGATCCACATTAGGTGATTCACATAATTTCATAATACATGATTAAAAGCCACACCGGGTGTTATGCCTGGGGTGGCTTTTTTGAGTTCGAGCCGTAAGTTCTGCCCGGTCGTGGTGCACACGGAAATGTATAGCTTTACAGCAAGGGTTGAAAAACAAACAAATGTTTGTTATAATGAATGAAGCGAGGAAATAAAAGTATATTAGGTTTAGTAATTTAAGTATTCATTTAATTTATTGTAATTAGGGAAAATCCAATATCAATCGATTGATAGAAAGCGTGATTTTATATGAACATATGGCTAAAGTTAAGGAAAACAGCAGCAATTACACTATGTGAGTTACTTGCAATTGCTACAATTTTTACAGGCTGTGCCTCCGCTAATTTATCTGACACGGAAGCTGCCGGGCATGCCGCAGGAGCTGTAGTGGCAGATGAGGATTCTTCCGGTGCTTTAGGTAGCAAGGATAATGTGGATGGTGCACAGAGTGGAAGTGATCCGGCGGAAGCTGATTCAGGTGCTAACGGTACAGGACAGGCGGATTCAGGAAAGCCACAGGAGGATCTGGTAAATAACAATTCCTACGTTTCCCTTGATGCGATTCCGGCATATGATGGCAAGGCATACGTGGCTGTCAACAATAATGAGCCTTTTTTTACGGACAGCGATATGACTACCACTGCTTTTGAAAATTACAGTGATTTGGATTCACTTGGCAGATGCGGTGTGGCTTATGCCAATATCTGCAGAGATATCATGCCGACTGAGGAGCGTGGCAAGATAGGCATGATAAAGCCATCAGGCTGGCATACGGTGAAGTATGATGTGATAAAGGACAGGTATTTATATAATCGCTGTCATCTTATTGGCTATCAGCTTGCCGGGGAGAATGCCAATCCGAAGAACCTTATTACCGGCACGAGATACCTGAATGTGGAGGGCATGCTGCCGTTTGAGAATCTGGTAGCGGATTATGTAAACAATACAGGAAATCATGTGCTTTACAGAGTGACTCCGATGTTCTCGGGCAGCAATCTAGTTGCAAACGGCGTTCTCATAGAGGCAAAGTCGGTTGAGGATAACGGTGGCGGCATACTTTTTAATGTCTATTGCTATAATGTGCAGCCCGGAGTCGGAATAAACTATGAGAATGGTGACAGCTGGCTGGATGGCACCACAGGAAGTGCATCATCAGGCTCAGACAGCTCAGCAGCAGAAAATAGCGCTGCAGATTCTTCAAACAGCGAGACGATGGTTCATATCACTGCAACAGGTAAGAAATATCACCGGGCGGGCTGTCGAACCTTGAAAAAGAGTGACACAGAGGTAACGCTTGATGAAGCAAAATCCATGGGCTTGTCTCCGTGTGGCATCTGCAATCCGCCACAGTAGATGTGCATTAGCATTTGCAACCGTTCACAGCAGATGCTCGTTATCTTTGCAGTCCGTATAATTACCATAAACCCTTGACGATTGCAAAACCGAAAAGTATAATAGAATAGCTAATGAATTCAATATTTTAATATAGATGGAGGAAACCAAATGGCACTGAGCAAAAAGCCGGTCAACGGCATGAAGGATATACTACCTGCAGAAATGGAAATCCGTGATTATGTGACAAGTGTGATCAAGGATACATACAGAAGCTTCGGATTTACACCGATAGAGACACCATGCATGGAGAATATAGCAAATCTCACAAGCAAGCAGGGCGGAGAAAATGAGAAGCTGATCTTCAAGGTAATGAAGAGAGGCGAGAAGCTGAATCTGGAGACAGCAAAGGAAGAGTCGGATGTAGTAGACTTTGGAATGCGCTATGACCTTACAGTGCCACTTTCAAGATATTATTCAAACAATGCCAACAACCTGCCATCGCCATTCAAGGCACTCCAGATGGGCAGCGTGTGGAGAGCAGACAGACCTCAGAGAGGACGCTACAGACAGTTTACGCAGTGTGATATAGATATACTCGGAGAGCCAAGCAATCTGGCAGAGATAGAGCTGATTACAGCAACCACTACCACAATCGGCAGACTCGGCTTCGAGAACTTTGAGATAAGAATCAACGAGAGAAGAATCCTAAAGGCAATGGCTGCTTACAGTGGTTTCGCTGAGGAGGATTACGACAGCGTATTTATCACTCTCGATAAGATGGACAAGATAGGAGTGGACGGCGTTGCAAGTGAGCTTGCACAGGATGGCTATCCACAGGAAAATATTGACAAATATCTTGATTTGTTCAAGCTTTTGGAGCAGACAAGGGATGTCACTGAGGGTGTAAATTTACTTTCAGAAAAGCTGGGAGAATATTTAGACGAAGAAGTGGTTACAAATATGACAGAGATAGCTACGGCTGTTAATGCTACAAAGGGAGCAAAGTTTGAGCTCGTATTTGACCCGACACTTGTTCGTGGAATGAGCTACTACACAGGAACCATTTTTGAGATATCAATGCCTGAGCTTGGCGCAGCCTGTGGCGGTGGCGGACGATATGACAAGATGATTGGAAAGTTTACCGGAAATGATGTACCGGCATGTGGTTTTTCAATCGGTTTTGAGAGAATCATACTGCTTCTCATGGAGAGTGGCTTCAAGATTCCTGAGAGTCCAAAGAAGGTGGCTTATCTGGTTGAGAAGAAATATCCGGCAGACAAGCTTGTTGATGTCATGAACCAGGCAAAAGACGCAAGAGCAAACGGACAGCAGGTGCTTGTCGTGCGCATGAACAAGAACAAGAAATTCCAGAAGGAGCAGCTTATGAAAGAGGGCTACGAGGAGTTTGTTGAGTTCTTTAACAGATAGGAATCTGATAAGCAGCAGATTAGCTGTATAGCAGCGGTACCAAACAGTTATTAGAATAAATATATAGTAGAAATATAAGGAGCGTAAAATGGCAGAATCAATGCAGGGCTTACATAGAAGCCATAGATGTACAGAGGTATCAAATGCCAATATCGGTGAGAAGGTCACCGTGATGGGCTGGGTACAGAAGAGAAGAAATTTAGGAAGTCTCATTTTCGTAGATTTAAGAGACAGAAGCGGAATACTTCAGATTGTGTTCGGTGAGGAAAATGTAGGTGCAGAGGGCTTTGAAAAGGCAGGCACCTTAAGAAGTGAGTACGTCATCGCAGTTGAGGGAACTGTCCAGAAGAGAACAGCCGCTGTCAATGAGAACTTAAAGACAGGTGATATAGAGGTTATTGCTACATCAATCAGAGTGCTTTCAGAGGCACAGACACCTCCGTTCCAGATTGAGGAGAATTCAAAGACCAGCGAGGACATCAGACTTAAATATCGTTATCTGGATCTTCGCCGCCCTGATATTCAGAGAAACCTTATGCTTAGAAGCAATGTGCTTCGCGTGATGCGTGACTTTATGGCAAACGAGGGCTTTTTGGAGATAGAGACACCAATCCTTTGCAAGTCTACACCGGAGGGCGCCAGAGACTATCTCGTGCCAAGCCGTATACATCACGGACATTTTTATGCGCTTCCTCAGTCACCACAGCTCTTTAAGCAGCTTCTGATGGCTTCAGGCTATGACAGATATTTCCAGATTGCACGATGCTTCCGTGACGAGGATCTGCGTGCAGACAGACAGCCGGAGTTTACACAGGCCGATATGGAGCTTTCATTTGTAGATATTGATGATGTAATCGAGGTAAATGAGAGACTCTTAAAGCACCTTTTCAAAGAGGTTATCAATGTGGATGTTGAGATTCCATTTAAGCGTATGCCTTGGCGGGAGGCTATGGACAGATTTGGCTCTGACAAGCCTGATACACGTTTTGGCATGGAGCTTTGCGATGTTTCGGATGTGGTAAAGGGCTGTGGCTTTGGAGTATTCACCGGAGCTCTTGAAAACGGTGGCTCTGTCCGCGGTATCAATGTAGAGGGACAGGCAAAGATGCCTCGTAAGAAGATTGACAAGCTTGTAGAGCATGCAAAGGGCTGTGGAGCAAAGGGACTTGCTTATCTGTGCATCAATGAGGATGGCACATACAAGTCATCATTTGCAAAGTTTATGACAGAAGCTGAGCTTGATGCACTTGTTGCAAAGATGAACGGAAAGCCGGGAGATTTACTTCTTTTCGCAGCCGACAAGAATAAAATTGTATGGAATGTACTTGGAGCGCTTCGTCTCATGCTTGCAGCTGAGCTTGGACTGATTGATGAGAACAAGTACAATTTCCTCTGGGTAACAGAGTTCCCACTCCTTGAGTGGTCTGATGAGGAAAACCGATTTATGGCAATGCATCATCCTTTCACCATGCCTATGGAGGAGGACTGGGACAAGATAGACTCAGATCCGGGCGCAGTTCGTGCAAAGGCATATGATATAGTACTCAATGGTACAGAGCTCGGTGGAGGCTCAGTGCGTATCCATCAGGATGATATTCAGGAGAAGATGTTTGAGGTGCTTGGCTTCACAAAGGAGCGTGCACATGAGCAGTTTGGATTCCTGCTTGATGCATTCTCATATGGTGTACCGCCACACGCAGGACTTGCCTTTGGTGTTGACCGTATCTGCATGCATATGCTACATACAGACAATATCAAGGAGGTTATTGCATTCCCTAAGGTAAAGGACGCTTCGGACCTCATGTCAGAGGCACCCGGAACTGTAGATCCAAAGCAGCTTGAGGAGCTTGGAATAGCTATAGCTGCAGAGGAAGATGAGGAATAACACTATAATATGAATTTGAAAAAAAATATTTTCAATGCGATTACCATAATACTGCTCGCCGCACTTATTGCGGGGGCAGTATTGCTTAATAACAGGATAAAAAAGCTTGAGACACAGATGTCATACACCTCAGACAACACATCGGTGATACTTTCCGATGTGCAGACCATGCAGGATGATATCAAGTCAACTCTTGAGGAGGAGGCCAGCCTCATAACAGACTGGGACATTTCCTTAAAAAGTGCAGACTTTACCGATATGACATACACAGTCTCTGTCTCGGTAGTGCCAAAGGAGTACACAGAAGATACAAAAACCAGTGTTTTTTTCGGTACAAACGAGATACCGCTCGAGCTAAACGGTATAAAGTATACGGGCGAGGCCACGCTTCCACTGTCTGAGGACTATGCAGGCAATGTGACATTTCTGTTTGTTGATGGAAATAAGAGAAGTACAGAGGTGCTCGATGAGTTTGAAGGTGTGACATCAGTGTTCAAAAACGTAGCATCCGGCATACTTTCAGATAAACCGACCTTTGACAATGGCAGCATAAAGCTTGGCACAGATGTAGATGTAGCAGTTATGGGAAATGATTACTTTGACTTTAACAGTGTGCAGCTCGTGGTGGCAAGCTCAGATACAGAGCTAAAGACCTACGATATCAGACAGCTGTTGGCAGAAAACGGCACAGACAGTGCAGACTCTGCAGACACAGACTCCATCACATCAGCCTTAAGTCGGAAGGATGATGCCAAAAAAGATGGCTCAAAGAATAACACGGAAAATGATACCTCTGATGCTTCAAAAGAGGACGACGGTAAGCTCCATAGCCTCGAAGGCACAGTCAAAATCGAAGACTTAATCCCTGTCACAGCTGCAAGCAATATCAAAATATATGTCAAAGCAGTATCGGCACAGGGCTACACCTTCACATATGACCTGTTCGATGGTACCGTAAATCAGGACATCACAGACTTTGAAACCACAGCCGACATATCCGGCGGCGACTACACAGTAACCGACCCGGCCGGCAGCAAATATGAACCGTAAAATATGATATAAGCGTAATTATTTAAAATCAGTTTTTCTTGTGTTTTCAAGGCGGCTCAGAATATTTATTTATAAACAATATATAACTACTAAATAAAGCTCATTTCGCATCTGAGAAATGAGCTTTAAATTTAAGAAGAAAAAAGTGCCGGACAAAATTTCACGCCAGTGAAATAAGTCCGGCACTGCCAGAATGCAAGGTAGCAAAGCGCCTCGCTCGTAAACCTGAATTAGCCGGAGAGCATACAGTGTGTTCCGAAGAAAAATGTGAACTGCCGCGGAGTTCCATAAATTAAAGAAGAAAGAAAACATAAATAAAATCGTAACCTGTCCGGATAAAGAACCGCGGCTGACTTCACATTTTTCTGAGGAATATACTGCGTGCTATGCCGGCAGCTTCACAACCTAAAAAGCGAGGCGCCCACCACCACCAATCATTTGATGAGCTGCGCCTCACCCTTCTTTTTTGCTGAGCGGCAGCGTAAATATAAACTCAGTTCCCACACCCTCAGTACTTATCACATTTATATTCTCACCATGTGCCTGTACAATTTCTTTAACTATAGACAGGCCAAGTCCCGTACCGCGCTTATCTTTTCCGCGGGATAAATCACTCTTGTAGAAGCGCTCCCAGATCTTTGAAAGGCTGTCCTTTGGTATACCGATACCGTGATCCTTTACTGAAATAAACACCTTTTCATTTCTGATACTCGTCTCAATCTTGATACTCGAATCATTATTTGAAAACTTCACAGCATTGTCTATCAGGTTGTAAAGAATCTGCTGGATTTTGACCATATCACCGCGCACGAAAAGCTCTTTTCCGGTGAGCAGCAGGTCAAAGCTTAAGCCATTTTCACTGCATTTACCCTCGAAGGTGAGGATTGTCGTGCGGATCATTGTATTGATGTCAAAATCAGCAATATCCAGGTGTATGCCGTGATGACCGAACTGGTTCAGATCGATAAGACTCTTGGTGAGCTTATTAAGCCTCTCCGTCTCAAAAAGTATGATATTTAAATACTTATCCTGCATCTCAACAGGAATGGTTCCGTCCAGCATAGCCTCCACGTAGCCCTTTATCGAGGTAAGAGGGGAGCGGAAGTCGTGTGATACGTTGGAAACAAACTTGCGCTGATCCTCCTCAAGCGTATCTAGCTCCGTTGCCATGTAGTTGAGTGTGTTTGCCAGATAGCCGATTTCGTCATTGGAATGTACATCAATCTGGGCAGTGAAATCGCCCTTTGCATACTTCTTTGCGGTCTTTGTGATTCGTGTGATTGGCCGGTAAATGGAGCGGCTCATCATGACAAGCATAATAAATGCCACTGCAAAAATGAGCGCTACAGTGTAAAATGAGATATTCATAAAACCGTTTACACCTGCCGTGATATGGCTCATTGTCTTGTGAATGACTATGTAGCCGATATTCTGGTACGAGACATTTACCGGGGAAAATACGGATAGCATCTTATGCTTGAAGGAGCCGTAAAAATCTCCAATCATATAGTTGTTGCTGCCAAAATCGGTGACATCAAAGCCATTTATCACTACAGGCTTAGAACTGTCATTTTGGGTATCAATGCCTATTGACGGATCATCTGAGTCCATGAGCAGCTCACCGTCAGGGCTGACCACCCATACCTTGGCATCCATATAGTCGGCTACGATTTTCATGTGATTCTGGAAATCGCTAAGCGACATGGATGAGCCAAAGTATTCGGCGGCGTAATCACCTGCAATGATGGATGCTTCCCTGTAGAGATTGGAAGCCTCCTGTTTTTCGATATAGTCTGTGGTGAGATGCTGTGTAAAGGTGCATATAATGAAAAAAGCGATGACACCGTAAATCAGGTAGCTGATTAACAGCTTAGAGTAGATGGTATGCTTCATTATTATTTTACCTCAAACTTGTATCCGATACCCCAGACAGTTGCGATGCGCCAGGTCGGCTTGTCCTTGATTTTTTCGCGCAGACGCTTCACATGCACATCGACAGTGCGGGTGTCGCCGACATATTCATAGCCCCATATATTGTCCAAAAGCTGCTCCCTTGTAAACACCTGATTTGGAGATGAGGCAAGGAAATATAAAAGCTCAAGCTCCTTTGGCGGCATATCAATCTGCTGTCCGTCATAAGTGACAGAGTAGTTGGACAGATTTACAATAAGCCCCGGGTACTCCACACACTTGATATCTACGGAAGCATAGGCCTCCGGCTTTGCAGGCTGGAAGCGTCTGAGCACGGCCTTGACTCTTGCCACAAGCTCCTTTGAGTCAAAGGGCTTGAGTATATAGTCGTCGGCGCCAAGCTCCAGGCCTAAAACCTTGTCAAATACCTCGCCCTTTGCGGAGAGCATGATAATCGGCACATCGGACTTTGCACGTATCTCACGGCATACCTGATAGCCGTCTATGCCCGGAAGCATGAGGTCCAAAAGAAGCATGTTTGGCTTGTAGTGCTCAAATGCGATAAGCGCCTGCTCACCGTCATTTACGATTTTGGTGTCATAGCATTCCTTGGTAAGATATAGAGATATAAGCTCTGCTATATTGTTGTCGTCGTCTACTATCAGTATTTTCTGTTTAACAGCCATTTCTAATCTCCTTCTTAAAAATTATTTATATTCCGTAAAAGTAAATTGTCGTTATTTAAAGGTTGCGATGGTTACTCCGGCATCGCCCTCACCAAACTCACCGAGATGATATTCCGCAATAGTTTTTGTCCTTTTCAGGAGCCCATGCACAGCCTTTCGCAGTGCACCGGTGCCTTTTCCGTGGACAATGCGCACAGATGAAAGATGAGCGATATATGCATCGTCTAAGTATTTATCTAAGAGAGCAAGTGCCTCATCCGTAGTCTTTCCTATCAGGTTGATTTCTGATGAAACTGACATCGATTTACTCATCTTTATCTTGCTTCCGCTGCCGCCGTACTTCTTGGCAGGAGAGACATCATCGTTTAATAGCACGAGGTCATTAATATTAACCAGCGAGCGCAGTATACCCATCTGCACATACAAATCGCCCTTGGCATTTGGCAGAGTGTGGACAGTTCCCTTCAGATTGAGGGAGAGCACAAGCACAGAATCACCGATGCGCAGCTTCTTAGGCGCCTTGTGATTTGCCTTGGCAGTGTTTTTCCTGATGTCTGACAGCTTCTTTTCCTTGTCATTCATCTTGTCACGAAGGGCAGAGCGCTCCTTCTCCATCTGGCTCATAGGAGCCTGACCCTGTCCGTATTTGTTGAAATTGCGTATGGTCTTGTCGGCGAGATCCTTTGCATCCTGCAGTATTTTGTAGGCTTCCTCATTTGCCTCGCGTAAAATCTTGTCCTTGCTCTTATCTATGCGCTCGTTTTTCTCCTCGAGCTGTTTCTTGAGCTTTTCAATCTCAGCCTTGTAGCTGTTGATTTCAAGCTGTTCCTTTTCGATAGTCTGTCGCTGTGACTCGAGGCTGGCAATCAGATCCTCAAAATCAAGATCGTTATCATTAATTCTGCTTTTTGCATCCTCTATGATGCTTTCATCAAGACCAAGCTTTGATGAGATTGCAAAAGCGTTACTCTTTCCCGGAATACCGATTAACAGGCGGTAGGTAGGGCTTAGGGTCTCAACGTTGAACTCACAGCAGGCATTTTCCACACCGTCTGTGGAAAGTGCATATACCTTAAGCTCACTGTAATGCGTGGTGGCCATGGTGATGGCACCATACCGGTGCAGCCTGTTTAAAATTGAGATGGCAAGCGCCGCACCCTCTGTCGGGTCGGTTCCCGAGCATAGCTCATCGAACAGGCAAAGGCTTCTGTCATCGGCTTTTTCAAGAATTTTTACGATATTGGTCATGTGAGACGAGAAGGTACTGAGACTTTGCTCAATACTCTGCTCATCGCCTATATCCGCAAAGACATCCTCAAAGATGGCGAGCTTTGACCTGTCAGCCGCAGGAATGTGAAGACCCGCCTGACCCATGAGAGTCAAGAGTCCGACAGTCTTAAGTGAAACCGTCTTACCGCCGGTGTTTGGACCGGTGATGATGAGCTGCTTATAGTCCTCGCCGAGCCGAACATCTATGGGAACCACCTTTTTAGCATCCAAAAGCGGATGACGTCCCTTTCTGATATTGATATGCCCCTCGGTGTTGAACTCAGGTGCCACACCGTTATATGATTTAGCCAGATTTGCCTTTGCAAAAATGAAGTCAAGCTCTGAAAGAACCTCATAGTCCTGCTCCAAAGCAGCTGCATTCATGGCAACCTTGTCGCTGAGAGCCGCAAGGATTTTTTCAATTTCCTCCTGCTCCTTTATGAAAAGCTCCTTGAGCTCGTTATTCAAATTGACGACAGCCATCGGCTCAATAAAAAGAGTAGAGCCTGTAGAGGACTGGTCATGCATCATGCCGGGTACATTGCCCTTTGCCTCAGCCTTTACAGGCAGGCAATATCTGCCGTCGCGCATGGTCACAACAGCATCCTGCAGATATGTCCTTGTTGTGCTGTTGTTCATGAGCTTGGTGAGCTGCGCATGGATTCTGTCGTTCATGCCGCGTATGCCCTTTCTTATCTTAAAAAGCTCAGGACTTGCATCATCGGCAATCTCTTCCTCAGATAAAATGCACCTCTTAATCTCATCGCAGAGCGCAGAAACCGGTTCAATCCCCGCAAACATACCGGAGAGTGAATCCTGCTTCTCATTGTCCATGCCGCTTCTGCCATAAGCCTTAACACGCTTTGCAACCTCTAACAGACTGCAGATGCGAAGAAGCTCGGTCGTATTCAGCGAACCACCGATATCAAGCCTCTTTAGAGAAGCATGCACATTGTGTATGCCCACGAAGGACACTCCGCTGTCCTTGTACAGGCGGCTTAGTGCATCGGCAGTGGTGGTCTGCAGATGTCTGATTTCGTATAAATCGGTGACCGGCTCAAGAGAAAGACACCTTTTCTTTGTCTCATCACATGCTGCGTAGCTGCTTAGCATGGTGAGGATTTTGTTATATTCCAATGTTTTGTAAACTTTTTTATTCATTTCTATATCCTTATATTTCGGTAGTTGAATATTAAATTCATATTTACTGTATAGCTTATCATATTATAGCTGAAAATCTTCAAAAAAACCATAATAAATATGTATTAAATGATAATTACAAGATGATAACATAAAGTTTAATACATAACAAACCAGTTTGTTAAATGAGCCAAAAAGTAAGGGCTTGCGACATGTACCCGCCGGACTGCTGCACTGCTCACAACGGTGCTACGCTGCGTGACTAAGATTCTGTATGGATTATGCATTTACTTTTTCTATACATGACGAAACCGTCGCTACTCGCCTTCCATGGCTCGATAGCTCCTTGCCCCGGCATCCATGCCGTGGCATTTCTGTGTTATGAGCATAATCCTACAGTATCTAAGCCACTGCGCTATTCGCACCGTTGTGAGCAGTGCAGCAGTCCGGCGGGTACATGCCGCAAGCCTGTACTCAAAGCCCATACTCAAAGCCCATACTCAAAGAAAAAATATGGTTGCAACGCAATATAATTCAGAATATAATGTAAGATAGTAACTAAAGACATCTAATCAGGGTAACAATATGGAGCAATTTATCAGAGAAAAGATAAAGGATAAACCGCTGAATAAAAAAAGACTTGCAAAAAAAGCAGGCACGGCAGCACTCTGCGGAGTGGCATTTGCAGTGGCTGCAAGCATTGTTTTTGCTATATTTCTGCCGGTTATCAACAGACAATCAAAAAAAGCTTCAGATGGGAAAAATAATAATGATGTGCAGACAGCCACACAGCAGTCAGGCATAGATGACAGCAGTGATGCATATAGTGAAAATGGTACACAAAGCGCAGAGCCCGGCACTTCTTCGGAGTCATCCTCGCAGACATACCAGCCTACACTGGCAGATTATCAGGCAGTGCAGAACCAGCTATACAGAGTGGGAGCTTTGGCAACGAAATTTGTAGTAGGAGTCACAGGCGTGACAGATGCTACTGATATTTTCAACAATTCCTATGAGACCGAGGGTCAGGGTGTGGGAGTGATACTGAAGGACAATGGAAAGCAGCTAATCATTCTGACAGAGAAAGATGTAGTGGATAAGGCGGATAAGCTTAGTGTGACCTTTGTAAACGACATGATGGCTGATGCTGCACTGGTCAAGTACGACAGCAATACAGGCATAGCGATTATTTCTGTGGATAAGTCACTTCTGGACGATGCCACAACAGCGGCTATAGCGGTTGCGGAGCTTGGTAATTCAAATATTGTTTCAAGAGGAGCATCTGTCATTGCACTTGAAGCAAACTATGCCATTCTCACAGGTCTTATAACATCAACAACCAATGAGCTGTCGGCGCAGGACAACAATTACTCGGTGCTCACCACAGATATCGCAAGCAACAGGTCACAGAGCGGTATACTCATCAATACGGACGGTCAGGTCATAGGGCTTTCGCTGCAGGATTTTAATCCGGCGGAGGAAAACAATACGCTCACGGCTGTCAGCATAAGCGACCTGTCACCGGTCATTGAAAAGCTTGAGGGCGGCGCAGATGTGCCGTACATAGGCATCACCTGTACTACAGTTACAGAAAAAATAGCAAACAGATATAACATCCCAAAGGGTGTTTATATAAAGCAGGTTACCATGGATTCACCGGCATTTGTCGCAGGGCTTCAAAGCGGTGATGTGATAGTGGCGGTAAGCGATAAGGATGTATCGAATGTGTCTGCGTACAACACACAGCTTATGCAGCAAAAGCCGGAGGACACCTGCAATCTGAAAGTAAAGAGAAAAGGAAGCAACGGCTACACGGAGATTACCTGTCAGGTGAAAATCGGTGTGATGAATTAGCCGAAATTAGGAGGATATATGAAGTATATTTCAACTCTCCGCGAGGGAGATAGAATCAATGAGATTTTTTTATGCAAGAGCAAGCAGACAGCCATGACCAAAAGCGGAAAGCCTTATGACAATGTCATCCTGCAGGACAAGACAGGCACGCTGGATGCCAAGATATGGGATGTGGGCTCAGTAGGCATTGAGGAATTTGACGCAATGGATTACATAGCCATAACTGGTGATATCACGAGCTTTCAGGGCAATTTACAGTGCTCCATAAAGCGTGCGAGAAAGGTAAACGAGGGAGAATATGACCCTGCGGATTATCTGCCGGTCAGCGATAAGGATGTCGAGGTCATGTATAAGGAGCTAATGGGCTTTATCGGCTCTGTAAAGAATCAGTATCTGTCACAGCTTTTACATAGCTTTTTTGACAATAAGGAGTTTGAGCGCCGTTTCAAGTTCCATTCAGCCGCAAAGAGCGTGCACCACGGCTTTGTAGGAGGACTTTTGGAGCATACACTCGGTGTGACGAAGAACTGTGATTATTTTGCAAAAATGTATCCGGTTTTAAACCGTGACCTGCTTCTTACGGCAGCTATTTTCCATGATATCGGAAAATTAAAGGAGCTTTCTACTTTCCCGGAGAATGACTATACAGATGCAGGCCAGCTCCTCGGACATATCATGATTGGTGCAGAGTGGGTAGGCGATGCGATTAAGAGCATCGACGGCTTCCCGGTAGTGCTCGCAAACGAGCTGAAGCACTGCATACTTGCCCACCACGGCGAGCTTGAGTTTGGCTCTCCGAAAAAGCCGGCACTTGTCGAGGCACTTGCACTTAGCTTTGCCGACAACATAGATGCCAAGATGGAGACATTCAGGGAGCTACTTGTAAATGTGCCTGAAAACGATACAAAGTGGCAAGGCTACAACAGATTTATGGAGACAAATTTCCGCAGAACAAGTGTGTAAAAAGGTGGACAATATTAAATATAGCTATGGTGTGATTTTGGTGTGAAAGCTTGCACCGGATACAAACATTATAAAGAGTAATTATATATATAATAAAGAAGAGAAAAGCATGAAAAAAAATGACATATTTGAACTTGAAATAACAGATATGGGAACAGATGGCGAGGGTATCGGACATTATGATGGCATGACCTTTTTCGTAAAGGATGCACTGATTGGTGACGTCATAACAGCCCGCGCAACAAAATTAAAGAAAAACTATGGCTACGCAAGAGTGGAAGAGATTAAGACCCCTTCCACTTTTCGCGTTGAGCCGGAATGTGAGCTGCACAAGAGGTGCGGAGGCTGCCAGATACAGGCGCTCTCCTATGAAAAACAGCTTGAATTTAAAAATGATAAGGTGCGTAACAATCTCATGCGCATAGGTGGATTTTCCGAGGCAGAGCTGGACAGTAAAATGCAGCCGCCTGTAGGCGCAGACAATCCATACCGCTACCGCAACAAGGCACAGTTTCCGGTGGGATATGACAGGGATGGCAATATAGTGACAGGCTTTTATGCATCGCGAAGCCACAATATCATCCCGGTCGAGGACTGCAAGCTTGGGGTGCCGCAAAACAAAGAGATACTCGACATCATAAAGGAATGGATGAATGAGTGCGGCATTACGCCGTATGACGAGAACACACACAAAGGGCTCGTGCGCCACGTGCTTATCAGATATGGATTTACATCAAAGCAGATTATGGTGTGTCTTGTGATAAATGGGGACAGTCTTGAAGCAAAACGCCGAGCCGGGAATGCAGCAGATTCACTGTGCGAACGACTCTCAAAAATCGATGGAATGACTTCCATTTCCTACAATATCAACAAGGAAAACACAAATGTCATCCTCGGCAAAAAGACGGTCTGCATATGGGGCAGACCATATATTGAGGACACCATCCATTTGCTTTCTTACCCTGATTTCACACCACAGGGGACTGGCATCACATATCAGATTTCTCCACAGTCGTTCTATCAGGTAAACCCGAAGCAGACAGAAAAGCTCTACAGCACGGCACTTGCATTTGCAGGGCTCACAGGAAATGAAAATGTCTGGGATCTCTACTGTGGTATCGGTACCATATCGCTCTTTTTGTCACAGAAGGCAAAGCAGGTGTACGGAGTGGAAATAGTGCCTCAGGCAATCGAGGATGCAAAAAACAATGCGAAGCTCAATGGCATCACAAATGCACAGTTTTTCGTAGGAAAGGCTGAGGAGGTGCTGCCACAGTTCTATGCAGATGCAAAGAAAAATATAACTAAAGGGATTGAAGCTATCAAGCCAGAAGTACCTGCAGAAAAAGACACAGATGAAGCAGATATGCTTCGCCCGGATGTGATAGTCGTTGATCCACCAAGAAAGGGCTGCGATGAGAAGTGTCTGGACACAATGCTTGCGATGTCACCGGAGAGGATTGTTTATGTAAGCTGCGATTCGGCAACATTGGCAAGGGATTTGAAGATACTTTGCGAGGAGAAGTATGAGCTCATAAAGTGGCAGGCATTTGACCAGTTTAGTCATACTGGGCATGTGGAGACGGTGTGCCTTTTGTCCCGACTTCATTAAGCAAAACATCATGTGAATGTGAGACTGGATATGGATGAGATGGATTTGACAGCGCGGACCGAAGCGGAGCGTAGACAGGCTACATACGAGAAGATTAAAAAATACGTGGCAGAGCACAATGATGGGATGAAAGTATCGAATCTGTATATTGCACAGGTTAAGGCTAAGTATGGAATTATAGAGCGTGAGAATTACAATAAAGCAAAGTCAGATGACGCAAGACAGCCTAAGTGTCCGAAGGAGAAGGAAGAGGCTAAGGCAGAAGCGTTGAGTTTTTAAGATGATTTAGTTTAGGAGTATGACGATATGAGGGTTTTATTAGGAACAACAAATCCATCAAAGGTAAAAAGATTTTCGGATTTGTTAA
>ERZ773264.89-NODE-89-length-126186-cov-25.671580_pt1 | contig 126186 bp, 181 predicted proteins | sample MGYA00511910_ERZ773264 | MGnify/ENA primary metagenome ERZ773264 (study PRJEB29015, sample SAMEA2737739) | human gut metagenome | biome: human gut; feature: human-associated habitat; material: faeces | place: China | collected 2012 ...
GCGCCAGCGCCTGACCGAAGAAGAACAGAACGAGATGCACCGCTACGAAGAATATTTGCTCTGGAAACGCAAAAAATAAGCCGCCCAGCGAGACCGTAAGGTCGCTGGGCGGCTGTTTTTGCCTCTTGACAAATACGTAAAATACGTATACAATAAAACTGTAATCCTGAAAGAAAGGAGGGGCACCCGCCATGCCGATGACTCCCAAGCAAATGATTCGCTTGCTGGAGCAGAACGGCTTTGTTTTAGTCAGTGCAAATGGGTCACACTACAAGTACCATAACCCAACTACCAACAAAACCACTGTCGTTCCATTTCACGCAAAGGATCTGAAACTCGGTACCGAGAAAAATATTCTCAAATTAGCCGGACTCAAAAAGTAAGAATATGATGATTGTAGACTTCATATTCTGAAACTGCGAAGCACTGCATAGACTATTCTACAATTTCCAACCAATAATGTAGGCCTGTTAAGTGAAGGTACATTGATTGTTTGTTGAATTATAAAAGGTGAGGTCACATTATGAACGCTATTTTCTATCCTGCAATTTTTCACCCGGAAGAAACCGGGTACTCTGTTGAGATTCCCGATATTGAGGGCTGCTTCACCCAAGGTGATACCATGGACGAAGCCGTTCGCATGGCACAGGATGCCATCGGCCTTATGCTGGAAGATTGCAAAGTCTGCCCGGAGCCTTCTGTCCCTTCTGCGCTCCACGTTGACCCGGAAGATTTTGTAGTGATGGTGCCTTTCGATATGGAAGAGTACGAAAAGCGATACAGACCCGTAAAGAAAACCCTTTCCATTCCCGGCTGGCTCAACGATGCCGCCGAATCGGCACACATCAACTTTTCCGGCGTCCTTCAGGATGCGCTGAAGGAGAAACTCCATCTGGCGTAAGTATAGCTATAAGTACAGCAACAGCCGCCCAGCAGTTGACCGCTATGGTCTTGCTGGGCGGCTGGTTATATACTCAAAAAAACACCTCTACATTTGCCGTCTGGAACCCGGTCATATGTAGAGGTGTCGCTTAATTAACCTTTAGGCGGATACGGGTCATGCCCATGAGAATCGCGCTCACGAATCCTACCGTTTTCTCCATGAATGAAAAGTTCAGATTCCTGGTTACGCGCAATGTCACGAGCGATGTCAATGGCTTCCTTCTGTGTTTCAGTACGAACTGTTGCACGAGAGTTTCCCGCTCCTTTGACCTGCCAGCCACCATCCGGGTGAGGAGTTACGTGCTGATTTTTTCCCATCACTAGCCCTCCTTACACACGCGGCAGATTCAGAAGATTGTCACGGCTCGTTCCATTCGCCTCAGAGCGAACATACTTTTCGCCGTAAGCACTCAGTGCCGGAATGACGTACGGATAGGGAGCGATGGCAACTTGAATCGTCCGCGGGTTCTGATTCAAGTAATCATACACTTCGCTTTTCTTCGCAAAGCGATAAAAAGGATAGCCCTCAATGTAAATCGAATCGATTTCCTGAAGGTTGTTGGATGTTCTGCATCCGGGTTTCATTTGAATCTTCGTTGCGTACATACTGTACTCCTTTGACTGCATACGCAGTCCTCACAGGTGATTTTTCGGATATACGCAGCAGACAATAGAAAAAAGGCTGGTTTTTATGGGTCATTTTTCGTGACTTTTCCATATTGAACCAAGCCTCTATATATGATATAATATAACACGTGCTAAGTGCCTTTAGAATTATATCTTACTTAGAGGTTTAGTTCTATATGGCTCAGTCTACAGCGTAATCTTGATGGGTTCCAGCCATCATGGTTACGCTGTTTTCTTTTGTCTGAGGTACTTTTTATTATAGCACATTTTTTGGCAGAATTCAACACCGAGTGCTAGTCGGTTGTTTCAAGCCATCCATTATCATTAAACGCACAGAGACTCAAACGAGTCGGCTGTGCGTTTTTTCTTTACTACAACCCCATAGGACAGAGGTGAGACTGACGGGAAAGTACCGCTACCTGACCTTCGAGGACAGGAAGAAGATCGAGGCGTGGCATCTGCTCGGAGATCGGCCGGTCGACATCGCGGCCCGCCTGAGCGTCCACCACACCACGATCTACAAGGAGCTCCAGCGAGGCGCGACCGGCGCGCTGGACGCCAACCAGCGCGAAGGGTACAGCGCAGAGCTCGCCGAGAGGCGGCTGCGTGAGAGCTTCAAGCGCAGAGGTAAACGAGCACCGGCCGCACAGTAGCCAAGAACACCCGGCAGCGCCGGGCCGAAGAAAGGAGAGCCCAACATGAAAACGATCACACGACCCCGACGCTGAAAATGGACGAGCTGCGCACCCCCCTCCGCGCTGCTCTCTGAAGCGATCCGGCGGTCGTGTTTCTGCTTTTCAGGGACTCGACACCACTAAGATCCCCGGCTCTGGCCGGGCCAAGACGAAAGGAGACCACCATGACACACAACCCCAATGTGTACGGCTATGTAAACGGGAAACCCGTCTTTTCCCGCGACGAGTTCATCTTTGAACACCGCAAGCGCGGCCCCATCGAGGACGACGCCGAGCTCATAGCCTTCGCCGAAAAAGCAACGAGCGGCTGGCATAACGCCGGCTGGAGCCATAGCTTTATCAGCTTCTACCTCAGCGACTACGCGCTGAGCGAACCCTTTGCAAGCCTGACGCTAAGCGAGTTCGGACGCCTGAAGGAGCTCCAGCAAGAAGCGCGCGAAGCCGCCAAAGCTGCGGACGACGCTCGGTGCTGGCGGCTCAAGGAGACGATCAACTGGGCCGACAACAGCGTCGAGGAAATCTACGAGGACAAAGACGGTAACACCAAGCATGTCACGGTCGTCGGCCCGCACGGCGACGCCTGCTGAGGAGGCGCGGAACATGAACACCAAAGCCATCCGGCAGCTCGCCGACGTCACGCTGGACAAGTACCGCAGCTCAATCCCTCGCAAAGCCTTCGAGGAGTTTGTGAAGGACATCATCACCGGCGAGAACCGCGCGACCGCCTTCAGATACGAGGCGAGCCCCATCTGCCGGGCCTCATTCCCGTCCACGCTGGACGAGGACGGCGCCCGCTGCACCGTGGAGGTCACGGTCTACCGGCTGAACGCCGTGGCCGTCACCGCCTTCCTGCTGGACGGGCCCGAGACGCTGCTGCGGCACATCGGGCTCGACGAGCGGGACACATACACCACCAAGCACGAGATCGACGACCTCGTCACCGTCGTGCACATCATCAGAGAGGAGGCGCCAGCATGGCAGCACTGAGAGACATCGCCCGAGACTTCGCCGCAGAGATCCGCGACGGCATCGGCTGGACAATCGTGTATCGCACCGGCCGCTCGTGGAACGCCCTGACGATCTGGAGCGACATCTGGAACGGCGAGTGGGAGACCAACGACCTCAACGACGCCATCGGGATCCTGAAGGCAGACCCGGACGCCGTCATCGTCAACGGCTACTACTGCGGCCACTTCGGTGAGAGCATGACCATCGACGAGATCGCCGCCGGGATCCGCTGGCACTACGAAGGCGGCCACAACCGCCTCGCGGACTATTGCGAAGTCACGCAAGGCCGGGACGCCCTCGAGGAGGGCCGCAAGGCTGCCGAAGCTGCCGGCCTCCCGTTCTGCGAGCGTCTGGCCGACGGCGGCGATGACGAGCTGAGCCCCTACGTCTACGACGGCAGCATGGCGCTCGCCGATCACGAGAAGATGCAGCAGGCCCGCGAAGCCTTCGATAGACTGGCCGACGCGATGCGGGAAATCGCCGCCAAGCTGGCCGAAGCCATGAAGCCGGTCATCAACGCCGTGCTCTCTGCCTTCAAAAAGCTCTGGAAGGTATCGGTCATGGCCATCGGAGTGCCGCCGAAGTGGCTGCACCTCGCGGCCCACGCAAAGAAAGCCAGAACCCGGAAGAAGTACCGCAACCGCATCCGGCGCTACGTTTTCGAGGCTCTGGCTGCGGAAGGAGGTGGAGGCCCATGACAGCCAAGTGCGTCGGCTGCGGGCTCGACTGGAACGTCAGCATCTACCAGAAGATCCCCCACACCGGCTACATCTGCCCGCACTGTGAGAGCCGGCTCCGCGCCGGCGAGACCCTGCCGAACATTCAGGCCAGCCAGAAGGCTCGGCCGCAGAGAACGAAAGGAGCAACCCTATGAAAAAGATCGCACTCAAGAACGCCGCCCGCGGCACGGCCTTCGACTATGCCGGCCAGAGCTGGATCCTGCTGGAGAATGATGATGGCCGCACACTCTGCCTGAGCAAGGACATCATCGAGACCCGAGCCTTTGACAAGGGCAACTGCAACAACTTCGCCGTCGCCAGCAGCAAGGAATACCTCAACGGCGCCTACCTCGACAACCTGCTCGAGGACGTGAACGGCCCCAACGCCTTCCTGACCACGGAGCTCGACCTGACCACCGACGACGGCCTGAAGGACTACGGCACCTGCACCGTCACCATCTTCCTGCTGACGGTCGACCAGTACCGGCGCAACCGCGACGTCATCCCCAACGCAGACGACTGGTGGTGGCTCTCCACCGCCTTCAGCACGAAGTCTAACGGCTACGAGTCACTCGCCCGCGGCGTCAACGCCGATGGCGCTCTGAACTGGTACAACGCCTACGACGGCGACGTCGGCCTGCGCCCCGCTTGTTATCTGGACTCCGATCTCCTGATCTCCATCGAGGACGACGAAGCCACCGACGACGTCACGCCGGAGCACGCCGGCGAGATCATCGCGGCGCTGGCCGAGCAGTTCGGCGGCACCTTCGCCACCGAGGATCAACTGACCACAGCCCTCTCGTTTATGCTCGGCACCCTGAGAGCTACCCGCGAGAAGGAGGCCCGGCATGAGTAACCTCTCCACCCTGTTCGACCGCTACAAGGCCCTCGTCGTGTTTGATACCGAGACCAGTGGCCTCGACTTCGACAACGACCAGATCATCGAGCTCGCCGCCCTGCGCGTGGAGCGCACGGCCACAGGCGGCCTGCGGATCGCCGGCAAGATGGACACCTTCATCAAGCTGCCCGAGGGCGAGACCCTCCCGGAGAACATCGTCAGCCTGACCGGCATCACCGACGAGCGGCTCCAGACCGAGGGCGTGCAGCCGGTCAAGGCAGCCGGCCAGATCGCCAAGCTCATGCAGAACGGCCCGACCCTGATGATCGCCCACAATGCACAGTTCGACGCCTGTTTCCTCCGTGGCCTGCTCCGAGGCCAGAAGGTCGGCCGGATCGACTGGCTGGACAGTCTGACAGTCTACAAAGACCGCAGGGCCTACCCGCACAAGCTCGCCAACGCGATCATCGCCTACGACCTCACCGGCAAGGTGCAGAACAGCCATCGCGCCATCGACGACGTGTTGGCCCTGTTCGAGGTGCTGAAGGCGATGGACGACGAGCGCGAGGATCTCGGCAGCTACGTCAACCTGTTCGGCTACAACCCAAAGTACGGCGTCAGCGGCCGCCGAATCGTGGGCGTCAGATATGAGCCGCAGAGCTTCAGCAAGGGCCTGACTCGCCCGGAGCAGACGCTCCCGGCCCGCGTGGCGCGGAGGTGACAGCATGAGCCCGGAGATCACGATCACGAGCGAGGAGCTGCGCGAGCGCGTCGAGGATCGCCTCGACCGCTGGATCCCTGACGACGTCTGGAACCGTGCCGAGCCCTACGCCCGCCACAAAAATGAAGTAAACCGGCAGCGGCACCCCGAGATCGACTACTACGACAACGACTACCTCGTGCTGCTGACCGCTGACACCGTCCGAGAGACCGAGTTCAGCGACCTCACTCACGCCCTCTGTGATCCGACCGTCGCACGGGCTCAGTGAAAGGAGAAACCAATGGAAACCACAAAAGAAAGGGCCGCCCGTTGCGACCGGGCGACCCATGCGAGAAGATCCAGCAGCCTGCCAGCATACGGATCCCGCACCGCAAGTATAACACGCCGGCGCCGGCGTGCCAAGAGGAAAGCCCTGAGAGCTGCCACGCTGGCCGCTGCCGTCCTTCTGCTGGGCGGCATCTCTGTGGCAATCTTCACCACCCCGGCCGGCAGCAAGCAGGAGACCAACATCCTGCCGCCGACCACCACCGTCGGCACATACATCCCGGACACCCCCGCCCCGGCCGCTGAGACCGCGGAGCCGACCGAGCTCGCCGTGCGCTACCATCTGACCGACGCCGAGCGCGACGTCGTCGAGCGCGTGGTCATGGCCGAGGCCGGCGGGGAGTCCTTCGAGGGCCAGATGCTCGTCGCTCAGTGCATCCTCAACGCAGCCGAGAAGCGCGGCGTCGACCCCTCTGAGGCCGTCGTCCTTTACAGCTACACCAAGAGCCGGCCGGATCCCACGCAGCGCGTCAAGGACGCCGTCGCGGCCGTGTTCGACCGAGGCGAGACCGTCGTGGACGAGCCGATCCTCTACTTCTACAACCCCGCCCTTGTGACCAGCGACTTCCACGAGAGTCAGATCTTCGTCATCGAGGAAGGCGGGCACCGTTTCTTTGCAGAAAGGAGTACCAGATGAAACACCTCACCGAAATGAAGCCGGGCGAGACCCTGCACCTCCGCAGCGGCCGCGACCTCGAGCTCGAGAGCGTCACCCCTGTCACCTGCGGCGTGATGCTCACCTTCAACGTCACCGAAAGAAAGGAGCACAACAATGAGCGATAAGACCACCGCGGCCCTCGCTGCCGAGCAGGCAGACACAGAGGCCACCACGCAGGAGGCCGAGCTGCTGCCTGCTGCCACGCTGGACGAGCTGGAGCAGGTCGACCTCGGCACCGTTGCAGAGGGCGAGCGCGCCCCGTTCCGCATCACCGACGACCGCTGTGCCGACTGGGCCATCCGCAAGATCGCCGACGAGCGCAGCGAGTACGACCGTCTGAAGGCTCTGGCCGACGAGCAGATCGCGGCCATCAACGAGAAAGTCGCCGCCGCCCGCAAGCGCATGGAGAACGGCACCTCGTACCTCACGAGCTGTCTGGCCGACTTCTTCGCCACCGTCCCCCACAAGGAGACCAAGACGACGGAGAAGTACCGCCTCCTCTCCGGCACACTGACCTTCAAGAAGGGCACCACCAAGACCAAGCTCGACGAGACCAAGCTGGTGCCGTGGCTAAAGGCCAACGGCTACGGCGAGCTCGTAAAGGTCGAGGAGTCGACCCGCTGGGCCGATCTGAAGAAGCTGCTCAGCTACACCGGCGACATCGCAACCCTGACCGAGACCGGCGAGATCGTGGAGGGCGTCACCGTCTACGAGACCCCGGGCATCTTCACGGTCGACGTGTAAGGAGGCACCGACATGGCAGAAACCAAGAAAACCGAGGCGGCCGCTGCTGCGGCACCTCCTGAAGCCGCCTGCCTGACGCTCCGGCAGAAGCTCGTCGAAATGCGGAAAGCCTGCCCGGAGATCGTCAAGAAGCAGCACAGCGACGGCGTCAGCTACAAGTACGCCAAGATCTACGACGTGTGGGAGAAGATCACCCCCATAATGAACGAGCTCGGCGTCGACTTCGACGTCATCAGCGAGCAGGCCACGCGCCACGCCGAGAACGGCGACCCGGTCTACTGGATCACCATGCAGACCAAGACCCGCAACGGCGACAAGCTCATGTTCCTCTACGAGGCCGACCTGACGATCCGCTGGCTGAACCTCGACAACGACGACGAGACCATCGAGGCCACCGTCCACGCCGTCGGCTGGAACGATGACCCCGCCAAGGCCAAGGGCGCGGCCCACACCTACGCCCTGAAATACTACCTTTTCGAGAAGTTCACCGTCGACCAAGGCGAGGACGACCCCGACAACAGTGACTTCGGCGCGCAGGGCAAAGGATCCGGCGCTGGAGGCCGCCAGCAGGCCACACAGGGCCGTCAGGGGCAGAGCTCCGGCCGTCTGAGCGACGCGCAGCTCGCACGCCTCTACAAGAAGGCAGAGGCCGCGGGAATGACCAAGGAGCGCACCAACGCCCGGATTGTGGAGAAGTACAAAAAGCAGGATCCGGCCGCCCTGACTCGTCAAGAGTACGACGAGATCTGCACGTCCCTCGACAACGCGGCCGCACAGCATAACCAGCAAGGAGGAAACGCCTAATGTATAACCACACCGGCCTCCAAGGCCGTCTCACCGCCGACCCCGAGCTCAGATACACGCAGCAGGGCACGGCGATCACCAGCTTCACCCTCGCCAGCGACACCGGCCGCAAGACCAAGGACGGCAAGAAGATCACCAACTTCATCGAGTGCGTCGCATGGCGCGCACAGGCCGAGTTCGTCTGCAAGCACCTGAGCAAGGGCCGCCTCGTTCTCGTCGAGGGCGAGCTCACGAGCCGCAGCTACGAGGACAAGGACGGAAACCGCCGCAAAGCCGTCGAGATCACGGTCGACTCCGTCCACTTCTGTGACAGCAAGAAGGACGGCGGCCAGAGCTCTGGCAGCGACTTCGCCGATCCGGGCTACTCTGAGGGCTCCGGCGACTTCGCGGAGATCGAGGACAATGGCGACCTTCCATTTTAACCTGACCGCCGGACGACCGGCAGACGACCAAAAGCAGGCCACAAACAAACGACCACAGAAAGGAGGTGACGACCGTGGCATGGCTGCAAGTGCATCAGACACTCAAGGATCACCGTAAACTGTTCGACGCTGCTGACCAGCTCGAAGTCGAGCCGCCGCACATGATGGGGCTGCTCGTCTCATTCTGGCTGTGGGCCCTCGACAACGCCCCGACCGGCAGCCTCGTCGACATCACGCCGCGCATGATCTCGCGGGCCGCTCAGTGGGACGGAGACCCCGAAAAGCTGGCGAAAACGCTGATCCGGGCGGGCTGGATCGACGAAAAAGAGGACGGAACGCTCGAGATCCACGACTGGTACGAGTACGCCGGCAAGCTGATCGACCAGCGGCAAGCCGAGAAAGAGCGCTCCCGCAGTCGCCGGGCCGCTGCTGCGGCGTCTGCCGACGCCTCGCCGGACGACCCAACGCCGACCGCAGGACGACCGGCAAACAGCCGCAAGAAAGCCGGAGGCAGAGTAGACCAGAGTAGAGAAGATAAGACAAGAGAAGGTAGTACACCCCCTTCCCCCTCTGACGAGGGGAGTGACGGCGGCACGAAGTCGCTCGTCGAGGCCAGATTTCTCGAGTTCTGGAAAGCCTACCCGAAAAAGACCGGCAAGCAGTACGCTCTGAAGGCGTGGAACAAGATCAAGCCCACTGCTGAGCTCCACGAGAGGATCATGCAGGCGGTCGACGCTCAGAAGCGGAGCGACCAGTGGCGCCGGGAGAATGGGCGCTACATACCGAACCCGAGCACATGGCTCAACGGCGGCTACTGGGACAACGAGGAGGTGAACGAAGGTGCAGAAAATCAGCGAGATCCTGAACAGCCCGACAGCTCCGGCCGAGACTGGGGCAAGGGCTTCAAGCCGGCCGACGACGAGTGACGCCGGTAACTGGATCTGGAGCAACGACGAGCGCCTCGCCGGCCGTCCCGGAGTCCCTGAGCCCGTCCCCTGCGAGTTCTGCGGCGCCCTGCGCTACCACAAGGGCATCCAGCTCGGCGATCGCATCCTCTGGCCTCCCTACGGAGCCGAGCGATGCACCTGCCCCGAGGCCGTGGCTGCCTATGAGAAGGCGAAGGCAGAGCGCGAAGCTGCTGAGGCCGCAGCCGCCAAGGCTGAGGAGGAGAAGAAAATGCGGGATCGCATCAAGCGCATCGTCGGCGAGTCAGGCATGGGCGACCGTTTCCTGCGACGCACCTTCTCCACCTTCCAGCTCACCGACGACAACAAGCGAGCAGCGGCAGCCGCCCGGCGCTATGCCGAAGGCTTCGACGCCATGCTGCCGCAGCCCGGCCGTCAGGAACCCGGCCGCAACGGCCTGTTTATCGCGGGCCCGCCGGGCACCGGCAAGACCCACCTCGCCGCTGCCATCGCCAACCACCTGATCGCGCAAGGCAAGCCGGTCATCTGCATGACGATGATCGACCTGCTGGAGCGCATCAAGCGCACCTACTCCGCGACCGGCGGCAGCGAGAGCGACGTCCTGAAGATCTACAAGACCGTCCCGCTACTCGTGATCGACGACATCGGCAAGGAGCCGCCGACCGAGTGGGCGATCTCCACGGTCTACAACATCATCAACGGCCGCTATGAGGCATACCTGCCGACCATAGTGACCACCAACTACGACACCGAGGCCCTGATCGACCGCATGACGCCGCGAGAAAGCCACGACAGCATGACGGCCCGGGCCACCATCGACCGGCTCATGGAAATGTGCAGGGGCATCACCCTCACCGGCCAGAGCTGGCGCTCACGATAGGAGGAACAACATGAAAAAGGTTTACATCTGCTCCCCGTGCCGCGGGGACTACGAGAACAACATCCAGCGCGCCAAGGAATACAGTCGCGCGGCTGTGGAGAAGGGCGTCATCCCCGTCACCCCGCACATCTATCTCACGCAGTTCATGGACGACAACGTCCCCGAGGAGCGTGAGCTGGCCCTGAAGATCGGCAGCGAGCTGGTGCTCGGCTGCTCCGAGCTGTGGGTCTTCGGTATTGACCACCCTTCGGCCGGTATGGCTGCGGAGATCGAGCTCGCCAAGGCGCACGGCATCCCCGTCCGCAACGGCTTCGAGGCCATCAGCGAGCTGAAGCCGGACGAGGAGCTGGAAAACAGCGAGGAGGACAAGCCGGACATCGGCAGCGTCACGTTGCACCTGCCCGCCTTCAGGGCGATGGCCGTCTGCAACCAGCACCTCGACCACGGCCCCATCAGCATCGAGCTGGATGGCAGCGTCATCCTCGAGCTCGCCGACCGCCTGATCTCCGATCCGGGCGTCCACATCGAGATCGGAGGCTGAACGCCGTGACGAAGTACGACCCGAGAAAGAACGCGGAGGGCTACAACGACCCGACGCCCTACGCAGCCGAAAAACACATGATGGCGCAGATCCGCGGCAAGCAGGCCAGAGTCGCCGGCGGCTACTTCGAGAATATCATCTCGGCCTCGTGCGACTACTACCTCAGCCGCGGCCTCGCCAAGATCGAAAAGACGCCGGAGCCCATGAAGCCCCTCGGCGCCAAGAACCGCAAGGGCCAGTTCCTCGCCTGCTACACCAAGCAGGCCCAGCCGGACTATGGCGGCACCCTGAAGGGCGGCCGGAGCATCTACTTCGAGGCCAAGCACACCGACGACGAGCGCATCGAGCAGCGCCGGCTCACTCAAGAGCAGCAGGACGACCTCGAGGCCCATCACAAGCTCGGCGCCATCGCCTTCGTGCTCGTCTCCGTGAGCCTGACGGACTTCTACCGCGTGCCGTGGCCCGTCTGGCGCGATATGGCCGAGATCTACGGCCGCAAGTACATGACGCACGCAGAGCTCTCCCACTACGAAGTACCGGCGACGGCCGGCTTCATCAAGTTCCTGCACGGCATCGAGTCGGAAACGCTCGGAAAGGAGGACGCCCATGATCCCACTCCCTGACAAGAAGTACAGCATCATCTACGCCGATCCTCCGTGGAGCTATCAGAACCGCGGCACCAGAGCGGCGGCCTCCAAGCACTACGACACCATGACCATCGAGGACATCAAGCGCATGGGCGTCGGAGCTGCGGGGGGGGGGTATTGCTAACGAGGATTGCGTGCTTTTCATGTGGGCGACCTTCCCCATGCTCCGCGAGGCTCTCGACGTGATCGAGGCGTGGGGCTTCAGCTACAAGACCGTCGCCTTCAACTGGGTAAAGCAGAACAGAAACGGCACCGGCATCTTCATGGGGCTCGGAAACTGGACGCGCAGCAACTCAGAGATCTGCCTGCTGGCGACCAAGGGCAAGCCGAAGCGCATCAGCGGCAGCGTCCGCAGCATCGTCCTCTCCCCGCTCCAGCAGCACAGCAGAAAGCCGGCCGAAATCCGCGACAGGATCGTCGAGCTGATGGGAGACCTGCCCCGTATCGAGCTTTTCGCCCGAGAGGCTGCCCCGGGATGGGACGTGTGGGGCAACGAAGCGCCGACGCCTGAAGTCAAGGACGCGCCAGCCGACAGCGTCGAGCTGGCCGGAAAGGAGGAAACACATGAACCAGACAACCAAAGAGACCCGGCGCCGCAGCTATGACGCCGTACTCCCCAAGCGGGCCGCCCGCTGCCGCCTGATCCTCGAGACCATCGGCAACCGTGAGCTCACGGCCAGCGAGATCACTGAGGAGCTCGTCGCAGCCGGCCGGATCCCGTACTTCAACCGCAACTACGTCGCCCCGCGGCTCACGGAGCTGAAGGAGATCGGAATCCTCACGACGGTCGGCCGCCGTAAGGCCACCCGCTCGGACGCCACCGAGGCCGTGTGGGCCAGAGCGGAGCCTTCAGGCCCCACGGGCCAGACGACCGCAACCTACGCAGACAACCCGACCGAGGCCGAGCAGATGACGCTCAGATCGGCCACCTGAGAGGAGGGCCAGCATGGAACGTCTGACCCACGAGAGAGTCAACGGCATCAAGACGGGCTACTGGAGCGCAGCCACCAAGGAGGTGCTCGTCCAAAAGCTCGCCGCCTATGAGAACACGGGCTATGAGCCCGACGAGATCCGCGCAGCCATTGAACAGGCCGCCAAGAACAGCGAAACCAAAACCGCGACCATCATGGCCGAGTGCATCGCTGGAGCGATGAAGGACACGCTTGAGAAGTATGGCACGGCCGGCAGCGGAAAGAAAGGAGAAACCACATGAACGAACAGAACCAGCGCGACAGCATCATGTCGATGGCCCGCGGCGCATTCGAGGAGCGCGTCGACTATGAGATGGACAAGGTGATCCAGAACATCCTCGACCCCAACACGAAGGCCACGGCCAAGCGCAAGATCACCCTCACCATCGAGCTGACCCCGGACGACGAGCGCCGCACCATCGGCGTCTCCGTGACGGCCAAGTCTACGCTCGCAGCCACCAACCCCGTCGCCACGGCCCTCTATGTCACCTCTGACGGCAACGGCGAGCTCGTCGTCGCCGAGATGGTGCCGCAGGTGCCCGGCCAAATGAACATGGACGGCACGCAGCAGGAGGCCCCGAAACTCCTGAAGCTCGTCCAGCACGGATAAACACCCACAACACAGAACAAGGAGGACAATACAATGCTCGCAAAAATGATCGACAAAATCGTCAGCCTGAAGGAGACCAAGATCTTCGAGATTAACGGCCAGACCTACGCCGACGCATCACTCACCCGCATCCCGCCGCACGTCGACCGCCCTGACTGCATCAGCGTCAGCGGACTCGATAGCATCTGCAAGCTGATCCGCACCGAGCTCGAGAAGGTCGGCACGACCATCATGGTGCAGGTCAAGAGCAACGACACCGTCGAGGTGATGACCACCTATCTGAGCGACTTCTCCCGCAACACGCTCTACCGCGCCAAGGCTGACGCCCCGGGCCTGCGTACCGGCTTCAGAGGACGCGAGGTAGCCCTGATCGAGCTGCGGAGTCTCTGCATCCCTAACGAGGGCACGGCCTACCTGCTCGACCTGCTGAGCCGCATGACCAACGAGAACAGCGTCAGCACAAACGACAACGGCGTCACGCAGACCGTCGAGGCCCGTCAGGGCGTCGCCCTCAACGCACTCATTGAGATCAAGCCGCGCGTCATGCTGCGGCCGTTCCGCACCTTCCTCGAGGTGGAGCAGCCTGAGAGCGAGTTCCTGCTGCGCGTGGATCCCGACGAGGGGATCGGCTTCTTCGAGGCTGACGGAGGCATCTGGAAGCTCGAGGCCAAGAAGAACATCGCCGACTACTTCCTGAAGAACATGGGCGATCTGATCGACGCCGGCAAGGTCGTCGTCATGCAGTAAATGGAGCGCCGGGCGGGCTCCGGCCCGCTCGGCTTTTCTGAAAGGAGCAGCACCGTGAAAGAATACGAAACCCTCACCCGTGAGAAGGTCGACGTCGTGCCCTTCGGCTGCGGTATGCCGGAGACCCACCTGATGCAGGACTGGAGCGACAAGATGCTCGACCTGATCCTGAACGGGCCAACCATCAACGGCATCAAGAAGGACGAAGTGCGGGCCATGCTGCGCGAGACCTACACAGCCCTGAAGCAGTACGAGAAGATCGGCCCGATGGCCTCGCCCTTCATCAACGACCCGACGGCCATCGTGGCCCGGGCCTTCTCTGAGCTCTACCCCGGCGTCGAGTACGTCGCGCAGTACGTCCCCGACCTGCGGGACGAGACCAACGGCACCGCCTACGGCCTGACCATCTTTCCCGACGACGGCAGCACGCCGATCGTCTGCATCTCGGCCGAGGCGCCCATCAGCGCCGCCCCTGAGCTGCTGGCGCACGAGCTGGCCCACGTCGCCACCCCGGAGGACACGGAGCACGGCGAGAGCTGGAGCGCAGCGTCGGAGGCCATATTCAAGAAGTACAACGAGCTCCTCGGCACCATGATCCCCGACGAGCCTGAGCCCATCCTCTCGCCCCACCAGCCCGGAGACGGCGGGATCCTCACCATGCCGCTGCGCGATAACGTCCCGGAGCCTCCGACGGACGACTGGCAGCTCACCACCTGCCCCGTCTGTGGCGCTGAGTGCTGGCAGACAGACACGGCCCGCCGGATCCTCGCACTGGAGCCCGACGTCCGAACCGCCTGCACAGCCTGCGCGCTGAAGGGGTTCGGAAAATAATACTGGAGGTAATACATGAACAACGAAAGAAACAACACGACGGCCGGCGGGATCGGCTTCTGCGGCCTTCTCGCCGTCGCCTTCATCGTCCTGAAGCTCACCGGCGTCATCAACTGGAGCTGGCTGTGGGTACTGGCCCCGATCTGGATCCCGACCGCCATCACCCTCGCCATCATCGTGATCGTGCTCGTGGTCATACTGGTCAGAGAGCTGACGAAGGGAGGCCGCCCGTGATAACCACGGAGGAACGCCGGGCCCTGCTGGATCGTGCGATCACGGCCTACGGCGCGCCGGCACAAATGGACATGGCCGTCGAGGAGATGGCCGAGCTGACCAAAGCCCTCTGCAAAGTGAAGCGCGTGAGCTGCGCCGCAGAGGCAAAGGCTGTACTCGAGAACGTGGTCGAGGAGATGGCAGACGTCCAGATCATGCTCGACCAGCTCCGCATCATCTTCGGCCGCAGCACGGCCGAGGCCGAGGAGTACAAGCTGGAGCGCCTGAAGAAGCGCCTCGACATAGCCACAGCAGCGGAGGTATCTCACCGCGGCTGAAAGGAGGAACCACATGGCAAAAGACAAACCGCAGCCGCAGACCGGCCCCGAGATCGAGGAGTACAGCACCACGGCAACGCCCAAGGCATACGCCGGCAGCGTCCCCGTGTTCTGTGCACACGACGCCATCGTCCCGCTGAAGGATCTGCGGCCCAATCCAAAGAACCCCAACCAGCACCCGCCGGAGCAGATCAAGCTCCTCGCCTCTATCATCAGAGCGACGGGCTGGCGCGCCCCGATCACTGTCAGCAAGCGCAGCGGGCTCGTCACAAAGGGCCACGGCCGTCTCATGGCCGCGCAGCTCGACGACCTGACCGACGCCCCGGTCGACTATCAGGACTACGCAAGCGAGGCCGAGGAGCTGGCCGATCTGACGGCTGACAACCGCATCGCGGAGCTCGCCACCACTGACAACAAGATGCTCGCCGAGGTTTTCGCCGACATCGACACCGGCGAGATCCCGTTCATGCTCAGCGGCTACACCGAGGACGACTACGGCAACATCGTGGCGGCCCTCTCTGAGGCGCTGCACACCAAGGAGCCGAACAGCGACCCCGACGCCGAGATCCCGGCCCCGGCCGCGCCGGTCACACAGTACGGCGACCTCTGGATCCTCGGCCGGCACCGCGTCCTCTGCGGAGACTGCACCCGGCCGGAGGATCGCGCCCTGCTGCTCGACGGCAACAAGCCCGAGATCCTGCTGACCGACCCGCCATACTGCTCAGGCGGCAGCAAGGAGTCGCAGAAGTCGACCGGCAGCATCGGCACCGAGAGAAAGAACGGCAAGGCCCCGAAGATCGCCAACGACATCCTCAGCACGCGCGGCTACCAAAACCTGATCCGCGGCGCGCTCACCGACATCCCCTGCCTCTACGCCTACATCTTCACCGACTGGCGTATGTGGGTATATCTGTTCGACCTCGTCGAGGCGGCCGGCTTCGGCGTCAAGTCTGAGATCGTATGGGACAAGGGCACGCCGGGCATGGGCGTCGGCTGGCGCTCGCAGCATGAGCTCATTCTGTTCGGTGCCAAGGCTGCCACCCACTTCGACGGCCACAAGGGCTACGGCAACGTCCTGAGCATCTCCCGCTCCGGGAATGAGCTGCACCCAACACAGAAGCCCGTCGAGCTGCTGGAGAAGCTGGTCGACAACACGGACTTCGCCACGGGCGTCTATGATCCATTCGGCGGCTCCGGCACGACGCTGGCCGCCTGCGAGGCATACGGGCAGCCCTCCTACATCATGGAGCTGACGCCCGCCTTCACGGACGTGATCGTCAAGAGGTACATCAGAATAACAGGAAAGACAACCGTGCGCTGCGTCCGTCAAGGCCGAGAGCTACCGCGCGAGGAGATCGCCGCGATCTTCGAGCCTGACGAGGAAGGAGGTGAGCAGGAGTGACGCCCTGACATAATGAGCGAGAAGCCGATCACACAACGGATCAAGGACAGGCTCGCGGCCTACACCGCCATGCTGAGGGACATCGACAACCAGCTCGAACGCCTCGACCGCATGGAGATGACGATGGCCTCGCCACCCGGCCCTGATCTGACAGGTATGCCACGCGGATCCGGCACACCATCCGACCGCACCGGCATGATGGTGGAGCGGAAAATGGAGCTCGAGGAACAGATCGACCGGCTCAAGGCTGAGGAGAAGCAGGAGCGCAACGCCATCGAGGGCCTGATCCTCCAGCTCTCCGACCCCGACGAGCGCGCCGTCATCCGGCTGCGCTACTTCGACCGGGCTGACTGGGAGAGCACCTGCGGCGTCCTGTTCGGTGATCGGCGGGACTACGTCGACAGAGTGGACGCCTACCAGAACAGGACATACAAGATCCACGGCCGCGCCCTGCTCAACCTCGCCGCCGTGCTGGACGAGCTGGAGCCCCTGCCTGAGCTGCGGCAGTAAAACGCAGTAAAAGGAACAAAAGGGAAGTAAAAGGAATTGAAAAGCAGTAGCGACCCGTGCTATTCTATATCCTGCAAAAGACCGCCGGACACACGGGCAACGCCGTGACAATTCCGAGCGGCTGACCAGAGGAAAACCAAATAACAACCGACGGCAAGAGGCCGACGGGCGAACCAACGCCCGCCGGTCTCTTTTTGCGTATAGGAAGGAGGCGACGGCCATGCCGCAGAACAGCATCTCGGCGCAGCTCAGCAACCTGCACCAGCTCGTCGCTGACCTCGAGGCAATCGAGAACGGCGGCAAGAAGGCCATCAGCAACACCATCAAGGACGTCAAGGCCAGAGCTCCGGGCTGGATCGCTCAGGAGGTCACGGCCGTCTACAACATCAAGAAGTCGGAGATCACGCCATCGGGCAGCGGCAAGCCGAAGAAGATGGCCGGCAGCATCCAGATCACCGGCGAGACCATCGAGGAGCTCGCCATCACCTACAAGGGAAGGCTCCTGACTCCCGTGCACTTCGGCATGACACCGAAGGCCCCGCCCCGTGGCAAGAGCTACACGCTGAAGGCGCAGGTGCTCAAGGGGCAGAAGAAGGTAGTTGGCCGCTATTTGAACACAAGAACCCCGGGCGGCCCGTTCTCGCAGCGCTCGCACAATATCCTCATGGGGACAGGCAACACCAAGGGAGACGGCACGAGCTGGATCCCATTCCAGCGAATGAGCAGGAACCGCACCGACATCAAGAAGCTGACCACCATCTCTGTGCCGCAGATGATAACCAGCGACCGCACCAACGAGGCCATCATGCTCCGGCTCAACACCGAGACCAGCAAGCGCCTCGAGCACCACATGAAGCGAGCCCTCGGCCTCTAAGCCAGAGCCCACCAGAACGCCGCACAGCGCGTCCACAGCCGCACCAGACACCGAGCCCGGCCCACACCGCCAGACGTGCACAGAGCGCGCCACAGCGCCGCGCAGACGCCTCCACGGCCACGCACAGCGCCGCAAGGTACTGTGACGGGCCCCTCTGGCCTGCGGTGCTGGCGAGCCCAAAAAACGCGCAGCCGGGAAAAATTTTTTTCGGGCCGTTTCGTTTCGCCCGAGCGGCAGAAAGGAGGGAACGCCATGCCGAACCCAACCAACAACAAGCTCGTCGACAGCAAGACCATCGCGGCCCTGTTCGACATGACGCCCCGCCGAGTGCAGCAGCTCACCAAGGATGGCGTCATCGCCGCGGTCAAGGAAGGCAACGCCAACCGCTATGACCTGCTGCCGACGATCCAGAGGTACATCCGATACCTGACGGCCAAGGCCAACGGCCGGGAGCCGTCGAAGAAGGACAGCGAGATCGAGGGCCGACGTCTGGAGGCTGAGGCTGACCTCAAGCGCAGCAAGGCAGACATCGCCGCCCTCCAGCTCAGTGAGCTCGAGGGCACCATGCACCGCAGCGAGGACGTCGAGGCTGTGATGACCGACCTCGTCTACAATATCAGGTCGATGCTCGTGGCCCTGCCGGGCCGTCTGGCCGTCGACGTCACCGGCGCAGCAACACCCGCCGAGGCGTCTGAGATCATCCGCACAGAGGTCTACAAGATCCTGACGGAGCTGGCCGGTTATAAATACGATCCCGAGGTGTACGCCCGGCGAGTAAGGGATCGGGAAGGCTGGAGCGAGCAGCTCGCCGATGACGCGGACGACTAAAAAAGCCGCCGCGAAGCTCAATACCGCCATCGCCGGAGCGGTCAAACGCTTCGCCCCGCCTGAGAGCCTGACCGTGGACGAGTGGGCCGACAAGCACCGCCGCCTCTCCCCGGAAAGCTCAGCCGAGGCCGGCCCGTGGCGTACCAAGCGCACCCCGTACCTCGAGGAGCCCATGCGGGCCTTTACGGATCCGAAGGTGCACAAAATAGTCATGGTGGCCGCCTCTCAGGTCGGCAAGTCTGAGCTCGAGCTCAACATCATCGGCTACATCATCGACCAAGACCCCGGCAGCATCCTCTACGTCCACCCGACCATCGACGACGCCCGGAAGTTCAGCCGCCTCCGCGTGGCCCCTATGATCCGCGACAGCAAGCCCCTGAAGGCGAAGGTGCACGACGTCAAGGCTAAGGACAGTGGCAACACAATCCTCCAGAAGTCGTTCCCGGGCGGGATGCTCACCCTGACCGGCTCCAACAGCGCCTCGGCTCTGGCCTCCACGCCTGCCCGCTATATCATCGGCGACGAGCGCGACCGCTGGGCGACCAGCGCCGGCACCGAGGGCGACCCGTGGGCGCTGGCCGAAGCACGTCAGGCCACATTCTACAACGCCAAGGCGGTCGAGGTCTCCACCCCGACCATCAAGGGCAACAGCAACATCGAAACGAGTTTTTACCAAGGCACGCAGGAACGCTGGTGCCACCGCTGCCCCGAGTGCGGGGAGTACAGCGAGATCGTGTTCGACAATATTCACTTCGACCCGGAGGTCAAGAGGATCCGCGGGAAAAAGTCGTGGAGCCTCAAGAGCGGCGTCTCGTGGAGCTGCCCGGCGTGCGGCTGCTTGATCCCCGAGGACACCATGCGAAAGCAGCCTGCCAAGTGGATCGCCGACAACCCGGACGCCTACAAGAAGGGCGTCCGTTCTTTTTGGCTCAATGCCTTCTCGAGCCCGTGGACTCCGTGGGAGAAGATCGTCCTCAAGTTCCTCGACGCCAAGGATGACCCGCAGCGCCTCAAGGTCGTCTACAACACCCTGCTCGGCCAACTGTGGGAAGATCGCGGCGACCTCGAGGACGAGGACACCATGCTCGCCCGCCGTGAGGACTACGGCACCCGCTCGGACGGCACCCCTGTGGAGCTGCCTGACGGCGTGCTCGTGCTGACCTGCGGCGTCGACACTCAGGACAACCGCCTCGAATACGAGGTAGTCGGCCACGGGAAGTACGGCGAGACGTGGGGCGTCGTCAAGGGCTACATCATGGGCCGGCCAGACACCCCGGAGGTCTGGCAGCGACTCGACGACGTGATCGACCACGTCTACAAGTTCAAAAACGGCCGCGGCCTGAAGATCTCCATCACCTGCGTCGACTCCGGCGGCCACTTCACCCAAGAGGTCTATGAGGCGTGCCGGGCCCGCGTCGGCAAGCGCGTCTTTGCCATCAAGGGCAAGGGCGGCGACGGCATCCCCTTCGTCTCGCCCCCGAGCAAGGTGCCGATCCGCGACAACAAGCGGATCACCTGCTGGCTCTACACCATCGGCGTCGACGCCGGCAAGGCGACGATCATGGCTAATCTGAAGGTGCAGGAGCCCGGGCCAAAATACTGCCATTTCAACCGGCACCCCGACGCCGGTTATGACCTCAATTTCTTCAACGGGCTCCTCTCCGAGAAGCTGGTGCTCACGCACACGCGCCGCGGCGACCGCTGGGCATGGGAGAAGCTGCCCGGGCACAACCGCAACGAGGCCCTCGACTGCCGCGACTACGCCAACGCCGGCCTCAAGATCATCAACCCCGACATGGACGCCATCGAGCGCCGCCTGCAAGGGCTGGAGGAAAAACCGAAGGCCCCGCAGCAGCGACGGCAGCGGCAACGGCACAACCGGGCCGACGCCTTCGACGACTGGTAAGGAGGACAGACCACAATGAGAAAGACCCGCGAACAAATCGAGTACCAGCTCTCCATCAAGAGGAACCGGCTGGAGCTCTACCTGAAGCGAGAGGCCGAGATGCTGGACGGAGGCGTCCAGAGCTACGGCATCGGCTCGCGCAATCTGGCCCGCTACAACACCGACCTCGGATCCATCCGGGCCGCCATCAAACAGCTCGAGGCAGACATCGAAGCCCTCGAGGCCGCACTGAACGGCGAGAAGCCGCGAAAAGCTGTGGGAGTAGTGCCCCGAGACTGGTGAAAGAAGCCCCGAAAGGGGCTTTTTTCATAGGCCGACGCCGGGAGTTTTCGCTCCTTTTCTCCCGACTCGGCCATCTTCACCATGAAGGAGGTGAGCACCATCAGCAAAAGAAAAAGCAGAAGCCGCCCACAGAACAGGCGGCAGCAGCCGCGCCCTGTGAATAAGGGCTACGGCGACGCCGGCGCGAGCTGGCACAAGAAGGCGACCAAGGGCTTCAGAGCTATGAGCGGCAGCCCGAAGGAGGACATCGACGCCAACAACTACACCCTGCGGCAGCGTGCCCGGATGCTTTACATGGCGGCCCCGATCGCCACCTCTGCCATCCGCACCAACCGCACCAACGTCGTCGGCATCGGCCTCCAGCTCAAGAGCCGGATCGACCGCGAGGCGCTCGGCATGACGCAGGAGGCCGCTGACGCATGGCAGGCTCAGGCCGAGCGTGAGTTCGCTCTCTGGTCTGAGAACAAAAGGGCGTGCGACGCCACCGGCGTCAACAACTTCGCAGCCATGCAGCAGCTCGCACTCTCCTCGTGGCTGGTCAGCGGCGACGTGTTCGCCGTCGTGAAGCAGTACGAGCCGACGCTGCTCACGCCCTACTCGCTACGCCTGCACCTGATCGAGGCCGACCGAGTCGCCACGCCAACGACCTCCGGCATCATCACCCCGATGCTGCTGACCACCGGCAAGGCGGCCAACGGCAACACCATCTACGACGGCGTCGAGGTGAACGGCGACGGCCAGATCGAGGCGTACCACATCCGCAGCACCTACCCCTTCGAGCTCGGCAGCACGACGACAACGTGGGCCCGTGTTCAGGCATACGGCGAGCGGACTGGCCTGCCGAACATCCTGCACGTCATGGAGAGCGAGCGCCCGGATCAATACCGCGGCGTCAGCTATCTCGCGCAGGTCATCGAGCCCCTGCTCCAGCTTCGCCGCTACACCGAGAGCGAGCTGACTGCGGCGGTCGTCGAGTCGTTTTTCACGGCCTTCATCAAGACCGAGGCAGGCGCCGGCGACAACCCGTTCAACGAGGTCGGGAGCAGCCTGCCGGAGGTGAGCCGAGATCCTAACGAGTACGAGATGGGCCCCGGCCAGATCAACATCATGGAGCCCGGCGAGGACGTGACCTTTGCAGACCCCAAGCGGCCGGCCAGTGGCTTCAACACCTTCCTGCGCGCCATCTGTGAACAGGTGGGCGCCGCGCTCGAGATCCCGGCCGACCTTCTGCTCAAGAGCTTCAACAGCTCGTACAGCGCCAGCCGCGCCGCCCTGATGGAGGCGTGGAAGGCGTTCCGCATGAGGCGCAAGTGGTTTGTCGATGACTTCTGCACGCCGGTATATGAGATCTGGCTCTCTGAAGCCGTTGCCCGCGGCCGCATCAGCGCCCCGGGCTTCTTCGCAGATCCGGCGATCCGCGCCGCATACCTCGGCGCCGAGTGGATCGGCCCCTCTCAGGGACAGCTCGACCCGACGAAGGAGATCACGGCCGAGATCCTCGCCATCGGCGAAGGCATCACGACCAGAGAGCAGGCGACCATCCGACTCAACGGCGGTCAGTGGGACGCCAACGTCGACCAGCTCACTCGGGAAAACGAGAAGCTGCGCGCAGCGCAGGGGCAGGTCGACCAGAGCACAGCGGCCAGCGGCACGATCTCCGCAGCTCTGCGGGAGGCGATCGTCGCCGAGGCCATCAAAAGCATCAAGGAAGGAGACAAGCATGAGAACGCATAACACTCCCCGGCTCTGCGCCGGGCCTCAGACTGCGGGCACGCCGATCAAGTTCTGGAACGTCGCCAGCATCGGCGACGACGAGGGCGAGATCACCCTCTACGGCGACGTCGTGAGCCGTCAGCCTGTGGACTGGTGGACGGGCGAGCCCGAGCCCGGCCTCTACATCGCGCCCGAGAGCTTCATGGAGGATCTCGCGGCCGTCAAGGACAAGAGTAACATCACCATCAAGATCAATAGCTGCGGCGGCGACCTCTACACCGGCATCGCCATCCACAACGCCATCAAGGGACTGACCGGCCACAAGGTCGTCGTCGTGGAAGGCATCGCGGCCAGCGCGGCCAGCGTCATCGCCTGCGCGGGCGACGAGGTACAGGTCTATCCCGGCAGCATGGTGATGATCCACGGCGTCGCCGGGCTGCTCTACGACTACTACACCCTCGCAGACCTGAAGAAGCTCCAGAAGGACTTCGACGCGAGCGAGCGGGCCATCGCGGAGATCTACCACGCCAAGACCGGCCTCGAGGTCGACCAGCTCCGCAGCATGATGACCCGCGAGACGTGGATGGTCGGGCAGGAGGCCATTGACAACGGCTTTGCCGACACCCTGCTCACAGACGAAGGCCCCGACGTCACCCTGAGCGCCGACAAGAAGGTGCTCCTCGTCGCCGGCATCCGGCACGACGTCAAGGGCTTCAGACACATCCCGGGGACGATCCCCATCGACAACAGCATCCACGCCGCCCCTGCGGCTGGAAATAAACACGCGGCCGCCAAGAACGACGGCCCCAAGAAGGAGGACAACAAGACCATGACCCTCGAAGAAATGAGAGCACAGCACCCCGACGTCGTGGCTCAGATCGAGCAGCAGGCGGCCGAAACTGCCAGAACGCAGGAACGCGCCCGCATCGAGGCCATCGACAGCATCGCCGCAAGTGTGGGCGACGCGCAGCTCGTCAGGGACGCCAAGTACGGCGAGACCCCCTGCACCGCTGAGCAGCTCGCGCTCAAGGCTATGCAGAAGCAGGCGGCCCTAGGTGCCAAGCACCTGAAGGACGCCAAGGCTGACAACGACGAGTCCGGCGCTGCCGGCGTCGGCGCTGCCCCTAACGGCGGCGAGGAAGGCAGCGAAAACGACGACAAGGCAAAGGTGGACGCCATCGTCGGCCTCTACAACTCCACCAAGTCTCAGAACGGAGGTAAGAAGTAATGAGCAAGAGACTGGACGAAAACCTCGGCAGCGTCGGCTATGACGGCCTGATCGTTGCCAACGAGCCCGTCGCTGACGTGTTCACCGTGACCATCCGCAAGGAGGCCACCGCCGCAGCCACCTATAAGCGCGGCACCGTGCTGGCCCTGTCTGCCGGCACCGCCGGCGACGGCAAGCTGGTGATCCTCGGCTCCACCGCGACCACCAACGAAACCCTGACCGCCAACTGCATCCTCGCCGAGGACGTGGAAGTTGGCACCACCGCGGACGTGACCGTGCTGGCCTACCGCACCGGCCACTTCGCCCGCAGCAAGCTGGCCGTTGCAAGCGGCTACACCCTGAAGGCGACCGACGAGGAGGAGCTGCGCAAGGCCGGCATCCTGCTCTCCGACGCCATCGAATACTAAGAGAAGGAGGACAACAAAATGCCTTTTAACTTCTACGACACCCACACGCTGCTCATGGCCGTGCAGCAGCTCACCCCTGCTGCGACCTTCCTGCGTGACCGCTACTTCCCCACCAACGACGCGAGCGACATCTTCGCCACCGACGACGTGCTCGTCGAGTTCCGTGACGGCAGCAAGAAGCTGGCGCCCTTCGTGGCCCCTCGCAAGGGCGGCGTCACCGTCCTGCGCGCCGGCTACAACATGGAACGCTACACCCCGCCCTTCGTGGCTCCCCGTCGCGTCCTGACCCTCGACGAGCTGCGCAAGCGCGGCTTCGGCGAGGCTCTCTACTCTCAGCTCACCCCTGAGCAGCGCCAGCAGACCCTCATCCTGCGCGACGCTGACGAGCTGGGCGAGCTCATCACCAACCGCGAAGAAGCGATGGCCGCCGAGACCATGCTGACCAATGGCTGCGTGATGAAGCACATCGCCGACGACGTCGACAAGGCCGACGAGATGGAGATCCGTTTCTACTCCGAGGCCAGCAACCCCGCGACCTACACCCCGACGGCCAAGTGGGACGCCGCCGGCGGCAAGATTCTGAAGGATCTGGAGGCCATGATCCGTATGCTGACCAAGCGCGGCCTCCGCGCTTCTGATCTGGTCTGCTCCCCGGACGTGGCTGACACCATCATCAACGACGCGGCCGTGCAGAAGCTCCTCGACAACCGCCGCATCGAGATCGGCAACGTGGAGCCTGAGCTGCTGCCTGACGGCGCTGCCATCGTGGCCCGCCTGAACGTCCTCGGCCGCATCATCAGCGTCATCTCCTACGACCTGACCTACACCGACGACGAGGGCAACGACAAGCTCTACATTCCGTCCGGCAAGTGCGTCCTCACCGCTCCCGGCGCTGGCCGCACCGCCTACGGCGCCGTCTCTCAGGTCGAGCAGAGCGACGGCGAGTTCCACACCTACGCCGGCCGCCGCGTGCCGAAGTATGTGAGCAGCGCCGAAGGCAACAGCCGCACGCTGACCATCTCCAGCCGCCCGCTGATGATCCCCAACAACAAGAACCCGTTCATCGTTGCGGACGTCCTGACGGACTGAGCGCAGCAGAAAGGAGCAGAGCATGATCCAGATCATCAAGGGCACCTTCGGCTACTATAACGGCCGCAAGGTGATCCCCATCACTGAAGCAGACGGCCCTCAGAAGTTCGACGACGAGCTGGAGGCCCGTCTGGTGAAGGAAGGCGTCGCCAAGTACATCGGCGAGCTGGGCGAGACTGCCGAGCAGCCCGCACCCGCTCCCGGCGACGACGCCGACGAGCCTGCCAGCACCAACACAGCGGCCGACGAGCCCCCTGAGTACAACGAGGATATGAAGCTCGACGAGCTGAAGGAAGTGGCCGCGCGCTATGGCGTGGACGCCTCTGCTATGCGCAAGAAGGCCGACGTCATCGCTGCCATCGAGGCCACCAAGGCCGAGCAGCCTGATGACGGCGCCGACGACGAGGAGCCCCCTCAGATCGGCGCCGCCGATCCCGTCTGATGGCCTTTAGCTTCAAGGCGATGGTCGAGGCTGACCGTCGGCGCACGTTTCTCAATCTCGACGAGTTCGGTGAGAAGCACACCGTCGAAGGCAGAGCCATCGCCGCCGTGCTGGACGACAACGCCCTGAAGGAACGCCAAGGGGGGCAAGAGCTGAGCGTCGCGGAGTCCTCTCTGCTGCTTTATGCGGCGGTCGAGGATCTGCCCGCTCGGCGCCCGGCGGGCGAAGGGCTCAACGTCGACGGCCGCGAGTACATCGTCAACGACTGGAGCGAGGACATGGGGATCGCCACCGTGGCCCTCGGCCAGACTGTCACCATGTAGGAGGTGCCCCATGTCCATCGTCAACAGCATCGAAACCGTCCGGGACTGGCTGACCGCCGAGGTCTGCCCTCTGGTCAAGCTGAAGCTCCCCGACGACAACGCAACGGACGCCTCCTACCCATACAAGCTGGTAAACCCGGCCGCGTTCTCGCTTTTCGTACCATCGAAGGACAGGACGCCCCCGAACATCGCCGCGCCGATCCCGTCGGTCTGCGTGCAGATCGTTCAGGGCGACGACGACCTGCTCCAGAGTGCCCGAGACATCAAGATCCGGCTCTGCTTCTCAGCGTGGGATCCCGGCTACCACGGGCCCGACATCTTCAAGCCGAAGGGCGACGGCAGCGGCACCTACATCCAGCAATACAACGAGGCGGCGGCCTCCTACTTCGTGAAGAACGGAGAGGGCTGGCGTGACGCATGGAATTTTGTGGACACAGCTCTCCGGCTGATTGAAAACGCCGAGTACCTCGGCGACCTCCGCGTCATCAAGGAGAAGGGCATCACCTTCGGCCCTGTCACGGAGCAAGACGCCGTCCCCGACTTCTACCCGTACTGGTTTGCATGGGCTGAGTTCTCCATCGAGGAGACACTGACCCGCAACCCGAAAAGCTACCAACACCTGCTTTAAGGGCAGCCACTCGGCTGCTCTAATTTCATGCAAAGGAGGATAAGCAGATGGCAAACGAATACCTCTACGGCGCCTACGGCCACATCGGCGAGACTGTGGCACAGAGCGCCGTGCAGGCGGGCACCACGCCGGTCTATATCGGCACGGCACCCGTCAACCTCGTGCGCGACTTCGGCAAGGCCGGCATCATCAACGCGCCGATCAAGATCACCAGTCTGGTCGACGCTCAGAAGAAGATCGGCTACTCGTCCGACTGGGGCACCTTTACCCTGTGCGAGGCCGTGTACGCGCATTTCAACAACACCCTCGGGAACATCGGCCCGATCTACGTCATCAATGTGCTCGACCCCTCCGCGGGCAAGCACCGCAAGGAGACGGCCACTACCAAGACCCTCACCTTCACCGGCGGCCGCGCCGAGTTCGCCAGCGACAAGATCATCCTCGACACCCTGACCATCGCAAAGAATGACAGCGGCAACTACGTCGAGGGCACCGACTACGCTGTGGACTATAACTTCACCAAGGGCACGGTCATCATCACCAGCCTGAAGGACGACGCGCAGCTCGCCGGCAGCCTGACAGCCAGCTTCAGCGAGGTGGACGACTCTGAGATCGCAGACAGCGACATCATCGGCGGCGTCACCTCCTCCGGCGAGTACAGCGGCCTGAGCGCGATCGCGCTGCTCTATCCCGAGCAGTTCGCGGTCTGCAATCTGATCGCGGCCCCCGGCTGGAGTCACAGCCCTGCCGTCTACAACGCCATGCTGACGACCTGCAAGAAGATCAACGGCCACTGGGACGCCTTCGTCGTGGCCGACCTGCCCCTCGTGGACAGCACCGCGCAGGCGGTCGACACGATCACCAAGGCGATCGCATGGAAGAAGGCCAACGCCTTCACCGGCGAGCGCTCTAAGGTCTACTGGCCGCAGGCTGTGGACAACCTCGGCAACGTGTTCCACCTGAGCACGCTGGCCGTGGTCGAGCTCATGCGCGCCGACTTCAGCCACAACAGCGTCCCGATGGAGACCTGCGGCAACAAGGCAATCCCCGTCATCAAGCAGTATTTCGGCGCCAATGCGAAAAACCGCGGCTTCGACCAGCAGAGCGGCAAGGAGCTGACGCAGAACGGCATCAGCACCGCCGTGGCATGGGGCGGCGAATGGGTACTGTGGGGCGACCATACGGCTGCCTACACCTACGGCGCAGACGTGGATCCCCGCGCGATCTTCGACGTCTCCATGCGGATGCTCATGCACATCACCAACGACTTCCAGCGCGAGTGGAGCCCGGAGATCGACGAGCCCATGACCCGCGCACTGAAGGATCGCATCATCAACCGCGAGCAGGAGAAGCTCGACGGCTATGTCAGCATGGGCGCGCTGCTCGGATCCCCTGTGATCCTGTTCCTCGAGAGCGAGAACAGCACCACCGACGTGATGAATGGCGACTTCCGCTGGGACATCGCCGTCACCCCGACCCCGCCCCTCAAGTCTGCGAGCGTCTACGTCGCCTACACCGACGCGGGCTTCTCCGTCTACTACGAAGGAGGTGACGAGTGATGGCAAACCTGTGGCTCGACCTGAAGGGCCCCATCCTCGCCGATACCGTCTATGTGGACGGCGTTCTCGCCGCCAAGGACGTGACCATCGCCCTGCCTCCCGTCAACCTTGTGACGGCTGACTTCAAGGCGATGGGAACCTACACGGCGCCGCTGCCCGGCCAGATCGAGGCGATGGAGGCGTCCATCACCAAGATTGGCATTGACCTCGGCCTGCGCAGCCTCGTCAAGCTGACGAGCAAGACCATCGAGATCCGCTGGGCGCAGGACGTCAAGCTCTCCGACGGCTCTACCAAGACCGAAGGCTGCAAGGCGTTCCTCCGCTGCGTCTCCAAGGGCATCCCCGGCCTGAACGTGGATCCCGGCAACGCCAGCGAGAACGAGATCGCGCTGGCCGTCAGCCGCTACCAGCTTTTCGTCGCTGGCAACGAATACTGGCTGATCGACCAGCTCAACACCATCATGCGCGTCGGCGGCGTCGACTACGCCAAGGACATCCGCAGCGTCCTGTAACAAGAAGGGCGTCGCCTCCGGGGCGGCGCCCTCTATTTATCGAAAGGAGACACACATGGAAAAGCTGACACTTCAGAACCCCATCACCATCAACGGCAAAAAGGTCAAGACTCTGACCTATGACACCGACGCGATCACCGTGGGAATGTTTGCCGATGCTGAGGCCCGCAAGCTCCGCGCGACCTCCAACAAGGGCGGCGGCAGCGCCGGCGCCTGCGAGCTCGACTACTCCCTGCACGCCTATCTCGCCATGATGGCTATCGTCGCCGTCAACAGCGACATCGACGTCAGCGACCTCGAGCGCATCAGCGGCCCCGACGTCATGGAGCTTATGAGGATTGGCCGAAATTTTACTACGGCGAGGTCGGCGGCACAATCCGAGGAAAGCGGCTCGGAGAGCTCGTCCGAGACTACTCTCGAGCCTTCCACACCTCAGTCGGCGAGCTCCGACGGGAACGCCTGACCGACTTCCTGATGGAATACTACGAGGCAGCCGAGGAGGCCAAGCGGCAACGCGACAAGGCCGCCTCAATGCCCCGGAATAACTTCAGGAAATACAGAAGGAGGTGACACTGATGGCAGGCAAAAACAAGATCATGCAGGCCGTCGTCAGCTTCGCCGGCACCATCGACCCCTCCCTCGGGAAGGCGATGGACAACGTCGCGGGACACCTCGACAAAGTAAACTGGAAGGCCGTTGCCGTCGGTGCTGCCGTGGGCGGCATCGCTGTGGCGACGGGCAAGGCGGTCGTCGAGGCCGGGAAGTATCTGGCAGAGCTGGGCGACGACTACAACAAAGCCATGAACCAGCTCTCCGCATCTACCGGCGCCACCGGCGACGAGCTGGACGAGCTGGGCGAGAGTGTAAAAAACATCTACGCGCAGAACCTCGGCGAGGACTTCAACGACGTGGCCGAAGGGCTGGCCGCTACGCAGAAAGCGAGCGATCTGGCCGGCGAAGCGCTGGAGCAGGCCACCGCGGCCGGCTTCGTGCTGCGTGACACCTTCGACTACGACATCAGTGAAAGCGCCAGAGCCGCCTCGGCTCTGATGAAAAACTTCAACATCAGCGCCGAAGAAGCCTACGGCCTAATCGCCACCGGCGCACAGAACGGCGCAGACAAAAACGGCGACCTGCTCGACACCCTGAACGAATACTCGGCGCAGTTTGCGGCCCTCGGCCTGAGCGCCGACCAGTTCATGGGCTCCCTCGTGGAAGGCGCTGACGCCGGCCTGTTCAGCATCGACAAAGTGGCCGACGCCGTCAAGGAGTTCAACATCAGAGCGAAAGACGGCAGCGACAGCAGCGCCGAAGCCTTCAAGGGCCTCGGCCTCAACTCCGACAAAATGTTCGCGGCCTTTGCAGCCGGCGGCGAGACCGCACAGGCTGCATTTTTCGACACTGTCGAGGCTCTGAACAAGCTCGAGGATCCTCTCAAGCGCAACGAGATCGGCGTCGCACTGTTTGGCTCGCAGTTCGAGGATCTGGAGGCGGGCATCCTGCCCGTGCTCGGTGACATCGAGACCGCAGCCTATGACGGCGCCGCCGCGCTCCAGCAGATCAACGACGTCAAGTACAACGACCTCGGCTCTGCCTTCGAGGCGGTCAAGAGGTCGGCCGAAGTGGCCCTACTGCCTATGGCGTCGATGATCGCCAACACGCTGACATCGCTGGCCCCAATCCTGACCGACACCTTCGAGGAAATCAGCCCGGTCATCACCGACACGCTCAACGCTTGTATGCCGTTTGTGCAGGACTTCCTCGTCGGCATGGGCGACACCCTGAAGAAGGTCATGCCGATGGTCACGGAGCTGGCTGCGGGCATCCTGCCACTACTGGCTCAGCTCGTGGGCTCGTTCCTGCCGCCCCTGCTCGACCTCGCACAGCAGCTACTCCCGCCGCTCATGCAGATCGTTCAGGCTATTCTACCGCCGATCGCCAGCATCCTTGCCACCGTGCTCCCGATGCTGACGCAGATCATCTCGACTGTGCTGCCTGTGCTGGCGAACCTGATCGCCGCGCTGCTGCCGGTCATCACCCCGCTGCTGGAGGTTGCCCTGCAAATCGTCAACAGCGTCATCATGCCGCTGCTGCCTCCGCTGATGCAACTGATCGAGGCCCTGCTGCCCCCGGTCGTGAGCCTGCTCAATGCGATCATGCCGCTCCTCTCGCCCCTGCTGGCTATTCTGGAGCCCATCGCAAGCGTGCTCGGCACGATCGTCGGCTGGGTATCGAAGATTGTCAGCTTCGGCTCCGGCGTCATCAGCAAGATCGCGGGCCTGTTTGGAGGTGGAGGCGGCGGCAGCGCCAACGTCTCCGGCTATGCGACCGGCGGCTTCACGAGTGGCCCGTCCATCGCGGGCGAGGATCCGCGCTATCCGACCGAGGCGGTCATCAGCTTCAACCCTGCGTACCGCTCGCAAAACCTGTCCTACTGGGCCGAGGCTGGCCGGATGCTGGGCGCATCCAGCGAGGCCGACTACGAGCCCATCAGCAGCGGATCGGGCACGGCTGTGGTCTATGACCTGAGCGGCCTGTCCTTCTCACCTCAGATCAAGGTCGAGGGCGACACCGACGAGGACGCCCTGATCCGAAAGCTCCGCGACCTCGAGCCGGAGTTCATCGACTTCATCCTCGAGGCACTCAGCAGAAGGGAGGGCGGCGCCTATGTCACAGCAGACAGTCGGCTTTATTGATTATGTGGCGCAGGGCGGCGACACCTTCGACAGCATCGCGCTCGTCGCCTATAACGAGGAGCGCATGGCGAGCACCATCATCGAGGCCAACCCCGACCTCAGCGACGTGCTGATCTTCGAGGGCGGCGAGGCTGTGCGGATCCCGATCGTCGAGACCGTGGAGACGCCGGAGACCCTGCCGCCGTGGAGGAGGTGACGCCGTGAAGATCCTATACGAAGGCGTCGACATCTACCCGGACGTCAGCGTCCACCGCTGCTATCACGATATGTACGCCGAAAAGCAGAGCGACGAGCTGCTGCTCAAGCTCAACGACACCCGCGAGCTGTGGGACTCGTGGAACCCCAAGAAGGGCGACACCATCGCCATCGAGGACGGCGCTGCCAAGACGGGCAAAATGTTCGTCGAGAGCGTCGTCCCCGAGTCCGGCATCATCACCCTGCGGGCCTATTCCGTCCCGCAGTCTGCGAAGGATAAGCGGAGCAAATCGTGGGAAAAGGTCAAGTTCCTGCAACTGGCTCAGGAGATCGCCGGCCGCCACGGCCTGACGCTCGAGACCTACGGGATCACCGACCAGACCTACGACTACGTCGAGCAGAACAACCTCGCAGACTTCGCATTTTTTCAAAACCGCTGCACCCTCGAGGGCGCGGCGTTTCTGGTGTATGACGGCAAGCTGGTCGTCTACGACGAGGCGTACATGGAAAGCCAGCAGCCCGTCGACACCATCACCATCACCCCGGCCAATGACTTCGAGTACCGCGACGAGGGCGCCAACGCCTACGGCTCGGCCGAAGCCGTCAACGGCGGTCTGACCGGCACCTTCGCAGCCCCGAACGGCGGCGACAAGGTGCTGCGCCGGATCCTACCCTTCCGCATGACTGACCAGAGCGAGGCCGACCGCTTCGCCAAGGGCCTCCTCCGGGACGCCAACAAAAACGCGACCGTCGGCACCCTCTGGACGGGCTCGCTGCTGCGAGACTATGCGGCGGGCTCTGTGGTCACGCTGGCGACCGAAGGCGTTAAGTCGTGGGACGGCACGGCCTTCATCAGCCGGATCCGGCACGACTACGTCAAGACGCGGAGCAAGCTATACCTCCGCAAGCCACTGGAGGGATATTGATGAACAGCAACAACCAAATGATCCAGAAGGGCAAGATCTCCAGTGTGGAGGGAAAGACCGACAGGAACGGCGACAAAACTACGGCCAGAGTGCTCCCGAGCACCGCCGACAGCATGGTCACACGGCCGCTGACGATCCCGTGGTATCTGCGCGGAGAGATGGGAAACCTGACCCCCGGCACAGAAGTCGCCTATGCTATGTTCGAGGACGGCACCGGCATCATCCTCTCCCGCATGGACGGAGAGTGGGACGGTATCGTCCCGGGCGACATCACCGTCAAGAAGGGCGCGCTCACGATGCAGGACAAGGGCATCAGCGTCCCGTCGGCAGACGTGACCGCCACGGGCATCAGCCTGACCGGCCACACCCACACCGACAGCATGGGAGGCGGCACTTCTGGCCCGCAGTAAGGAGGGATAGACATGGCCGTCATGGCATCATGGAACGGCAAGACGTGGGGCGTCTCCAGCCAGAGGATCGCCGCCCTGAATGGCGTCTCCTCCAGCGTCGAGCTCGACACAGAAAACAGCGACGACAAGGCCGGATCCCCGGCCACCAAGACCAAGGCGCTCAAGCTGCAAAGCATGAGCTTCGACTTCGATCTGGCGTCTGCCGTGGGCGGCGACGCCCGGGGAGAGTTCGAGTCGTGGACGTCGCTGGTCGGGCAGTACGCCCCCTTCTATCTGGCCGGCCGGCGCTTCGGCCCGGCCAATCTTCAGCTCACCGGCGTCAGCCTCTCAGACACCACACTCGACAACCTCGGCCGGATCCTGAAGGGCAAGATCACGATCAACCTGACGGAATACGCCGAGGAGGCCAGCAGCAAGAAGGCCAGCGCAGGCGGCTCGAGCAAGAGTTCGTCCGCGGCCGGCGTCTCGTCCTCTGGCGGCGTCGGCCGGCGTCTGAGCGCCGTCACCGTCGGAGCATCCAGCAGCGACAAGGCTGCGAAGAAACCCAACAACGCACAGCTCAAGTAAAGCGAGGTGATCCCATGAAAGCATCCGGCAACGGAGCGCCCGAGATCTGTGTGCAGAACCTCCTCAAGACTATCCGCGGGGAGGTGCCCTATGAGCGCATCAAAGGGATCGACCGCACGCTGATCGACAAGCCGAGCGAAACCGCTGCGACAGATCTGGCCGCCGACGTGGAGTTCCTCGTGGAAACCTACGAGCCCCGCGTGCAGCTCAGCGACTCCGACCTGAAGGCTCTGACCGCTCAGGTCGGCGACTTCGAGCTGCGGGCCAGCATCGACAACATCACATGAAGGAGGTGAACAGCGTGAGCGACGCGACAAACACCTACGGCGAGGACATCAAACTCACCACGACAGACGCGAGCACCCTATACAAGACCATCATCACCGAGCTCGAAAAGGGCGCCGGCGAGCCGCTCTACCCGGGCGACGAGCGCCGGATCTTCGGCGAGGCTCTCGTGCCCGTGTTCGTTGCCCTCTACAACAGCCTCAACGACGTCGGCCGGCAGACGCTCCTCCGCTATGCGAGGGGCGAGGTGCTGGACGCCATCGGCGAGCGGCAGGACGTGAAACGACTGGAAGGCACACCGGCCAAGACGACCATGCGCTTCTCTGTCTCCACGCCGCAGGAGAGAAACATCATCATTCCGAAGTGGACGAAGGTGACGCCGGACAGCGAAAACTATTTTGCAACCGACGAGATCGCTGTGCTGCAAGCTGGCACCTACTCTGTGGAGGTGCCGACCTCGGCCGTGAGCAACGGCACGAAGTTCAACGGCTACGCAGCCGGCACGATCACCACCCTCGTCGACCTGATCCCCTACATCGAGTCCGTCACCAATCTGACCGAAACGGCCGGAGGTGATGACGGCGAGCCCTACACCACCGAGGGCGACAACCGCCTCCGCGAGCGGATCCGTCTGGCGCCCGCCAAGAGATCCACCGCGGGCCCTGAACAGGCTTACATCTACTGGGTAATGACGGCCGACAGCTCCATTGTGGACGCGAGGGCCGTCAGCGAGAAGGAAACCGTCAGCGAGACCCTCACGGTCTACGACGGCAAAGCCTTCAAGGGCGGCGGCACACTTCTGGCCGACAGCCTCGTCGTGAAGGCCCACGGGCAGAGCTCGGCGGCGGCCAAGGACACGGACTACACCGTCGACTACACCGACGACCTGCTGACCATCACGCTCAAGGGCAGCCTCTCGGCCGCCGAGAGCATCGACATCATCATCACCCGCACGCTGGAGGGCTGCGTCAAGATCGTGCCCCTGCTGGAAGGCGGCGGGATCCCCGACGCTGCCATGCTGGCGAAGGTGCTGGACGTGGTCAACGCCAAGGACATCCGGCCGCTCACTGACAAGGTGAGCGCCGTGCCCCCGGAGGTCGAGACCTACGACATCGAGATCGTGTACTACACCACGCCGGAGAGCGAGGCCGAGGTGATCGCCAACGTCGAAGGCACCGGCGGCGCGATCGACCGCTACAACGAGTGGCAAGTCGCAGCCCTCGGCCGGGACATCAACCCCGACCAGCTCCGCAAGCGGATCCTCTCGCCTTCATGGGGCGAGAACCTGACCGGCGCCTTCCGCGTGGACGTCGTCAAGCCGACCTACAAGGCCCTCGACGACACGCAAGTCGCAAAATTCAGCGGCCACCTGACTGTCAGCCACAAGGTCGAGAGCGAGGTGGTGTAAATGCGGCTCAATGAGACCGAGATGGTCAAACTGCTGCCTGCGTGGATGCAGGAGGACGGCAGCGACAAGGGCATCGCCACCGGCTGCGACATTATCAGCCGCGACGCCTATGCACGCCTGAAGCTCCTGAGCAGGTGGGACAAGATCGACCAGCTCAGCGACGCAGAGCTCGACGAAATGGCGTGGGAGCTGAACATCCAGTGGTATGACAGCACCGCGCCCATCGCAGCCAAGCGGGCCGTCATCCGCAACAGCGACCGCGTCTACGCGAAACTCGGCACCCCCTACGCCGTGGAGCAGATCGTGGCCGACTACTTCGGCACCGGCGAGGTCAGGGAGTGGTATCAGTACGGCGGGCAGCCGCATCACTTCAAGGTGCTGAGCGACAACCCGAGCCTCGTCAACAGCAACCTCGACCTGTTCCTGAAGCTGCTGCGGACGGTCAAGCGCCGCAGCTCGTGGCTCGACGCGATCCTGATCTGCCTGACCGGCGAAATGTTCCTCTATTCCGGCATGGCCGTCAGGGATCACACCCAAGAGGTGCACGTCATGGGCAGCGACGAGATCCACATCTACCACGCGGCCGTCGTCCACGACAACAACCGCGAGACCGTCAGCATCGGCACCGACGCGGCGGTCATCTCAGACTAAGGAAAGGAGATAGACATGGCTGCATTTATCAACAACGACATCACCACCGCCGGCCTGATCGTTCTGGCGAAGGGCGTGGCCGGCCAGAAGATCAACTACACCAAGATCGTCCTCGGCGATGGCTACCTCGAGGAGGGCCAGACGCCCCGCACCCTCACTGGCGTGGTCAGCCCGAAGGCGACCGTCGACATCACGAAGCTGAAGATCAACGGCGACGGCACCGTGGCCGTCGGCGGCATCTTCACCAACGGCGACGAGACCGAGGGCTTCTACTACCGCGAGCTCGGCCTTTATGCCGAAGATCCCGATCCCGAGGTCGGCGAGGTGCTGTACTGCTACGGCAACTGCGGCGATCTGGCCGAGTGGATCCCGCCCTCCGGCGGCGCCACCATCGTCGAGAAAACCATCGACATCGTCACCGCGATCGGCACGGCCACCAACGTGACCGCCTACATCCCCGCCGACGCCTACGCCACCAAAGAGGACTACGAGACCTACAAGGCCATCGCCCTCGGCGCGCAGGCTACGGCCGAGGAGGCTCTGGCACTCGCCCGGCAGGCCATCGCAATCGCGCAGGCTGCCGAGGCGTCGGTGAATGACCTGAGCAACGCGGTCGGCCAGAACACCAGCAAGATCGCAACACTGTGGGACGCCGTTTTCAGCGAGATCACGACCAACCCCTTCCAGATCACGTTTGCAGACCTGACGGGCATCACCCTGACGGCCGGCATCTGGAACAGCGGACTCCAGCGCCTCGAGTGCTAAACTACCGGCCAAAGGCCAGAAAGGAGGCCGCCCATGTATAGAGGCACCACACCAACCATCACCATCAACTGTGACATCGACGTCAGCGAGTTCGTGACCATGTGGGTAACATTCCGCACGCAGCAGCTCGCCACCTATGCCCCGCCGAAGCAGGTGGAAGTCACCAAGCACCTCGGGGACGAGGGCGTCGACGCGACCGACAAGGTCGTCACCGTCAGCCTGACGCAAGCCGACACGCTGCTGCTCGGCTCTCTGTCTCCAGACGAGGATCAACAGGTGGAGGTGCAGATCCGCGGCAGGACGGAGGACGGGCGCGCGTTTGCGAGCAACATTATGACCGCCCCGCTCAGCCGGATCCTGAAGGACGGCGTCATCTAAGTGAGCGTCGACTTCAACGCCTCGTTCTCTGGCAGCGCGGAGACCTTCGGGGCGAAGATGACCGAGACGCCTGCCCCCATGACCGCCTCTATGAAGGAGACGGGCGGCGGCAGCGCCTCAAACTACGAAGCCCTGCGCAACAAGCCCAAGATCAACGGGCACGAGCTGATCGGCGACATGACGCCGGCGCAGCTCGGCATCACGGACGACAGGCACCACACCCACAAGCAGGCGCAGGCAGCGAAGGTGTGGACAGTCGCCCACAACCTCGGAAAGCGGCCCGCCGTCACGGTCGTCGACAGCGCCGGCACTGTGGTCATCGGGGAGGTCGACTACCTCGACGACAACACCGTGCGCCTGACCTTCTGCGCAGCCTTTTCCGGGACTGCATACTTCAACTAAGGAGGTAAACCCGTGAAATTCCTGACAAGCATTGATCTCTCACAGAACGAGATCCAAAACGCCATCATGCAGCCGCTCGCTGCACCTCCGGCCAACCCGAAGATCGGCCAGATCTATTTCAATACCATCGACCTGACGCTGTACCTGTGGACAGGTGAGAAATGGATCCCCGTGCCGATTAAGCTCTCGCAGCTCGAGAACGACAGCAAGTTCATCACGGCCAAGGACGTCCCCGAGGGCGCAGTCGCATCCACGACCACGCCGAAGATGAACGGCACCGCTGCCGTCGGCTCCGAGACAGCGTTCGCGCGCGGCGACCACGTCCATCCCAAGGACACCAGCAAGCTGAACACGGACGGCGACGGCTCCAACGTGACCGTCGCCTTCAAGGCAGCAGCCAAGCGTGAGGCACCCGTCTCCGGCGAGAGACTGAGCGTCCTGCTCGGCAAGGTGCTGAAGTTCTTCAGCGACCTCAAGACCGTGGCCTTCTCCGGCAGCTATAAGGATCTGAGCGACAAGCCGACGATCCCGTCCGCTGCCGCTGACGTCGGCGCGATCCCCGCAACGGAAAAGGGCGCAGCCGGCGGCGTGGCCGAGCTGGACAGCGGCGGCAAGGTGCCGGCCAACCAGCTCCCGGGCTATGTGGACGACGTCGTCGACGCCTACATCCGCACCGGCGTCACGGCCCTCGGTGCCAACTGGCTGAGTAAGACCTCCGGCGGCGCCGCCCTGACGCCTGAGTCCGACAAGATCTACGTCATCCTGAGTGAAGGCGAGTACCAGAACAAGACGTACCGCTGGAGCGGGACGACCTACGCCGTCATCGGCAACGACCTCGCCATCGGCGAGACTGCGAGCACCGCCTACCGCGGCGACCGCGGCAAGACGGCATACGACCACAGCCAGAGCGCCCACGCTCCCGCCGACGCCGAGAAGAACGTCCAGAGCGACTGGAACGAGACGGACGGCAATAGTGACGCCTTCATCAAGAACAAGCCCGCGATCCCGAAGGCCGTCACCAAGACCGTCCAGACCCTCAGCGACGCGGCGAGCAAGAGCTTCACCGTCACCGGCTACATCCTCAGCGTGATCCTGATCGACAGCGTCACCAAGGAGCAGGTCATCGGCGACGTCTCTTTCGAGAACGCCACGGCCTCGGCCAACGGCAAAGTCACGGTCACGCTCGCGGCCGCGCCCTCCAACCCGATCCTCGTCATCATCACAAGCATCGCACTGTAAGGAGGCCGGCCTATGAAACACTACGGAGCAGTCGACGACCCGAAGGACATCACGACGAAGGAGTATGTCGACGCGGCTGACAACGCTCTGAAGGTGAAGGTCGACGCCCTGTGGGACTTCGTTTGCACGGACATCACGAGCAACCCCTTCCAGATCACATTCGATGATCTGGAGGGGCTGACCGTGAGATCCGGCATCTGGAACACAGGACAGCGGAGGCTCGAGTGCTGATGGGAAACTGCTACAACTACACCCCGATCCCACCAGCCGAAGCCTCCTGCATCATCGCGCACCTGTTCGTCGAGCTGGCCCTGCCCTGCTCCTGCTGCAAGCGGGAGGACGGCGTCATCGTCATTCAGGGCAAGACCTACGACGGCAGCAGCGCCCGCGTCACAATCAAAGGCGAGGAGGTGAGATACTACGGCAAGCAACGGACACTCGCGGCCATACGAGCGGGCCAATGTAGGCTGCCCGCCCTTCGGCCGTGACAAACTGCCCGAGATGCAGGTCATCACGGACGCCAAGGAGCTCGAGAAACACACCTACATCAAGACCAGAAACCCGGCCGTTTTCCCGAAGAAGGAGCGGCTCGGTCTGGCGCAGAGGATGATGAACGAGGCCAGCGACCTCGTCGCCGATCTGATGGAGGCCAACGATCTGCTCCTGACGGATCCCGAGGAGCGTGAGCTCAGGTATCGCGCACAGCGGTCGGCGCTTCGCAACTGCCGAAAGCTGATCCACCACATCGAGCTCGCGCATGAGATCCTCAGCGGCTTCAGCGATGACGCCTTTGCATACTGGGCGAAGATGGCGGCCGGCGTGAAGAACCAGACCGCCAAATGGTACAAAACGGATAAAGAGAGGGCCGCCAAGCTGGACGCGCAGAAGCGTCACCAGTGAGGCAGCCCTCGGGGTATGCCTTGTTTTTTCGTGCCGGCTCGGCCAACAACGCCCGCAACGTCAACACCGATGGCACTCTGAACAGGAACAACGCCTACAACGGCAACAACGGCCTGCGCCCCGCTTCGATGGATCGCCCGACTTATTAACCGCCCGGAAACGGGAGGCGAACACTGTGCCCCATCATCCAAGGAAGGCATATCCCTCCCGCAGCCGCGGCCGTCTGACCGGCCCGGTCATGGGTAAACACAAGACCGCCGATGCTCCCGGCGGCGCACGCAAAGCGTGGCCGGAGCTATACACGGCGGGGAGACTTTTCAATGGAGAATATCGTAAACAGCACCATCGCGCTCTACAAAGCATACCGCAAAACCCGCTGCGGAAAGCGCGACAACCCGACCGCCATGCGCTACCGCATGGAGGCCATCGAGCGCACCGTCGCCCTCTCTGAGAGGCTCCAGCGGCGCGACTATTCCTTCGGGCCCTACTACCCCTTCAAGGTGTACGAGCCCAAGGAGCGGCTCGTCCTCGCCATCGACTTCGAGGGCAAAGTCGTCCAGCACTCGCTCTGCGACAACGTCCTCGAGCCGGCGTTCTCCCGGCGCTTCATCCGGGACAACTACGCCGGCCAGATCGGCAAAGGCACCCACGACGGCCTCGACCGTCTGGCTGCGGCTATGCGCCACTATTTCTTCAGCCGAAAGACAGCAGACGAAGCAGCCCGCAAGGCTGCCGGCCTGCCGCCCCGGCCGATGAACGAGTGGGACTACGCCGACGGCTGGGTACTGAAGGGCGATTTTTCAAAGTTCTTTTACACCCTGCTCCATTCCTACTGTTACGAAACGGCCCGCCGGGCCCTGAAGTGGCTGAAGGATCCCGAGCTGATCGACTTCGCCGAGTGGCTGCTGTGGCTCATAATCGACAGCACGCCAGACCCCGGCATCCCGATCGGCAACCAGTCGAGCCAACTGCTCGCGCTGCTCTACCTGGACGCCTTCGACCACTGGCTGAGGGATGACCGCGGCCTCGTATATGGCAGGTACATGGACGACTTCTACATCATCCACAGCGACAAGCTGCTGCTCCGGCAGATACTCAAGGAGATCGAGGCGTACATCAAGCCGCTCGGCCTTCGACTGAACGGCAAGACGCAGATCCTCCCGCTGAAGAACGGCATCGACTTCCTCGGTTTTCACACATACCTCACACAGACCGGCAAGGTCGTGAGGAAAGTGCGAGCCAAGAGCATCGACAACATGAAGCGCAAGATCCGCAAGTTCCGCGGGCTGGTGGACTCCGGCAAGATGACACTCGACAGCGTCGTGCAATCCTACGCGAGCTGGACGGGCCACATCTCACACGGCAACACCTACCATCTGCGGCAGAACATGGACGCCTATTTCTTCAGCTATTTCCCGGAGCTCAAACCATCACCGAAAGGAGACACAACTCATGGCCCAAAAACTGAGCAACCTCGCAAACAAGTCGAAGGTCAAGTTCGGCAGCCTGTACGGCAGCCCGATCGTCTGGATCGTGGCCGATAAGAACCACGCAGGCTACCCCTCCAGCAGCGTCACGCTCGTGACCAACCAGATCATCAAGATGCTGTGCTTCGACGCGACAGAACCGAGTAACGGCAACAGCGACCGCCGCAACTACGGCAACAACCGCTACATCTACTCGAACCTGCGCCAGTGGCTCAACAGCCCCGCGGCTGCCGGCCAGTGGTACACCGCACAGCACTCCGCAGACCAGACGCCGGACTCCTCCCACGTCTGGAGCGGCTACAACGCATACAGCGGCCTCGCCGGTTTTCTGAACGCCTTCACCGCCAACGAGCGGGCAGCTCTGCTGAACACCACCATCACGGTCGGCAAGAGCTCCACAGATGGCGGCGGGACGGAGACCTGCACGGACAAGATCTTCCCCCTGTCCTGCACGGAGGTCGGCCTGAGCGGCGACCACGTCTGTGGCAGCAAGCTGGCGATCTTCAGCGACAACAACAGCCGCATCGCCACCGTGACGGCCTCCTGCGTCGCCAATTCCAACTATTCCAACAACCCGGGCTCTGGTGCCGCGTGGTACTACTGGCTGCGGGACGCCTATGCCGGCTCGGCCGGCAGCGCCCGCTACGTCGGCACCGATGGCACTCTGGACTGGAACCTCGCCTACTACGGCTTCATCGGCCTGCGCCCCGCTTGTAATCTGTCCTCTGATCTCCTGATCTCTGACTCCGTCGACTCGGATGGATGCTATACAGTGATCTACAATCAGGCGCCCACAGCGCCGTCGTCCATCACTGTCCCGAGCGAAGTGCTCGGCGGCGAGAACCTGAGCATCTCGTGGGCGGCCTCCACCGACCCCGACGGCAACCTCTCCGGCTACGTTCTGGAGCGCAAGGTCGGGAGCGGCACATGGGCGCAGATCTACAAGGGATCCTCGCGCAGCTACACCGACGCCATCACCTACGGATGGACGAGCGTGCAGTACCGCGTCAAGGCATACGACGCCGCCGGCGCGGAGAGTGCGTACACCACCAGCGCCACCCGCACCGTCACCAATAACCGACCGCCCGTCATCAGCGGCACGGACGGCGCCCTCGGCAGCTTTAGCACGGCGGCCCCGTCCTACGAGTACACCGTCACCGACGCCGACGGCCATCAGGTCGACGTCGTGGAGATGCTGGACGGCGTCACGCTGCGCAGCTACACCGTGACCCTCGGCCAGACCAACACGCTGACGATCGGCTCCGAGGCGTGGCTGAAGGTCGTGAACGGCAGCCACACCCTGAAGATCGTGGCGACCGACGCCAAGGACGCCAGCGTCACCCGCACGCTGACCTTCACCAAGGCCGTCACGTCCGTCGAGTTCGAGCAGACCCTCGCTATGGAGGCCGACGCCATGCCGACCAAGGCCCTCGTCAACATTCAGGGCAATTTCCCGGCCGGCTGCACGCTTCAGGTCTGGATCTGCAACAACGGCAACGACGCGAGCCCGACGTGGGAGGACATCACGCAGAAGGCCCGCACCGGCCAGAAGCACTATTTCACCAACCAGACCAAGACGGCCGCAGCGTGGGGCGTCAAGGTCAAGGCCAAGCTGCTCCGCGGCTCCGCTACGGAGACCTGCTACATCCAGTCGATCGGAGGTAACTTTGCATGATTAAACACAGAGCCGACAGCATCCAAAAGCTGAACGACGAACAGGCCGCAGAGGCCAAGAAGGACAAAACCATCGCCGAGCAGGCTGACACCATCGAGCTGCTGAAGGGCTGCATCATGGAGCTGGCCGACGTGGTCTACGGCGACGGAGGGGAGGTAACAGCATGAGCAAGATCGTCGAGCTGTACGTCAGGGAGCTGACCCGCGAAGGCTCCACCATGACCATCAACGACGTCCCGAAGAAGCTGCGCAAGCAGGTCGAGGACGCCATCGCTGCCATCGAGGCAGCCGCAAACGCTGGCACCGCGAAGGAAGGGGCGACCGAATGATCGCCCGGGCCCTCGCGTGGCTATTATTAAAAATTGCAGGAAAGGAGGAGCGTGAAATGCTGGTACGTCTGTATGCAGGCGAGATCATCATGGGCCGCATCACCGAGGACAACGTCCCCGCGAAGCTGAAGGCCCGCGTGCACAAGTATCTCGTCGACATGGGCTACTTCGACGACGTCGAGGAGTAAGCCCACAAACCAAAGGAGGGCCGCGAGCTGCGGCCCTCCGACTTCTATGAGGTGACACCATGATCGAAATCAACATCGGCGCGCTCGTCGCCCTGCTCGGGATCCCGACGGCCGTGACCGGCTTCTGCTTCTGGATGCTCGAGCACAGGATCCAGAAGCGCGAGAAGCAAAAGGAGGCCGAGGAGGCCAAACGACAGAAAGAGGCAGCGGCCCGAGAGCGTGCCCGTGAAGATCTCCAGATCATCACCATTCAGGGCACGTCGGCAGCCATCGCCCTCGGCGAGGCGACGGCCCGGGCCGTGCAACGCATCCCTGACGCGCATTGTAACGGGGATATGCACGCGGCCCTCGACTACGCTGCCAAAATCAAACACGCGCAGAAGGACTTCCTAACCAGTCAGGGGATCCACGCGATCATCGACTAAGGAGGTGAGCAGCATGGCCGCAAAGAAGCGCCGGCGCAAGCGTAAAAAGAAAATCGAGGCGAGCAAAAAGCTCGCATACTGGGCGGCCAGCGTGGCAACGCTCAGCGCAGCCAGCTCTCTGCTGCTCTCTGCCTTCGGGCGCGACCCGGTCGGTGAGCTGACCGGCACCATCTTCACCGCCTGCGTCGGCTATCTAATCACATACGCCGGCAAGAGCCTCGGCGAGAAAATCAGCCGAAACCGCCACGGGCTCGACGCCGACGGCAACCCGCTCCCGGATCCGTCCGGGGACACTCTCAACAATGAGGAGGCAAAAGGATGAACACCATCGACATCACACCCATCGTCAACGCAGCCCTCGCCCTGATCGGCGCCGGCGTCAGCGTTTTCCTGATCCCGTGGCTGAAGAAGCAGACCACCGAGGCACAGCGCAAGGAGCTGACCGCGTGGGTAAAGATCGGCGTCGCTGCCGCTGAGCAGCTCTACGTCGGACAGGGCCGCGGCGAGGAGAAGAAGCAGTACGTCCTCGACTTCCTGAAGCAGAAGGGCTTCAAGGTCGACGAGGAAAGCGTCGTCAACGCGATCGAGGCAATCGTCAAGCAGCTCAACACTGAGGGCCTGACCATCGAATAACGGAGAGGGCGGGCTCCGGCCCGCCCTTTTCTTGCTTGTAAAGGAGGCAAACCCATGAAAAACCAGAACACCGACGACATCAAGCTGAAGCCCGGCGAGACCGTCACAGACGAGACTCTCGACGAGCTGACCGGCGGGAAAGGAGACGACAATGAGTAACAGCCCTCTGGTGGTCTACACCAAGCTCAGCCCGAACCACTCGGGCAAGCGCACCAAGAAGATCGACACCATCACGATCCACTGTATGGCCGGCAACTGCTCCGTCGAAACCTGCGGCAACCTGTTCGCCAACTCTGCGCGGCAGGCGTCCAGCAACTACGGCATCGGCACCGACGGCCGGATCGCCCTGTACGTCGACGAGGCAAACCGCTCGTGGTGCACCTCGTCCAACGCCAACGACCAGCGGGCCGTCACCATCGAAGTCGCCAACAACGGCGGCGCGCCTGACTGGCCCGTCTCCGCGAAGGCATACGCCGCGCTGCTGGATCTCGTGACCGACATCTGCAAGCGCAACGGCATCAAGCGCCTCGTCTGGTCGACCAGCAAAAACGACCGCGTGAACCACCTGAACGGCTGCAACATGACCGTGCACAGGGACTACGCGAATAAGAGCTGCCCGGGCGACTACCTCTACAACCGCCACGGCCAGATCGCGGCCGAGGTAAACAAGCGCCTCGGCATCACGGACGCAGGCGGCAGCATCGGCGGCCAGACCTCCGGCAACACCGAGACCGGCCTGAAGGTCGGCGACGTGGTCAACTTCAAGGGCACGCAGCACTACACCAGCGCAGCGGCCAAGGACGCCAAGACCTGCAAGCCCGGCAAGGCCACCATCACGGCCATCGCGGCCGGCAAGGCGCACCCGTACCACCTGAAGGCGGTCAGCGGCGGCTCCACCGTTTACGGCTGGGTAAACGCTGCGGACATCTCGACCGGCAGTGCCGGCACGGCCACGAGCTACCGCGTGCGGACGACGGCCGACGTGCTGAACATCCGCAAGGGCCCCGGCACCAACTACGGCGTCGCCGGCCAGATCAAGGGCAAGGGCATCTACACCATCGTCGCCGAAGCCGCAGGCCCCGGCGCGGCCAAGTGGGGCAAGCTCAAGAGCGGCGCGGGCTGGATCTCTCTGGACTACGTCACGAAACTCTAAAACCGCATAGAAAAGCAGAAACCCGCCCGGAGATCCCGGGCGGGCTTTTCCTGTTATGTAGGGCTTTACTCCTCGGCGTCAGGATCCGGCACTTCACCGGCAGCGGCGAGCTCGGCCTCTGTGGGCTGGAACCGCAGCACACGGCCCTCGGAGTCATAGAAACCGCCGAGCAGGATGGTGAAAATATCTACCAACCAGCCGATCCCGCAGGCCCCGGCCGTCAGCAGCCAGATGACGCCTGTGCCGGTTTTCCCGACATAGAACCGATGGACACCGAAGAAGCCGAGGAAGATGCACAGCAGCAGCGCCACCGTCTTGCTTTTCGGCGACGTCGGCCGCTGCGCTGCGGGAATGCTGACCGCGCCCTGCTGCGCGCCGGACTTCCCGCCGGAGCTCGTCGTATATGACAGGCCCGTCCCGGGGATCCCGACGGTCGTGTGGCTTTTCCCCGTCGTGCTGACCGTGTGCTTCAGACCCTTCGGGCCGAAGCTGATGCTCGCGCTCTTTTTGTTCAGGTTTACCCGGACACCCGGGGCCACCTTAAAGCTGCGTCTAAACCTTGTACCCATGCTTTTCCCTCCTATGTGCGCTTTTTAGCGTTTAGTCATCTTTGGCATAATATTACCATGCCAAAACTGGTAAAGTCAATATTGCATAGTCATCTTTAGCATAAAGGGAGGCGAGGGCTGCGAAAATATACAAACCAGACGGCAGGTGCAACATCTCCGGGGAGAGAGTCAGGGAGGAGCGGCTGCGGGCAAACCTGTCACAGGAACAGCTCGCCTACAAGCTCCAGATCATCGGGCTGGACGTCACGCAGAAGGTCATCAGCAGGATCGAGAACGGCAGCCGAGTCGTCGCTGACTACGAGCTGGACTATCTGGCGACCGCTCTCGGCACCACCATCAACCACCTGCTCGGGAAAGAATGAGAAAACCGCACGGCAGCGACGCCGTGCGGCTTTTTTTGTGGAAAAACGCGGGAAAATGTTGAAAATCCGCCGAATTATGCTTGACATTATAGAGCAAATGCTCTATAATATAATCACAGGCAAGGGATAGCCGAGTACAGAAAGAAAGGAGAGCAAAACCGCGGAAAGGAGGCAAAGCCGTGGATGCTGAGCAGATGAAAAAACTGCTCGAGCTGCTGGAACAGGCTCTAAAGTGTGAACAGGTTGCCACCATTACGATCACAATAAAGCCGAACCAAAAGCCCAAGCAGTAAGGTCGAAGGACGGCGGGAAAAATCCCGCCCGCCGTTCCTTTTCATTATAACCACGAAACCACGGCAAAGTCAAGCGGGAGGAACAACATGGACATCTCGATCAAAGTGACCTACAAAAGCGAGGGGCTGCAAAAGCTCCGCAAAGCTGCCGGCCTGTCTCAGTCTCAGCTCGCCGATCTGGCCGGGATCAAGGTGCAGGTGCTCCAGCAGTACGAGCGCGGCGCCCGGGACATCAACGGCGCGAAGCTGCCGACGCTGCTGAAGATCTGCAACGCGCTGGAGTGCAGGCTGGCTGACATCATCACAGACGAGGAGACGCTCAAGCTCCTGAAAAAGTACGAGGAACACTGACACACAGAAGGGGCGGCCGGCGGGCCGCCCCTTTTCTTTTATCACGGAGGGGAACACAATGGGACAGCACTGGAGCCATCTGACGCCGACCAAGCGCATCCAGCTCGACGCCTTCATCCGCGCAGGAATGAAGCCGACAGACATCGCCAGAGAGCTCGGCGTCCATCATACGACCATCTACCGGGAGCTGAAGCGGTGCACCTATGAGCACCTGAACAGCGACTACACCACCGAGACCAGATACAACCCCGAAGGCGCACAGGCCCGCTATGAGGCCAACCTCCGCGCCAAGGGGCCGGAGCTGAAGATCGGCAACGACTACGAGCTGGCCGACTACCTGATCGCCAAGATCCGCGACGAGAAGTACAGCCCGGAGGCTGCAATCGGTGAGGCTGAGGTCAAGGGCTGGCCCTTCAAGACCCACATCTGCGCGAGCACCGCCTACAACTACATCCGCGGCGAGATCTTCGGCGACGAGCTGACCGTCTCCATGCTGCCGCAGCACGGCAAGCGCCACCAGCCGGAACGCCCGGCCGGATCTATGCCGCGCAAGCCTGCGGGCCGGAGCATCGAGGAGCGGCCCGAGCACATCAACAACCGCAGCACCTTCGGACACTGGGAGATGGACAGCGTCGAAAGCTGCCAAGGCGTCAGCAACACCTACATCGTGATGACCGAGCGGAAAACGCGCTGGGAGCTCATTATACCGTCGCCGGACAAGACGGCCGCCAGCGTCGTCGCTGCGATCGACGGGCTCGAGGCCAAGTACGGCGACCTGTTCCCGAAGGTATTCAGATCCATCACCTGCGACAACGGCTGCGAGTTTGCCGACGCTGCCGGGATTGAGCGAAGCGCAAGCGGCAAGGGCGCCCGCACCGAGGTCTACTACTGCCACCCCTACCGGCCGAGTGAGCGCGGATCCAACGAAAACCAAAATGGCCTAATCCGGCGGCACGTTCCGAAGGGCACCGACCTCAGCACAATCTCAGACGAGGAAACCAAGCGGATCGAGGCGTGGCTCAACAACTACCCGCGGAAAATGTTCGGTTATCTGTGCTCCGAGCAGCTTTTCCGCGAGGAAATGGCCCTCATTCTGGCCTCGTAAAATTATTTTTGCTTTTTTGTGCATTTACTCTTGACAAACGGCAGTCGGTTGTTTCAACTTCCTTTAGAAGCTCATGAAGCGATTCGCCCTCTTCATCTTCTTCCTCTCGCAACTGAATCATCATTTCAAGACGCCGACCAATTTTCTGGTTGATTTGATATGCTGTTTTCAACTTATCCAATTTTCCCTGATCGGCGGTTGCCATCATCATCTTAGTTGCAAGTGTATATGTGCTAAGTGCTTGAGAAAATGTTAACGACTCAAACAGTTTGCCGAAAGCTTCCTCCTTAGAAAGGTGCTCTCCCTCTGCATTTCCCGATTCAGCGGCATCTGCAGATTCTTTGACGATCTTCTTCGCATCCTCATCGAGAGGTTTCTCATAAAAATACTCTGGCCCTATGCCGTAGTATAGTGATAACTTTTCTCGATTAGCAGAGGATGCAATAGAGTTCCCAGCTTCCCAGTTGGCAACCGTCACACGATTCACGGCAATTGCTTTTGCGACCTGCTCCTGTGTTGCTCCGTAGATTTCGCGGATCTGACGGAGATTATTGATCTCAGCCATGGTCTCGCCCTCACTTTCCAAGTGTTATTCTACCACATTCTTTGCAAAAAATCAAGCGCTTTCGTAGCCAATTTGTAGTATTTTGTGGCTTTTATTTGTTTTTTGTAAAGATCAACCGTAGTGTCACCGCATCTTAGCGATATATTTCCGCAATCCATCCTCCGTCCGAATATTATACTTCTCATCCACCTTTTTGAAGTACGCCTTCATCGCATCCAGCGAAATCTCCGCATGAGAAGTTTCGTCCGGCAGAAAGCCCTTCCGGGCATCCAGCCAAGGGGCTTCTTTGTGGGTGATGCTTTCCAGAACCTTTCCGCTGTACATACCAAAGGTGTCTAGCACCCGGTCTACCACCTCTTTGGCCTCCGGGTTAAGCGGCAGAGCGCTCTCCTTCAGCGGCACAAAGCGGTCATCATCAATGGGGTTGTACTTAAAATCTCGGAACAGATTATAGACATTGCGATACACCGGGCCATGCACCCACGCTTCGCAGGGGGCATCAAACAGCGATTTGTCGTAAATCGCCGCATAGTTGCCCTGAATATAATACAGCAACTTTTGCAGGGTCAGCGGTGTCACCTCATGCAGCGCCGAGAAGATATAGGCGATCACCGCCAGCAGCTCCACCGGGACAGCCACATAGAGGTTTTCCAGCTGCGTTGCGGCCGTATAGGCCTTTTTGTAGGCGGTCTCTCCGATCTTCTCACGGTTTTGGTCCAGCAGTTCCTTCATATAGGAAGCCGATGCCAATGCGTGCAGCATGATATCCGAGTACTCTTTGGAGGGCACCTGTCCTGCAAGATAGCGGGAAATCGTCACTTCCCCAAAACCCAATGCCAACGACAGAGGAGCTTTGCCGATATTGTAGAGCTTCATCAGACGTTCGATGTCCTCCACCGTGATGATCTCCTCCGCTTTGCGGTACTGCTCGTCCATTTCCTTTACGTTGTAGTCCATCAGGCCGGGAATCCCCATTTCGCCGCCGCATTCGTTGCAGAAAGCCGCCGTGATCTCAAAAGTATATTCCTTTTCCCGGATGGTCTGGTTGACTTTGATTTTCTTCAGGGTGTAGTTCGTTTCTCTGCGGCATTCTGTGCAGAAGTCCTTTCGTTCGCGCATAGTGTCCTCTCTTTCTTTTGTGCTCATTTATTTGAAGTAGTAAGTCAGCGGATGGCGTTGCTCGTGGAATGAGATCACGATGACAAATTCGTTGTCCAGTTTGTTGAACTTGATGTAAAGCGGCACCAGCTTTTCCGCTGTTCCGTATCGTTCGATCAACAGAACTTCCTTTCCAAAGATATAGAGTGTCTCATGCTCAAAGCCAACGTGTTCATTCGGAACTGCGTCTGAGAAGTCCATTGCGTTCAGATTCAGAATGATGTTTTCTGCATCCCTCATGGTAAGCAGATACGTATCAAAGAGTTTTCGATTATCCGGGCGTTTAGCATTCATATCCAGCCTGTAGCGGTGTGCTTTCACCGCACATTTCACGGCTTCAAGATAGTTCTCAACATCGGACACGCTCAGGTTCATTCCCTTCACTCCTTTTGAACATGATGGTATTTTTGTATTCTTCCATCATCATTATACTCGTGTGATTGGATTTTGTCAATATACCATCACATAGAAGAATTCACTGACGCTCTGCCCTGCACAGAGTTCCCCAGCGAATCGCTCTTTCTTCAAATCCCCTAGACGCAAAAAATCGGCACCCGCTTTTCAGCGAGTGCCGATTTTGTTACCCTATAGTGCGCTTCGATTTTTGGCGTAAGTGGCGTAAGTTTGGCGTAAATCCGCTTTTGCACGCTCCAAAAATCAAGGATTCATGCGGTTTTTAGGCAGTTATTAGTACATGCCGCCCATACCGCCCATGTCACCGCCAGCGGCAGCAGGAGCAGCCGGAGGTTCGGGCAGGTCGGCCACGAGGCTCTCGGTGGTCAGAACCATCTCAGCGACGGATGCTGCGTTCTCCAGAGCGGAGCGGGTGACCTTGGTCGGGTCAACGATGCCAGCGGCGATCATATCCTCGACGTAGACTTCATTCTGAGCGTCGAAGCCGTAGTTGGGCTTGTTGGCAGAGATGATCTTGTCGATGATGACGCTGCCCTCGAGGCCGGCGTTCTTGGCGATCTGGCGCAGAGGAGCTTCCAGAGCCTTCAGGACGATCTTTGCGCCGGTGCGCTCGTCGCCTTCCAGCGTATCGCACAGCTCACGGACAGCAGGGATGGCGTTGATGGGAGCAGTGCCGCCGCCAGCAACGACGCCTTCCTGAACAGCAGCCTTGGTTGCGTTCAGAGCATCCTCGATGCGGAGCTTCTTGTCCTTCATCTCGACCTCAGTAGCAGCGCCGACCTTGATGACAGCCACGCCGCCAGCCAGCTTTGCCAGACGCTCCTGCAGCTTCTCGCGGTCGAAGTCGCTGGTAGCGGCCTCGATCTGGTTGCGGATCTGACCGATGCGGGATGCGATAGCGTCCTTGTCGCCAGCGCCGCCCACGATGGTGGTGTTCTCCTTGGTGACCTTGACCTGACGGGCATGACCCAGCATGTCAACGGTAGCGTCCTTCAGCTCGTAGCCGAGGTCTGCAGAGACAACCGTGCCGCCGGTCAGGGTAGCAATATCCTGCAGCATCTCCTTGCGGCGGTCGCCAAAGCCGGGAGCCTTGACAGCCACGACGTTCAGGGTGCCGCGCAGACGGTTGACGATGAGGGTGGACAGAGCCTCGCCCTCAATGTCCTCGGCCACGATGAGCAGCTTCATGCCGTTCTGCATGACCTGCTCCAGCAGAGGAACGAGGTCCTGAATGACGCTGATCTTCTTATCGGTGATAAGGATGGCGGCATTGTCCAGAACAGCCTCCATCTTGTCGGTATCGGTGACCATATAGGGGGTCAGGTAGCCGCGGTCGAACTGCATACCTTCGACGATCTCGTTGTAGGTCTCGGCAGTGGTCTTGTTCTCCTCGATGGTGATGACGCCGTCGGAAGTGACCTTCTCCATCGCCTCGGCGATGAGACGGCCGATTTCGGGGTCGCCTGCGGAGATGGTGCCGACGCGGGCGATGTCGTTGGAGTCCTTGACCTTCTGGCTGTGGGCCTTGATGGTCTCGACAGCCTTAGCAACAGCCTTGCTCATGCCGCGGCGGATGTCCATCGGGTTTGCACCGGCGGTGACATTCTTCATGCCCTCGGTGACCATAGCCTGTGCCAGAACGGTCGCAGTGGTGGTGCCGTCGCCTGCGGCGTCGTTGGTCTTGGTAGCGACCTCACGCACCAGCTGTGCGCCCATGTTCTCGAACTCGTCCTTCAGCTCGATCTCCTTTGCGATGGTCACACCGTCGTTGGTGATGACAGGGGCGCCGAACTTCTTGCTCAGCACCACGTTGCGGCCCTTGGGGCCGAGGGTGATCTTAACAGTATCTGCCAGAGTGTCGATACCGGCACACAGTGCCTTGCGGGCTTCCTCGCCCTGCTTGATCTGCTTAGCCATATTTTATCGCTCCTTCGTAAAAGCTTGATTATCCAGTGTGAGGGAAAGACGCTTACTCCACGATGGCCAGAATGTCGGCCTGACGCACGATGGTGCATTCTTCGCCGTCCACCTTGACCTCGGTGCCGGAGTACTTGCTGGTGAGCACCTTGTCGCCCACCTTGACAGTCATCTTGACTTCCTTGCCGTCCACGACACCGCCGGGGCCAACGGCCACGACCTGTGCCACCTGGGGCTTCTCTTTCGCGCTGCCAGTCAGGATGAGGCCGCCCTTGGTGGTCTCCTCGACTTCAACAGTCTTGATAACAACACGGTCTGCAAGAGGAATGATCTTCATCGTTCTTGCCCTCCTATTATAAATATAAAAGATAAACTGTTTTATGTCCCGGGGGCTTTGCCCTTCCGGTTGTTTAGCACTCTTTTTCCCTGAGTGCTAAGTGTATTGTACTCATCTTGGAGTCAAAAATCAAGGGGTTTTGCAAATTTCTTTGTTAAGTTTTTATGTCCTTTCCATGAGCCATGTTCTTTTTGCCCTCGCCATGTACGAACAATGTACGCTCCATCTACCTTTCAGATAACAAAAAACGCACCCGTCATAAGACCAGTGCGTTAAACGATATGGGGATCCTCTCTCTATTTGGGCAGTTCCGGTTCACCTTCATATTTTCCATATTTTCGCTCCGAAACACAGTGCAGTCAAAATACTTGACTTTGTCAAGTAGCAGTGCTATAATGCTTTCCATTCAAAAGCAGAAGGAGTTGATGAAATGGAGCCATCCACGGTATCTTCCTGCATTCTGACCCTGCACAGAGAGTTTGCCGCTTACACGACCCAGCGGTTACAGGAACTGGGTCTGAGCTTCGGGCTGATATATTTTGTCATTTATGTAGGAAAGCATCCGGATTGTACGCCTTCGGAACTGACCAAAGATCTGCATCTGGATTGGGGCCACTCCCAGCGCAGCCTGAACAAGCTGGCCGAAGACGGCTTTCTGACGAAAGAAAAGAATGGGCGCAGCTACCACCTGAAGCTGACCCAGAGGGGTGAAAACGCCTTTGTGGTCTGTCATCAGGTCTTTATCGACTGGGATGCGCAGAGTCTGGGCGGACTGACAGCGCAGGAGCGGCAGCAGCTGCTGACATTACTGCAAAAAGCAGTGCAAAAGAAAGGGTGCAAATGATGTACGAAATGATCTTGAGTCCGATCCATTATGGTGGGATGCAGCTGAAAAACCGCATCATTTTTGCGCCGACAACATTCGGGCTGTCGGATGAAGAATACCTTGCAAAGATCCGTGCCATTGCACAGGGCGGCTGTGCCATGATCATCGTGGGCGATGTCCCGGTGGGCAAAAGCAAATTTGAAAAATCTCTATTTGACACCAAAGGCTTTGCATTCTACCAGCAGGTCGTGAAAATCGCCCATGATGCGGATTGCAAAGTCTGTGCTCAGCTGCACCAGAGCGATTCCAACCTGCTGGCGATGTTCAAATACATTCCCGGTCTGCTGCTGAAAAAAATCACCCCGGATCAGCTGCGGGAAAAATTGAATGCAGAAGTGGCACCGTACATTACCAATATGTCTCAGCGGAAGATCCATGAGATCATCAGCGGATTCGGCAAAGCAGCAGCATTAGCAAAACAGGCCGGCTTTGATATGGTGCAGGTGCATGGCGACCGGATGTGCGGCAGTTTCAGTTCGGCCATCTTCAACCACCGCACCGATGAATACGGCGGCAGCGCAGAAAACCGAGCACGTTTTGCGGTGGAAGCAGTTTCGGCTGTCCATGCGGCGGTTCCGGGGATGCCCATTGATTACAAGCTGGCCGTCCGGCAGGAAAACCCGCACTTTGGCAATGCCGGTGTGGTGGAAGAAGAACTGCCGGTGTTCGTTCCGCTGCTGGAGCAGGCGGGTGTGACCAGCTTCCATGTAACACTGGCAAACCATTCCGCATTGGAAAACACCATCCCGCCCGCCGATCATCCCTATTTCAGCCAGCCGGGATGCTTCCTCAAATTCTGCGATGAGGTGCGGCAGTACACCGACCTGCCCATCTGTGGTGTCGGTGGTCTGAACGACCCGGATCTTGTGGAGCAGCAGCTCGCCAGCGGACGCATCCAGTGCGCCGCCATGAGCCGCCAGCTTCTGGCAGACCCGGATTGGGTGAACAAGCTGAAAAACGGGCAGGCGGAACAGATCCACCGCTGTCTCCGCTGCAACAAGAAATGTCTGGGCGGGCTGATGGCACATCAGGGAACTCGTTGTGTTTATGATGCTTTGCGAGAAAAAGAAGCAAAAAATGCATAAACCTACCCGACAAAAAATCACGATATACTTAACAAAAAGACATTCACAAAGGAGAAGCTATGAGTTACGCGATCGTATACAGCAGCAAAACAGGCAACACAAAAATCTTGGCAGATACGCTGCACGACTGCCTGCCGCAGGAAGGCTGCGATTATTTCGGCGTCCCGGATCCTGCCGCCATGGAAGCGGACACCCTTTATGTGGGCTTCTGGACGGACAAGGGAAACGCCGATGAAGGCACTTCGGACTTTTTGAAGCAGCTGCACGGCAAAAACATCTTTCTCTTTGGCACTGCCGGTTTCGGCGGCAGCAAAGAATACTTTGATAAGATCTTGAAAAAGGTGGAGCATTCGCTGGACAAGAGCAACACTGTTTTCGGCTGCTATATGTGTCAGGGCAAAATGCCGATGTCTGTACGCCAGCGGTACGAAGAGATGAAAAAGCAGCCGATCCATCTGCCCAATCTGGATGCCATGATCGAGAATTTTGACAAAGCTCTTTCTCACCCGGATGCGGATGACCTGGAGCAGCTGAAACAGGCTGTAAGATAATGGAAAAGGCGGCGGCTTCCCTTGACAAGGAAAGCCGCCGCCTTTGTTGATCCTCCGATGCGCCCCTAAAGAAACGTGCAGGGCGCTTCTCATACTTTCATTTTACACGTTGGCCCGCTGGGCCATGAACCGCTCATAGGCCGGTTTAGGCAGCAGGACGCGCCCGGCCAGCGGCTTGAGCTGGACGGTGATGGCGTCGCAGGGAGCGCACTCGCCGTCGGCGGTCGCCACGATAGGGCCTCGTCCGTCTGCCGGGCGCAGGGAGACGCACTTTGCCCGGCGGTAGATGAAGTAGGGCTTTGCCTGTTCCGTCAGCTCACCGTTCCGGAAGTGCCTGCCGCTCTTGTACATCCCCAGCAGGCGGGCGATCGTCAGGCGGCTCACCCTGCGGATGATGAAAACGTCCAGCCAGCCGTCGTCGGGCTGAGCCTCGGGGGCTGCATAAAAGCCGCCTCCATAGGTGCGGCCATTGCAGACGGCACACATCAGGCAGTCCACCGTCAGCTCCTCACCGTCGATGGTGAAGGTCACGTTCCGGCCGATGTGGCCGCAGAGCTGCCTGACGATGGAGAGTGCATAGGCCATCTCGCCGCCGCAGAACGGGATGCGCCGGAACTGCGGGATGCCGTAAGCCACCTGTGCATCGAGCCCGGCGGCGCAGATGGTCGCCGAAAGGCCGAGGTCGGTCTGCATCAGATCAATGTCCACCTCGCCGCCCGCCAGCTGGGCGTCGAGGTCATTGAACTCTTCCCGCGTGCCGTAGGTGCGCAGAAAATCGTTGCCGCTGCCAAAGGGCAGACACCCCACTGCCGCGAGGCTGCACCCCTGCGCCCCAGTCAGCGCTTCGTTGAAGGTGCCGTCGCCGCCCGCTGTCCAGATGCGCACCGGCTCACCGTCAGCCTGCGCGGTGTGCGCCGCCTCAGCGGCCAGCTCCCGGGCATGGCCCGCGTACTGGGTCACAACGACCTTCCTTTTTTCCGGCGGGATGCCCGCCCGCTGGGCTGCGGCCTGGATGGCCGGGGCCAGCTCAGCAGTGCAGTCCCGCTTGCCTGCGGTGGGGTTGAGCAAAAACAGATAGCGCATTCGGCTTCCTCCTCTGGTGGTTCCTGCCCTCTATCATAGCGGAAAACCAGAGCAGATGCAAGAGCTTTTCAGCCGACACCCGCCGTCTGCGTCTCCTGCACCACGATCGTGCCGTCCTCGGCGCAGTCTGCCGTCCAGTGCTGTCCGAGGCTCACACTGCCGGAGGCGATCTGATCGGCGAAAGCCTGCTCCACGGCCCGGTCTACCTGTCGGCGCAGCTCTCGCGCGCCATAGGGCGAATGTGCTTTTGCCGCCAGCGCCGGGCCGACCCTGGCCGTGTGGGTCAACTGATAGCCGCTGCGGGCAGCACGCTCTTCCAGCTGGCCCAGCAGCTTTTCGGCGATGGAGCAGAGGCTCTGCTCCTCCAGCGGGCGGAAGACGATGAGCTCATCCAGACGGCCCACCAGCTCCGGCCGGAACCACTTTTTCGCCTCGGCAACGGCGGCTTCCGACTGCTTTTCAAAGGCGGCTTCGCTTCCCGCCCCGAAGCCCAGCGGTGCGCTCTGCCCGGCGAGGAATCGTGCGCCGAGGTTGGAGGTCAGCAGGACGATGGTATTGCGGAAATCCGCCTTGCGGCCCATGGAGTCGGTCAGCTGGCCGTCCTCGAGCATCTGCAGGAGCACATTCTGAATATCCGGGTGCGCCTTTTCGATTTCGTCAAAGAGCACCACGCTGTAGGGGCGGCGGCGGACGGCCTCCGTGAGCTGACCGCCCTCGTCGTGGCCCAGATAGCCCGGAGGCGCACCCAGCAGACGCGCCACAGTGTGCTGCTCCTGATACTCCGACATATCGAACTTGAGCAGGGCCTTCTCGCTGCCGAACCAGCTCTCCGCCAGCGCCTTTGCCAGCGCAGTCTTGCCGACACCGGTCGGCCCGAGGAAGAGCATCGCGCCGATTGGCCGGCCCGGCTCCCCCAGCCCGGTGCGGCTGCGCCGGATGGCCCCGGCCACGGCGGCGACAGCCCGGCTCTGGCCCACGACTTCGGCGTTCAGGCGCTCTTCGAGGCGGGCAAGCCGCTCCCTCTCTTTTTCGCCCACCCGTTCTGCCGGGACGCCGCTGGCCTGCGCCACCACCCGGGCAATTTCCTTCCGGCTGAGGACAGGGTCTTTCTCCCCTTCCCGTTCGGCCCGGATGCGCACCGCCGCACAGGCTTCGTCCACGAGGTCGATGGCCTTATCCGGCAGACAGCGCCCCGGCAGATACCGCACTGAAAGCTCCACGGCCTCCCGCAGGGCTTCGTTGGGCAGGCGGACGCCGTGATACCGCTCGTAGCGGGGTGCCAGACCTTCCAGTATATCCACAGCCTGCTTCGGCGTAGGCTCTTCGATTTGGACGCGGCCAAAGCGGCGCTCGAGGGCGGCGTCCTTCTGGATGTGGGTGCGGAACTCCTGATTCGTCGTCGCGCCGATGAGCTGCAGTTCACCCCGGGCCAGCACCGGCTTTAAGATGCTGGCCGCGTCGATAGCCCCCTCTGCCGCACCGGCACCGACGATGGTGTGGAACTCATCCACGAAGAGGATGGCGCTGCCGTCCCGGACGAGTTCTTCCAGCAGTCTTTTACCCCATCGTATCATCGTCATTTTCTCCCCAAAATATAGGATTACTCTACGAATAACCAGCACCCTTCCGCCGTCATCCACATCTCCCCACGCAAAAAAAAAAAAAATAAAAGGCCCTGAAAATTCCGCGCCGCAACCAGCGCAGTGTATCTCCAGGGCCTTTTTTCATGCTATGCCATCCCTTGCATAGGGCGGTTGCCATTCCAAAATATCATAGCCGAGTTGGTCAGACGCTTTCCAAAATATCATTGCGCCATAGTCTGCTAGCAGGTTGCAGATCCACTCTTCAGCTTCAGTCCAATAGGCTGGTCTCACCATGCGGTGCAGCTCTGGCAGCATCCCGTAGCTTACCAGGGTAGCATGTCCCAGCTCGTGCAACAGCACCCGCTCCAGACTCCTGCCGTGTAGTCCCTTAGCAAGCCAGATGCAATGCGTTCTGGGATCTGTCACGGCAAGAGTCCTTCTGCCGGTGCGGTCTATGAGTACAGGATCATCCTGGTCTGTGTACAGCACTCGCCAGAATATCCCGTTCATCATAAATCGAGCCATTTTGAAATTACGTCGGCATGTCAGCCACGAGCTTGGAGAAGTCCGCCTTGATCTTCTTCCGCAGCTCAGGGTCGGCATCGCCGTAGATGGTACGGATAGCGGTCATGGCGCTCATCAGATGCTCCCCAGCGTACTTGTCCATATCCGCCTTGTCCATGGCAGAGTGGCTTTCCGTGTAGTGCTTCCGAGCTTCCAGATACTCCCCGTAAGGCCGACCGTACTGGCCTTCCTCATGCCGGAACTCCCCTCTGCGGCTCAAAGGCCATTCGCCGTGGTCCTTGTCCTGCATCCGGTTCTCGAACTCCTCCGGGTCCCGCAGCCAGTCCTTCATAAAGGCCTGCTGTTTGGGCGTCTGGGTGTACCCCATCCGCTGGTAGTCCGCATCCTCCATGGCCTTGATCAGGGTCTTGTAGTAGCAGGCTTCCCAGCAATACTTCTGGGCCTGAGCCAGGTCTTTGATCATGTCGATCACTTTCCCGGACTCTTCAGTGTCTGCAGAGTCCACGCCCTTCGCCAGCTCGACTTTCTGGGCATCCACCAGAGTGTCCATCATCGAGCGCAAGCTCATCATGCAACGATCCTCCATGTTTCAGCCCTCCTTATGCGATTCGTCTGACCACAAGATTTGCACCAGGCCCCACGGTCAGGTTGGCAGTGCCGGTGTTCACGATACGGATAATATCATACATTCCGCAGCCGTTGCCTACCAGCATGGTCTTGGCCACGTTGTTCAGGTCACCGGCCGCAGCGGTGGTGGAGATCATGGTAGAGCCCGGGAGCACTGCATTCCCTGCGGAAATGCTAAGCTGCACGGCACCTGCTGCCACGCCACCAATGTTGCCCGAAAAGACGATCTCATAGATCCCGTTCAGCCGCAGCCGCACATCCGTCATGCCGGTCTTGTGGCACTCAGCAGTGCAGCGCGTCTTCAGGTTGGTCACGTCAAACGCAATAGCCTGCCCCGGGGTCAGAGTCTGGGCGGTCGAATTGGAAATCTCGATCATGTTCGTTCCTCCTTCTGAATATCAAAAAGAAAGAGCGCCAGGCTCCTTGCCCAGCGCCCTCCATTTTGAATTTAGCTTGCCATGTTGCAGCAGCCGATCAGGCCATTGCAGCCAACAGCAGCATTGGGGTTCTGCACGATGTATGCCGGGTTGGGTGCGGGCCGGAGCTGGCTCACCAGATAGTTGTTCTGTGCCTGCTGGCTGGCCGCCAGGGACATCTGGCTGAGCTGAGTACGGAGCTGGGCGATAGTCTCGTCCTTGTCTGCCATCCGGTTTGCCACCATCTCGTCATGCAGGGCCCGGTAGTTGGCGTTGTCGTTCTGCATGATCTGCTGGGTCTGGTTGGCGATGGCGGTCGTGATGGCACAGGTGTTGGTGGCCATATCGTACTGGATCTGTGCCTGACCCTGACGGTTCTCGCAGCAGCAATTCGACAGCTGGGCCTGCAGAGCGTTGGTGTTCTGCATGTTGGCCACGGTGTCGGCGTTGATGGCCTGCTGAATACCGAAATTGCCCTGCATGAGGGCGGTGTTCACGCCGTTAAAGCCCTGAAGCATCGCGGTGTTGGTGTTGTTGAAGCCGTTCAGCAGGCTGGTGTTCACGGCGTAGAAACCGTCGCACAGGCCATTCTCGAGGCCATTCAGCTTGTTCATCACGCCCTGGTTGTCGAAACCACGCTGGACATCTGCCTGGCTGGCAGTACGGGTACCATTGCCCCGGCCGCCGAAACCGCCATAGCCGTTACCATCGCAGCCAAAGCCACCCCACAGTGCAAAGAGGATGACGATGATCCACCATGCGCCTCCGCAGTCGCCCCAGCCATTTCCGTTCCGGTTCCCTGTCACAGCAGCGATGTCAGCAAGACTCGGAATGTTCATACCAGTGTTAAACATATCATTTCCTCCTTCGGAAATATCAGTGAATGGATGTTCGGATATGTTCACTGGACCTTCTTTCAGGCCGCGCGTATCCTGAGCAAAAGCCCAATTCACATCAAAGAGATATGTTTAACGTCCTTTTCAGTTCAACGTCTCTGGAAAAACTGCATCGCCCTTGCGTAGGCCTCTTCCGGGGTCACGCCGTAGCTCTCGCAGAGGTTCCGTGCGATCTGTTCGCCCTTCGCATCGTCTCCATTTTGAATGACGGAGATCATGTTCTGAGCCAGCGGGTTCGACTGCATCTGAGGGTTCTGCCGGAGCAGCTGGCCCAGCATTCCGGCAATGGGATTATTTCGGTTCTGGTTCATGGTCTTCTCCCTTCTTATCTCCTCGGTACGGCTTGTGATAAGGTTTTGTGCGTTTTGGCGTCCGTTTGAGGAGCTCGTCCAGCTTCTGCCGAATATCCTCCAGCTCCGCGTTTGCAGGAGCGGCTTCGGTTTCCGGCGTCGTCGGGGCAAAGACCATCGTTTCGATTTTTCCTACGTTCGAGAGGTATTTCACATAGATACAGCTCATGTCATCCTTCAGAAAGATGGCCGGGCTTCCGTTGTTCGGCACCTCGTTGGGACGGACTTCCGCAATATCACGGATGACCCGCCCGGGCAGTGCCGGGACAGAAGCCTGCTGGTATCCATTTTGATTTCCCAGCCCGGGGTACCCCATGGGCTGACTGTTTTGCCATCCTCCCAGACCGTTCACTCCTTGAGGAAGGCCCTGCGGAGGATATGCACCGTAATAAGGGTTCATAGTGTCCTCCTTTGGTTCATAAGCGGTTATTTTCAGTTTTCCAGTGCCTTTCGCATCTGGTCAAAGAAAAACTGGATCACCCGCCCGATGGTCTCATCGGTAATGATCCACGAGATGAATCTGCCATACTTGCTGTTATTCAGGGCCGCTCTCAGCACCTTCGTCACCCAGGCCTTTCGCTCTGCGCCACGCTTTGTGCCCTGAATTTCCTGCTCGGCCCGGACTATTAAGTCGAGGACGAGAGGCCTTACGGCGGCACCGTAGCCCAACCTGACGCAGCCCAAGACGTAGAAGATGACGCCGCCCAGCATCAGCACTGCCGCCACCGGGGTGGGCAGGATGCTCAGAAGTTTACTCACTGCTGTCTCCATGTTTGGTCGCTCCTTTCATGAGGTACTTAAGAATGTTCTGATGACACGCTTCCATGCCATCGTGGTTGTTTCCCGAGAGCTGTGCTTCTAACAGGTTCTGCACGCCGTCCAGGATCAGCAGGACAAGGTCATCGAGATTATTGAATCGCCGCATATCCCTGCCCAGTGCATCCTGCACGCTCATCATCCTGGCCTTCAGCAGCTCCACGTCATCCTTCAGGTTTTTTATCTCCTCGTTCTGGGCCTTGTCGGGAGCCTCGGCCAGACCCTTGTACTTTTTCCAGAGATCAACCATCTTGTCCAGCGATGCCACAAACCCGAAGAGGCCGATCATCGCTGCACCGACGACTTTCAACGACTCATACAGCTCCATTATGCCTCCCGGAGCCGGGTCAGCCCCTTTGCCTTGATGATCTTCGGGTAGTTCACCGTCGTGACGTCGAGGTCCACCGGCCCGTTGATGCCCGGCACGCGGCCCTCACTGCTGTGCTGGTGAGCGCTGTACTTGAACTGCACCTTCGGGGTCTTGCCCGTGTAGTCCGCTAGCCAGATGTCCCACCGCCCGGCCAGCCTTGCCATGTCCAGATGGACGTTGGCATAGCTCGTGTAGGTGTAGAGCTGGGCGAAGAACCCCATCTTCTCGATCTGCTCGAGGTGGTAGGCCGCGAGGTTGGTAAGGTCGTTCGGCTTCAGCACGGCAAGCGTTTCATTTTCCATGTCCACCGCCACCGGCATGGTCAGTTCCTTGCCCCGCAGCGCCTGCCGCAGTGCAGCCAGCTCTTCGTCAGCCAGCTTCTCAGTGATGGCGTCGGTGTAGTAGTAGACGCCAATATCCAGCCCTGCCGCTTTTGCATTGGTATAGTTGTCCTCGAAGGTGGGGTCGATGTAGGGGACACCGTTGCGGTTCCCTACGGCCCGCAGCATCGCGCCTTTATAGCCTGTCGCTTTTACCTGCGCCCAACCATCCATTTTGATGATTCCCTGCCACCGGCTCACGTCGATGAACCGGTAAGGAAGGTCTCCCTCCCAGCCGGTCACAGCCTCTGCCCCGGGGGGTTCGGGAGGTTCCGGTGCGGGCTTTGCCTCTTCGGCATCCTGCTTGTCCCCCGGACCAAAGATGGCCCGCACAAGCTTTTCCAGCAGCTCCAGCAGTTTATCCATTGTAGTAGTCCTCCCCGGTGATGCGCTTATAATCCTCTTCACTGATCTCGCCGTCGGTCACCCGCCTCGCCAGCTCGGCTTTGACTCCGGGGCGGCGGCTTGCGGGCATCTCTGCCCAGGTCTTAGTCCCGGCGACCAACCTGTTTGCCCAGATCTTGTCCATTTTGAAATCCTCCTTACTTGTTGTTAATAGCGGCATCCAGCTCGCACAGCGAGTCCTCGATAGTCGCCAGCCGCTCTTCCGATGCCATGTCCTGCTCGCACATGGCGTCCTCGATCCCCGCCACGAGGCCGGGCAGCTCTCTGAGCATCCGCTCCTCTTCCAGCTTCTTGTGGAGCTCTTTCAGGCTCTTATCCATCTTCCAAAGACTCATCCGATAACACCTCCGATCATGGTGATATTGCCACCGACGCCGCTTTCGCCTCGGGCAATCGTCACCTTGTAGTTGAATGCAAAGCCCCGGGCGGCGGTCTTGTTTACAAAGGCGTGGTGTACAAAGGCCCTGCTCTCGCCGCGCTGGATGTCGGTGCAGTTCTCCCACGTGGGGGTATCGTCCAGTGCGTTATTGGTCATCTTCACACTGATGCTCAGGTCTGTCGGGAAACTGCCCTCCAGCGTCAGCGCCGCCACGGTGATGGTGTCGTCCGCTGTCAGGGGCTGGGCCAGCGAGAGAACGGCATGGGTCACGTTTTTGGTAAAGGTCGCCGTCCACTCTGTCGTGGTCTTTCCGTCGTCCACTTCCAGCGTCAGGGTATTTTCTCCGTTGAGGATCTGCTGGAACAGGGCTTTCTCACTCAGACACTGCACCGTGAGTTCAGTGCCGGTGGCCACGTTCTCGCGGACGGCCAGCTCCACGCCGTTCACCTTTTCGGTGATGGTCATGGGGTCTCCGTCTCCGTCGGTCACGGTGTAGGGCAGTGCAAACGGCTCGTTTTTCTCGCCGAGGTCGGTGCCGCTCTCACCCACATCGGAAGTGATTTCCGGCGGCTGGTTCACAGTCGGGAAGCCATCCTTGTCGATGTACAGCGTCTCCGGCAGGGTGAAGCAGGGAAGGTAGCCGTAACTGGCGCTATATGCATATCCGGTTGAAAAAATGCCCCAATCGGAGTCGCTTATTCTGGAAAGATACAAGCCATTAGCATAGTAATAATCCCTGCTTCCATCGTCATCGTCTTCATGGCCACTAGAATTATTGCTATGGGTTCTTGTCCAAATGCCATTTCCGTAGGCAGTAAATATCTTTTCGAGTCGAGTACGCGCTTCTTTTGAAAGCAAAGATCCATCCGAATGACCAGCACCGGTCACAGCTTCTGCTTCTGAAATAGTGAAGAAGGCAGTGTTGAATGTAACTAACTTAAAATTCGAGGCTGATGAGCTAGCATTAGGAGCAGAATAAGCCTTATATTTGGTCGTTGCGATCCATTTTCTTACTGTGGATGTGAAACTGGATGGATATGTGGCTGTAAGGTATTCGTATATTGCATTGACTTTGGTAGTACCATAGTAATTGATTGTGCCCCATCCAAGACTATAACTGCTGCCTATTTGACATCGGATTCCACTCGTCGCAGGACTCTCCCGGCAAAACAGCGTCCGTCCCTTACCATTTAGGCCGCTCTCGTAGTTGTGGGCCAGCGCATAAAACTTGACTTTGGTGCTGCCCTCCATCAGATAGACGTATCCGTCCCCGATGGCTAAGTCTTTGATCTGCATTCAAATCCTCCTTCCTCTTAAAAATCAATGCGGCTCGCCGCCTTGTTCCACACGCCCGTCAGCTCTACGCCGTCAAGCGTGTCAAAGGCCGAAACAAAGCTGATACCGCTTACATCTGTGCCATGCACCATCTCCAAGAGTTTGATGCGCACACCGGTGGCCGCAGCGTCCGCCGCCGCGCCGGAGACGGTGAGGGTCTTGTCGGTGTTGGCAATGGCCGCCGCATCGCCGGCGTATTTCTTTGCGGCCTCTTCGCTCTTTTTGGCCTCGGCCTGACTGTTTGCCGCCTCATGGGCGCTGTTCTCCGCGTCCCCCTTGATGAGTTCGGCTTCGTCCCTGCTGGCAGCCGCTGCCGTTTCGCTTCCCTTGGCGTTGGTCTCGCTGGTCTTGGCGGCATCTTCGCTTGCCTTGGCGTTGGTCTCGCTGGTCTTGGCAGCTTTGGCCGAGTCCACCGTTACCTGTCCTACCGCCAGCACGTTCTCCAGCCCCTGGGCAATGTATTCTCGCACCTCTACGCCGTAGATCGCCTTCCGCACTCCTTCTACGGCGGCCTTCATCTTCTTTATGATCTCGTCAAAATTCATCCGATAATCACCTTACTCCTTCAGAAGGTCCATTTTGAATTTTTACCCTACACTGTTCAGATAGCTGATAGCGCCAACGACCTTGTCTTTCAGCACCGCCGCCAGGTTTCCGACGGTCCATTGACGCCGGGAAAGCGAGGCGCTGGTCAACCCAAAGGTAAAGTCCTTATTGTCCGGGGCGTCCAGAGGCAGGCGCACCTTGGTGCATACCATCCACATATCAAAGCTGTGGGGCTTGCTCAGGATGTGGGTCCGCAGCAGATACCCCAGCTTGTCCACTTTTTCCCCCATGTCCTTCCGGTCAAAGGCCCGAACGGTCAGGGTGGGTTCTGCCTCCTGCTTGTACTTGGCCAGCTCCTCACTGGCGGCAGAACTCAGGGTACTGTAGCTAGAGGCCTTGCCATCCACATAAATATGCCGGGAGCGCAGGCCGTACCGCTGGATCGACAACGCATTCTCCGATGTGCTGGAGATGGCGTTGTAACTGATCTTCTTAAAGATCCACCAGCCCTTCTTCACCGTGGTGATGCCGTGGGCCGTTACGCTGTTTACAAGATCCGAACTGCACTTCTCATTCAGCACGAAGTCCAGCATGTTCACGCCGTACTCGATGCTCTGTGCGGTGCTGGGCACATCCTCAGATTTCAGATAATCGTAGTAGAAAAAGTAGTCCTCGGTGCCCGGGTCATTAGCCAGCCGAAGCCGCAAATATCCCTCGTCCTTGTCCAGCAGATAGGTGCTCAGGATGCTCCACAGGCTGCCGAACTGGTCGCCGCTGTCGCTGGTGTCCACGTACCGGTTGGTCACCGTCACCTTGCCCCGCATCATGCAGTTGGCAGGGTTCTCCCCTTTCCGGCTCTTGTCGGCATTCATTACGATAGAAAGCAGACTGGATTCCGAGCAGCTGTTGTACGAGCTGGCCGAGAGTCGGGTGTTGATCTGCCCCAGCTCGTTCAGGATGCCGTCCGCTGTCACCGTCTTGTCCAGATTGAACTCCAGCTCGCACTCCGTCACACGGCCAAAGAAGATGCACTCGCTGTCCTCCTCCACCATGATCCAGGTGCTGCCCATCACAAAGTCGTCGTAGTAAGGGTTCTTCACCCGGCCAAAGCGGGTCTCTGCCTGATACGGCACCCGACACGAAAAGCTTCCTGCCGATTTGTTCTCCAGCTCAACGCTGGGGTCTGCCACGATGCCCTGGGTCTCTTCGCCCTCCACCGAGTCGCCGTAAGAGTCGTACACCAGCACCTTTTTCGTCCAGTTGAACCGGGCCGTGCTGCTGTTGGTAAACTTCACCGATACCTGACCGGCGTATACCTTATATCTCATTTTGAAATTTCTCGCTTTCTGCCCTCTGTAGCAGCGCACTGCCGTTTACGCCCAGACGAAACCTCCCTTGTCCAGTCGAAACTTGACCGTCCTGCCAAAGGCTCCCCTCGTTAGGGGAGCTGGCGTGAAGCGCCTGAGAGGTTCTTCTCCTTACATCGCTCTACAGGTACGCCGGCCGGTAGTCGATGCTCACCGTGGTGTCCTCCTGAGCCTGCACCACCACCACACGGCCGTTGGTGTTCAGCGCAGTACCCACGATGCCAATGTTGGTCTTCACGTCGGGCTTCAGCACAGCGCCCTCACCGGCGTAAAACCGGACGAACCCACAGAACAGCTCAAAGCCGCCGCAGTCCGGTGCCAGCGCCGCAGCCCCTGTGCCAAAGTCGAAGTAGTCGTTCTCTGTCAGGGCATCCTTGGGGATGTTGGGGGCGTATATCTTGCCGGTAGCCTCCACCACGATCTCGTAGGCGGTGTTCTTGGTAAGCTCAGCGCTCAGATCTGCCGTCAGCTCGATATGCGGCTGAGACAGAACATTCACTGTGCTGGTAATGGGCACCGTAGCACTGGCCATCAGTACGCTGGTTCCTTTCTTCCGGATGGATACCGTAGCTGTCCCGGTACTTACAGGACTCACAGTAAAGTTCAGCCCCATAATGGCGATGTCGTACTGCTTTGTCACCAGCGGCATCACAAGGGTCTGCAGCCGGCATTCGTAGCTGGTACCCCCGGAGCTATAGCTCTTCAGGTAGTCAAAGCGGGTCGTGGGCATGGACTCCTGGCTCAGCAGGGTGTAGTCCACTCCATTTTGATTCTGCATGTTCGAGGTCGCCGCTCCACTGCTGGTCACAAACACGGCGCTGGGCTTGTCCGTAAATACCAGTGGAAACGTCTCTCTCGTCCCGGCCGGCAGGGTCACGCCGTGCATCTTCACGGTGGCCAGGTCGGTCTCAAAGCAAAAGGGGTCCCACAGCCAGTCATCTCCGTCCTCTGCCAGCAGGTACTTGTAGGGGTACAGCCGGTATTGCAGGGTGATCTTGGTGTGGTTGTACTGCTGGCTGGGAGCCTCGCTCACCCAGATGCGTCCCACCCAGTAAAAAAGCGGGTCGTCGTCCAGAACGATCCGCGTCTGGAACGGCCGGGCCATCTTTTCCTTCAGCCGGGCCATAATATCCTGGTACGCCAGGTTTCCCACCGGCCCCCAGAAGTTGTTTTTCTCTCTCCACCGGTCGGTGTCTACGTAGAATTGCCAGTTTCCTTCCCGGTCACTGAACACCGGGTACCCTGTCAGTCCGTGGCTCAGGTCAGCCACGCCGCTCATACCCTCCACTTCAAGGGTCATGGTCTTTTCCGTAGGCGGCTGCACGATCGGCCGACAAACAGGGATCAGATAAAGATCCCTCCAGGTATGTGTGTCACCAATGGTGATCCCATGTGGTATCGTCTTCATCTGGTCCCCCTTTCTCGGTCATTCGGGCGGTGCAAGGCTGTAGCTGATCACGGCCTTGATCCTGCCGTCAGAGTCGGAGGCATAGCTGCTTACCCAGCATCTCCCCCGGTAGCTCGTAATGTTTCCTTTTCCGTTCGGCACGTCCACCAGCACTCTCCGACCCTGCAGGTAGTACAGCAGGGCGTGGTAAGTGGCAAGCCATGTGCTGTCTGTCACCATCCATCCATCGGATTCTTCCCGGTGGATGTCTCCGTAACAGTCCCAGAAGGTGTGGCTCTTGCCGTCCGGTTCATAGTAAAATGTCCAGCTCCCCTCAGCATTCTTGAACACCCGCTTCTCCAGCGGGGCATATTCAATGGTGCCGTGCCAGGGAGCTGCTTCCAAGGTGCGGATCTGCTCCTCAAAGGGAGCCACCGTCAGCGGGTCTGCCGGGATCAGCATCAGCTCGTCGGTGCTAAAGCTCTTCACCGGAGCTTCGGCGGGGATATGGAAGGTCAGCCGGGTGTACAGCTCTGCCCCTTCCGGGGTCACGTCTCTGCCAATACCCATCCTTACCGTCCTCTCTCCGCCAGCTCACCAAGGGCGGTGTTCATGTCGGTCTTGATCTCGCCTACCAGCTTCCGGCTGTTCATTACGACCTTCATGTTGGCCACAGCCCTTGCCACACCGTCGATCCGCTCGCCCATGCTCTGGATCGCATCCACCACATCACGGTTCCCGCTGGCCGACAGGGCCTCCGGGTCGTTGGGGTCTGCTTTTCCATTTTGACGATTGGCGTTCTGGTTCACCGTCCCGGCAAGGTTTGCCGAGCGGGTTGCGCTCAGGGTCACGGCCCGGTCTCCTGCCAGGCGGGAGTCCATCCAGTCCAGAGCGTTCTCTGCATTGGTCAGGTCTACCACCGGCTGGATGCTGGGGTCGCTTTCGTCGTTCAGCACGTCCAGCAGTCTCATGGCGCTGCTCTGGGCAATGTCCAAAGCGCCATCTGCCACGGCCTCAAGGCTCCGGTCCACGCCATCAGAGGTGTTCGTGATGCCGTTCGCCAGACCTTCCATCAGGTAGCCGCCGATCCCGGCAAATACCGTCGAGGGCGAGTGGACGCCAAACAGCTTCTTCACACCGCTGATGATGCCTGCAAAGGGCGAGATGATAAAGCTGCCAAAGGTCTTTGCACCTGCTTTCACGCCTTTTCCGAGGCCGCTCACGAGGTTCGAGCCGATGCGCTTCATGCCGTCCCAGAGTCCCGAAGCCTTCTCCTTGATCCAGTCCCAGGCTTTGCCGATACCGGCCTTCACCTTGTCCCAGTTCTTCACCACGGCAGTGCCTACTAGGGCCGCACCTGCCACACAGGCACCCACCAGCAGGCCGTGAGGGCCGAGGCTGGAAGCCACCTTGGCAACGCCCATGCCCACCTTGGCCAGAGTTCCCGAGGTGGAAGCTCCGGCAGCGGTAGCAGCAACTTTGGCGGCTCCCGCAGCCTTGGCAACGGTGGTCACACCGGAGGCCACATTGGCGGTGGCAGTCCCTACGCTGTTCAGTACCGGCACCAGGTCTGTGGCGGCTTTTGCGGCTTTTCCAAGGCCCAGAGCACTCTTCCCGGCGCTGAGCCATTTTGAGATCCCACTTCCTCCGCCGGCAACGCCGGTGCTCTTCCGGCCCAGAAGTCTCTTGATAAAGTCCAAAGCCTTGGAGAAGAATCCTCCGCCGCCGGAGCCTCCCGGGTTCATCCCTCCCAAGAGCTTCGAGAGAAGCTGGGCAAACAGGCCGTTGCCGCTAAAAGCGCTCCGCAGTGCATCCCCAATGGCCTCGCTCAGAGTCCGGCCAAAGTCAGTGCCTACGATGTCCAGCACAGCCGTAAGCCCGCTGGCCACCGCATTGGCCCAGTCTCCACGCATGGCACTTACCACAGTGTTCATGGTGGCGGCCATGGTCTCGCTGGCACCCTCTCGTGAGTACAAGCCGATCAGGTTGGTCAGGTTCTCTGCAAAGGCCGGGTTTACTTTCTTCCATACCTGGTTGAACCCGTTGTAGATGGGTTTCCAGTTCTTCGAGATGGTATACCCGAGCTGCATCATAGCCTGCTTGCCGTTTTCGCTCATGTCAAACGCCGAGGCCAGACTCTCCGCAAATCCCACAAAGTTGTACTGCTCGTCCTGCAGCTCTGCCAGTGCGTCCAGAGCCTCCTCGCTGTCCTTCTTGCCCTGGGCTACGTAGAAGTCATAGGTCTTCTGGTATTCCGTCAGCTTTTTCAGCGAGGTGCTCATGTTGCGCATGGCAGCGCCAACACCCATCAGGGAGCTCATGGTTCCCTGCATGGCAGCACGACGGGCTTCCTTGGAGCCTTCGCCGTACTTCTCTACTGCCTGTTCGTAAGCGCTTTCCCGCTCCGAGAGGCTGCCGTCATCGTACAGCTTTTCCAGCATCTTCTGTCGGTTCGATACGATCTTGGCTTCCTTCTCGTATCGGGTGATCTGGTTGGCAAACTGGGTAAGCTGGGCCTTCTCAAGCTCGTTGATCAGCTCCTGCTGCTCCTTCTGCTCTTCCAGATACTTCCGGTATGCCACCTGGGTCTGCTGGCTCTGCTCCCCAAACTCTTCCTTGAGCTTGGTATATTCCTCCTCGGCAGCCGTTACCACCTTGGCCTGTGCATCGATCTTTTTGTTGATCTGCATCATCTGCCGGTTCGAGCGCTCTGCTACCGTGGCGGTGTCCTCGTACATGGATACCCACAGGTCGTACTCATCCTCGGCGGTCTTGGCGTCGTTCTCATACCGGCTCAGTACATCGCCCCAAATGTCGCTGTGGCGGCTCTGCTGCAGCTTCTCCAGATTGGCCTTCTCATCCAGCAGGGTGTTGTAGGCGTCCTTGGTCTTGTCGTTCCCGGCACCTACCCGGGCCAGCAGGGTATCGTACTGCTGCTGTGCAATGGCCACTCGGTCTGCCTGCAGCTCGATCTGCTTGGTCACCACCTCAGTCCGCTTTGCCAGAAGCTCCTCGTTGGTCACGCTGTGCTCGCTCTGCAGCTCCCACAGGGCGGTCTCCTTGCTCAGCGCATCCTGCAGGTACTTGTTGGCCTTCAGCTTCTTGCTGTACTCCTCTGCAAGGGTCTCCGCAAGGCTCTTTCCGGTCTTGGAAGCCTTCGTCTTGGTAGTCGGGTCGGTCGTACCCGGCGTAATGTCGTCGACCACTTTTTTGTAATAGTCTCCGAATGCGCCAAAGTAGCCTGCAAGCCTGCTCTTAGCGGCCGCAGCAATGTCATTCACGCCCCGTGTTGTATCCGTATTCGCCGTCTGGATACCATTCTTGCCAGGGATAAGCGTCGAGTCCTGAATGGCCGTCTCAAACTGCTTCCTGGCCGTCTCAACGCCATTTCTCAGGGGATTCGAGCCGCTCCCCAGAGGGTCCATTTTGAATGCAGCGTAGATGCCCTGCATCTTGTCCTGCACCAGCGTGGCCGCCTCGTCCAGCGCCTTTCCCACGCCGCCCTTCACTTCGGAGGCAGCGTTGTAGCTTTCGTCGTAGAGCTTCTGCCGTGCTTCCGGGTCGCACATTCCCAGCACCGCGCCCTCGAGGATGTTCTCCGCATCGCTCATGGCGAGGTCGCTTGGCGAGTGGATGCCCCAGAAGTTCGTAAAGACGGTACGGATGCCGGTGGCCACGTTCAGCATGGCAGCCTTCGCCTTCGCCAGTGCGTTCTGGTCGCCGATGCCTTCCGCCAGTCCCAGTGTCACAAACCGGCCAATTTCGGCCATGACCTTGGAGGGAGAATGCTGGTCGAGGTCATCTTTCATGGTCTCTACAGCTGTATTCGCCACATTCGAACTGGCCTGCTTCACCTGTGCGATGGCGTCTTTGTCAGTCTCACCATTAGCAAATCCTTCGGTCGCATACTTGCCCGTGCCGGTCATCTGCTGATAGAGCCCTGCCATAAAGCTGTCGCCATGCTCCAGTTCGTCGAGGAAAGGCGCAAATGGGTTTTCCCACTTCAGCCCCAGCAGGTCGAGCAGACTGAAATTCTCAGCCTTTTTCTTGACCAATCCGGTAAACTTGTCCCAGAGGTCATTGAGAGCGGGCTCACATTTCACCCAAATATAATCGAGAAGTTTGATGATAACATCGATCAGCGTGGTGCCTGCTGCATAAAGTGCTTCTCCGATGGCAGGTGCAGAAAGAACGATAGCAGAGCATACTGCTTCTATGATCTTGGCAATGGAAGTCGCCAGCGTCGAAGCAACTTCTGCCAACCCCTTGATGATTCCTGTAATAAATTCAACAACCAGCCATGCCGCCGATTTCAAGGCTTCGATAAAGACCTGGAAATTAAGATTCTGGAGCAGAGTAAGACTGGATGCCAGATTCCCAATAAACATGGCTGCCGAATTTAGTGCCAGCAATGCACCGATGCTCAGTGCAAGAGCGCTGATAGATAGTGACAATGCAACGATGACCGGTGTCAGAGGAGCAAGGATCGCTGCAGCAACACCAAGGGCGGTGAATGCGCCCGCAACGGCAAGAAGCGCCATGCCCATTTCGGTTAGGCTCAGCGAGCCAAGTTCTTTTATCGCCGGTACAAGCAGGTTCACAGCTGCGGCCATCGTTGTCAGCGCCACGGCCGCTCCGAGAGTTCCTTTCGCGAGATTCAATGCAAGCACAAAAACGCCGATACTGGCACCTGCTGTTGTAAGTGCCTTCCCGATCTCAGTCCAGTTCATCTCGCCAAAGCTCTTGAAGGCCGATACCAACAGGTTCATGCTGCCCGCCAGCATTAAAAACGCAGCACCGTTTCCGATGCCGAATTTTACGCCATTCATAAGCTTTGCTGCTAAAACAAGAACTGCTGTGATTCCGGATATACCTCCAAGCCCTTTCGCCATTTCTTCCAGTTTTAGACCGCTAAGTGCTTTGAGTGCCGTTGTGAGAATGCCGACAGCACCTGCAAAAGCGATAAGTCCGGCTGCTCCCTTCAGAAATCTTACCTCATCCTTGGAGAGTACAGCACCTACAATAGTAAGTCCAGCCATTACTCCGCCAAGTGCTGCAACACTTGCAAGAAGATTACTTTTGTCAATGGTAGAAATGACTTTCAGCGCACCGGACAGCACAAGGACTGCAGACGAAACTGCCATCATTCCCGTGCTTACAGCCATTAGTTTCAAAGAGCTTACGTCTTTCGAAATGAGTGCAAGTGCTTTCATCACACCGAGCAGCCCCAGAAACACTCCGGTCATCGCCTCCATCGAAGCACTCAGTCGTTCCGGTTTTATCATTGATACAACAGCAAGCGATGCTGCAATGATACCGATAGATTTCGCGATCGTGATCAGTGTTTCCGATTTTTTCGCTTCTTTCCATGCATCGATTGCTTCACCGAGTGAATCGATAGTATCTTTAATGCCTCCGATAATACCTTTTGCACTTTCCCCGACAGACTTGATTCCATCGAGGAAGCTCTTCACAGAGGCCAGAATACCGACGCTCAACCCTCCGGTGATAAAGTCTTTCATCCTTTCCGGATCGAAGCTGTTGAAAGCATCTTTTGCTCCATTTGCAAAATTAGAAAATACTACGTCAGCCTCTTTTCCAAAAGAATAAAGCACCGGTGCAATGGTCTGGACAAAACCAGTGATCATCGAGCCAAGTGCTTCCAGCGGGTCAAGGCTTTCATCTACCGAGGATACAAATCCTCCGATGCTGGCAGTCATTCCAAGCAGGACATCGCCAAGAGGGACTGCCGCACTAAGAACATTTGCCGCTGTCTGTACGACGGTTTTCAGCATGTTCACGCCAACACGGATGACTGAAAATACACCCTCAAACGTCTTCTTGATGTTCGCCGCCGTCTTATCCGAGATGATGAGCTTCTGGGTCAGCAGGTCGAACCGTTCGGCGATTGTATAGATTCGGTCGCCGTCTGCAGGCGGGAAAATCTCGTTGAAGGCCTCCTTGATGGGCGTAACCAGCTTCCCGATGGCGTCCATGATGTTCCAAAGCCCCTGTATCAGGTGCTCCCGGCCCGATACCCTTCCGATGGCCTCAGCATATCCTTCGAGGTCCAGTGTTCCATTTTGAACAGCCTCGTTCAGTTTCACGAACTGGTCGTGGGCCTTCTGTATGGCGTCCTTGTCGTACCCCTGCGCGTCCAGCTCCTTATCGCTCAGGGCCAGCAGTTTCTCGGTGCTGGTGCGGGCTTCGTCCAGCGCCTGCCGCAGCGTATCGGCGCTCACGCCATTTTCCTGCAGGGCCGCGCCGAAGCTCCCTGCCTCCTCGATCTGCTTTTCCGTCAGAGCGCCAGTAGCCAGTGCTACCTGCTCCAGTGCATAGGTGTAGGCGTTGCCCTGGTCACCCAGCTCGTTCGAGAGCATCTGCTGCCAGCCGGTGTCGAGGCCCGCTTTCATCCGGTCGTTCAGGGCGTCGATGGACGGCACGAAGATGTCATACAGCCGGTTCGCCAGCTCCGTCCAGGTGTCGGTTGCCTCTTCCTTGTTGCCAAAGAGAGTCTCGAAGACGGCCATCCATTTTGAACTGACGGCGTCTTTTGTGGAGTCGATGGCCTGCGCGAAGCTGGTGGCCTGCTGGGCAGCGAGGGCGGCGCGTTCTGCCAGCTCTCCGTACTGCCCTTTCAGCTGTTCCAGCGCCTCCGAGCTGGTCATACCTTTGTTCTTCTGGGTCAGCTCATAGGCCGCCTCCATCATGGAAGCATACTTCCCGAAGGTCTTTTCCATGACCTCCGTGTTGGCCCATTTCTTCTGCAAGCTCGACTCAAAGCTGGCGATGGTCACTTCACCCTTCTTGATGACCCCCAGCTCCTCCGCAGTGTCGATAAGCTCCTGTTTCAGGGCTTTCGTCGCCGTACCCATCAGGTTCAGGCTCTTCCAGTCCTGTAACTGTAAGTGTCCTGCGCTGTAGCTCTGGGTCAGGTTCCGGATGGTGCTCTGGAACGCAAAGCCAGTCTTACCCGCATCTGCCGTGGCGTTTGCAATACCCATGATCATAGGGATCATCTTATCGATATTGCCGCCCGCCGCCGTCATCTGCGAAAGCGCGCTGGTCATCTCGCTGAAACTGTAACTGGTCTCGTCCGAATACCACATCAGCTTGTTCAGGTAGCCGTTCACCTGATCGATGCTCTTGCCGGTGGCGTTCATGATGGTCTGCACGTTCGAGGTCTTCTCTGCGTACTTATTCCATCCGCTGGTGATCTGATCCAGTGACAAGCTCTTCACCAATCGTTCGCCGGCATTCATGGCCTTGCTGGTAATGTTCACCAATACCGTGGCGGCCATAATATCCAGAGCCGAAAACTTCTGCTGCAAGGTGTCCAGCGAGCGGTTCATGGTGGCAAAATCCACTTTTTCCGCAGCCGCATCCAGCTTCTCAAAGCCCTTTTCGGCCCCTTTGAACTGCAGTTTCTCCATCATCCGGTCGATGGAGTCCATGGACTTCTTTGTGTTTTTCTCAAAGTTCGCATTGTTGAACTGCAGTTCTACAACACGCTGGTCTACTTCACGGCTCATTCTGTTCTCACCTCACCCCATGCCCGTTCTGCGATCCTCTCAAAAATAGGCCGCATTGCCGGGTTTATGTAATCCACTCCCTCTACATACCCGCCATTCCGGGTGCCGTGTCCGTATTGCAGGATCACCGCAATGGGCACTCCATCCACGATGTTGGAGTTGGACCATGTAATGGTGATGCTGTTCTCGTCCCGGTGTACGGCATAGCTCCAGCTTGCGGCGGTCTTCCCGGTGTCCTTGGGGGTGGCCCTCGACAGCGCCTCTACCCCCTCCCGGCCATACTGAGCCAGAATATCGTCCAGCTTCAGCGCCGAGCACCGCTTCAAAAATCCCTTTGTTTTCTTCCAGTCGCCTTTCTGTCGGCACACGATCACCTTTGGCATTTCTTACCCCCTCGTGTGCAGCTTTGCTTTCCGCTGCTCATTCAGCATCCTCTGCTGAGCCATTGCCTCGGCCTTGCTCATTTTCCGGGGCGGGTTGTTGGCTTCCTGGCCCACCCGCAGCAGCGTCAGCAGCCGGTTCAGGTGCCATTTCTCACATTCCTTGGGGATCCCAAGCTGGAACATCTGGTAATACAGCACCTCCGCAGTGGTCTCTGTGCCTCCTCGCCTGGGGCGGGGCTTCTGCTTTACAGTCTTCCCGTTCCTGGGCTCGTTCGGCTTTGGCTCGCCCCGAAACCAGGTAGCGGTCATGGGGTCGTCCATATATATGTTAATGGCATTCATCTGTTCTCTCGTCAGCCGCCGGTATACCTCGGGGTCAACCCCCTTCGTCACGGTCATACAGCGGATATAGTCCATCTGCTGTTGAGCCGTCAGGTTTCCGACGTTCGACAAAAACGGAATATGCCATTTGCTTTCCCAGTTAGCCAGGGAGAGCAGACTGTGCTCTAACCTCAGCTCAACGGGCTCACCGTACCGGAACTCGGCCTTCTGTGGGTCCCAGCTCTGTGTTCCGGCTATTTTGATGGTCAGCATCGTCTGCTCCTCCTGGCATCAAATGTGTGGGCAGCGTGCTATGCAGTACGCAAAGCACGGTTCGGTATCATCAGGTTACGGGTTCAGCACAGCAAGGCCGGGCTGAGAAACAGGGGCCTTAGCGGCCTCATTGGTCAGGTCTTTGGGCAGAATGCCGTTCACAAAGTCCTCGGCAGCCTTGCCGTCGCCGCTCAGCAGCTCGATGTACAGGTCACTGTAGGCCTGGGTAGCCATAAAGTCGTCCAGAACCTGCTGGTTCTTCACGAACTTCCTGCCGTCGGGGCTCAGCACACCATAGCTGGCGCAGATGATCTTCTTGAACAGGTGGGTCAGCTCAAGCTGATTCTTTGCCTCCACGATCTTCTTCACCGTCTCCACAAAGCCGCCGTCGGTGCAAAGCTGCATCTCCATGATCTCCGCCTTGGTCAGGTTGAAGTAGTAGTCTTCCGTTCTCTCGGTACCACCGAAATCCACGGTGGTCATCGTCTTCTTAAGCATTTTTCTTCTCCTTTGTCCCGTTATTAGGCGGCAGCCTCGGTGTCGGTGATCAACTTGATCAGCTCATCCGGGCTGGGCAGGGTGGCCTCGCTGGCAGCCTCAACACCGGAACCGCCGTCAGAGCCCCAGAGCTTGTTCTGGATCGCCAGCACGGTCTTCTCCTTCAGCTTGGAGCAGTCGATCTCCATATGGCAGGTGGGGCGATGACCCTTGACATTCACCGGAGAGGCACTGCATTCCCAGCTGAAAATGATGGCATCGGGGTTGTCGTTGGTGCTGGAGTAGCTCTTCTCGCTGGGCGAAGCAGTGCTGTTCCATGCCACGTGGATCTTCTGGCCGGCCTCGTCAGTGATGTCATTGCCCTTGGTGGTCACCCAGCTGAAGCCAAATGCCTTGCGCTTCTGCTGGCCGATGGTCACGCCGGGAGCCACCTGGGCAGAGCCATCGCAGGCCTCCCACTCCGCAGGGTAGGTATAAGCCTCGATGGTGTAGCCATAATCCTCGGCGCTGCGCAGGCTTGCGTACTTGATGTCATCGGCGTAGAGCTTAGTCTCCTCTGCACCAGAGGGGCTCTCGGTCACAGCGGTCAGGCCGTTCCAGGCGGAGCCCTTCTCGTAGGTGCCCTCAGCGGTCATGGGGTACAGAACGCCCATCTTGGTGCCCATTTCGTAAAATTTCTCACCAACGGCGTCCCAAATCAGTCTTGCCATAGTCATTCCTCCTTCTTAAACATAGGTCGTAAACACAGTGTGATATAAGTTTTCCGAAACAAAACAGCGGTCGTAGGCGCATTTCGGCAATACGCTTACGGCCGCTTTCAGTTTCGAGTCGGGGTCGTTATCCATCACCGTCACCGTATAATGGGGGCGCTGGATATAAACTCCGTCATTGGCGTGCTCATTCCGGATACGGCTTTCGCTGTACACGATACAGGGGTATTTCAGCTTGTATCCGGCAGGCGGCTGAAAGTAGAGGTTCTCTTTCCCGGTCGCCTCCCGCAGTACCTTCCGCAGCAAAGCGTCAAGCTTCAGGCGTGCTTCCATTCCAGATTCCTCCTAAGGTCAGCACCAGTCTTGGGTACTGCACCTTCACATTCGTGATCTTCCAGTGCTGCCCGCAAAACGTGGCATATCGCATGGCGTAAAGGTTGTTTTGTGCAAATGGGTCGGCTACAACGCTCAGTTGGTTTCCCACTGTAACATCCTCATTGATCTTGTCGCTCCCCTGCATCAGCCGCCCAAACTCCAGCACGTCGCCGTAATAGCTCCGTTCCACGATCCGCTCTGCGAATACGCTGGGGGCCGATTCTTCCGTGTCCTGCGCAAACCCGATCTTCCCGCTCCATTTCATAGTAGATCCTCCCTAAGGAACCCGAGTTGGGGTGCCCAGCAGCCGCTTCACTGTCGCTCGCGTCTCGCTGACCCCGGCCAGTTCCTCACTTCGCTGTTTCCGCCACTGGCGGCGCTCAGTTCGTCACCATTTTGAATTTTGTACGGCAGGTCAGTTTGCTATTACTAACTCGATGACCTGCTTTTACTCCGCTGCCACGGTGCAGGTCGTAGCGGTAGTGCCGTCATACACCACCACACCGGCAGCCAGCAGAGCGATAGGCAGGTAGGTCTTGGCGCCGTCCACGATCATCAGGCGGCCCAGCTTAAAGGCCTTCTCCACGTCATCCTTCTTCGCCTGGGTCTTGTGTGCCTCGTCCTCGTACAGCTTCTTGTCGGTGTGCAGGTAGGCAACGTAGTTTGCCACATGCAGGTCGTGGCCAGTCTCGTAGTAGGGTTTCAGCATTATAGTTCCTTTCCGCCTGCCCTTTGTCGCAGGGCTCGGCATTTCATGTAATACAAAACCTCTCTCGTCTTATAGGAAGCTTAAGCAGCCCACTCAACAGCAATGGCGCTGTACGGGGTGGTCAGTGCGCCAGAGCAGCGGGTCTCGATCAGGTACTTCATAGCGTTGAAGTCGATGTCGAAGTCGTCGAACATGGAGACAGCGCCGCCCTTGTCTGCGCCAACCGTGTAATCGGAGAGGTTGACGATGATGCCGAACAGGTCGCCGCCCTTGGCACCCTTCATGCCTTCCATCTGAGGCACAGTCACGATGTTGGAGACACGCAGCTTGCGGGCCAGCGCAGCCTCGTCGGCATACAGAGTGTGGCCGATGGTGTCCTCCAGCAGGAGCATCTCGGTCAGGGCATCCTCTGTGGTGAACAGGGTGGGGGTGCCGGCACCCTTGTACTCCTTGCGGGAGCGCAGGATGCTCTTGATGGCGGCCTTGTACTTGTCCTCCACGGCAGTCAGACCGGTAGTGGACACCTGCACCTTGATGGTAAACAGGTCTGCGTCGTTGAACACCGGGCGGATGCAGTTCTCGTCCACCTTGTCCTCGCTGGCAGCGGGGCGGCCGTCACCGATCAGGATGGCACGGGCGATCTCCTCGTTCAGCTTCAGGCGCATCTCGCTCTTCAGCCATGCAATGACGTCGAAACTGGTGATGTCAATGACGTCGTCGCGGTCCATCTTCTGCTTCTTGTAGACGGTGGTGGGGCTGGTGGAGCGGCGCAGCAGGCCAAAGACCTGTTCCTTCTTGAAGTTACCCTTGATGTAGCCCTTGGCACATGCATCCTCCTCGGTCAGGTCAGCGAACATGCTCTTGAAGCGGCTGAAGGGGATGTGATGCACAGCGCTCATCACCTTGCCGACCCAGGTCTGGTCCTTGTCGATGATGCGGGGCGGGTTGTCCAGCACCTTGTCGTCGGGGAACAGCCACTCCACGTTGTCGATGCCGTGGCTCAGGTAGGCCAGCTCCTCACCGGTGATGTCCGAGTTCTCGAAAGCCGCCTTCATGGTGCCGCTGCTCTTGGCACCCTTGATAACAGCGTTGATGTCGCCGATGCTGTGCTTCAGCACGGTCTCAGTGGTGTCACGGTCAAATACATTCTGCTTCACGGTCGTATCCTCCTCACCGTCGTCTTCGCCGTCCTCGCTGTCTGCCGCTTCCATTACAAGGCCAACAAGCGCATGACAGCATTCTTTCTGCTCGTCGGTCATGCTGTTGTACACTTCCTTGAGTGTCTTACCGTTTTTCTCTTCGTCCGCCATTCCGGCATCCTCCTGTTTCGTGTCGTTTCCGTCGTCGGCGCTGTGGGTCAGCTCCTCAAGCGGGTTGCCCTCCGGGTCCAGCCCATGGGTCAGGCTCAGGCCCTCGTCGTTGTAGATAAAGGCCTCGCCCTCATCGTAATCTTCATCGGCGCTGTGCTTCACTACCTCGTCGATGAGCGCACCCGGGTTGCAGCCTGCCAGTACGAGGCTTACTTCCCGGATAAAGCCGTGTTTCACGGTCTTCCCCACCTTCTGCAGACCGTTGGCATAGATGGAAAAGGCGTTCAGGTCGCCGTTCTCCACGCAGGCCTTGGCCGTCCGGCCGGTGTCCGTATCGTTGAACTTGGCGTAGCAGTATACGCCCTGGGGCCGGTTTTTCAGCAGACAGTGGCCGATGACATTGTCCACGCTCGAGTGGTCGTGGTTGTACACCATCGGCACGGTCTTGCCGTCGCACTCCTTAAAGGCGTCCGGCGCGATGGTCAGTCCGTCGTAACAGCGGGTGTTGGCCTTCGTAGCCCATCCACTGCAATCATAATCGATAGCCATTTTGAAATTCAGCATCCCCTTTCTAATATCCAAGCATTCTTGCATCTGCATCTTTCCCGTCCGCAACGATCTGCTACTGTCCTACAGCTTCCTCGTTCGACCGACTGATGTTCGCATTCCGCAGCTCATCCGCCTTCGGGTCCTTCGAGGGCTTCATGCCGATGGCCTGCCGCATCTCGTTCGAGGTCATGATCTCGTTGCGGGTAAACTTGTCTGCGATCTCTGCCACAGCCGACACCGGCGTCAGCTTGAACGGGTCGCGGAAGAACAGCACGCTCTCACTCTTTTCATCTCGCTGCTCTTTCGTCAGGAACTTCCGTTTGAACTCATCCACGGCGGCCGCTACGATGGGCTCGATGGTCCTGTTCTCGTAGTTAGTCATCACCTTGTCGTCCGCAGTGCCGTTCATGATCTCCGGTGTGATACCCAACTGGCTGTATGCCATGTTGGTCAGGTATTCCACACTCTTCAGAACATTGTTTTCCAGACTGCGGTTCAGCTGGGTGATGTGTTCCGTGCCGTCCGTGTAAGCCACACCGTACTTCGAGCCTGCCAGCTGGTCCTCGATCTCCTGCCGCCGCTCCAAGGCCTGCTTCTTGCGGGCCTCGCTCTTCACGACGTAGGGCAGCTGGATGATAAGATCGAGCTTCCCGGCTCCCACCTGCTCGTCGATGACGTCCATGAGGTGGAGCTTCCGGGTCAGCTGCTGGATGGTTCCGTTGGGCTCGTTCATCACGGCGTAGAAGGGGTTCTCGATCAGGGCTACCCGGTCCTTCGGCAGGGTCACCTCTTCCTTCTGGCCGGTCTTCTCGTTGTAGAGCTCTACCCGCACGTCGGCAGGGTACCACTCCTTCACCTTGCCCACCCGCATGGACTGGATGTCCATTTCGCCGGTCGCTTCGTTCAGCTCCACGTCCACCGGCACCACGGCGATGACGCCCTCATCCAGCATGGACAGGAACATATCGAACCGCATGCCCCGTCCGGTCTGGTCAATGTTGGCGGAAAGGTTCAGACAAGAATCAAGGCCCGACGAAATGGTTTCGCTGTAGCGTCCGTTTTCGTCGAGCCTTACGTGATTGATGGTAATGGCTGCTGCATCCATAGCGATGCGGGTGTATATGGCCGAAATGATGGTGCGGTCGCTTGTCCGGTTCATCCGCACCCGGTCGGGGCGGTAGCTGTATCCGCCGCCGTAGTATATCTTCCCTGGAGGGTCCCGGTTCAAAAACGCATTCCAGGCGTGTCTCAGTCTGGAGCCAAAGGTTTGTGATGCCATTTTGATTTCCTCCAGATCAGGACTTCTTTACAGCCGAAGCCATTGCGGCCGTTACAACGGCTTTTTTCAAAGCATCGCTCCCAGTCGCATTTACGGCAGCCACAGCGATATCGCCATAGTGATTCAGCACTACATCTACAGCCGCCTTGCCAGCCACGCCACCGATTGCACCGGCTGCACCACCAACGATTTTATTGCCAGCAGTTTTCAGCAGATCAGTCACATAAGCCTTACCAGGTGACGTGCTCTTCTTCAGCTCCATATACTGCTTTTCTTTCTGCATCCGGGCGATTCGCTGATTCAGCTCTTCATCGGTCATCTTTTTGGGATTGTTGGAACGAGCCTTCGTCGAATGGCGTTCAAGCTTTTCTGCAACTTTTCTTTGGCTTCCATACCAAGGGTTAGGATCAGACTTCGGACGATTTGTCCAGCCATTCTTGTCCATCGGATGAGCAGTATCCTTCAAAAGCTGTTTGGCAACATTTCCGGCTTTCTTGATGCCGTTTTTATAGTCATCTGAAGAGTATCGTTTTTTCCCGGCAGATGTCAAAGTACCATCCGGGTTCTGGTATCGCCGCACACCCCACTTCATGCCTTTGATACCCCAATGGTACAGTTCATCATTATAAACAGTCACACTTTACCTCCTTTGCAAACAAAAAACGCACCGGCCATTAAGTCGATGCGTTTTGCGGTGTTCTATCATTCAGATTTTTTATTCCCTGAGATCTCTTTTCTAAAATCCGAATGTTCCTGGTCAATATCTTCTTGGTGCTTTTCCAAAAGATCTTCGGGAACTTTTTGTTGAGTAAAATCAAGAAAGATGGACTATCTCTGGATGAGCTTCTGACGGAAGCAATAAAGCATGATGCACTTGTGCCTTTTCTTGATGCCAGATCTCTTGTGTTGGTCTTGCTCGGAAAATATCTTGATAGCCTGCATGAACCTCATGCTGCTCTTTTTCTAGCACAGGGCATCATTGAAGATATATGGGGCACACTTCTTTCCGTCTGTCTCGTAATCACGATTATTCAGGTGGCATAATTCTCACTCAAATGCATCCCGGTTCTGTTTCCACGCTACATAGGCGTCCATCATGGCGGCCACGGCGTCGATTTTCTGGTCCTGCCTCTGTTTGTAGAGCTTCCGGTTTCCATTCGTGTCCACCAGTGCCACGCAGTTCCCCATGGCAAACTGCATCAGCTTTTCGTCGAAGATGAGCTTTCGCTGCTCGCTTAGCTTCTTTAAGTCGCCAAGCGGCACGCTTTCCGTCCGCGCGCCCTGAATGACCTTGGTGATGCCGAAGTTGCCGTTCTCGGTCGCCCACCTCTCCACGAAATCCTTTGCGTTGTATGGGTCATACCCGAAGGCCCGGATGTCGTATTCGTTCTGCTGGATAAAGGCGTCAAGGTCGTCGTATACCTGCATCATGTCGAGGATGGTTCCGTCAAAGACGAACAGCGTCCCCTCCTGCATGAACTCCTCATACTGTTGCCGCCTGGAGATGGGCAGCTGACTTAGGGTGTAGCTGGTAATGTAGTCCCGCGTCTTCACCCCGAAATATCCGTTGGAAAGCGGAAATAGGAACGTAAAGGCGCAGAAGTCGTCGCCCCGGCTCAGGTCAGCTCCCATAGCGCATGGCATCTGCCAGAAATCACGGTGCCGATGACACAGCGTCTCCTCGTACGAGAAGAAATAGGTATATCCCTCCATGGGCAGGTTGAAGCGCTTTGCCAGAATATCATTCCGGGAGCTGGGCGATTTCTCTGCGCGCTCCACGTCCAGCTGGTAGGTCTCGTAGGTCACGGTCTTTCCGAGGTTCGGGTTCGCCTTCAGCCACATCTCCGGTTTGCCGACTTCGTCAATAGAGTCCAGTTTGTAGTACCAGATGGAGACGTGGGGATTGATGTATTCTCCCTTCAGGATCTGCATCAATTCCATTTTGATGTCGTCACCGCATCCATTTCGTACCGTACCCTCAGAGCTGGCCGCCACAATGAGATAGTTCTCGTTCTTGGCTGCACCCTGCTCGATGGCACCGATTGGGTCTTCCCGGATGTCGCAACTCAGCCATTCGTCCACTGTGGCCACCATGTCTCGACGGCCTTGGAGCTTCTCAATGGTCATAGGCCGCACCTCCAACAGGCTGTTGGAGACAAAGTTCTCGATGCCCTTCTTTGTGCTGGCCAGCTTCACCCGATCCACCTTCGACCCAGTGGTATTCTGCAGGCTCCCTTCGGTCATAAACTTCAGCACAGGCCCCTTGGCCCGGGCCAGAGCAGTCCGCAGCGGAGCCAGCACTTCCTCTGCCTGGTTCATGGTGGGGGCAGTGGTCACCTGTCGGGTCGTGGTGGTATACGCCACCAGAAAGTACGCCTGAAGAAACTCCAGATACATGGTCTTCGCCGCTGCACGGGTGATGATCAGATACTGCTTTTGCACCAGACGCTTCTTGATCCTGCGGGTCTCGTAGTGGCCTCCGCCGTGCTCATGAGGCACATACACGCTTCGTTCCACAAAGTAGTACCAGCCAAAGATCTCTTCGGCCCATAACTTAAAGCTGTCCAGAAGCTTCACGTCTCCGCCATCGGTCAGAGTCAGCTCATCCTCACAAAAAGCAATAAAACCGTTTACGGCTTTATCATCGTAGTAAATCCCCGGGTTTGCGATCAGGTCGTCGATCCGGTTCATCTCCATGCTGATCTCCCGACATACGGGGATCTCGCCACGCATTACGGCCTCCCGAAAACGGCCGTAGTAGATCGGCGTGGCCGTGTTCGAGAGCGCCATATTTCTAACCTCCTATTATAATAAGGTAGGAGCCCTTACTTTGGGCGGTAAAAGGTCTTGTCAAGGGTATAGAAACACGCTTCCATTTCAGGGCATTCGCAGGTCCCACACCGTGCGCAGTCTGTGCAAAAATCCTTCATCACCGCATCAAGCCATTGCTTTTTTACAGGTGTTTCAGTCAGTCGCTCGATCCACCGCTTTGTTACACTGCTGGCCATGTGTCGTCGTGCTCCACGTTCAGCCGCCACTCCATTTCAGCAGCGGCATTTTTCAGTGCGTCCAGGGTAGAGCTGCTTTGGGGCACATCAAAGCCCATCAGCCGCACCTTCATGGCGGCATATGCTTTCACGGCTGCCGCCTTCACCGGGTCGGCAATAAACTGGCTCCAACGTTCCTCTTTTCCAGTAATGGCAAAGCCTTCTTTCGGCCCTACCCCCATCTGGGTCAGCACCATGAATACGCTGTTCAGATACATTACAATGTCTGCATCAAAGTCCTCGCATTCCTCGGCGATCCCCAGCAGCTTTTTTACGCTTGTCAGGATGCTGTCCATGCCACTCCTCCGTTAACGTGCAGTGTCCCCGTCCGCAATGCACTGGTTCTCCCACTTCTTATACACGTCAAGGTAGGTCTCCTTCTTGTCGCCATTGTGGGTGATCTCATAGTACATGCCGTCGGATACAGTGGTGCTCACAAGCGCCTTCCAGTTCTGCAAAGTCTTCGAGAACCATACGATGAACACATCCTCCATCGTCAGCTTCTTGCCGTCGGTCACGTCCACATGACTGTTGAAGTAGTCCACCACCAGCTGCTTTGCGCGGGTCATAAAATCTCTCTGTTCCATTTTGATTTCTCCTCTGTTTTCGTTGCCCGGCAGGGCGGCCCATCATCGTTTGGAGCCAATCGCTTGAGTCTTGTTGTTCATCGAATTGCAGATCATCGTGGATATATCGCAAATGGGCTCTCCCAGACGAATCTCTTTCGGAATATCGATGGCGATTTCTTTTTTCATGACCGGGGCAGACATCATCGCCCACGACTGTTCGGCCGCTTCCGATGCTGCGCTGCTCTCTCGGTCCGTGCTGACGCCGGCAGCCGCGATCGCGGCGTTCGCCCATAGCAATGCCTCGTCCAGCTTCGTCAGTGCAAGGCTTCTTTCCCGGCTCGGGTTCAGCTTCAGAAGCATCGCCTCTGCCTCTTCCAGCTTCCGCCGCAGAAGGACACTGTATTCCGCTTCCCCTTCATCAAACTTTTTTATCGCGTACATCTTATCCCTCCATAACCTGTTCCCAGTCGTCGCAGCAGGTCACGTTCAGCATCATGCCAATGTCTTTGACCTTACGGAAGTTGACCTCTTCGCCGTTTTCCTTGTGGATCAGAAGCTCCGTGCCGGAAATATGCCAGTAGGCGTCCTTCCAGCCCCGCCGTTTCACTTTGTGTCCCTGCTTCATGGTAAGCCAAGCTGTCGTCCAGTTCATCCTATTTCCTCCAAGGGCAGGTATCCCCTGCTGTTCTATTGCCATCCGGTATCTTCGGCCCGTCCCCGGTGCCGTAATGGATAGCCTTGTGTGTCGCAGCCGAAACGCAGATGGCATTTTCCGGGTCCAGCAGCTTTTCGCTGTGCCGGATCACATCTTCTTTCGTGATCGGATTCAAATGGTGGATGCTGATGCGCGGTCTCACCGGTCTGCCATCCCGCAGCACCCAATCCGTAATGGGATGGTCCGGGCACCCCAGATCACACCCCATGTCTCTCGCAATGATCCTGTCCCGGAACTGCCGCCACTCTCTCGATTGGTAAAAATCCTGGTTCAGCCATCGGTCAAACCCAAAGGTGTCTCTCCCAACTTCCCCATGCAGCTGTAAATACTCCAGCCGCTCCTCGTAGGTCGGCAGAGTGCATAATTCCGTATAGCTTTTCATACTCCCCCCCAACAAAGAGCATGATCGTCACTTCCATTCCGATCTCAAGTAAAAACACAAGAATATACATTACATAGTGCACGAAATCACGCTTCTCATCCGTTGTGTCTGTCGCGATCAGCAAAAACGTACAGATAAGGGCCAAAGAACACAGTATTGCCAAAAAGAGTCGTACGTTTACCGCGATCGTAGTCATTCTACTCACCTCAGCAGACCCTTCTGCTGCAATGCCGCATACAAAAGCAGCATTCCACACCATAACAGCGCAGGAATCCCGAACTGCGCAAAGAGTTCCATTGCATAACTCTGCGTGTGTTTCTCTACCCACTGTGCAAAGAACATCGAGGCAAAAACGATTACTACAAGCCAGCACATAGCAAACGCCAATTCAATTAAAGTCATACTCGTCATCCTCTCCAACGCCATTGTATTTTGCCATAGCTTTCAGCACCTTGTCGTACATCTCCTTGGAGTCCTTGGCAGCCTCAAGCGTCTCGGTCTTTGCCCGCAGAAGCTTGTTCTCTTCCTCCAGCTTCTTCTTCTCAAGGTCTGACTTCATGGTGGCCAGCTTCAGAAAATGAGTGGTCTCTGCACTAGAGGCCGTTCCTTCCCGAAGCCGTCTTTCCACCAGAGTCATGGCCAGATTTATCATGTACTGTTCCTGTGCTTCCGGGCTGGAGGCAGGCCGGGCCGAAGCCGCAGCCGTCTCTCCCGGAGCGCTTCTTTTCGGCTTCATAACTTTTCCTCTTTTCTTATGGTTTTATTTCGCTTTTGCAAGGGCTCATGGGCGTGGCTTGTCATGGCATCTGAAAGGAGAAGAAAAATGTCAATGGAGGTTGAACATCATGAACCCGAATTTCATAGGAGGCGTTTCTCCCATAAGCCCTTGCAAAAACTGCCGAAGCTGCGGTCTACTCCCCGTGGCCTCGGCAATTTCATCTTAAAGCCCAAATATCAATTTTCCCTCCGGGGAAATATCAAAGACCGGCGCGATTTGAGAGGGGGTGTCATTTTTGAGACCCCTCCCCTATGCTTAAGCACTTTTATCCAGTGTGTCTTCGTCTTTTACTTCGATCTTGAGCTTCTCGTAGATGTTTTGCGGATCAGCAGCTACAATTCTGTCGATAGCCTTCTCGATTTCATAGGCATTCTCATTGTCTGTGAACTGAGAAGACGTCTCGGCAAGCCTCATGAGAAGACCAGATGAGTTATAGCCATGATCCGTATCATATTGATACCATTCTTCGAACTGCTCGTAAGGAGAATACGGGTTATCAAAAGTGGTAAGAAAGCAACGAACCATATATCCGTGCTCCTTTCATGTAAAATCACTTGTTCAATGCACTGTAGACCGTTGACTCCGGCACACCGCAAGCTTTTGCAATCTCCTCATACGTATAACCACTGCGAAGCATTGCTTTGGCTTTCGACATTTTTGCAGAACTCATAACAGTCGTCGCTTTCGGCATTGCGCGCTTCACAATTTCGTCAGAATCAGAAGAATTAAGAATCTTCATGAGTTTGCTATCAGAAATCGCTCCTGCTTGAATCGCTTCCCATTCTTTATCTGTAAAAACGACCTTAGATTTGCGGCCGCTTGCACCAACAGAATCGCGTGCGCGCTGCATCTCGACAGAAGAGATTTTTCTAATTTCTTTCTTATCGATTGCAGGATTAAGACCTTGTTCTTGAATTTTGGCTTTAATACTTGCATTAGCAATGAGCATTGCCTTGCGTTCTTTTGGCTTATTCATGAGCATGGTGTTATACTTATCGTTCAAAGACCTAACTTCGGATGCATATTGCTTCGCTGCTGCCGGACTGTACTTCAAACCGGGCATATTCTCAGCCTCTTTACGAGCCTGTCTGGCCATGGCCTTAAGCTGGTTCGAGAAATCGGCGTAGAGGTTTTCCTGAATGGTGCCAGAGGACAGTGTTCTTGCGTCTTTGGTTTCAGAAATCAAGCTGACCGTGTCTTCGGCCATGCGTTCCTTTCCGGTTTTGGGATCGATAAAGGTACGTCCGCTCTCTTTATAAACTAGTTCACCAGTATCTTTGTCAACATGAACACTTCCACGACGTTCAGGAACTCGTATCGTTTGCTTACGACGAGACAGAAGTGTGGATGCTCCACCGTACTTGACATTTCCTTCCTCATCAACACGAATCTGCCACTTCTGCTTAAGTTCTGCGATACCATTTTCCCTTTCAGAGCGCTTGTAGTCGAGGCCATGCTTTTCTGCATCAATAACGACCATTGAATGCTTAACAGCACGAGCCAGTTCTTTCTCATCCGCGCCACGAAGAGTCATATCCGTAATCAAATTAGAAATGACGCCCATTTCACGTTGCTTCTCCTCTTTTTTCATGAGACGGACGTGATTAGGATTACCTGGTGGTACTGCGTATTCAGTTTTAGGATCGAAATCTTTCAAATCCTTCAGTGCAGGAGTAGACTTAATGCTGACTTTGTCCGTAATAGGAATCACCATGACGGTATCGCCATCAAAGTCAGCGCCCGAAAGGCGTTCTGCCACCTTTGCGTTGATGCCGATTGCATCCTGAATTGCTCCAAGATTCCGCTTGCCGTGAACATTCTTATTGTTGACTGTGACAATAGGAATCTCAAAAGTGCCTGCATGCGGAAAGCGTATCAATGCAAGCTTCGTGCCATTTTCATATGTCGGGCAGTATGCTTCCGTCTCTTTGATCTGATTGATCGGAAGGATGACTTTCGTAGACTGTCCGGGAAAAGCAGATGCTTTGAGGGTCATCGATGTACCTTCGCATGTATCAGCGAAGTCAGTGAGCAGTTTCTTCTTAATCGTCGGGTTGTTGTACTGCATGATTTCATCATACTGTGCTTTATAGTCCGCGACAGTCAGTTTCAGCTGATTCTCAATCAACTTCTTGGGCTGCTTGGAAAGAAATTGAGAAGAGACATTTCGGGACATTGTATCCCAGTCGCCTTCTTCTTTCAGTTTATTGATAGGAGACAGGTGCTCCTTTCCATCAGCTCCGATGTATATGCTCTGACCATTTGCTTTGATGGCTGCACCAAAAGGATTGTCTGGATCAGCTTTCGCTTCTTTCAGAACTTTCATCTTGGGGGTGCCGGAAGGTTTATTGGTGTTGAACCTAACATCAACGCCATCCGGAAGATCGTCAGAATAAACAGCCATGCCTTTCAGATAGTGGTCGCCATCGACAAGAATACGCACCTGTGCATAATGGCTTTTGCCAAGATCAAGATCCGGGACACCACGGCGAATCTCAATGACGCCATCTTTTGCCAGACCACCTTCATCGCCATACATAATTGCCACACGGCTTGAATCCAAACTTGATGGACGTTGAAGCTTCTGAAAAGTTTCGCCACCATCATCAGAATGGTAATCACCCAGCGAATCAATCTGGTCTTGGTGCTGGTAGGCATATTTCTGGTCAAACTCAGGCTTGGCCAAAACAGTAATGTTTGTCTGTTGACGAATGTTAGTCGGCTGGCGAATGCCAACACCATACCGTTTGAAACCATATTCTGCTTCAAGTGTGTATGCGGCATCGATAAGCTCGGTTTCAGATATTCCAAGCACTTGGTTCGCACCTTCAGAAATGTCAACCATGCCCTTTTTCTCTACTTCTTTTTTCAAAGTTTCGGCGATACTCTCTGCACGTTTTGCTTTTTTGTCGATATTACCAGAGTATTTAGACCGGACGCTTGACTCACTCATGTTGAGCTGTTTTGCGATGTCTGTCCACCCAAGGCCTTTATTATCTCTAAGGTCTTTAATTTGCTCATATTCTGACGTTTTGCGCAAATTTATAGCTTTGCTTTTAGCAACACGAAACTCCGAAAGACTCATCTGATATTCCTTCGGGAGTGTATCGTTGATAGAGTTCAGAATATCTTTTTCTGAAAGTCCTTTATTTTTCAAAAGTTCAATTCGTGAAAGAAAATCTCCCGAATGCTGATAAGGATTCTCCCCAGAACCCCATGGATACCGACCAGAATGTTTTTTGGTGCCGTAGTGTTCAAGCACCCCGTTCTGTGATTCAACTCCATAATAAGAGCGAATATCTTTTTCGATAGGATTCATGCTGCAGCTCCCAGCTTTACTTCGTTGATGATTTTATCGAATTCCTTGATCTTTGCAATGATCGGAAGAATATCTTCTGCTTCGGGATTTTCCACCCAAATATCATCGCTCTGATAAATTCGATTTTCGAACCGAATAGTTACAGGATCGATACCGTATTCCAAACAGAACAAGGCATCGTAAATATAAAGCTGCTCCATATGAGCAGGAACGGTTCCAGTCTTCAGATCATGAATGCGAAGGACGCCATCGTCGAACATGATAGCGTCCGCTGTCCCGAAACAATTCGGGCTGTAATAAAGCACAACTTCAGGTGTCATGCGGAAGCCGATGGCATCATTGACATAGGCATTCAGCGTTTTCTTGCTCTTGGGAAGCTTTTGCTTAAGCTCGATGCATTCTGCTGCAAATGCATGGAGTCTCGTGCCTCGCTCTTTTGCCTGATTACTCAGGTAGGCATCAACCAAGCGATCTCGGTCATAGTTGAGCCAGTGATACTTACTTGCTCCCAGAAATGCATGTTGCCCCGTGAGCCTCGAATGATCGTTCCATTGCATCAAGTATCTCCTCCTTGTTTTCCGGATAAATAAAAGCGGCAAAGCTCATTTCGTTCATCTTCTGGACATAGTAGTCCTGATTAGGGCGATGAGGAGCATTTGCCGACTTCTTTCCCTCAAGCGCAGCCCAAGTAGGACCATACAAAACTAAAAGGTCAGGATGTCCCTGAACTTCGTTCGGGTCCAAATGAACCACCGTACAACCGGGAAAGCGCTTTTTCAGTTCTTTCACCAATCCGGTCTTAAATTTGTTTTCGAGCATGTCAACCTCCAAAAATAAAAAGAATAGTATGTTTAAGACACGTTCTATTCTCCTCATAAAAGAGGCTGTTTTTTTCGCGGTAATTTTTGTGAAAAAGTGTTAATTTTTGTAAAAAAGGGCAAAAGAAAAGCCTCTGCGTTTTTCGCGCAGAGGCAATATTAAAAGACTATTAAATTAAAACCCGTCAAAATCGTATTCGTCGTGAGGTATATAGGGATTTTCTCTATAGTATGTATCGAGCCATTCTTCTTCAGGTTCGAGTTCATCATCGGCATAACTTGCTTCTTCGGTCGGAGCACTACATAAATCCACGTCTTCTTCGTAGTGCTCTTCTTCACACTTTGGGCATCGCCAGATAGGAACTTTCCAAATATTTTCGTATCGCTCCATTTGACAATGGCACCAAAAACACCAATGCTCGCCAGTTGGTTTGTCATATCCATCCGTATGTATGACATAATGTTCGAAACTTCCATCTGGATGTTTCAACCAAAGAACTGGTAGTCCTAACTCCAGGGTTGAATACACCCATGCTTCATCACCGTTCGGAAGAATTTCTCTCGCATCAAATGAGTAACCATACTGTTTCCAATTTTTAGCAAGTTCCTCGATGTATTCCATACGCTTTACCTCATACTCATAAGAAGTCAGCCACTAATGTGCTGCTTTTTATAATACACTATCCGACGTTATTTTACAAGGTTAATATCGACAGGGGATATGGGGGCAATGCATGAAAAACAAGTTGTGGCCAAAAGACCATTTTTTCTGTTCTATTATATATATTATTTTTTTCATTTTTTAATTAACTTAAAGAAAAAAGTGGGTTTTTGGCCACAGCGCATATTTATAACGTATCTACGTCAAAATATGTGGCCGTTTTTCTAAAATTTTTGGCCACAAAATGGGTTTTTGGCCAGAAAATTGATGCTTTTTCAATTATTATCACAAAATTAACAAAAAGCGGCAAATAGAAATTGGCAGAGTCTACTGCCAGATAAAAAAGAAAAGGCCCCGAATTTTATATCGAGACCTTTCTATGTTATTCAGCGCCAAATAATTTAGCGAGAATAAAAAAGATTATAGGAAGCGCTATGAGTAAGCTCAAATATACAGGCTCCATTTTTCTGCGTTCTGCTTCATTATCTTTTTCGTCTTTACGCTTTTGTTCATCCATTTCCATCTTCTTCATCGCTAAGTCTTTGAAAGCTTCAACCCGCTTGACTTTTGCTTCATCCACAAACCTGTGCGTCTCCTGATAGTCATCAAGCCGCACTTTCGTCCCGCAATATTCGCAGAACATGAAGTCTCGATTGCCTTCTTTCACCGTAAGCTCAGCGCCACAACTAGGACATTTCACTGTTCGTGCCATAAAAGCACCTCCTTATACTAGTACAAGAATATCATGTAGGAGTCGAGTCGTCAAGCAAAAGTACCACCTCCTCGAATAAAAATAAGAGACGTAGAAAAATCCGCGCCTCTTGCTTGTTAGTTCGGGATACAGCTACACAGCCAAATGCATCGCAAAGCAAATATAACGGTTTTTCATTGGCCCATAAGCCTCCTCGCTGCAGCATACAGGAATCGTTTAAGCGTCCATTTATCAAGTCTGAACGCAATACGGAGCTCTTCCATTTCAGGATTAGGATACACACCGCTCCGATATTCCATTGCATTCACAGTCCTCACAAGGCGAGCAGTGACACTTTTTACGTTCGTGTGATACTTCTCTGCAATGGCAGTGCAAATATCAATCATCGGGGCAGACCGATGTGAATCGAGCGAATCAATAGTCATCTCGACCGCATCACCCATCATCTCGACCGCATCGCCCACCATCGGAATCCGCATCTTCACAAGAAAATTATACGTTCTTTGCTGCATTTCTTATCACCACATCCTTTCCCACTCAGGTTTTCATAATAGCATTTGCTGCATGAACCAGATATGTGGTACCGTCAATCGTGATTTGCAGCTGATCGCCTTCGTAGTCAGTCCAGTTGTCCACTTTGCCCTGAACAATAGTTCCATCTGGCAACTTAATCTGTGCCCAGGAATAGGTAAATGTCGTATCAAACACCCTATAGTTTCCACAACTGCATAACCCGAGGCAGCCAACAAGCATCATCAGCGATACAGCAAAACAAATAATACGATTTTTCATTAGTTAATTACCTCAACCAAATATCATGTAAATCAAAAGCAAGAACCATCCTGCATATTTGATGATTCTCTGTTTTTCTTTGCCGATGTTCTCAGCAAAAGACATTCCGATTGCGATAGCTTGTAAAATAATGCTTACGAGCAGCACAATTCGCATCACTTCACCATACTCCCCTTCCGCGTCTGGTCATCCGCCGGCCAGAACGTGTAAATATCATCGAACACCACCGGGATCTTGCTCTGAAGCTCTTTCAGCAGCGGGCACATCAGCTCACGCATCTGAGGATGAGCCGCCACAGGAGTACGCAGCTTGAAGATATTGCGCCACTCACGGTAGTTGGCAGTCACCACGATCTCGGTCTTCAGGCACAACGGCAGCACACAACGGGCCTGTTCAGGACGGAGACCATTGGCGATGAGAGTTTTGTAGCTTTTTTCAGCATCATCACAAGCCCAGTACCACGCATGGTGGATTTGATAGTCCGTTTCGAGCTTTATAAATTCTTCTGTCGAAGAAGCTGCGTTGATTGCATTTTCATTAGGCTCGTTAGGAATATAAAACGGCCGAATAAAGCTCAGTTCCCCGCCAAACTTCTCTCCTGCATAATTGCAGTACCGGGTGCTCTCCTGTGCAAAGCTCGCGATGCGGTGCCGCACCAGCTCATTGGCAATGGCCCGGTCACAGGTAAACAGCACGGACAGCTGCGAATGCTCCAGCATAGCCTCATGCCCCTGCTTCACCAGAAAGCCCACCAGTTTCTTTGCCGACTCACCCTCCGGCGTGATCTTATCCTCGCTCTTGTAGCAGACCCGCGCCACACGCTCGATCTGCTGAAGCTCTTTGATGCCGCCATCAGAAATATCAGTGAGGATTTCGTATTTTGGTTCAATGATTTTCATAATTAAATCTCCTTTTCATCAGTGAATCAACCATTTCGAGCTGACCGAGGCTCTTTCCATTGGCTCTTGTGACAACAATACTGACATTAAGATCTGGGATTGGAATAATATATCCAAGATGCTCCATTCTTTTATGATCACAGGTAGAGACTTTAGGACAAACAGCGCACCTTCTAGCTAACTGAGTACAAGTTCCAAATGACTCATTCATGTAAAAACCTCCAGAATCAAATTGAGCAACCAATCAAAACACCGCTTAAAAAATAAAGCGAGTCGGTGCAGCCAATACACAGGCTCTGACGGAATATCTCTTTCTTTACCCCGCAGTGTATAGTACAGCCATCGGTCAAATTTGCGAAATGAAATATTATTCGCCAAACACCATAGCTGAGCATCTTGGTAGCTGATTTCATTGCGAATGCATTGTTCAACTACATCTTGCAGCGTAGCGTTGACTTTTACCATTTCCAGCTTATGAGTTTCGGAATCCTCAGAATATAGCCCGATCTCCTTCGTTGGTTCGCCGGCATTGCGAATCAGAATGATGCACGGCTCATTATTTGCATATAAAATATCAATCGTTTCGGCGTTTATTATCTCTCTTGCCTGGTCAACTGTGATTTTTCCTGCATCTACCAGGTCGGCTATCCAACGAATATCACTATCCATCATTCACCTCACCCCAAGAACCTGAAGATAATAAACCACAGGCATTTCAGGGTAAACGCAATGATTATCAGCCACGCGCAGGCCGTGATAGTAACCGCCAGAACGCCGCCAATAAACTTGCCGATCTTTTCATACATACTCATTGCTCCTCCTTCTGGTACCCGATGAAGTCCCCAACGCCAATGTCACCGTTCGGGCATGTATGCGCCCTATACAGCCTCGGTGCTAAAGGCATCTCTTTGTGATCCCACTCGAGTTCGCCATTGACCCTGTTCAGAAAATTGTTCAGCTCAATATACATGACAGTCTCGGTATGTACCGTCACCGGGCAGAACTCATTCCCACATTTGCGGCAACGATAAATCTGATGATAATACGTCACAGAAGTGCGCCTCCCATCAATGTTTTAACCCTACTTTCAGCCACGCACAGCTCGAAAATAGCCGCCGACATATACTCCTGCTCACAGAAGTTGAAGTGATTCTCAGCGATTTCCAGCTCCCGCAGAGGGTTATAGAATTTATACTTGCGGGTATCCTTGAGAATATCCATCATCCAACCGCAGGGCGAGCTGAGCGTCAGGAAATTGATAACGAACGCGATAATTTTCTGAAGCATATTTCTTATTCCCTTCTTGTAAAAATAAAGAGCCGCAGATTTCTTCACGGCTCTGCCCAGAATATCTTGATAAATTCAGCGATTTTTCGCAGCATTTCTACACCTCCACATCTTTGTGACTTGACGAGCCGTGAGCCAGCCCTCAACATCATCATGGCCAAGTAGCTGTGCACCCATCACCTCGATAAGCCCTTGCTCAAAGCCATAGGAACCCCAACCCCAAATGCCATCCCAGATACGATTTCCAGCAGCATCATATGCAATGATTTGCTCACCGCCATCGAACCGTCCGCCCGGAAGATGCTCCTGACAGTCTGGTCTGTCCATCTCTGGCCAACGACGTCCATAAGTATGCGGAACCTTAGCGTGCTTCAGCAGAATATCCAGCTTCTGCATCTCGGTCATGCAATTCCAAACCCGGAGTTTCCAGGTTTTCTTAGACATGTTTCTCATTTGTGCGTTCAACCTCCAATTTGAAAATAAAGAGCCGCAGATTTCTCCACGGCTCCATAATGAAGTCAGTCCAATACTCTCATATCAGCGAGAATATCACTCAGCCTTTCACCGTTTTTCTTTCTCCGGTCGATTTCCAACCACTCATCGTTTGTAAGTTCTCGACGTAATTTCCAGTAATGCCCCAAACTTCTGTCATAGCAGTACAAGTTCTTCAGATCTTCCTCTTTGGTTAATGCCGCGCGTTTTGACAGTATTTTTGCTCCTACTGCAATTCCGCTTACGACATACGGACCATAAGTAATAATCTGCTCCTTGTGCGCATAACACCAGTTCTGTGCTTTTACTTTCTTGTCCTGGAACCACTCCCGAATTTGAGCTTTCTTTCGTGCCATTTCGAGTTCGTCCATAGTGTAAACCTTTGCCATAAATATTTCTCCTTTATAGTCAGTATTTGGATTTCTCCATAAAGGAGCCCGTTATTTTCGCGTCTTCTCCTCGAACTTCAGAGGTTTCACAGTTCCCTCCCGCGCACACTCCGTCATGCACTCGTTGCAGGGCTCGTCCGTTTCCAGCACCTTGAAGTTCACGCACTTCGGGCAGTAGGTCGCATAATCCACTTCGCGCATCCAGTTATTCATCAGTGCTCACCTCTCCCACCTTATAAATACGTGTCACCTCACGGCAATCCGGGCAACGAGTGATAGCACTGTCGCGCTTGAGGCTAAAAGACCATGCACACATGCGTACCCAGTCATCTTCGCTCACAGGCCACTCCTTACCGCAGTTGGCACATTTAGTCAAGACCATTTCGGGTGATTTCTTATCATTTGCCGCTTTCTTCTCCTTGACTACAAACCTATCGTCCAACTCCGGATGGGTCACCCGTTGGTTCAGAGCCCACAGCAAGTTCCAGCAAGCAGCGCGCAGGTGATCCTCATCGTCCATACCGACCATGTACTTTGCCAGATGCCGAGAAGCACTGTCCAGCAACGAATGCAGCGGGATACCCTTATCCACGTTGTGCTCGCCGTACTTCAATGCACCCTCCTCGCAGTGCTTGCTGACTTCTATGATGCCATACCAAGGCAGAAGGTCCATTCGCCCCTTCCCTGCGTGCATATCACGCTTTGCACCAGTTTCAAATTCGGTGCGATCTCCAGAATCTTTAATCATTTGTTTTACCCTCCAATACTGGACTAATCATGTCTTGTGTTACAAACGAGAAATCGTCATCTTCTATTTCTAAATTCCACATATTGATGATTAGAAGCAATGCCGCATCATCATCGAAAATACGCGCAAGTTTATCTTCTCCCATTTTCTTGAGTCTGAAAGCAATTTGCTTGCTCTGCCTTGCGAAATGACATCTTGGATGGAAGAACTGTTCAGGACTTCTTATTGTTTGTCGAGCCTTTCTGCGGTTCACCGATCCTATGACCACATATTTAACCTTATCATCCAGCAAATATCCAAAGATTGCACCATCATACCGAATCTCGATGTGATGCCAAATTGCAGACAATGGACTTTCAAGATTCGGAGTATACACTAATATATCCTGCGTAACTCCCAACTTTTTCTTAAAGTGGTTACTTAAAAGAATCTTGTTAATCTTTTTTCGAGTCTTTTTCGATATGTTTCCCATTAGCAGAACCTCCTGATTCTTCCCTGCATAACCTTGTTGGGAATATCCAGCCACCGGATTTTGCACTTGTTCTTGTAGTCAGGACGCAGCTTCTGTAGAATCATCTTCAATGACTGCCTTGGCCGCGTCATGCAAATATCAAGGACTTCCTGCTGCCGGCTTTTATCGGAATTGACAAGACTACTCAACATACTCTTGATTTCTTCAAACAAGTCCATAAAATAAGCCGTCACTTTCTCGCAGCATTCCGCGATCGCGTTTAATACATCTGCAAGTTGCTCACAGGTCGTCGCAGTACGCCTCAAAAAATCATAAATATCATGCTCCATAAAATTTCCTTTCGTTAAACGCTTTCTTTGAGTTCAGCGCCCTTGAAATAGCGAGGTCGATTCCTGCTCGGGACTTTAAGTGGTAATACCAGAGATCCTTATACGGCGTATTCAGTCTGTCGATTCGCCCCGCAGCCTGCTCCATAATCTTATAGGAGTAGTTCTGGCTGTAGAATATAATGGTGTCCGTCTTGATGCAGTTCCAGCCTTCTGCCCCGGCGTTGTACTGCACGAGATAAACCCACTTATCGCCATCGGGAATCGGCTGGTGCTTATGGCCATTCCACTGAGCAATCTCAACCCCTGTGCCGTAGTTCAACCCGAGCAGAATATCCAGCTCATAGTCGAAATTGTAGAATATAATCATTCTTGGCCGTGTCATGCAAATATCAAGGACTTCCTGCTGCCGGCTTTCATCGGAATTGACAAGCTTCCTCAACATATAGCAAAACTCGCTGGCTGTCTCTATTGGTCTATCCTCCCAAGGATTCCAGCGGTTCTTGCAGATTTGCAAATACTTCGGCTTATCGTAGTCTACGAAAATATTCTCATGGTGGGACACTGTGGCCCGCTCGAAGTCCATGTCAACCAGAATCCGTTCCCGCAGCCGTACCAGTCGCTGTGTGTTCAGATACCGCTCAATTTTAGGATATTTCGTGCAGTATTGGCTATATACTACATGCTGGTTGTTGAATTCTGTCCGATTCCTAAAGAATCCGTTGGCAACGAAGACCGGAATATAATCCGTCCAGCAGTCTCCGGGGGTGGCACTAAGCAAGATCCATTCGTTTTCCTTTGTGATCTTCAGAAACGCTTTGACCCAGCTTCCACGTCCAACAACACGCTGTTCGTCAAATATGAAGAACGCATTCTTCACGCCAACGTACTTCCCAATATTGTTCCACGAGTCTACGACGACCGTATGCTCGTAAATATCAAGTTTCGGGTCCGTCCCTATGTAGAAATGAGCCAATTCCTCGTCCCATTCGCCAGTATCTCGTTTTCGAGCCGTGGTGATGATATAAAGATCCGGTGGTTCTGTCATCCTTGCATATTCTTTTGTGTTTATTTGTCCGCCATAGAGTCTGTAGTAAAACGCCAAACTCGTCCTTGATTTTCCGCTCCCAACGCCACCACACAAGATGCATCCGATTTTCATTCGGTCTACTGCATCCAACTGGTAGTCATAGAGCGTAACTCCTGCCATCAGCCTGATCACCTCATTTCCAGCATCACGTGTATGTCTTTTTTCCGGCAATGGTTCTCATACGCCAGAAGCGAAATCGTTGCTTCTTCTTCGTCTTCTCCTTCACCTCGGACAGTATAAGCAAAGAGTTCCTTCCGATTTTTACTGAAAACTTTCCAGAGTTCTTTCTTTTTAGTGGAGTCCGTGCTTTTTGCAATACGCAACATACTGAAGTCCCTCCTTCGTTGCTTCATGCATGATTTCCTGAAGACTAGGCCCTTCATACTTCTTTTTTGCTTTCGGCTTGAGCGCATCCATCTCTGCTTTTTCAGAAGCACGCTTGGCCCGTTCATGCGCGATTTTCTCATCCAGAAGCTCTCTTCTGCGCTTTTTCCTGCATTCCGGGCAAAAGACAGTCGCTACTGGGACATTTTTCAATTCCTTGCCGCATGCGATGCAGACTTTGTCGGTTACGGTGACCATTATCTTTTCATCCTCCTTTTATGTATTTATATAGGTGTTTTCCGCTGGTGGGACAGGCAGGATTTGAACCCGCGATGAACCAGTTATGAGCTGGCTGCTTTGAACCTGACTAAGCTACTATCCCAAAAGAAAAGAGCCACAGATTTCTCTACGGCTCTTCGTGCAGGCTGATTATTTCGCGCCGTCCTCCGGTTTGCAAGGATGAACATCCAGACACATCTTTCCATGCGCATCCGTCCGAACGGAAAATTCTTCCGGGTCATGGAACAGCTTCTCATACTTCTCAAGAAGCTCCGGGCTCAGTGATCCGAAATCGTCTTCCGTAAGCCCAACGATCAGGAATGTCCCTACAACGATGTCGTAAGGCACACCAATCTCAGTTGCGAGAACCCGGTTATAATGCTCCACGGCATCGCTATCCAGTTTACCTTCTTCATTGCAGATCAGTGCCACGGGATCATCCCACGGATATACCGCCTGAATAGGTCCGCCAACTTCCTTCTGCAAGGAGTCCAGACCGAGCGGAATCCGGACGATTTCAGGATAGCAATGCGCTTTGATACGGAGCACTTTGATTCGTTTCATGACATAAACCTCCAAATCATTCATAAATATCAATCGAGCTGTCCCCTGCTGAGAACGCCATTTGCGACGTGGGCACTCATAGGACTGGTGCATTCAACCAGAGACCAACCCCGGCACTCGAAATATCATAGATCAGTAGCCGAAGCAGCTATACTTACGAGCCTCTTTTGCCCGTGCTTCGACAACGTCATGGGCCACGTAACTCAGGTTGATGGTGTAACTGGGAATGCCATAAGCCTTTGCGACCTGGTTCTCGATCGCACAGCCACGGTATGCCTTCGCTTCATCGTACACGCCGATGAAGTAATCTGCCTCAGACAGCATCTTAATGCTTTCGCCGAGACACCAGAGTGCCTGGTTCATGCCACTCGGAGGATCAGGAATATAGGTCTGGATAACTTCCAGCTCTTCGCCGAAGACAGCCTCGGCAATGTTGTGCATCTGCATCATGGTCCCACGGATCTGGGCTTCGGTACGGTCTTTCATCGGGCAGCTAATAAACAGCTTTTTCATTTCATTCCTCCTTCTTAGAACGGCAGGTCAGGCCCTTCGGTGGGCTCGACAGCGGGCATATCATACTTAGCGTAACGCTCGGCATACGGATCAGCATCGGCGTCCTGTTCGACGTACATGACATCCGCATAAAGGCTGTACTCACCGGGGAAATTACGCTTCTCCGCCAGGTTTGCCTGCACACAGACGTTCTTGACCCGGATGAAGTCGAGCTGGCCAACAGTATCCGCATTGCAGAGCAGCCGCTTGCCAGCAGTTGTGACCCAGTAAACCCGAGGCGGCCACTTGGAATCCATGTTGACATTGACCGGCACGTACAGGGTGGGCACATAGGGCTCATCGTAGGTGCGCTCAGGGTTCGGGTGAGTCTGCTTGACATTGACGCCCATAGCGGAAAGCTGGTCAGCCAGTTCCTGAGTCGGGATCACCACGTTGACACGCCGAGTGCTGGAGCCAAAGCGGTCACGGCTCGGGTCGCCGGAGAAGTTGGTGGTAAAGATGAAACGGGTGTCGTCAATATTGACTTTCTGGCGCTTGGTGTACATAAATATCAGTCTCCTTTTACTTGTTGATTTCGAGTTCCAGCATGGAAAGCGCGGCCGACACTTGGCCCATCGTAGACAGAAAATTCGCAGGATTGCCCTTTGCTACCGCCTCCAAAGCTGCTTCGTAGCTCTTCTTTGCCTGAGCGATGTACTTCTTGAGCGCATCATTCTCGACAGAAGAGCTTTCCGTATAGGGCTTCCCGGGATACTTCTTCCCGCTCTTCTCTACCCAATTCCGGATCTCCTTGTAATAGCTGCCATTGTTGCCGCCGCAACGCTTTGCAACTGCCATGGCCAGCCCCTTCTCCGGGTCGAAAACATCCTTCTCGCTGCACTTCACAACGGTCTTGGAACCATCCGACCAGTAAACGATCGTGGCCGGAGGAGCAAAGATAGCATCCTTGATAGCAGCGGTGTTCGTAGCAGAAGTGCTCTTCTTACCCGAATTGAGCCCTCCATAGCGAATACGCCAATTACCGCCCCGATCAGCGATCAGATCGCCCGGGCGAAATGTGAGTTCGTGGCCAGTATGAAGAACCACCCTCGTCAGGCCGTCGGACAGATTCTTATCGAAGGTGACGGTTGCGATATAGCCAATCAGTTGTCCTTTGGAATCATACAGCTTGTTTGCCATAAAATATCAATCTCCTTATCTTACATTAAAATTCTGTGCAGCTTCGTCCTGCACATCGTCCCACGGAATATCAGGCTTCTGCCAAGGCGGTTCACCCGAATCATCCGCAACAAACCACTCAAAATCACCATATTTGGCGATTTCCTTGACGGCATCATCAACTTCCTTATTGAAGTATTCCTTGTCAATGGACTCCTCCATATGAAGCTGATAAACCATCTCGCTTTCGAGCCACCGGTAATCTTTTGCGCCCGTCACAGATGCATATTTCCGATTGCCTGCATCGTCAACGCCCGATTCCCGCAGAAGCAGCGCGCCGCCAGCTCCTTTGACGATGGGACAGAACTGACCGACGCGGCCAACGAAAATATAATTGTGCTCACCTTCCGCCAGTCCCTCATTTTTATCGAGGTAGATGGCACCTTTGGAGACACTCTTCGTCTCGCAAAGGTCCTCGAACTGGATCGGGTCTTTGGAAAACAATGTCTTAAAGACATACGGGATCTGGAACTGGGTTCCGGTTGCCGTCCACTTACCGCCTTCCTTCTCGTTATCCTCAGGAACGTATCCATATTGCGCCTTGCAGTCCGTCGCATCCATGTACTTTGCGATATAAACCGCATTGTTCACGAGGCACATCTTCTCGTAAGTAGCCTCATGCTCAAAGGTATATCCATACTTCTCCGCAAACTTCATGCAGAAGTCAATAATCTCCGGCGTTGCACCGGGGATCTTGATGGAATCGGTCTTGATGTGGGCGACCGTGAACCCACGCTGCTGTACCTCATCCTGCAAAGTACGCATAAATAAAGCCCCTCGAAGCGCCACAATGTTGTTGGCGTTCTTGGGGTTCCGGAAAGGATTGTCGAAGGTCGCGCTGGTCAGGCCGTAGACAGAGTTAATGGCGATTTTCAGTGCCTGCGCCAAAGCTTTCGCCTGCGCAGGGTCGTCCAGATACTTGGACAGCTTTCCGCCAAAGAGTTCCTTGGCCTTATCGTACTCGCCATGCTTAACATGGATTCGAACCTCCATCAGGTCATTGAAATGCTTGGTGTATTCGCCAAAGTAGTTCATTGCAACGGCGGAATGCGGGTGCAGCGACGCCACGTCCAGAAGCGCCACATTATAGTACATGTTCGGCTCTGCATAGACATAGCCGCCCATGCCCAAATCCGTGCCACGGAACATATTGTGCATCCGACCATCCTCGCCCTTGACCCACTCGTAACCCGGGAAAGCATTGATGATGTTCTTCCCGACCAGAATATCAGGCTCAACCTCAGTCAAAGTGTCCTGTTCGCCCGTTGCAAGGTCAGTATAGACAAGCTTCGGGTGCTTCTCTTTTCCAAAGATGACGCGAGTAGTCAACGTGTTGGTCGTGTCATTGACCGTCATCCCGGCAAGGTCTGCCAGAATCTCACGAGCAACGAAGTCTGCCTGCCGCTTCTTGGAATAGAAGACGGCTTCCGTGGCAATGACATCATTGTCACAATACTCAGCGACCTTATCCCAGAGGCTTTCCGGCACCGGCTGGTCCCACGGTAAGCCAAGTTCCTGATGATGAATACCCAGCTCGATCTCGAACTTCTTCAGACTCTGCTTTTTGGACGAGAAGTCGTAAATATCAGTGTAGGACAGATTGTACGCCTCGCCGAAGAAACCGGTATGTTCGTTGATGATGCGGTTCGAAAGCGCATAGAGCTGCTCATTCGACATGCCGATCATCCTCCCCCAGAGAATGTGGTTATCGTACTTCCGGTTGTTGAAACCAATAAGCCGATATTTCGTAAGGGCTTCAATTTCTTCCGGGCTGGGATTGATCATCCTGTGAATGAGGTCATTTTTGGCAAACTTCCAGTTCACGAGGAAAAGGTTCGGGAACACCTCACAGTCGAAGAATACGATAGGGGTCTCATTCTCGCCGGCCCGAGAGTCTTTCACCTCTTCCTTCGATTTGAAATGCATCTTCGATACTGCTTTCAAACATGCTTCAGCCTGATTCGTGCTGTTTGCAGCGAAAGCCAGAATCGAATTGCGCATGTCATCGACATCGTACGGGACATTTCCCTCGTACGCCTCATCCATAATGTGAGCGATGAAGTCTACACTCGGTTTTGTGTAGGGACTGATCTCTTTGGCCAGTGCTTTCTTAATCAGAATGCGAAGATGCTTCTCATTCTGGATCTGCTTCGTGTCAACCATTTTTTCTCCCTTCAATGGCAAGCCACTACTGATAGACGCTACGGAAATATCATTGCACTTCGATAACTTTCTTCTAAGAGAAGAATTTCCAGTGAACACCTTTATCTCGATGTTTTCATCGTAGACTCTGCTGAGCTTCGTTGCGTCCCCGCTGTAAATATAATGCAGGTGGATGCCCGCACCAGATTTACTGAGTTCCGCGTACGTTTTCGGCCACTTTGATGCAGCCTCCAGATTCAACTCGAAGCTTTTCTTGCCATCAGGTCCTTTAATATCAAAGTCGATGACAATGTGATTCTCTGGAACCTTCACATAGTGAAGTCTCGAAGTGTCCAGCTCTGACAACTTACTTCTGACATTCTCCCATTTTTGCATAGGAGTGCCTTCTTCAGTCGCGTACTGTGCCGGACAGTCCCTGCAAATATCATTGAAGAGAGAATGCTGCTCTTTGAACTCGATCCACGAAATATGCGCTTCTTCCGGCGGCCGTTCCTCCTTCGGCTGCTCAAGAAACTCCTTGAACTTGTCGGCTCGGAATCCGCTGTAGTAACTGCGGACTCTCTCCCCGTTCATATCTTCTGAACGCTCTTTGTAATCCGTAAAGTAGTTCATCAACTCCTCACGGAAAGCGCGCCGGGAGTACGGATACGATACCTTTGCCTCCTCATTGTAGGTGTTGTACATTGCCCAGGCCCGCTTGAGCGATACGCCATCCGACCTCTTGAACTCATAGTAGGAATCCAACATGAAGTTGTAGAAATCGTTCGATGCTCCGAGCATCCTTGTGGGAACATACTCGTCGTAGAGGTGCTTGTTTTCCTCGTAGATCTCCTTGCAGTGCCAGGCGATCCCACCAAGCTCGAAGTCAACTTTACTAACAAGGTCCCGATACTTTTTGGCCGGAATCTTTTCGCCGCTCGGCTCGACATCGATAAGTCTTCGGATCAGGCCCGACTTGGCATCTGTGATCCGGACCGGCTTGTTCGTGCCAAGGAACATAAAGCACTTGAACTGACTCGCATACTGGCTCCTGAACTTCTCGTTCACCAGCATCGTCTCGTGAGAGACCAGCGAGTTCAGTCTTGTGTTGTCTTCGATCCTCGACAGATCGCCGTCGTGCTGGATTGCAACAAGCGGGTTCGTCTTGAATGCCTCCAGTGCGAAAGCGTTCGAGGATGAGCCTAGCACTTTAGAGTCGAAAACCGACCAATATCCTTCGAAAAGTTTCTGCACGATGTTCAGAATAGTGGATTTACCGCTTCCGGGCGGGCCGTAGAGCACGAGGAACTTTTGAATCTTCTTCGAATCGCCATCGACGATCGCGCCAATGGCCCATTCTATCTTCTCACGTTCTCCGGGAGAATATAAAGTGCTCATGAGTTCTTCATAGGCACTGATACTTCCTGCTTCCAGTGGATACGGCAGCCGTTTGGATGCATAGCTCTCTTTTTTGACAGGGGTGTTTGCAAATATCAATGTCTCGTCAAGCGTATGATAATTGTCTCGCATCTGCCTCTGGCAATATTTGTGCCAGTTGTCGATCATTCCGGACTCGGCATCCCACATATGAAGCACTCTAGAGCCGCCGTCAAACAGCTCTTTGTGCTCATTTGCGTAAATATCAAGCTCCCGGTCGATGAGCTGCAGCGCATCCTGCTCGTCCGTGCTCCACAATCCACGTTCTTCCAACCAGATCGCATAGAAATCCGAGCCTCGGATCATAAGGTCTTTCGACCGTTTAATGATGAATTTCGGATATATCTCGATCACACCGCGCTTTCCGGTCCGCGTTGCGATCATAAGGAAATCTATCATAATGACTTGATTTCCTCCTTTCTGCGATGCTTATACGTCTTTTTTCGTGATCGTGGCGCAGCCGTCACAGCAGGTATCTTTTTCGGGAGCAGCCGGTGCGTCTTTCTGCTCCTCGCCATGCAGGTCGTAGTTGTGATGCATCATCGCAAGCTCCGCCTCCGTTTCGCGCACGTGAGTCTCCGCGTCCCGGAGCTTCTTATCGACCTCGCCCAGCATCCTGCAGGCGGTAAAGCCAAACCAGAGAAGCCCCGCGATAAGGATATTCTTCTGCAGCAGCTTGCCGCGCTGCTTCCGGATGGTCGTCTCCGCAATCTCAAGAGCCGACTTGGTGGTCGCCAGTTCGTACATGACATTCATCATTTCCATTGTTCATTTTCCTCCAGTAATTCAGGTCGGTAAATATCAGCCGACCAATGTGTTCTGTGTTTCGGCACGATGTGATCCGCATCAAAACTCTTTCATCATCGATAAATTGTTCAATGACTCCTTCCATCGTGATGCAGATTTTCGATACATAAATATCAGGCTTCATTTTCCGCCAGCCAGCCCATGAGCTGATACCAAATATCAATAGTGCGCATGTCTTCGGTGGGCCTGGAAAGCGTGAAGAGCCCGCCGGCACCATTCGGCTTATAGTCTCTTCTGCTGAATCGCTCAATGACGGATTCTGCCCGCTCTTCGTCGAAGCGCTGGTCATCCATAGCAGCCAGACCGAGGCTGACGACCATGTTCCAGAACCACTGCCCTGTTCTCTTCCCGGCCGAAGAGTCCTCCAGGATATGCTCCTCGATCCGGATGGAAAGCCCAACCATCATCTCGAGCATGCTGCACGGAATGCCCGTAAACGCCGAATCGATCCTTGCGTAAGAAATATCATTCTCCGTTGCGAAACGATACCGGAGATTCGTGCCGTCTGCTGCTCTGGAAATATCCATCTCACAGGCCGGAACATAGTTTCTGTTATAAAGAAACATCAGGAGCCGGTGAAATGAGAGGTTCCGGGGCTCCCATTCACCGCACACACTTTTGTAGAGCCAGTCATAATACTGCTCCGCCAGACTCGAAAATATCATTAGTCCTCCTCATTCTGATATACGTCGCAGAAGTTCTGCCGGACCTGAAGGATCTCGTAGTCCTTCATATACTTGTGGTTCCGGACATGTACTGTGCTCGGCATATACACCCCGAAGTTCTTCAGCGCCTCCGTGCCGATCATATCCGCGACAGAGTCCTCGTCAAGGGGAGTGTCCTCGCCGTCGATGACGAGCTTTCCGTCGCTGTAGTACGAGAGGAAACAGGTCTCGTATTCATCATCCCCGCCGAAATCGTCCGGCTGAATGATCTCGATCGACTCGTGGTCCTCGTTCACCTCCGGGTCAGACTCCGTCCGATACTTCCCGGCCAGCTGCTCGAAGCTCTTCTGGGTGGCTTTCTCTTCGATTTCCTTTTCCATATCGGCTTCCCTCTCCTGGAGATGGCGGCGATCAGTCTCATACCGCTCGTCATAGTAATCCCGATACTTCTTCTGGAACAGGGTATGCATGATACACACGCCGGTGCTGACGCCCGCTCCGAAGAACAAAATATCACGAATCGTTCTGTTCATTGTCTTCTCCTTTTATGCTCATAAAGGTAAACGCCAGTCCGCCAAAGAAAAGGGAGACGCTCATAAGAACGCCTCCCACGACATGCCGCTTACGTTTCGTGTCGGTCAGATAGTCCAGAAACAGGAATACGTTTTCCAAACTGTCCATAGCAACGTCCCTTTCACTCCGCGAGAACAGCCAGACCGGAAGCAAAGCACACCCCGGCCATGACTGCGAACACATAAGAGAGTCTCTTTACAATTCTGGTCATAGCTATCCCTCCGAAATATCAATCTCAGATCTTGTCTATGATGACGCCGTCGCAGTTGAACACGATCATGACAGAACGCTCCCAGCCATCGATGAAGTTGTTGAGCTGTTCTTTTCCGAGAGCATAGTTGGTGACATGAAAGTCAACGCAGTTCTGCTTTGTCGGGTCGTTCGGGTCGTAAAGCCAACCCACGAGCTGACCTTCGGGTCTCCGCATAGTGACGCCGCCATAGGTGCCGATCATGGAAAGCACTTCGTTCAGGAAAAGATGCCCCTGCGTCTTGAGCCGCTTGTTGGCAGCGCTCTCGACCATGAGCAGGTAGTTTCGGTTCAGGTCTGCATCGGGCTGCCATGTATCGACGCTCTCGTCGAACAGGAGACTGTAAGGGCTCTTATGCTTGGAGGCAATGTCTTTGTACTCTTTGATGACCTCCTCGGTGCCATCATCCTTCTTCGCAGTGGACTCGACTTCAACTGCTTTGATATTGTGCTCGAGCTCATGCTGGATACGGTCGCCGAAGCGCTCGGTAACGCGGGACTTGTACTCGTTGAAGGTCTTGTCCAGAGCGATGTAGGCAGCCGTGAGGGTTGCATTCCGCTTGCTCATGATAGTGTGAGAGCCGAACATGCAGCCGAGTGCGATCGCGCCGAGACTCACAGCGGGAGCATATGCCTTGGCGAGCTTCACGCCGGTCTGGATGTAGACGGCCGTGATGTCCTTCTTGACATCCTCTTCGGTATATGTCTCATCCTTGTTCAGGATGATCTGGCCGTTCTCGATCTGCTCCTTTGCCTTATGGATCGTTGCGACGTCGGCCTTATGCTCTTCGATGATGTCCTGTGCCTTGATGGTCGCCTTGCAGGCCATAACAGTAGCCGTAACACCGCAGACTGCCGCACTGATGATCATAATGGTCGGGCTGGCCTTCTTGAGCCTGTAGCCGTACTTGGACGCCGTGCGAGTCACAGCGTTGACGATTTCATCTTTCTTGATGCTGTTCAGAATTTTCATAAAATATCAATCCTTTCTATCTCAGCTGAGGGGAATCGGACGGGGCAGAACAAGGCGGTACCCGCCCGGGATGCCCTTGATGTACGCTCCATCGAGGTTGTACCAGCCGTAATTGTAGTCGGTGGACTCGTTCGAGACACCCATCATGTCCCACAGGTCGCCTACAGACACCTGCTTGTACTTGCGCAGGGCATCGTACATCTCGTTCAGTGTGCCGTCTGCGTCGTAGCGCACTTCGAAATCCAGATTCTGAAGCGTTCTTGCCGGGCGTCCGGATGTTCCAGGGCGGCTGCTCTGCCCGTCTTGATAGTAGCGATCGTAGCTGTTACGCTGCCGGCTGGAGATGCTGTAATTCGTAGACGAGCTGCGGCTGCGGTCATCGCCCCAGAGAGCGATGTTGATGGCGGAATTAAAGATGCTGCAAAGCCCGTTCTTCAGCATCGGGATTAGATACTCCGCGATGATGCGGTCTTTGACGGTCTTGAGGTCCTCTGCAAGAAAATCATTGGCGATCTTCTGGATGTCGTTCTGCTCCTTGAGCGTGACCTTTCCCCTTACGACCTTGTTGAACTTCTTCTTGGGTTCGCCCTGGGCCGTATTGAAATCATTCTTGGGCATATCCACCTGTGCCATTATGCTTCTCCTTTTCAAAATAAAAAAGTAAGAGCTGCAGATTTCTCTACAGCTCTCGCTTTATCTGACATTAGTTCTCCTCTTCACAAGTTTCCTCGTCAGAAGTCACATCCGTCGACTCCACGTCGATGACCTCGTCCTTCTTCGCCTTCTTGCTGGCCATCTTCTCCTTGATGTGCTTGAAACCCTTCTTTGCAGCAGGGATGCCATACTTCACACCAGCGCCGATGAGCAGCGCAGCACCAACGCCGATCTTGACGATCTTGCCAAGATCGAGGTTTGCATTGCTCTCACAGTCGCAGTCCGAAGTATAGTTCTCCGCCTCAACGGGAACCAAGTTCTCAACAGGAGCGTTCTCCATCATAGAAGTCTCGTTCTCCATAGTCACGTTGTTCATTTCGTCCATTTTTGTTACCTCTTTCTTATAAATAAGTTTATAATGTCGGAGTATTACCTCCATAAAGCAAGCTGAATTTTTCGCGCCGGGGTCTCAAAATATCAATACCCCAGCCACTTGGGAGGAGTGCTGTAATCCAGCACAAGACAGGGCGTTCCATCCTCATCCAGTTTCGATGTATAGAAGGTGCTGATTTCCAGAGTCGTTTCCGTGTCCCAGCCCAGAAGGTCGCCGTTCCTGTTGTGGTCGATGCCCAGATAGTCGAACAGGTCGTTTTCGGTGACCCGGAAATCGCTGAGCAGCTGCTTGTTCACGCCGTTGACGGCTTTTTCCAGCATGTTTCTGGACGTGAAAAAGTATGTCCCGGAAAGGCTCTCCCAGCATTTGACCGGTTCGTTATAAAAGTCGTTGCCGACGCCGGGCTTCTGGGGCGTTGCCACAGGAGGATTCTTCGGCTCCGGGCATTTCGCCATATTGTCCAGCGCGACAGCTTCCTTGATCTCCTTCGCCTTCTCCGGCCCGACCGTCTCGACGACCTTGTCCTGAAAGCTCCGCAGAGCCGTCTCCGACATGGTGTAAGCTGCCGCCAGCGCAGCGTTTCTCCGGTCGTTGACGCTGCTCGCTGCGATGATGCAGCCGGTCGAGATGCCCATAGAGATGGCTGTGGGGATGTACACCGGCGCTGCCGTCTTGATGATGGTCTTGGCGTCCAGCTTCTCGACTCCCAGCTCCTGCTTTTTTTCCTCCAGAAGGATCATGGCCTTGGGCGTTGCCGAGATGGCAAAGCCGACCGCCGTAAACGCGCCTGCGATGCCTAAGCCCAGTAAGATCTTCGAGCTGTTCCGGCTGAGGGTCTTCCTCGCTGTTTTGGTCAGTGCTTTCAAGTTCATGTTCGTACCTCCAAAAATATCAATGGGTTTATAAAAAGAAAGAGCCGTAGATTTCTCTACAGCTCCCGCCTTTTTCAGATGTGTCCATCCCGTTTCAAGTTCTGAAACCGAATCCTGCTTCCACGCTGACTTTCCAGTTCTCCGGAGATGGTGTCGTAGATGTATTCGTACAGCCGAATCGGCAGGGTCAGCACATACCGCATCGTGCCATCCAGCACGCGCAGCAGTCTCCTGCCGAAGTCCTTCCATAACTTCATCATAGCATCATCCACCTGAGCGTAATAGTTGCGATTATACATAATTCAAATCTCCTTTATTTGTTCAGTTTGGATCTTCTTCCATAAAGCAGACTGAATTTTTCGCGTCAGTTCGTGCTGTTCTTTTCAGCCAGCTGACGCTGCACTTCTTCCTGCACCATGTCGCGCAGTTCGTCCTCGCTCTTCTGGTCCTCGATCAGGTCATGCCCAAAGCCCAGCAGTGCGCTTCCTGCCAGCAGTGCGATGCTTGCCACTTTCCACCAGTTGATTTTATGCATGATAGGTATCCTCCGTATAATCAAGATAGTTTTCTACCGGGTCAAGCGCCGGTGCCAGATAATAGCACTCCAACCCGTCGTCGGTCATCTGCTTGTCGTACTCAAAATCCATCCAGTAGGCGTCCAAGTCATAGATCAGCTGGTCAAGGCACCACCCCATCTGGTCGCCTTCGGGTGTTATGGTCAGTTCGTCGGCGCAGAGATAATTGCACCACTCGTTTACCGAGATGCAGCCGTTCGTGGCCAGCTCCCGGTTAAAGTAATAAGATGCCTCAATGACCCGGGACATCGTGGCATGAAAATATCTTTTTGAGGCGGGCTCATAGAACAGCCGGATGACATCGCCGTCCTTGTCTCGCTGGACATCTTCGGCTTTCGTCTCCTTTGCAGCCTCCATCCGCAGCTTTTCCTCTTCCTCCGCACCAATGCGCTCTGCCACCTGCCTGCGGTACTGCTGGTAGCTCTTGCCCAGCGCTATGTAAGCCGCGCTCAGGCTTGCGATCTGCTTTTTGTTCAGCGTGTTGGAGCCAAGGATGCAGGCGATGGTGCCGCCGCCAAGGACCGCCGCAGGAATATAAAACTTCCAGCACTCCTGCACGACCTCTTTCTTCGTCATAGGCTCATCCTTGTTCATGACCACGAGCGTGGTCGCCTTCACAGCCGCCTTGTGGGTCTCATAAGCAGTCAGCCCAACACCTACGGATGCCGCCACTGCCAGGATGGTTCCGCCGTGCTTGCGCAGGAATTTCGCGCATGTTTTCGTCAATTTCATTGTTCAACCTCCTGTTCTTCGAGTTTGTCGTACATCTGATCAATCAGTTGAATTGCAAATTTATTGGCCTCTTCCTTTTTATCATCGGGCATATGGGTCACAAGGCACTCACCATACGTCCACATCACGCACTTGCGAATCGTATCCCATCCGGGGTTCTCCGAACACAGTATCGATTGCTTCCCCGTGTAGGAACGCAGACGATAAAAGAAGTGATTTCGAGCCTCTGTGAAATACGTTAATTCCTTAATTTTTGTAAGTCGCCGTTTTTCTTCTCGTTCGGCCACAGTCATTTCTATCAACCTCCATTTTGAAAAATAAAAGAGCCTACGATTTCTCGTAAGCTCTCATAGTCAGTTCTTCAATTTGGCATAACTTGCTATAAAGAAGTCCACGTACTTGGCAAATACGGGTTTGAAAGTATGCCTTGTAATATAAGAAAGTCCGTCTGCACCAATGTAGTTTCCTCTATCATAGAGTCTACTCCATGCCATGCAGTATCCGTTCAGTCCTCCATATACAAACAGCATAAATCCAATTATTCCCATAATACCAATTTTCAATGCTTTCTTCATAATTGTTCAACCTCCAAAATATAATTCTGAGACTAACCATCTCATAAAGCGCACTGAAAATTTCGCGTCACAGCACCCCGGCATTCTTCAAAATGGTGTTGAGCTGAGCCTTCGTTACGTCGGCGTCCAATTCCAGATGGACATGTACCTTCTGTTCCTTGTCCAGCCAGTTTGCCTGAATGTCCTTCAGCTCCACCTCAATGCCAGGCATCTGCTTTTTCAGCGCCTTGTTGATGATCTGCGAGATGATACGGCGCATAAAGCCCGAGCGGATGATCATAATGTCCTCCATTGTTCAACCTCCAAAAATAAAATGAAAAAAGATAAGAGGGCGTGTATCTATCAGATATTATCCTCCAGATTGCTCTCTTTCATCTTCTTGAGTGCTCGTTTTTCCTTCCACTTATTCCATGCATACATGCTTCCGTAAATAACGGCAGTACACGTACATGCATAACCCAGTGTCTTAAACCAGTCGTTCATAAAGTTCTTAATAGCTTTCATCATAGGTTTTCTCCTTTCAATGTAAGCCCTCTTACCTCCATAAAGCAAACTGAAATTTTCGCGTTGAAACTACTGTGGCACTTACTGATGGTTAATTGCTTTCATAAACTCCTCTCGTGCCCGAAGCCAATCCGACAAGCATTTCTCGAACGGCTCGTAGGGCTTTTTGCTCTTGCTTTTAAACTTTTCATGCAGAGAGAGCATGGTGTTCCACTTATAATACAACACACGCTCTTTCATAAATTTGACAGCAATTTCCTTCATCTCGTTGTTCGTAAAGTATTTCATAAAGCACCTCCAAAAATATAAAAGAAAGAGCCCATGTTTCCATAAGCTCTCTTCGGATAAAGCCAGTTTCTTGTCGTTTGCCGGTCTATCGTAAAATATCAGTCTTTCGACGGCCGGAAAATCTGTACGAACAGCCACATCACGAGTGCCACAGCGCACCCGATCAGGAATGTCGTAATGACCTGCCCGACCGAAATCGTATAGTTCCAAATTTTCTTGCCAATAGATTCGTTCATCATATGTTCTCCTTTGTTTCGGGCTTTATCCCATAATATAAGGAGAATTTTTCGCGTCAGGCGTTCGCAGCGAGATATGCGAGGCACTCTTCTTTTGACAAAAAGCACATCGAAAATGCACTATGGTTTCTGTTGTCTACCGCCCAATACCCGGATTCCGATTTGAACCAGTATAAGATTGCTGGGCCATGTTCGGGGTCTTTTGCGATTTCTATTGCACTTTCTTCTGCCATTTGCGGAAAAATAGGGTCTTTTAATAATTTTTTTCCGCAGAACGGACAGTATTTGATCTCCACGCTGCAAGCAGGAATACGGCTGGCAGCACAACCCCTAAAATTTTTATCCTTGGTGCCATAGTCAATTTTAGCCCGAATAATAGGAGTTCCCTCTTTCCTCCATGTTATCCAAAGTGCCATCGCAGCTTTCAGTCCTCCCGGAAGCTCCACGCCGCTGCTTCTGAGCATGGCACCTGCATCACAATACTTGCACATACAAACCGTCCTTTCTCAAATCAAGCTTCGGTCAAACACGGTCTCCCAGCGTTCTTTGCGCAAAGGCTTCATCCGCAGCGCCCACATGATCTGCCGGACCGTGACCGTTGGATACTCGCCATTTTGATTTCTTCTCTTGGCATGGTGGTCAAAATACTCCTTGAATCCTTCATGGAGGTATATCTTATCTGCTAGCCACGGGTCTATCGGCCCCCAATATGTAGTTTTACTTTTTTCATTAAACCGTTGCTGGATGACGCAGAGCCCCTTCCCATGCTCAAAATATAAAGTGCTCACACGATAGACCGGATGGTTGCATCGGTATACACTTCCGTAGTAGTTCGTCCATTCCTTTGGAACATCGTTGTGATACCTCATAAAAAAAATAAAGAGAGTCTGCAATTTTCATCACAGACCCTCCTCGGTTCCTCCTTTACTCTTTTTCTATAAAGCCTTTTCTCATCTCACGGACTCCTTCACCGATTGCTCTCGACAGCTGCGTCACACCGCCAGCCTCGCAGATCGACCAGTATACAGTCAAGCCAACCGTAAACACGCCGCCCACAGCTTTCATGCCGATCTTTGCCCACTCAAGCTTGCGCGATTTCGCCGTTTTCGCCTGATCGAGTTCGATTTCGTGTTCCTTCCGCACGAACTCGTCCTCTTTCAGCTGCTTTTCGGTTTCCTGCGCCTCATCCTTGAGCTGCATGTCGTACAGCTTCAACGCCATGTTTGCTGCTTTGTCGTACTCGTCCGTACCCGGCTTCATGTCTTTGAGACTTTCCAGCGATTTTTTCGCCGCGTCTTTCAGCAATTCTTTGTTTTCGTAGTTTTCCATTTTGATTCTCCTTTACAAAGTAAATTCGGAGTTTTCTCCATTAAGCACCCTGATTTTTTCGCGCGAGATCAAGTTTATTTACCCGCAGAACAACGTACTCCTCGCCCTCGAAATCTGTCACCTCCTCGTCGAGACTCAGCGAGAGATACGGCCAGTCGGGATCGTCCGGTTCACCGATGATAAGCTCCCCGACCGAATGATTGACATCTCCTATGTGACGGCAGAACATCATGCCGAGTGCAAAGCCGATTACCATTGCGAAAATAAGATAGACGAAATAGGTGTCCATACGTTTCTCCTTTATCAAAATATCATTGCGGGCGGTCCAGTGCGTGATGAAAAATAAAGAGCTGTAGATTTCTCCACAGCCCTTTACGGCTCAGATGTCGTTGCGAATCAAAAATAATTCTCCTCTGTTACAAGCCGCTCGCACCAGGCCACTTGCCCGGATCAAGTTTATCGCGTTCGTGTAAGATACCTGTGCTGTCGAGGCATTCGCATACTCGCCTGTACCAATGTACATAACTTTCTGGTTGCTCTCGATAAACACACGGATCTTGTCCATTGCGTTCACATAACCTCTGTCGTAAGTAGCCTTTACTCTCTTGTAATGCATCGTAAAAATCTCCTTTCGTTCTTCGGAAGACATCTTCTTCCATAAAAGAAGCAGAGTTTTTCGCGTCTAACTTAGAATAGGAAAAAAAGAAAAGAATGGGATTTGGACCCATGACCTCCGCAGTTAAGCGGCGCTCTACCATGCTGAGCTATCTTCTCCATAATATATCATGATTTTTTCGCGCCTGCACAAAAAAGAAAGAGCCGCAGATTTCTCCACGGCTCTTTCAATTTAATTATCAGTCACATCATGAGCTTTCTTTGTTATCTGTTCGTCGTAGCATTCTTCAGGAATTTTGACTGCCTCTGCTGCTGCCCTTCGCATTAAGTATTTCATAACAGCATTTTGCACTTCCAAAGCAGCCTCTATCATTGCTTGCCATACACGATCCATATCATTACTCATGTAAATCACCTCCATAAAGGAGCCTGAAATTTTCGCGTTACCCGCGTTCGATACTCAATACCCAGAAGAACTTCCGATACTGCTCGTAGTAGCTTTCGCGGCAGCAGGGGCAGCCCTGAATGCGCAGAATATCATAAGGTACGCATTCTGTAGCCCCTTTTAGAACGAAGGGCGCTACGGCCGGCTCTACCTCATCGAGACAGTGCTTCACGAGGTCAATACGCTTCGCAAAGAAGGCCCGCGCAATGCCCACCTGCTCCGTCGGATTCGAGACGCGGCTTCCTCTCATCGTGACGGTCTGCAGTTCTTCCGGCCTCGACTTCCATCCGTTCAGGAGTGCCATTGCTTCTTCCCACTCGGGATATTGGAGGCAGAAGTGCTTGAGCTCGTAGTAGCGATGCTTTGAGATATAGTAGGGATTCCGCTCAGAAAGTTCAACGTGTGCCATGCTTACCCCTCCACAAAAATCCAGTTTGCTCATAGAGTGCCTTGGGCGAAATATAAAAGTTGATACGCCCGAGTTTAGCGTTCATCTCTTTCACATCGGTCACAAGTTTTCCGTTTCGGGTAGCTTTTCCAATGGGCAGCCACCCCGCAATGATTCCCGCCCTCACCCATGAGGGGTCCCTTCCGTATACCCTGGCAGCGATGGAGACAGGCACTGACCCGGTCGGAAATATCAATTCATTCATACTGTGTTCTCCCTTCAAAAATATCTAAGGACAGCGTATCACGTCCTATTAGCATATTTTAGGGAAAGAACGGGGCAGTGCGTACTGTTTTTATTTTTCTTCACATAGGAGAGTTGACAAATGACATAGAATCGTTTAATCTAGAATAGAATTCAGAGCCAAAAAGGAGGTATTTTTCTTATGTTGACCACCTGTCCAGAGTGTGAATTGCAAATATCAAGCAAAGCGCTCGTCTGTCCACACTGTGGGTTCCCCTTGAAAAAAGATGCGCGGGTCTATCCTAGAAAAGCAAATAAACGCCGTAGACTGCCCAATGGATTTGGACAGATTTCTGAGATAAAGGGGCGTAATCTAAGAAAGCCCTTCAGAGTCCTTGTCACCGTAGACAAGACTTCGGAGGGCCGTCCTATCTGCAAGCCGCTTCAGCCGCAGTCTTATTTTGAAACCTACAATGAAGCCTATCTTGCGCTTGTGGAATACAACAAAAATCCATATAGTCTTGACAGCGACATCACAATGGATAAGCTTTATCAGATGTGGCTTGCCGACTATAAAACTCATGTCGGCGATAAGATGGTTGAGAAAACCGAATGCTGCTGGAGGTACCTTCGCAAGATCCACAACCTAAAACTTCAGCAGATGCGGGTGCCTCAGTTAAAGCTTGCCATTGATGAAGCCACAACATACAAGAGCGGAGATGAAATCGAACTTCCCCGCTCTGCGAAAGGCCGGATAAAGAGTCTGCTCAATCTCATGTATGACTACGCAGTTCAAAATGAGCTGGTCAATCAGAACTATGCCCGAGCATTCTCGCTTTCCAGAATCGACCAGGAAGAGACCTCTCGTGTTGATAAAAGTCACATCCCTTATACAGATGCAGAGGTCGCTCTCATTTGGAAGTCGTTGGAGAAATATCCATATCTAGACATCACGCTGATACAGTTCTACTCCGGATGGCGGCCTAATGAACTGCTAAGTATGCGAGTTACAGACATCGACCTGGATAATAAAACATTTCATGGAGGCTCCAAAACGATTTCCGGTAAAAACCGAGTCGTTCCGATCCACTCGAAAATTTTTCATTTCATAGAGCGATACTATAATGAAGCAGTTTCGTCCGGATGCAAATATATGTTTCCGTCCGACACCCAGCCCGGGAAGCCTTATACCTACGACCGCTATTATGCTCGATTCAATGAAGCCCGCGACGCTCTTGGGCTAAATAAAAATCATCGCCCACATGATGGCCGTGTCCAGTTCGCAACCATGGCCAAGAAGTCTGAGGTCGATCAGTATGCCTTGAAAAAAATACTTGGCCATTACATTGATGACATCACAGAGAAATACTACATCAAGCCCGATATGGACTGGCTTCGAACTGAAATCGAGAAGATCAAGTAATCAAATGAATCCGAATGTGGGAGTACGAGAAATTCATCATGTAGGTTTTTGGTGCAGGAATAATGCAGGAATAATATACGAGTTGTGTACATCTAAGCACTTCAAACCGCATCTAACCACATTCAAAACCAGCGTATCATCAAAAATTATTTGATACAGCGCTGTGTGTAAATTCTTCCAGCAGGTTCTTGAATCGCTCTTCGAAGTCGCCGCGGTACTTCGTACCAGCCACGAGGCTGGCCATGTCCAGCGCCAGCAGACGCCGCCCCTGGAGCATCCGGGGTACCTGCTTGTCGGCGATGCGCTGAGCAAGCCCTTCGGCCAGCGCAGTCTTGCCCACGCCCGGTTCCCCCACAAGGCAGGGGTTGTTCTTCTGGCGGCGGCATAAGATCTCTACCATCCGGTCCAGCTCTTTTTCCCGGCAGAACACCGGGTCCAGCTCGCCGTCCGCCGCCCGGCGGGTCAAATCGCGGCAGTATTTGTCGCTGGCTCGGCTGCCCCGCGGCAGCGACGATGCCGAGCGCGGCTGGATCGGCAGGATGAACTGCCCTGAAAGCTGGCGGCACTCCCGCACCGCCTCGGTGAGCTGGACACCCATGGATGCCAGCATGACCCCGGCGGCACAGTCGGTGTCTTCCAGCATGGCGCAGAGCAGATGCTCCGGCTCGGCCCGGCTCAGGTGGGCGTTCTGCGCCCCGATGATGGCGTAGTCCATCGCCCGGCGCAGGTCCGCCGCCATATCGCCCCGGGCAAGCCTGGTGACCGAACCATCCCGCCCGGCGGACAGCTGACGCCGCACTTCCAGCTCCGAGATATTCTTCCCGGCCAGAAAACGAGCCGCCGGGCCGCCGTCCGCTTGCAGCATCGCCCACAGCAGGTGGCCGGTGTCTGCCTTTTTGCAGCCCAGCCCTCCGGCCAGTTCCACCGCCTTATCCAGCAGCTGCCCCGCCTCCCGGGAGAAGCCCTTATACCGTCCTTTGCCGAATGCGTCCCAAATGCTCATTTGCCTGGCTCCTATCTTCCGTATTGCCCTGTTGCATCAAGAAACAGTATAGCCCCGGCAGGCGAGAAAAAATCAGAGCTTTGTGTCGCACCGGCCCAAAAACGCACCGAGAGATAAAACAAAAAAGCCATCTGAACGAATCAGATGGCTTTCTGGTTGGGGATGAGAGAATCGAACTCCCACAAGTAGAGTCAGAGTCTACCGCACTACCACTATGCAAATCCCCATTATTCGGTTTTGTCTCGCGGCGGTGAGCCGGTCAACGTGTGCTATTATAGCCGCCTTTGCGCGTTTTGTCAAGCGGATTTTTGAAAAAAGTTGTACTTTTTCAGAAATACGCGAAAATCCGTCAAGTTTGTTCTTCCGCCTCCGAAGCGTCCTCTTCCAGATAGACCGCGACGTCTTCGATTTTGCAGTCTAAAATCTTGCAGAGCTGGTCAATGGTATAGGTGTTGACATTATGATTGTTTCGCAGTCGGTTCAGCTGTCCAGCGCTGAAGTGATAATCCTTCAGCAGTTTATACTGGGAGATACCACGCATTTTCATTGTTTTCCAAAGAGGTTCAAACGAAATCACGGACAATCCCACTCCTAACGAATCAGATTACATCTATAAATAAGATGGTAAAGGATTGCCCGAATATTGACAATTATCCATATGTGGAGTATTATTTTGATATAGTCCGAAAGTGGACAATATCAGAGGTAAAAAGGATGGTGTCATAATGAACGCTGCGGCAATCAAAGAGCATCTCAGTATGTTAATGGACCTGGAAAAGGAGATCTATACTCAAAATCAAGTTATTGCATCGTTGGAATACAAGCTTTCAGGATTACCAGATTATCGTCAGTACGTAAAACCGGTTTATCAGCAAGCTTCTCCGCACTACTACGACGACACCGCAGCTAATGTTGCCTTTTTATGTCTACCCGGAGCTGTATTGTTGTTTGTGCTTGGGTTGCTCCTGTATGATTTCAGGGGATTTTTCTGGGAAATAGCCCTTCTCGCATTCATTGTCGGAATCATTGCTTTTTTCATTAGTCGATTAAACGCCTCGGACGCTCAGCATAGTGCCGATGTAGAATCAAAAAAGCGTTATGATGCCGCATTAAAGGCATACAATCTGTCTGTCGAACAAGATCGACTCCGTGTAGAAAGAGAGCGTCCTAAAAAGCTGCTTCTTCAAGGCCAGCTCAAAACTTTGAAAGATGCGCACAAAAAGACTGTAGACACTTTGAACAAGCTATACAACAAGGGCGTTATCCATAAAAAATATTGGGGTCTCGTTCCTATCTGTTCCTTGTACGGCTACTTCGATACTGGCGTATGCACTCAACTGGAAGGCCATGAAGGTGCATACAACAAATATGACACTGAATGCCGTCTGGACAGAATCATCTCGAAATTGGATCAGGTCATCCAGCGTTTGGATGAGATCAAAGAGCTCCAGCAGGACCTTTATGAAGCTATCGAAGAATCCAACTGCAAGGTTGGTCAGCTTATCCGCAACTCCGAGCGCATATCTGACCAACTGACTGGGATCCAGTCGCAGGGTGCCGAACTGAATGCCCGCATTGCCAACCTGCAAACCACTTCTGACATCAATCTCTATGTGAATGCCTGCGCCAAGCGCGAGCTTGAGTACATGAACCGCGCCAACCGCATCTTCTAACAAATCAACCGCCGTCCCCGAACTCCCGGAGGCGGCGTTTTCTTTGTCCCAACCTCAGAACCGGCATTTTCTGCACGTTCCGCACCATACAATAAGGTGTACCTGATTTTCTACTTATAAATAAAGGAGGACGCCTTATGCTGCAACCCCCATCCAAGACCACCCAGACTCTGCTTTCGCCCCGCATCCCCCGCGACAACGAGCACGAGCGCTACCACCCCGAGCTGGAAGAAGAGCTGAAAGAGTGCCTGTTCTGCCTGCAGCGGAACGCGATGATGTTCGACCTCGAGGTGGACTCCGACCTCATCGAGCAGCGCATCTACGAGCGGCAGGCCCTTTTGTGCCGCTACCGCTACCTGCTGGCCCGCGCCCGGGAGCTGGGGCTGCATACCATCCTGAAAAAGTATCAGCCGCTGGGATAAAAACCTACCCGCGAAATCTTGACAGAATCCGCACATCGTGTTATCATACATAAAGATAACACTGTATACAGAAAGCTGTATGCGAAACTTTGGAGCTTAGAGAGGTTTTCAACTATGGAACGTATTAAGACTATCGCTACTCGTGACCTGACCAAGAGCGTCGTGACCGGCGGCTGCGGCGAGTGCCAGACTTCTTGCCAGTCTGCCTGCAAGACCTCCTGCGGCGTCGCAAACCAGAAGTGCGAGAACAGCAATAAGTAATCATTGCAGACCCTATGCCGCCTTTGCAGGGCGGCATTTTTTTATGGCAATTACAGATTGGAGAATGAAATGGTACATCAGTATCAACTGAACGGATATAACATCGTGCTGGACAGCTGCAGCGGCTCGGTCCATGTCGTGGACAACGTGGCTTACGACGTCATTGCGATGTACAAAGAGCACTCTGCCGACGAGATCGTGGCCGCCATGCTGGCAAAGTATGCAGACCGCCCCGACGTCACCGAGGCCGACCTGCGCCAGTGCCTCGAGGACGTGGCCTCTCTGGAAGCCGCCGGCAAGCTTTGGGCTCCTGACGTCTACAAAGACATGGCCTTCGACTTCAAGAACCGCCAGACGGTGGTCAAGGCGCTCTGCCTCCACGTCGCCCACACCTGCAACCTCAACTGCTCCTACTGCTTCGCCTCGCAGGGCCGCTATCAGGGTGACCGCGCCCTGATGAGCTTTGAGGTGGGCAAGCGGGCCATGGACTTCCTCATCGAGAACTCCGGCACCCGCCGCAACCTCGAGGTCGATTTCTTCGGCGGTGAGCCTCTGATGAACTTCGACATGGTCAAAAAGCTCGTCGCCTACTGCCGCGAGCAGGAGAAGATCCACAACAAGAACTTCCGCTTCACCATGACCACCAACGGGATGCTCATCGACGACGATGTCATCGACTTCTGCAACAAGGAGTGCCACAACGTCGTGCTGAGCCTTGACGGCCGCAAGGAAGTCCATGACCGCTTCCGCAAGGACTACGCAGGCCATGGCAGCTATGACGCCATCGTGCCGAAGTTCCAGGAGTTCGTGAAAAAGCGCGGCGACAAGAACTATTACATGCGCGGCACCTACACCCACTACAATACCGACTTCACCAACGACATCTTCCACATGGCCGACCTCGGCTTCACGGAGCTGAGCATGGAGCCGGTCGTCACCAAGCCCACCGACCCCAGCGCCCTCACCGCCGAGGACCTGCCCATCCTCAAGGAGCAGTACGAGATCCTCGCCAAGGAGATGATCAAGCGCGACCGCGAGGGCCGTGGCTTTACCTTCTACCATTACATGATCGACCTCACCGGCGGCCCCTGCATCTACAAGCGCATCTCCGGCTGCGGCTCCGGCACCGAGTACATGGCCGTCACCCCCTGGGGCGACCTCTACCCCTGCCACCAGTTCGTCGGCGATCCCAAGTACCTGATGGGCGACATCTGGAAGGGCGTCACCAACACCGCCGTGCGGGATGAGTTCAAGCACTGCAACGCCTACGCCCGCCCCGAGTGCAAGGACTGCTGGGCCAAGCTCTACTGCTCTGGCGGCTGTGCAGCCAACGCCTACCACGCCACCGGCAGCATCACCGGCGTCTACGAGTACGGCTGTGAGCTGTTCAAGAAGCGCGTCGAGTGCGCCATCATGATAAAAGTTGCTGAGAACCAGGAGCTGGCAGCTCAGGGCATCGAAGTTCCCATCGAGCTGGGCGGCACCTGCAACGCCTGCGCAGACGGCGAAGCCTGCGAATAAAGCCATGAACACTCCTGTCGTCGATTTTGTCCGTCGCTACGCCCGGCAGCGCACGACCCGGATGCATATGCCGGGCCACAAGGGCCGCGGCCCGTTGGGCTGTGAAGAGCTGGACATCACCGAAATTGCGGGCGCAGACGAGCTGTACGAAGCCGAGGGCATCATCGCTCAGAGCGAGGCCAACGCCACGCAGCTCTTCGGCACTGCCCGCACCTATTACAGCACCGAGGGCAGCAGCCAGTGCATCCGGGCCATGCTCCACCTTGCGCTCCAGATGCGGCCCGCAAAGGCAGATCGGCCTGTCCTTCTGGCGGCGCGGAACGCCCACAAGGCACTGCTTTACGCGGCGGCTCTGCTGGACTTCGACATCCAGTGGCTCTGGCCTGCGCCGGATGCCGCCGGGGCGCTCTGCACCTGCCCTGTGGAGCCGGAGGCGCTCTCTTCTGCGCTGGACGAGCTGTCCGCCGAGGGCCGCACGCCCTTCGGCGTCTACCTCACCAGCCCGGACTATCTGGGCTTCGTGCAGGATGTCGCGGGGCTGTCGGCGGTCTGCCACGCCCACGGCCTGCCCCTTCTGGTGGACAACGCTCACGGTGCCTATCTCCACTTTTTGAAGGAGGGCAGCCGCCACCCCATCCAGCTGGGCGCGGACCTTTGCTGTGACTCGGCTCACAAGACCCTGCCCGTCCTCACAGGCGGTGCCTATCTGCACCTTGGCTCGTCCGTGCAGGCCGACGAGGCCGCGGTGCGCAATGCGCTGGCTCTCTTCGGCTCCACCAGCCCCTCTTATCTCATTTTGCAGTCGCTGGACGCCGCCAACGCGGTTCTGGCCGACGGCTTCCGGGAGAAGCTGGACATCTGCCGCTGGCGGCTGGGGATGCTCTGCCGGGAGCTGGATGCTCTCCGGCCCAGGCTGGCACTCCCCCTCACCGGGGCGCACCGTGAACCCCTCAAGCTGACGCTGGACGCCGCCGCGCTGGGGCTTTCCGGCCAGCAGCTGGCGCAGGCTCTGCGGGAGCGGGGTGTGGAGTGCGAGTATGCCGACCCCCGTTACGTCGTGCTGATGCCCTCCGCCGAGAGTTCTGCGGCAGAGTTTGCCTGCCTGCAAACGGCCCTGCACGCCATCTGCGATGAGGCCCCTGTTGCCGATGTCTCCGTTGCGGCTGACGATCCTGCCGCTTTCGCGGCATTGGCCGGGGCGCTTGAGGCACAGCCCCGCCGTTTCACCATCCGGGAAGCTGTCCTTGCACCGCAGGAGATGATCCCTGCCGCCGAGGCCGTGGGCCGCATCTGCGCCGCACCGGCGGTCTCCTGCCCGCCTGCCATCCCCATCGTGGTCAGCGGTGAGACGGTCCCGCCGGAGGCCCTCCCCCTCTTTGCCCGCTATGGCATCGAGAAGGCGGCCGTTGTGAAAGAATAAAGTGCAAAAATCATTTTCGTATTCTTCAGCCTCTTTTTTCACTCTATATTCAGAGTCCCCCTAAGATTCAGCTAAAAGTCCCGCACATTTCTTGACAGGCTTCGCATATTCTGGTTTAATAATCATGGATAAAAGGGAGTAAAGGGCGCTCCACCTTATGGGAGCGCTGCATGGCAGCGTCAACACGGCAGAAATGCCCGATGTCATGTGTTCGCTTGAGACTTTTGTCACAGTAATTGGTGCTGTGGCGGAAGTCTCTTTTTTTCGTCATTGCACCGCAGATTTCAAAGGAGGCAATGACATGGATTTCTGGAATGCATTCGCCAGTCTCTTTTCCAATTTCGGGAACCTGACCTGGCAGATGGTGGTGATGTGGGGCATCGGCGCCCTGCTCATCTACCTTGCCATCGCAAAAAAGATGGAGCCGAGCCTGCTTCTCCCCATGGGCTTCGGAGCCATCCTCGTCAACCTGCCCTTATCAGGCGCTATCACGCAGGGCGACACCGTCGGCCCCATCTCGGCTCTGTTTGAGGCCGGGATGTCCAACGAGCTGTTCCCCCTGCTGCTCTTCATCGGCATCGGTGCGATGATCGACTTCGGCCCGCTGCTCGAGAAGCCGTGGCTGATGCTCTTCGGCGCAGCGGCGCAGTTCGGCATCTTCTTCACCCTCTTCCTCGCGGGCTTCTTCTTCGATTTGAAGGACGCCGCTTCCATCGCCGTCATCGGCGCGGCAGACGGCCCCACGGCCATCTTCGTGGCCAACGTCCTGCACTCCCAGTACCTTGGTGCCATCATGGTGGCGGCCTACAGCTACATGGCGCTGGTCCCCATCGTGCAGCCGCCGGTCATCAAGCTGCTGACCACCCAGAAGGAGCGCCGCATCCGGATGCCCTACCAGAAGGGCAGTGTCAGCCAGCTGACCAAGATCTTGTTCCCCATCGTCGTGACCATCATCGCCGGACTCGTGGCTCCGGCCAGCGTAGCACTGGTGGGCTTTCTGATGTTCGGCAACCTGCTGCGGGAATGCGGCGTGCTGAACACCCTGAGTGAAACGGCGCAGAACATCCTCGCAAACCTCATCACCATCGTGCTGGGCCTGACCGTGGCCGGCCAGATGACCGCCGACAAGTTCGTGCGGCCCGACACTCTGCTCATCCTTGCGCTGGGCCTCGTGGCCTTTGTGTTTGACACCGCCGGCGGTGTGCTGTTCGCAAAGCTGACGAACCTCTTCCTCCCGGAGGGCAAAAAGCTCAACCCCATGATCGGCGCAGCCGGCATCTCGGCCTTCCCCATGAGCGGACGCGTCGTCAACAAGCTGGGCCTCGAGGAGGACAACCAGAATTTCCTGCTGATGTACTCCATCAGTGTCAACGTCTCGGGCCAGATAGCCTCTGTCATCGCCGGCGGACTGCTGCTGACCCTGCTGAGCTAAAGGAGGGACTGATATGCTGCATCTTACTTCGTGGATGACGACTCTGCCCATCATGGTCATCGGGATGGTGAGCATCGTGCTGGTCATCGGCGTCATCGTGCTGGCTGTGATGTTTTTGAACAAGCTGACGAGCCGGAAATAACTGCAAAGGGCTGCTGTACCGTGTTGTACAGCAGCCCTTGTTTTATTGATCAGCCCACGCCTTTCCGATCGCCGCTCTTGGCGTTCTGCCCGGTGTCATCCGGCTCGTCGCCGCCGTCGTGCAGTTTCTCAGAACAGGTCGAGCATATTGTCCAGATAGATGGCCTCCCGGACATGCAGCTG
>ERZ773264.103-NODE-103-length-117792-cov-3.918615_pt1 | contig 117792 bp, 99 predicted proteins | sample MGYA00511910_ERZ773264 | MGnify/ENA primary metagenome ERZ773264 (study PRJEB29015, sample SAMEA2737739) | human gut metagenome | biome: human gut; feature: human-associated habitat; material: faeces | place: China | collected 2012 ...
TCGCAAATGACGATGATGATACGATTGTTATGATCAGAAAAAATGGCGAAGAGACTATCGCAATGCTTTTCAATTGCGGCAGCAGTGTAAAGAAATTTAATGCGTATGCGCAGAAATATAATCTACTAACCGATAGCGTATTTGACGGAAAAGTAGATGGGCTTGATGCTGCCGTAATTGTGCTTTAAACATAATATACGAATTTATCTATAAGAAGACGGGGCTGCCCGTCTTCTTTCCTTATTTATGCCAATTACTATTGAATTTTCAAGGTGCGTTTTCCTGATCCGGCAGGTGCGAATCTTCAGGGAACCCTGAAGGGGACGATCGCAGAACGTTTATGGAGCTGATCAGGGATATGACGTTTACAAAGCTGGTTGGCAAGCGCATTGGGAAAAAGATTCGAGCATAATAACATGATTTCGGGCAAAAAGCAATCGCAGAGTATATGGATAAATCCATTCGTTTCTATGATGCCGGAGCAGAGGGATTTTATCATGGATTAGTTCTTGGTTTGATTGCTTTGATGGATAATCAGTATAAGATTAAATCAAACAGGGAATCCGGAGATGGACGAAATATTGCGCATCAACAATTGCTTGCTTTGGCAAAAGAAGGAAAAACCATGGTCATTGTCACACACGAGATGCAGTTCGCCAAGGCGGTAGCGGATCGTATGGTTTTCCTGAAATTTGTCAAGGAGCGGCTGCCGGTGAATTGAAAATACACCTGAAAGGGTGTAAAAAATAGTTTGTCCCGGACGGTCAAATATGTGGTAAAATGAATACGGTTCATCCGTGCAGAAATGCGGCCTTCGGGTTTTCACATGACACTTTTTTCTATAGCGTGGGCTGAGTGGTGTTATCATGTTGAAGCGGATGAACTTTTTTTGATTCATAGGAAAATTATATGCATGCATTGTTTTATAGGATAAATAAGAAATGTTGAGTTTTTGTAAAAAGATGGACAAGATAGAAGTTATGTAAATAAATGGGTAGGAGAAAATGTATGAATGTAATAGTAGCAATTGATTCCCTCAAAGGAAGCCTGAGTTCCCTGCAGGCGGGAGCCGCCGCAAAGGAAGGCATCCTTCGCGCCATCCCGGATGCAATCGTATCGGTCAAACCGGTCGCAGACGGCGGCGAAGGCACAGTGACTGCACTTGTGTCCGGGCTGTCCGGAAGAAGCGTCACGATAGCGGTCACCGGACCGCTGGGCGAAACCGTAGAAGCAACCTACGGCATCCTGCCGGATCACACAGCCGTCATCGAGATGGCAGAAGCCGCCGGACTTCCGCTCGTGCCCGCGGAGAAGCGTAATCCCATGATCACTACCACATACGGTGTGGGTGAAATGATCCTGCACGCGTTGGATGAGGGGTGCCGCAGCTTCATCATCGGCATCGGGGGCAGCGCAACCAACGATGGTGGAACCGGTATGTTGCGTGCTTTGGGCTGCCGCTTCCGGAAAGCCGACGGAAGCGAAATCGCATTGGGCGCACAGGAACTCAGCGAACTTGCCACGATCGAAACCGAAGCACTTGATCCACGCCTGAAGGAGAGTCACTTCTCGATTGCCTGCGACGTGACCAATCCGCTGTGCGGTCCCAGTGGCGCAAGTTACATCTTCGCTCCGCAAAAAGGAGCCAATCCTGCAACCGTTCAAAAACTTGATGCGGCATTGGCACATCTGGCAGACATGACCGCCGTCACACTCGGCACAGACCTTCGGGATCAGCCGGGAGCGGGAGCAGCAGGTGGACTTGGTTTCGCTTTTGCATCGTACCTGAACGGCACACTCCGTCCGGGCGTTGATATCGTACTTGATGCAGTCCTGCCGGAATCCGAACTTCGCGCCGCCGATATCGTCGTCACCGGTGAAGGCCGCTTTGACGGACAGACTGCGATGGGCAAGGCCCCGGTCGGTATCGCCCGCCGAGCCAAAGCCTGCGGCTGCAAAGTCATCGTGCTTGCCGGAAGCGTCGAACATGCCGGGGCACGCGCTGCCTTGCAGAATCCATCGCTCGTTGATGGTGTATTCCCGATTTTGCCGGGTGCGATGTCGCTTGCGGAAGCAATGCGTGAGGATGTCGCGTTTCAAAATATGGAATTTACCGCGGAGCAGGTGTTTCGGGTGGTTGGGATTGGAAACAAAACATGAGATGACAGATTAAGGATTATGTAGAGATGCATAGTCCTTTTTTGATTCATAGGAAATTCCTTCCTATGAATCAAAACGCTCCGCGGGGATACGCAGCTCGCGGAGATGAAGTTTATGCTGAGCATACCGCTCGCGCGCGGAAGTGTGCGACGAGCGCACACTTTATTTTAATAGAAATTATTGAACGGATTATAGGACACTGGCTGCGATAATATGACCTCAACATAAAGAAGCGTAAAAACAAACAGATGGAAAGGTGGACGCAATTATGGAAGAAATGTATTTTACAATCGCAGGCTGTAATCATTACTATGGAACCGAATTCATGGGAAAAGGCATGAAAGTCAAATTAGTCAAAGAACCCGACAACGAATACGACAAAGAAGCAATCCAGGTCAAGATCAAGGGGCTCGGCAAAGTCGGTTACGTTGCCAACAGCCCATACACCGTGCAGGGTGAATCGATGAGCGCAGGAAGACTTTATGACAAGATCGGCGATAAAGCCAAGGGAAGAATCGTGTTCGTCATCGGCGGAACGGCAGTGTGTCGGATTACGGATGATGGAATGCAGAAACAAGTCATAGAAGAAGCAATGGAATAAAAGCAAGAGTCTATCGACCTTCGGAGCCGTCTTTAGCGAAGTAAGCGGCTTTATCCTGGCGGCATTACTTTATACCGTATGTGATATTGATGTAAAAGATGTTTCGGTCGTGATCATGATCCTTTTGTGGGTGGTATTCTCGGCACTTATGGCAGAATTCTCGGAGAAAATCGGATTATAGAGAAAAAGCGACAATATAGGGACGGAATCGTCGGAAAATGGCGGATAAACATTGCTATTGATAGATGAAAGGAATACACTATAGGTATCGATGTTATGAAATGAGAATGGAAGGATTAATGAATGTCGGTTTATAAAAAAACAATTATAGTGTCACTAGCGATAACTTGCATATCACTTGTGTTGTCATTAGGTGCAGTGCAGTATAAGGAAGGTTATGGTTTGTGGTTTGAAAATGTATGCATTGGTATATTTGCGAGTGGTTTACTAATGTTTTTTTCATCCATAATGGGATATTTTATTGAAGAAAAAAAGGCCTTACGTGAATATAGTTGGAAGATAAAAGAACTGAAAGATAAAGTGTTGAATTTTCAAACATTATCAAAAGAAAATCAAACTTTAGATGGATATTTTGCTGCGCTATCAGATATAAATTCTCTTTTAAGATCGTATTTTGCAGTAATGGATAATGATTTCCTTTTTATAAGGCGAAAGAAAATTCAAAAATTATTAGAAATACACACAAATTTGCAACCTTTTAATACAGCCGCCTCTGAAGCAATTTTGTATTATGGTCAATATAGAACAAAAAATAAAGATGCAAACGGAAATCAAGTATATTCGTTTGAACAATTTCGCATGGATATAAAGGAATTTGTAAGGATGGTTGATAATTACCAAGGGACGGGAATGTCATTGGTAATATGGTTACAAAAGAAAGAGGTTGAGTATTCTGGACTTATATTTGGAGAAAGAAAAAGTTAATATGTAAGTTTTTTGGATAGAAATTTGAATTTAAAGCCATTTGAATTTAAAGATGAATCAAAAAAGCGATATAAGGATGAGACATTCATGGAGAAGATAGTAAAAAAGAGAAAATTAGTTATTGGGACAGGGGGTGAATTGATATGGAGAAAATGATCGATAAAAAGCCTTCTTGGAAGAGGAGTTACGTTTTTTATGAAGAAAAAACATTCAAAAAAGAATCTTCCAATTGCTAATAATTTTTCGGAAGATGAAATGATAGAGATTCAGGCAGAAGCTTATTATAGAGCATTCAAGCGAATCAAAAAAGAAGAGGGAGAAGAGAATAAAAGTAATGCAGAAATTAATATAGAGAAATATAAATGGTATGAAAATGTGTTGTATTTTTTGAACGTATTTTTTCTCCCATGGTGTATAAGCAAGAAATTTTGCTTGAATAAACGGTTATATGATGGAGTACTTGTATTTTTTGTCGCTACAATTATGCTAATAATAGGTACAATAGTATGGGGGATAGGTTTTATAGAGATTGTTTATGCAATATATCAGGGATTTGTTTTGGAAAATGTGAAAAATATGCTATCTCTGGTAGGTCTTTCTTTGCTCATGCTAGTATTAGGGAGTATAGTAATAGTCTCTGGTAATACATTTAGTGAAGAAACAAATAGTGAAAGAATACATGCATATTCTGCAAGCATATTAGCTTTGATAAGCTGTATCATAAGCATTATATCGTTATTAAGATAATTTTTTATGAGAATGATGTATGTATGTGTAGTAGAGGGGATAAGGCGTTGGTGATAGTAAGTATAGCTATAAAAAAAGCTGCTAAAACAGTGGGAACATTGATGGCAGAACAAGTTTTTTCAACGAAATTTAATTCTTTATACGAAAAGTATATATCAAAGAGAAGATTATTCATTTTAAAAAATGAAGTTGTTAAGTGGTGTGAAAAATTTTTTAAAGAACACGATGGAAGTGTATTGACAGAAAGTAGATTTTTGACATTTTTGTCCAATTATAAAGTCATAGAAGAGATTTTTTCTTATACACAAGAGTGTATAGATGGCGTTTCGGAAGAGTCGTTTATTAGTAGTTTAGTTAGAAAAACTAAAAATGGGATTAAAGGGAGAATTTCGCCTTGTGATGAAAGTGTGATCAGGGAATTTTATAAAAGTCTATTGGCAAAATTTACTCAATTTGAATTAAGTAAATTGTCAGATGCAGAAAGACAAATTGTACATCGGAATACTGTTCAGAATGCCAAGACGTTAGACGCACTTAACAATTTGGATTACACCATTCAACAAAAACTGTTACAAAATTCACACTCTATTTCGGAGAGGGAAATAGTTGATATATATAATATTTTGAATACTCTTTTTTGGAACGGGAAATTTGATATTTTAATTAATTTAATTCCTTTAGTAAAAGGAAAAAGTATTGAATTAGAAGTATGGCTGCAAATTGTATTTAGTATGTCATTATCGCAAGATACAAATACAGTAGGTAATTTGGACTATAATAAGATTTCCTGTAAACAACTTAAAGATGATATAGTACGTAAAGATATTCTGTTTTCTTATTTAGGACAGCATTCGGTAAAATATGTTCCTAAATCAAAAGATGATATATTGTTTCTTTTGATTCAAGATATATCAAATTCGAAAGACGGAAATTTTTATGATACAACTGTAGAACATAAGAATAGTACATCTTTGGTCAAAATTCAAATTCCTAAAAAATATGAAACCGAAGAATGGCTTATTAAAAGACTATTATCAGTTTATTTGTTAAGTCAATCAGTTAGCAATGTAGACAGCTTATTATGTGAATTGTTTGGAAAAGAAACAGATTTTCTTGTGAAGATTATTACTGCAAATCAAAAAATCAGGTATAAAATAACTGCAAAAAATGAAAAGGACATAGAGGAAGCACAGAATTTATTTGATGAAGTTTGGGCAAAAAAAGAAATGTATGTTAAAGCAAATATCGATATACAAAAACTGTTTTTTAATACTTGTTTTAATTGGGCATTGTATCAAAGAAAAGATCTATTACTAGCCATAATTAATGAAGTGCCAGAGGAAACAAAGTGCTGTGTAGATATTCAAGAACTTATTCTATTGGCTGATATTGAATTAAATATAGCTGAATATGTGAATATACTAGATTTTTGTAAGACAAATAAACGTTATACCGTGATGTGTGATTATTTAATATCATTGAAAGATTCACACGCAATTATTAATAGAGTTAAAGGAAACCTCAAAGAATTTCTTGAAGTTCCGAGTTTGTTCTTTATTTATGTCAGAGCACTACGTGCGGAGAAAAAAATACCAGAAGCAATTGGTCTTCTGAAAGAAAAGCAATCAATATATGAAGTATATGAAGAATATTGGGTTGAAAAATATTTGCTTACATTCAATCAACAAGATCTTGCTTATCTTGAGGAGGCATGGTTAGCTAATAAAATAAAAAAGGTTTTCGATGGAACTGATGAAGAGATTATAGAGATTCTTTTTGATAATAATAGATTAGAAACTTGCATTCATATGGTGCAAGCATTAGAAATTAGGGGTGTAGCATCGACTAATATATTAAAATTAAAAATTTCAGCATATCTGCAGTTAGGGAATAAGTATGAAGCATTTAAAGAATTGAAAATGATGTTTGAAAAGGGAAGTCGTGATATATTTGTAGTGTATAATTATGTTGTTCTGTTGCTGGAATTAAAACGAGATGTAGATCAAGAGGTGGAGAATGCTCTTTATCTTCTTGATACATCATATGCATACCTTTTGTTGGCAAAGCTATCAGAGAAGAAAGAAAATACAGATTTAGCACACTCGTTGTATTTGAAATCATTGATCATGAATCAAGGCGAAAACGATCTGATATATGGTAATTATTTTAATTATACGGTAACTGAAGGTCGAAGTGAGGAGGAAAAAATTAAAGGAATTGCTGAAAACACGGTAGTATATATGCAACAAGAAAATTCAAAAAAAATAAAGATATATGCTATATGTCCCAAAGAATTACTGCCCAAAGAAATGTATGAATGGAATGATGCATTGTTTATTTCTAAAGAACGGGCAATTCAAAAAGGTTTATTAAGAAAAAAAGTAGGCGAAATTATAAGTGTTGATGAAAGTGAATATAAAATTATAGATATAATTCCTTTTGAGTGCTATCTAGTAAGGACTTGTATTTCAAAAATGAGTGATATGGGACAACTTAAGGCGTGTCACCTTCCAATAGATGGTGAAAAGGAACAAGCTGCTGGAATATTTATGAAATGGATTAGTGAAAACATTAATGAAGGCAAACAACATGATATTTTAGCAAGTTATCGAGACTTTGATGAAGTTCCACTTTCGCTATACGCAATTTCTAAGTTTTCGAGAGCAAGTTATCAAGAAGTAGTTGCTGCAATATTAGAAGATAATTCATTTGTTGTTAGAGAGGATTATAATTTCGGAACGATGAAAAAACTAGATTATGAGAGCTGTTTTGTTTTATCATATGCCGCAGCGGAACTTCTTTTTATTATGTGCGTTGACGTGAATATTTTGTCAAATGCGAATGTTTATATTCCTAAGTCGCTAATTACTGAACTCAAAGAAGAAAAGGAGCAAATCATAAAGGGATATGACAGGGAAACAGTAGCTTCACTTAGTATGATAGAGGGTAAAATTTATCTAAATGAAACAAATGAAGATACTAAAAATAAACAGATGGAATTCTCAGTAAATTTTTTAGAGTATTGTGAGCAACTTCCACAGTTAGGATGCACTGATAATGTAGTGATAAAAGATATTTCGGAAGATAATATACTGAGTCTAATCGGGGTTGTTGATTATGATGCAATATCTGTATGTAAAGAAAATGGCTTTATTTTAGTGAGTCTAGAGATGATGTTAACGCAATTGGCACATTTATCAGACCCACCAATTAATGTTTGTAATGTCTTGGAATTTTTAGATAGAAAGGTTTATAGTTGTACGGAAATTCTTAGATATATGAATAAATTGGTGGGGTATGGAATTATAAATGTAATTAATGCTAATATACTTCTTAAAATAGTTCATTCGGAGGAAAGTGGTGTAGATCAACTTTGGATGACTTTTTTACATACAATTGACAATACAGAAGGGGACTATAGAAAAATATTGGCTAATGAACTAGGATTGGTTGGGCGTAATGCGATAGAGCTGGAAGAGGATGTAGACGGTAAACGAATAAGTATGTTTGTGAAATTAGTTATGAAACTAAATTCTATAAAAATTAAGTATAAACTAAATGGAAATAAGATAGAATTTATAACTTATCGAGAATCATATAAAGTTATAGATCAAGGAGAAAGTGAGCTTTAAAAATGATATGGACCATAATACAATAGATTATTACAACACCAACGCCCACTCTTTCGCCTCCTCCACCCGCTCGGTCGACTTTACGCAAACGCAGGACAAGTTCCTGAATCTCCTTCCACAAACCGCATCCATCCTTGATTTTGGATGTGGTTCGGGGCGAGATACGAAGTATTTTCTGGATGCGGGAATGCACGTTGACGCGACGGATGGATCGGAAGAGTTGTGCAGGTTAGCAAGTGAATATACGGGAATTCCGGTGCGGCAGGTGCTGTTTGAGGAATTGGATGCGAAGGCGCAGTACGATGGTATCTGGGCCTGTTCGTCGATTCTTCATCTTTCGCAGGAGTCGTTAAAGGATGTCTTAAGGAAGATGATTGCAGCGCTAAAGGAGAATGGAATTATTTATACTTCGTTCAAGTACGGAACATTTGAGGGGGAGCGGAACGGACGATTTTTTACGGATTTTACGGAAGAAACATTCCAAGAATTTGTAGCGGATGTGGATGGAATTCGGATTGAGGAAATGTGGATTACCGGAGATGTCAGACCGGGCAGAGGAGATGAAAGATGGCTGAATTTAATTCTGCGGAAAATTTGAATATGAATTTGGCGGAGAACTTTTCGACGGATGTGATGACGGGAGGATTGGATGAGAGAATGTTTTTGTATTTCCGTTTGTCCGGCAGCATGAAGAAAGCGGATGGAGTCGATATCATTGTGTCGTTTCTGATGGAGTCCGGTGTGAAGATGATCTTGAAGGATTTGGATCAGGCGTTGCAGAGGGGCGCGAAGATTCGGATTCTTACGGGAAATTATCTCGGCATTACGCAGCCGTCTGCTTTGTATTTGATCAAAAGGAAGCTCGGAGATCAGGTCGATTTACGTTTTTATAATGATCCGAAGCGGTCGTTCCATCCCAAGGCATACATGTTTCATTATGATCATTATAGTGAGATGTATATCGGGTCTTCCAATGTGTCGCGGAGTGCGTTGACTTCTGGCATTGAGTGGAATTATCGGTTTAACAGTCAGAAGGATCCGCAGAGTTATCGCAAATTCTATGAGACGTTTGAGGATTTGTTTGAGCATCATTCGATTGTGATCGATGAGGAGGAACTGAAACGCTATTCGAAGAATTGGCATCGCCCGGCGGTGGCGAAGGATCTGGATAAGTATGACCAGAATGATGAGTCGGATACGAATGTGCGGATGCTTTATGAGCCGCGCGGCGCACAGATTGAGGTGTTGTGTGCGCTGGATGCGACGCGTGCGGAAGGGGCAAAACGCGCTTTGGTGCAGGCGGCGACAGGCGTAGGAAAGACCTGCATTGCGGCTTTTGATTCAAAATCATATGCAAGGGTTTTGTTTGTTGCGCATCGCGAGGAAATCCTAAATCAGGCGGCGACGACGTTTCATAATATCAGGAATTCCGATGACTATGGCTTTTTCCGAGGGGCGGATAAATGTACGGACAAGTCGGTAATTTTTGCGTCGGTCATGACGCTTGGAAAGTCGGAATATTTGAATGAGAATTATTTTGCGCGGGATTATTTTGACTACATTGTGATCGATGAGTTCCATCATGCGGTCAACAATCCGTATCGTAAGATCGTGGATTATTTTCAGCCGAAGTTTCTGCTCGGTCTGACGGCGACGCCGGAACGAATGGACGGCAGGAATATCTACGAGATCTGCGATTATAATGTGCCTTATGAACTGCCGCTCGCGGACGCAATCAATAAGGGAATGCTGGTGCCCTTTCACTATTATGGCATCTACGATGATACGGATTATTCCAAGCTGCATGTGGTAAAAGGCAGATATGATTCGGCAGAACTGAATGAGACTTATATCGGAAATGTGCATCGACACGATTTGATCTATAAATATTACTGCAAATATGGCTCAAAGCGTGCGTTGGGCTTCTGCTGTACGAGGGAGCATGCGGAGGAGATGGCGAAGGAATTCTGCAAGCGTGGCATCCCATCGGTGGCAGTGTACAGTGATTCACTGGGGGAATTCTCGGAAGAACGGGATGTTGCAATTGAAAAGTTAAAAAGCGGAGAGATCCGTGTGATTTTCTCGGTGGACATGTTCAACGAGGGTGTTGATGTGCCGTCAGTGGATATGGTAATGTTTCTGCGACCGACGGAATCTCCGACCGTATTTTTGCAGCAGCTTGGACGCGGTTTGCGAAAAAGTAATGGAAAAGAGTATTTAAATGTATTGGATTTTATCGGTAATTATCTGAAGGCAGGCAGAGTTCGTTATCTGCTCACGGGCAAGGCTTTATCCGGTGACGGAGCATATGATCCGGCGGATCGTTCCGGCTATCCGGATGACTGCATGATTGATTTTGATATGCGCCTGATTGATCTGTTTGCGGAAATGGATAAGAAGCATCTGCGTGTCCGAGATCAAATTCGGAATGAATTTTTCCGTGTGAAGGAACTGCTTGGAAAGCGCCCGTCCAGAATGGATTTGTTCACTTATATGGATGATGATGTGTATCAGATGGCGATAAAGCATGCGGCGGATAATCCATTTAAGAGGTATTTGGACTTCTTGAAGGAACTGGATGAATTAATGCCGGAAGAGGATGCTTTGTATGGCGGAATCGGACGGGAATTTATCGGCTTGATTGAGAATACAAACATGTCAAAGGTATATAAAATGCCTGTGCTGATGGCTTTCTACAATCATGGAGATATTCGGATGGAAGTGTCGGAAGCGGAACTTCTGGTAAGTTGGAAGGAGTTTTTCAACACAAGCACGAATTGGAAGGATTTGGATAAAGCGATTACATATCAGGATTATCTTGCTGTTTCAGACAAGGAGCATGTGAAGAAAATTATGCAGATGCCGGTGCATTTCCTGTTGAAATCGGGAAATGGATTCTTTGTGGAGAAGGACGGTGCGGCACTTGCCTTGTGTGAGGATTTACGGGATGTGATCGGGAAAACGGCTTTCGCGGAGCAGATGCAGGATGCGATTGAGTATCGGGCGATGGATTATTATCAGAGAAGATATCGGGAGAGAGAATAATCATGTTTTTTATGATGGGAATTACAGACGGACGAAAAGATTTCGATTTCGTGCAGACAGTGATCTGTGACGTATGCGGGAAGTACGGCAGATATCAGGTGTTTATGACTTATACAGTACTGTCGCTTTTTCTGATTCCGTGCTTTAAGTGGAACAAGCATTATTATGTGCAGACGAGCTGTTGTGGTACGTTGTATGAATTGGATTCGGAGATTGGCAAGGCAATCGCGCGCGGTGAGCAGATTGAGATATTGCCGCAACATCTGCGACTGGTGAACCGGGGCGGTTATAGCAGGGGCGTGAAACGTTGCAGCAATTGCGGATATGAGACGGCGGAAGATTTTGAATTTTGCCCGAAGTGTGGGCTACGGTTTTAGAATCTGAGAGAAATAAGAAGAATTGCGGTGTGCAAAGATGATTGAATTTATGGAGAGGATGTTATGAACAAAATGAATGAAAAGGAAGAAAATCGCAAGAATCCAAAGACTATTTCGCAAGAAGACATCATGAGTTTGTTGGATTCTTGTTATGATAAGTGTTTACATGGAGTTCCTAAAGTGAGCCAGAGTGTGGAAGATTTAGCGGAAGACTATTTGAAAAAATATGATACAAGAGAAGATGCTTGTAGAGCTATGTTGAATAACCAAATAATCAAATGTACAACATCTGGATTTATAACCGGGTTTGGTGGAATTATAACGATGCCGGTTACGCTTCCTGCAAACATAGGAAGTGTGTTGTATGTGCAAATGAGAATGATCGCTTGCGTTGCTTATATGTCCGGTTATGAGTTGAATAGTGATCAAACACAAACTTTTGTATATGCTTGTCTTGCAGGGGTTGCGGTAAATGAACTAATTAAGCAGGCGGGCATAAAGTTTGGTGTTAAATTTGCAAATGGTTTAATTAAAAAAATACCGGGAAAAGTGTTGACGAAAATTAATCAAAAAGTAGGATTTCGATTTATAACTAAGTTTGGAACAAAAGGAATTATTAACCTTGGCAAAATGCTTCCTGGTGTTGGTGCGATAGTTGGAGGTGGACTTGATTTGGTTGAAACCAAAGTTATCGCAGAGAGAGCTTATAAGTGGTTTATGACTGGAGATTTTAGTGAAGATGGAAAGCAGAAGGAAGAAGATGTTATAGAGCTAGAAGATTCAGATTTTGATGAGGTTGAGCCAGAAGAATGTTTTAAGACCGATGAACAATATGAAGACTAGACCACCAAAATCTATGGTAGAAATGATGGAGGTCTTTGGTGCTTGCAATCGAGTTATGTAGAAGCATGGGCCAAAGGTTATAAATGCGAAAGAAATGATTTCGAGAATAGGAATCAAAATTATTGTTGACAAAATAACGGTATTGCGTTATTCTTGAATTGCGAAATGCAAGAATGATTTATGTTTAAAAACCTGTCAGTGCTCTGGCGCTGGGTAGGATAGTTGATCTATTTTTATTAAAGGAGGACTTTATATGTCAGTGAGAAAAACTATGTTTGTGAAAGAAAATTCTTTCCGTAAATTGGATGATCCGTTTAATGATTCTGCAAAGAAATACATATTTTATGTGAAGATTTGTGATGTCCCAGAAGGTATACCTATGGCGACAAATCCGCGTGATCAGAAACTTACATCAGGTGTTGCCCAAGCGATTAAAGAGTCATTAGAGAGTAATGATGGATATTTTCATCTGAAGAACAGGGGAATTGTTCTTTCGGCGAAAAGTTGTACATACAACAATAAAACAAAAGAAGTTACTGTAAATTTTACGGATGATATGTTACATGGAAATATTGATGGAGGGCATACATATAAAATTGTATGTGAACACCGCAATTCGGGGTTGGATCAATATGTGCAGTTTGAAGTAATGACAGGCGTGGAGGATATAATAGAGAAATTGGCAGAGGCCCGTAATACTTCTGTGCAGGTAGATGAAAAATTTATGGCTGAGTTGCAGCAGAAATTTGATCCGATTAAAGAAGGTTTAGAGGGTATGCCATTTTTCCCTAGAATTGCATTTAAGCAGAATCAGCAGGCTTTTGATGATGATACTAATAAAAGACTAAAAATGATTGATGCACGTGAAGTAGTTGCTATCATTAATATGTTTAATATTGATCAGTTTGATGCAAAGACTCACCCTACTAAAGCCTATTCGTCTAAAGCCAAAATGCTAGAAATGTATTTGGAAAATCCTGAATTTTACAGAAGATTTGTAAATATTATGCCAGATATTTTTGATTTATATGATATAATTGAAATGGAATTTGCAGCTGCATTTAATGAAACTGGTGGTAGATATGGACGAAAGAAATATGCAGGATATAAAGATGGACAAGTGATTGGAACTTCTAAGTTTGGTCTTCACGATCTTTATTATAAGATTCCAGATGGTTTGATTTATCCAACAGTTGCTGCTTTTAGATCTTTAGTTGTGTTTAATTCAGATACCGAAAAATATGAATGGAAGAATGGAGTAAATCCTGTAAAAGTGTGGGATAGTTGTAAAAATAGTATTACAAGCCAGATTATGAATTTTGCATCTGCAATTGGGGATAACCCAAATGCAGTAGGCAAGGATTCAAATATTTGGAATCTTGCATATATGACGGTATTACTTCAGCAAGGCTTTAATGAATAATGAGAAAAAATTATATAGTAAAATTAAAAGTGAAAGAAGCGATAGAAAATAGAGGACTAAATCAAAAAAAATTGGCAGAGATGTCAGGAATCCGAGAGTCAACAATTAGTGATATTGTTCGTGGAACTCGTACGGTCATAAATTTTGAACATCTTTCGAAAATAGCAGAAGCACTAGAAATAACTGATATAAGAGAGTTGATTGATTTTGAATAGTATATAGCATTAAAATGTAATTGGGGGAAGGAGACGTGAATTTCACATGACCCTGTTTATGAGAGATCAGGAAATGATGCGAAAAGGCGCTATGAGTACACTTTTTTCTTTAGTGGAAGATGGCATTTTGTCGATTGATGTGGCTGCAGCAAGAGTGAATATGGAGCCGGAAGAGTTTAAGGAAGCGATGGAGAAATCGAAGTCTGTGAGTGCGTAAAAGGATATCCGCTATACTGGGTGTAAGGTATAGCGGATGTTTTTAACTGGAGAGATTTTGTATGAATCAGATATGCAGGGATATTTTTAAGGTCATTCATGAAGGAAAATGGCTAAAAATAGAATATCGAAATAAGGCGGATCAGATTACGAAATATTGGATTGGTATTCGAGATTTAGATCCAAGAAATCGGACGTTGAAGGTGGATGGTCTGCATTTAGGATTATATAGCATAGATGCATTTGATAAGATTTTTATAGATTCCATTTTGTCGTCGGAAGTGATCGAGGGGTCTTATTGTCCTGTGAATAAACGTCTAGTGGAAGATATTGCGATACATCCGGAAAGATATAAACTGATATTTGCAAGTTCTTCAAATTTGAAGATCCTTAATTATCTGGAGATGTGCAATCGTTTGGATACAACACCGTACATTACGGATTATGAGCTGATTCATTATCTTGACGGAGATCGGATCAGTAGTGGTGAATATCAGTTGACGGATCAGCAGTTTCGAGAGGTAATAGCGAATTTTCAGATACAGCTGGGGAGAGCCAAGCGTCAAAACGGAAAGCTGCAAATCAAAAAATTGGCCTTGAATGTTTTAAGTATTCATACGAAAAATGGGTTATATGTTCTTGCATATCGGAATTTGAATTTTGATGTGAAAAATCGACGTTTTGTGCCGGATGAAGATATTACGGTTTGTACGCAGTTTACAATAGAGGGGCAGCAACAGAGCATTCGTCGTTTTCTTGATGCGGATGATTATGATTTGTTAGAGAATTTTGAGAGAAATCTTGAACAAATTAAGGATGCTATTACAGAGCGTGGTGGCTCTGCGTCCATTGTAGATGATATGCCTTATGTAATCGGTTTGGGAATGGATGTGGTTTTGAACCTTCATGATGAATATAAGGCGATTATGGATATGTTTGACAAGCAGGAAGTATCAGTGCCGATATGTGCTTTTTTCGGAGATTTATTGGAAAAGCCGAGACGAACGAAAGCATATCCCATTGCGCTGATTAATCAGAATATTAATTTGGATCAGCTCTTGGCAATTAACAATGCGATGAAATATCCTTTGGCATATATTCAGGGACCACCGGGAACCGGAAAAACAAATACAATTCTGAATACGATTGTGACGGCTTTTTTTAATAATCAGACCGTCTTATTTGCGTCTTACAATAATGTCCCGATTGACAATGTGTTTGACAAATTAACATCGCTTGAATATCGGGGAAGAACCATTCCTTTTCCTGTGTTAAGATTGGGTAACATGGAAAAGGTACAGAATGCGATTCAATATATCAATCGTCTCAGAATGCAAGTCAGAGATATTCAGATTTTTTCTTCTACATTGGATAAACGGAAGGATGATAGGATAGATAGAGCAAAGCGTTTGTCAGCAAAACTAAAGGAATATGAAGAAATTTTGGATCTGAAGGAGCGCAAAGAGACACTTACGCAGGTCATGGAGTATCAAGCAAAAATGAAACATGCGGTTAATCTGGTGCCGTTTCAATTGGACTTGCAAGGATATCAGATGCAGAAAATGAATGATAGAATTCAGCAGATTGGAGATATATCGGACGAGGATGCGTTACAACTGTTAGATCGGAATGAGGAAGAATTTTACCAGTATCTCTTCTATACATCTGCAAAATATATTAAAGCATTGGAAGAGCCAAAGTATGATGAACTAAGAAGAATATTAGATCAGGATGGCGAGCCGATGGCACAGGCGCAGGAGTTTAATAAGTATTTGCAGAAGTCGGAGAATGTTAAAAAATTACAACGTGTTTTTCCAATCGTGATTACAACCTGCATCTCTGCACATAAATTAGGAGAACCGGAACCCTTGTATAATATGACAATTATTGATGAGGCAAGTCAATGCAATGTCGCAATCTCATTGGTGCCGATATTAAGAGGAGAAAAGTTGATGTTGGTAGGAGATCCGCAGCAATTGAATCCGGTTATTTTGCTTGATGAATTGACCAATCAGAAGCTGCGTCGCCGATATCATGTGGCGGATGGGTACGATTATCGCAGAAATTCAATTTATAAAACATATCTTGCTTGTGATGCCGTAAGTGATGAGGTATTATTGCGAAACCATTATCGTTGTAATGAGAAAATAATAGGGTTTAACAATAAGAAATATTATAATTCCAAATTGAAAATTTGTACGAAAAGTAAGGAGCAAAATCCTCTCATATACATCAATGTAAAAAGCGGGGAAACACAGTTGAAAAATACTTCGCCGGAAGAAGTAGAGCAGATTGTGGAATATGCGCAATTAAATAAAGATAAGAGCATGGCGGTAATTACGCCTTTTGTCAATCAGAAGTCGTTGATTGAGACTGCAATAAAAGAACATCATTTAGATAATCTTGTTTGTGGAACGGTACATGCTTTTCAAGGCGATGAAAAAGATGTAGTATTATTTTCGACAGCGTTATCGGATCGGACACATACCGGCACATATGAGTGGTTGAAAACAAATAAGGAATTAATTAACGTGGCAACATCTCGTGCAAAGGATAAGTTGGTACTTTTGGCAGACGATGAGCAGTTGGAACGTTTACATGCAGGGCAGCAGGATGACGATCTCTACGAATTGGTACAGTATATTAAATCAAATGGACAATCGCAGATTACAGAGAAGCATGTTAGCTCAAGAGCCTTGGGAATACAGCCATTTTCTACAGAGACGGAGAGCGCGTTTCTTGAGAATTTGACGCATGCATTGGAAAACATTTGGTTATCACAAAGTAAATATATTATACATAAAGAAGTTGCTATTTCACAGGTGTTTCGAGATAATATAACATATGATGATCTTTTTTACATGGGACGTTTTGATTTCGTAGTATATGAAAAGCAAGGAAATCAAGAGTTACCTATGTTGGCGATTGAGCTTGATGGAAAGGAACATTATGATGATGCTGTTGTACAAGAGCGGGATCGTAAGAAGAATAGGATTTGTCAGGAACATCACATGGAGATTATTCGCGTAGAGAATTCTTACGCGAGACGATATAATCACATAAAAGAAATATTGATGGATTATTTTTCTAGAGTGCATTAAATTAATAGGTCAATATTATAAATACTTACATGGAGTTTTATTACAGATTCTGGTAACGAATGGAATGCTTGTGAATCGGCCGCTTGCGGTGACGGATGGTATGATGCTTTGAGGAAAGCGAGCAGGAATAATGGGGGATAGATGATGGCATATTTAACAATTTATGATGATGTTTCGCATCTGAAAATATATGAAATCATAAATAAGTATTTCGGGAAGAATTATACCGGATGGATGAAAGGCTGGTATGATATTAACGATAAATTTGCGGCTTGGTTCCCGATGATTACAGACGCTTATGATGTTTCTGAAAGTGCAAAGAAGTTCAGTAATGTATTATTGGATGAAGGGAAAACAATTATTGAAGTTCATCATGAGAAGAAAGAACCGCCGGCAGATGATAATCAAAAATATGATAAGTTGCGATTGGCATTTGGGCGATTTCATGATGGATTTCGATTTTTAGGGGTATTTAAGAGAAGTCTTGTCAAAGGAACACAAGCACTTACATATAAGCATGAACGTATTGCAGAGGGCATTGATCTTTCGACATACAATCTTATAGAAAAAGTAACCGTGTCGGATTCTATTAATGAGACAATCCCACAAGGTGATGTGATTAGCACCAATGATTCTGTGTGGGTTGCAGCTGCTGTTATCAGTTATGAAAAATATCATGAAGATGGATGCAGAGACATTACGGAATTTAGTTTGGCGCAATCTGCGATACGTCGGCGGGCGATCAATATTACCGGCAAAAATGTTGAGGCTGCAAGAACAAGTCAATGGTGTTGTGGCAGCCATATAAATCATACACATCCGTATTTGAAGGAGACGGCAAATGCTAACCGTAGGTTGGCGTTTCCGGGAGAGTTTGGTGGCGAAGAGATCCCGAGTGATATCGATGAAAGGATTGAGATCAAGTTTTCCACAGGTCAGGTTACAATCGGACAATTAATAGATTTTGTGAGAGAGGAATATAGCACATTGCAGGGACAAAAAGACTGTATTGAATTTGATAAGAATATGATATTATGTGGGCCTCCTGGAACCGGAAAGACCTATAATACTGTCATTTATGCGGTGGCAATTTGTGAGGGTAAACCGTATGAAGAAGTGAAGAAACAGGATTATGAGGAGATCATGGCGCGGTATGATGCGTTAAAAAACGAAGGACGAATTGCTTTTACAACGTTTCATCAGTCCTATGGATACGAAGAATTTATTGAGGGAATTCAGCCGGTAATGGATTCGGAAGGAAGTGGGGATGTTAAATATACAATCGAGGATGGTATATTTAAACGCTTTTGTAAGTCTGGAGAAGGAATTTCGTTTGATGAGGCATGGAGCCATCTGTATGAAGATGCGGGGGCTACGGGTGGAAAGTTCACAGTTATCAGACGAACCGGATCACGCAGAGAGGCACAGTTTACAAAAGAGGATGTCATTAGCGTGATGTTTGACGGAGAAACTCTGGCGCATAATGACATATCGAAAAGCAAGCTAAAAGAAGTATATGAAACATATGATTATGAGCATCGTTTGGACATTCCAAACGGAGGATCAAGATGGGTATTTGATGTTTGTTATGCCATAATTGACCTGCTTGTTAAAAAGTATAACATGATAGAAAATGCAGATGCGGAGCAAAAGAATAGGGTATTTATCATTGATGAGATTAATAGAGGAAATATTTCCAAGATTTTTGGTGAATTGATTACCTTAATTGAGGACACAAAAAGAAAGGACATGCCGGAAGCTGCATCAGCGATACTTCCATATTCCGGGGAAATGTTCAGTGTACCTGCCAACGTACATATTTTGGGAACAATGAATACGGCGGATCGTTCAATTGCATTAATGGATACGGCGCTTCGCAGACGTTTTCGATTTGTTGAAATGATGCCGGACACAGGGGCTCTTGAGGGGCTTTTGGTCGAGGGATTGAATGTGGCAAAAATGCTTGAGGTGATTAATACGAGAATTGAGTTTTTATATGACCGGGAGCATACGATAGGACATGCCTTTTTCATGAGTCTTAAGGAGAAGCCGACCATTGAGAATTTGGGAGCGATTTTTGAAAAATCTGTTGTTCCGCTTTTGCAGGAATATTTCTATGAGGATTATCAGAAGATTCAGCTTGTGTTAGGCGACAATGCAAAGATGGAAGAGGATCTTAAATTTATTAAGGATGTTAAGGTCGTTGCTAAGAATATTTTTGTGGGAAATGTTGAGGATGTGATTGATCTTCCGGAAAAGCGTTATGTGATCAATAGAGACGCGTTTTATAACATTGGCAGTTACAAAATGATTGCTCCGGAACTTTAAAGCGTGGTGACGATATGAATAAGCCTCTAGAGGTAAAAGAATTTGACGCAATTATCTGTAACAGAGATTACGCGGATGATAAGAAATACAAGTATTTAGACAAAAAGGATTTTGAAAAGTTAATTGCTTTTATTCATGAGTTTTCAGGCAATGAGAGCAGTGCTGATGCATTGGAATTCATGAAGATCGGATATAAGAGAAATATTGGCGAAGTCATTTCAATTAGAAACTATGTGGGACTGATCCAGATGAATAATGGTATGCAGATAGAGATTTTACCGAAGATTTCTCTAGGGTCTGGAGAGGATGAAAACAATAAAAATACGAAGCGGATATTTCTTCGAATGCTTCGTTCCATGAAAGATTTCCCGAGTAAGACGTTTAATGATGCTACATTAAAAGTGGATCAAATGAATTTGTATGAGCTATTTATCAATATGTATCTGCAGGAAGTTCGTCATCTTGTAAAGCATGGAATTAAATCTGCTTATGTGGCAGAGGAGAATAATCTGAAGTATTTCAAGGGAAAGCTTCAAGTATCGCAACAAATCAGAACGAATATAGGGCATAAGGAGAGATTTTATGTTTCATATGATGAGTTTCATCCCAATCGACCAGAAAATCGTCTGATTAAGGCAACATTACAGAAGCTGCAAAAACTTTCGTCCAGTTCCGAGAATGCAAAAGAGATTTCTCAGTTATTGATGGCTTTTGAATTGGTGGAGACTTCGGCGAATTATCAAAAAGATTTTTCAAAGGTCAAATTAGATCGCAACATGAAAGATTATGAGATGCTGATGCAGTGGTCAAGGGTGTTTCTTTTCAATAAAAGTTTTACAACTTTTTCTGGATCGACGGTATCAAGAGCGTTGCTTTTTCCGATGGAATCCGTATACGAGAGTTATGTTGCACAAAAAATGAAAAAGATTATGGAGCCGGCAGGGTGGACGGTCAGCAGTCAGGATAAGGGGCAGTATTTGTTCAATGAACCAAGGAAACAGTTTGCGCTTCGACCGGATCTTGTTTTGGAGAAGGATGGACGCAAAGTCATTATGGACACCAAGTGGAAAAATTTGGTGGATAATGAGAAAAATAACTACGGTATTTCTCAGGCGGATATGTATCAAATGTTTGCATATTCAAAGAAGTATGGGACACCGGATATTTGGTTATTATACCCGGTAAATGATGCGATGAGAGGACATCAGCCGATTCGATTTGAAAGTGTAAATAAGATAAATAGTGAAATTGAAACAATGGTACGCGTGTTTTTTGTTGATGTTGCAAATATAGAGGACAGTTTGATGGAATTGCAACAAATTATATGATTACATATGGCTGAATAGATGTGAACAAGGAGAAAAAATTATGCTTTTTATTTGTTACCCGAAATGTTCTACCTGCCAGAAGGCTGGAAAGTGGCTGGATGAGCACGGAGTTGCGTACACGCAGCGTCATATTGTGGAAGAGAATCCGACATATGAGGAGTTGAAGAAGTGGCATGCGTTGAGCGGACTGCCGCTAAAGAAGTTCTTCAATACAAGCGGAATGTTGTACAAGGAAATGAAGTTGAAGGACAAGCTCCCGACGATGAGCGAGGATGAGCAGTTACAACTTCTGGCAACGAATGGAATGCTTGTGAAGCGGCCGCTTGCGGTGACGGATGATATGGTGCTTGTTGGGTTTAAGGAAGCGGAGTGGGCAAAGCTTACGGAGTGACCTGATTTTCAATGAGCCGGAAGGTTACTGTTCAGACGCAAGCTTGACACCACGCTGTCAAGCTATGCGCCATAGTATTAATTATTGAGTGATTACAGCCCCTGCCTCGTAGAGGCATTTTAAATGGGCTGTAATCGTTGCTGGTAACACCGTTAGGTGTGAACAGTAACGCCGGAAGTTGTAAAATTCTAATGACGGAAGAGGAATTATGATGAAGCCGAGAACATCAAAATCAATGGAACTATATAACACGCTCCTTAATCGTGGCTATCCGCAGGAATTCTGTGAGCAGATTTCGCTGAATCTGAACACGGACTGGACGGCGCAACGGATGATGGGTTATCTGTCGCACTATAAGAAGCTGCCGATGGCGGAGATTGTGGATGAGATGTTAGCGATTCTCAGCGACCGGAACCGGATCATGAAGAAGCATGAGCTGGAGGATACGAACGCGAAGTGGAACGAGTTTTTGAATCGCGGATTTGAAGAAAACTAATTCGCTTGACAGACCGTGGATGAATATCTACACTAACAATTAATAGTATAAGCTGAGGGGATAAAATCGAAGGATTGAAGGAGGCTATATTATGAACATCTACGACGAATTAGAAAATTTAAAAGTGGAGGCTCGCTCCAATCCGGAGCTAGCGCAGGCATTACTTGCAACGCGTGAGATGAAGAATCCGGTGTCTGCTTTTTGCAGGATTGCGCAGGAGCATGGATGTACGTTTTCGGCGTTTGACCTGGTTACTGCGGGAGAGGATTCTTACGCAGCGATGCGCCGCTCGACGAATGGTGGAGGCGAGAATTCGCCGCTTCTGCAGGGAGAAGATGATCTGTACGAAATGTTTTTAGTCGAATTGATGTAAAACAAAGTATTTGTGCTGCATAATGGATATAATGTAGGTAACAGTTGGGGAAGTGACAAGTACATAAGGAGGGTTTTTACATGATTGAGAATTACAAGGCATTATTGAAACCGGAGGAAGAGGAGCTGCACGAGCGTTTGGAACAGGCGCACGCGCGGCTTTTTGCGCAACAGATGCAGATGAAGGAGAAGAATCTCCCGGTGCTGATCTTGTTTGAGGGCTGGGGAGCCGCAGGTAAAGGCACACTTTTAGGTCGTGTGATCAGGGAGCTTGATCCCCGCTTTTTTACGGCAGTATCGATGCATGCGCCGACCGCGGAGGAGAAGCGTAAGCCGTTTCTGACGCGTTTTATGGAGCAGATTCCGGAGGCGGCCCGGTTCCTGTTTATGGATTCCGGCTGGATGTCGGAGATCTGTCACGATGTGCTGATGAATCATATGGATGCGAAGCTGTATAAGGAGCGAATCGGAAGTGTGCGGCGTTTCGAGAGAGGCCTGACGGATAATGGTTATCTGGTGCTGAAATTCTTCTTCCATATCAGCAAGAAGGAGCAGCGGAAACGTCTGGACAACCTTTTAGATTCGAAGAATACGGCCTGGCAGGTGGATGATTTTGACCTCTGGGAGAATAAGCATTATGACAAGTGCTACGAGGTTTATGATACATTTCTTGAGGACACGACAACTTCAAGCTCGCCTTGGTATGTGATCGATGCGAAAGCGAAGAAATGGGCGGAGCTGCAGATTATGGAGACGATCGTGGCGGGCATTGATATGGCACTCAAGAATCATGCGCTCACGGTGCCGCTGATCCAGAATACATTTCCGCTCAAGAAAATGCCGAAGTTGTCGGAAGTGGATTTAAGTGTTTCGATTGAGCCGGAGGAGTACAAGAAGGAGTTGAAAGCTTTGCAGGCGCGGCTCCACGATCTGCACAATCAGGCATATCGGCGTCACATCCCGATCATCGTTGCTTACGAGGGATGGGATGCTGCCGGCAAAGGTGGTAATATCAAGCGTCTGACAGCGGCGCTTGATCCGCGCGGATATGAGGTGATTCCGATCGCGAGTCCGAAGCCTTATGAGAAAAGCCGTCATCACCTGTGGCGTTTTTGGGTGCGACTGCCGAAGACAGGGCATTTTGCCATCTTCGATCGCACGTGGTACGGCCGCGTGATGGTGGAGCGGCTGGAAGGTTTCTGCAGTGAGAACGACTGGCAGCGTGCGTACAATGAGATCAACGAGTTTGAGAAGGAATTGACGGATTGGGGTGCGATCGTGATCAAGTTCTGGGTGCATATTGATAAGGATACGCAGCTGGCGCGTTTTACGGAGCGGCAGAACACGCCGGAGAAGCAGTGGAAGATTACGGACGAGGATTGGCGCAACCGCGAGAAGTGGGATGCGTATGAGGTGGCTGTGGACGAGATGATCGCGAAGACGAGCACGACGTATGCGCCTTGGCACATTCTGGAGTCCAATGATAAGCATTATGCGAGATTGAAAGCTTTGCGCATCGTGGTTGAGAATCTGGAAGAAGCATTGGAGAAGAAGTAGCATGCACATTCTGTATGAAGTGTTTCTTGTGGAGTTGATGCAGGGAGTAGTTTATGAATAAAAGAAAAGAAATTATGATTGCACTCGCGCTCATCCTTGCGGCGGGAGCCGCGGTGGTGGGAAGCCGCATGATAAAAAATAACAAACATAGTGAAGTGAACACAGAGACGGAGAATGCATCGGAGAAGGTGGTGCAGGAGAGCGAGCTTGTTGCTGACAGAGATTCAGAAGAAGTGCCGCAGGAGACACAAGAGAAGGTAACAGATACAGTCGGTACAGAATCTGACAGAAAATCCGATACAGAAACGCCGGAAGCTTCTTATGCTGATGATTTCTATATTTCCGAGATCCCGGACGACATCTTCGCTAAGATGCAGGGGAAATCTTACAAGGAAGACTGCACGGTTCCGCGCGAGGATCTGCGCTACGTGCATGTGCGGCATATGGGATTTGACGGGGAAGCGAAGGACGGCGAGCTCGTTGTAAATAAGGCGATTGCCGATGATGTGCTTGCGATTTTCGAGGAATTGTATAAGGCGGATTATCCGATCGAGAAAGTCCGCCTTGTGGATGAATACGATGCGGATGACGAAGCTTCGATGAGTGACAACAATTCTTCGGCGTTCAATTTCCGGTTCATTTCACACACGACGCGCATCTCCAGGCATGGGCTTGGGATGGCGGTGGATATCAACACGCGTTACAATCCTTATGTGAAGACGGTGGACGGAAAGCTTTCCATCGAGCCGGCGAACGGCGCGGACTATGTGGATCGCAGCAAGGATTTCCCGCACAAGATCGATCATGAGGATCTATGTTACAAACTGTTCAAGGAGCATGGGTTCACCTGGGGTGGCGATTGGACACACTCTAAGGATTACCAGCATTTTGAGCGCGATTACTAATCGATGACATGGTGGTTCAGCCAGCGGCGCGAGTGGAAGCGCAGCGTGAAGATGACCGCGCGCACGCTCCAGTCGGCGAACATGCCGATCCATACGGCAATCGGTCCGAAGCCCCATACGCGGCATAAGTAAATACATAAGCTTACTCGACAAAGCCACATCGTGCAGCAGGAGGTGATCATGGAAAACTTGACATCGCCTGCTGCTCGCATTCCGTAAGCAGGAACAAAGGAAAGCACCCACGAGATCGGCTTTACGATCGTGATGAATACGACCATGGAGAAGCAGAGATCGGCGCTGGCTTTTTCCATTCCACCGAGCATGGTGATTGGCCTGGTCAAAGCGAACACGAGCAGGCAGCTTGCAATAATGACAATCTCTGCCAGCCAGGAGAGCTTCTTAATATAGTAGATGGCTTCGTCCTTGCGACCGGCACCGAGGCATTGGCCGACGACGGTCATGAGTCCGATGCCAATCCCGATCGCTGCGATACCGTTTAAGTTCTCGAGAATGTTGGTCATCGCCTGTGCCGCGATTGCAACGGTTCCGAGGGTGGAGACGGTCGATTGGATCGCGAGCTTACCGAATTGGAACATGCTGTTCTCGATGCCGGATGGGATACCGATCAGCAGAATTTTCTTGATGGTTGACCAGTCCGGGCGGATCGCAAGGTAGTTGCGGACGCGGATTGGAGCGATACTTGCAGGGGTGTCCAATTGGACACCTTGAACCGATGGCGTTTTCCGGGAATGGAAAATATAGGCTTTCAATGGATGTACCTGATCCTCCATACGAAGGAATCCAATGACGGCAACTGCGCAGAAAATGCGTGAGATCAGTGTCGAGATCGCAGCACCTTCGACACCCATGTTGCAGCCGAAGATAAGGATTGCGTTACCACCGATGTTCATAAAATTCGAGACAACGGAGATGATCATCGGCGTGCGGCTGTTGTTCTGTGCACGCATGATCGAAGCACCGGCATCGTAGAGACCGATGAACGGGAACGAAAGCAGCGTGAACAGGAAGTAGACCTGTGAGTTGCGCATAACGTCTGCTTCTACGGCACCAAAGATGGCGCGCAGTAACGGATAACGGAACACCAGACATACGACAGACAATGCGGTCGACAAGAGTGCCATAACATAAAGTACCTGGCGCGCCGCGTTATTGGCGCCTTTTTCATTGTGACTACCCAGATACTGGGAGCAGAGGATCGCGCCTCCGGCGGCAAGCGCGGACAGTGCCTGAATGACTAATATGTTGATCGAGTCGACGAGCGAGACCGCGGAGATTGCGGCGGAGCCGACGTTGCTGACCATCATGGTGTCGACGGTTCCCATCAGGGATGAGAGAAGCTGCTCGACGATGATTGGAATCAGCAGCTTGCGCAGATCGACGTTGCTGTATATGTGAGCGATGGACTCGGCTTTTTTCGTTGATTTTGTGATTGATTTATTTCTCATGATTATACCTTCGGATTAAATATGTAAAATTCGCAACTCATAGGTTAGAACAAAGAATTCAATGTGTCAACCACGAGGTAAGAAATACGAACGGTTGATTCGCCAACTTGTCCATCATTGCGATGTCGATCTGCAACGGACTTGCGCAGGGCGTACAGCCACTTATCAGCGAAAGCCACGGCCGCGGTGACCGGATGCAGGTGAAGAAATTTTTGCGCTGGGGCGCAGGTAATTTTATGTGTAAGATGTAAATATAGTGAAAAATCTGCATTAGATAAGCAAAAAATCACTGTTTTTTCAAAAAACAGTGATTTTTTGCACTATAAAAGGTATAATATCACTATGAATGAAAAGGAGTGGGATAAATGGAACCATATAAAGCGAAAAAAATGCCGTTAGAGTATAAAATAGACAAAGAATTGCTAAAATTAATTGCGGAAGCAAATGTAAAATATGGCGAATATAAATCAATGTTAAATTCATTGGAATTTGATGCTGGGTTTTTTTTAGATTCTATTATTTTAAATGAAAGTTACAAATCAACACAGATTGAGGGAACACAAATTTCACAGGATGAAATATATTATTTAAAATATATGGAAAAAAGTGATGATAGTCAGGAAATTCAAAATCTGAAAAGGACAATTGAATATGCACAAACTCGTTTTCAATCAGGAGAAAAAATAAATTATGAACTTGTGAATGAAATGCACAGGATTATATTGGATAGCGTTAGAGGATCACAGAAGACTCCGGGCAAAATCAGAATCACGCAGAATTGGATCGGCCCTAGAGGGTGTACAATGGAGAGCGCAACATTTATACCTCCAATTCCGGAAGAGGTGTATGGATTACTTATGAATTTGTATGATTATATGAATGATGAATTTGTAGATCCTTTGTTGGTAAATGTTGCTTTATCTCATATGCAGTTTGAAACAATACATGCTTACAAAGACGGAAATGGACGATTAGGGAGAGCTTTGATTCCAGTACAAATGTCAATGTTAGATGAAGGCACACCTATTTTGTATATGTCAGAGATCCTTGAATTGTATAAACCATCTTATCAAAGAAATTTAATGGAATGTAGAAGGGGCAATGTGACAGGATATATTAAATTCTTTCTGCAATGCGTTATTGATCAGTGTAATTCGTATATTTATAAACTTGAAAGAATCAAAGAGATATATAAGAACGATATGGAAACAATTAAAGTGTTCAAAGGAAATTCTATATACAGAATAATGCCTGTTATCATGAAACAAATTGTTTTTACCAAAAAAGAAGTGCAGGAAATGTCCGGAGTATCCGTAAATGTTGTGTCAAAAATAATAAATCAGTTGGTAGATTTGAAAGTAATTGTACCAGATACAACAATTGTGAAAAAGGGATATCGATATCAGAAAATATATGAAGTATTTGTTGGTACGAATAATTATTGAGAGTAGTTTGAAAATATAAAGAAAAAAGCCCTGTGGAAATTAAGATTCGATGCAACAAAAGAATACCTCTGTGACACTTACAAAATAGAAAGAGGATCTGACCGTGGAAAAGAGGAGGATAATACGATGAGAAAACATTTTATGAATACTCATATAGCAGATTTGTTGATCATAGGGGTGATGGTAATTACAGTAACCGGATGCGGCGGCATAGCAACGCTTCCGCTGGACAGTACGCAGCCGGTCGTAGATCAGACAGAGGCGACGATTGACGGAACAGAAGATGTGGATGAAGGACTCGATCAAACGGATTCACAAAAGCTGCAAGGCACGACCGTGACGCAGGAGGGACCATACGGTTCCATTGCATTGACGATCCCAAAAGGATGGGAGTACCGCCTGTGCCCGGTCGGGGATGATGCGCTGCTCAGCAGTTCCTATGGCATCCAGTTCTATCCGAAGGGACAGAAGGGTTACGTGGAAGTCGGCTATCAGGATACCTTTGGCGTATGCGGAACCGGACTGAAAGAAGAGAAGTGGAAGATTGCAGGAGTTGAAGCGAATGTCGGTTACTATGACGGAAGTGAGATATGGTCGTTTGTTGCGTTTCATGGCGACGATGAGAAAATCGTAGCATTAGCAAGTGAAGTGGATGCGTGGTGGAATGTACAAGTGGATGATGATCGTACAGATTCAGCGGTTCGAGGTGCTGCAACAGAAAATTCTGCTTTGACGGTGGATGATGCTACAGTGGAAGAACCTGAAATCGAAGGCGGCGAGTCATGCTCGCTTTCTATGACTTATGGCGGCTTAGTCATGCAGATCCTCGAAACTCTGCAGTATGATCCTGCCGAGCAGTCGGGTGCGATCGGGGTATATGATGATGACGCAGCCAATGATAAAATCGGAGTACAGGCGCTTGTTACGAAAGTTTCTGATACCGCTGCAACGGTGGAATTCACACGATATGATCCGCAACTTGAGGGAGAATACATGACCGGAGAGTATTTTTCCATTGAGAAGAAGACCGGTGACCAGTGGGAGAAACTGGATGCCAAAGACGATGTTGGATTCGAAGATATCGGAATCCTGATTCCTTCGGACGAGCCGGTATCTCACGAATATGACTGGTCCAATTTATATGGAGAACTTACAGCGGGGGATTACCGGATAAACGTCAAAGTCTGGGCGCAGGGCAAGGAATGTACAATTTCTCCGCATTTTATGATTCGATAAACCTGTTTTTTATACCCCACATTTTTGAAAATGTGGGGTGTAGCATTCTATACAAAGATATTTCGAAAAAATTAAGTGATAGTTTCGCAATAATCAACAAAACTGATATAGTTTTTCAATAGAATATTTCCACAATTTCCCAAAAAAGAAATTAATGATAAAGATTATCATTTGAACACTTGCTCATATGTTACAGTTTGCTATAATGCAATTAGGATTAGTTGAGACTAACTCGTGATTGCATTTTTTAATTCTTTGAAGGAGCAAGTAAAGAAGGGAGTATTTATGGGAAACAATACGGATCAATTTTTGGAAATTGTAGATTTAAAGAAAGGTTTCGGCAGCGGCGAGACCAGACAGGAAGTGTTGCGCGGAATGAATTTTTCTGTGGCAAAAGGCGAATTCTGTGTGCTTTTGGGACCGTCCGGTTCGGGAAAATCGACACTGCTTAATATTATCGGAGGAATCGATCACGCGGACTCCGGTTATATCTCGATCGCGGGCGACAAGCTTGAGGATATGAGTGAGAAAAAGCTGACACAGTACCGCAGAAAACATCTCGGTTATGTGTTCCAGATGTACAATCTGATTCCGAACCTGAATGTGAAGGAGAATATCGAGGTGGGCGCATACCTGTCGGATAATGCGTTGGATATCGATGAACTTCTGCATACGCTTGGCTTGTACGAGCATCGCCACAAACTGCCGAACCAGTTGTCCGGTGGACAGCAGCAGCGTGTGTCGATCGGACGTGCGATCGTGAAGAATCCGGATATTCTGCTTTGCGATGAGCCGACCGGAGCTCTCGATTATAACACTTCGAAGGAAATCTTAAAGCTGATCGAGGATGTCAACAAGAAGTACGGCAACACGATCATTATGGTAACGCACAACGAAGCCATCCGGAATATGGCGGATCACATTATCAAGCTTCGTGATGGAGCGGTACGTCACAACGACATCAATGAGCACAAGATCTCGGCAGCGGATATCGAGTGGTAAGGGGGCATTATGAAGAAGAGAACCGTTAACCCTCTGATCAAGCGTATTCCCAAAGAACTGATCGGGGATTGGAAAAAGTATCTGATTGTGTTTGCGTTTCTTGTGCTGACGATCGGATTCGTATCGGGAATGTATGTTGCGAATGAAAGTATGATGAAGGCTGCGGACGAAAGTGTCACGAAGTATGAGCGTGAGGACGGTCATTTCGAGTGGAGCGAGAAAGCAGACTCGGATCTGATCAAGGATGTGGAGAGTGGCGAGCAGGTGGATATGTCTGCAATTACTGGCAAGGAGGAAGAAGATGCGAGCGACGTTCCGGTTATAATCTACGAGAATTTCTTCCGAAATGAGAAGGAAGACAACAACAATGACGGCAAGAATGATGGAACCGTGCGCGTTTTTGCCAAAACCGATAATATAAACTTAGCGTGTGTGCTGGACGGACGGCTGCCGGAGAATGAGAATGAGATCGCGGTGGATCGTATGCATGCGGACAATGTCAACATGAAAGTCGGTGACACGATCCGCGTGGGCGGTGAGAAATTTGAAGTGGTTGGATTGATTGCGTACGTCAATTATTCGACGCTTCATGAGAAGACAACGGATCTGATATTTGATGCGATCAAGTTTGATGTGGCGATGGTCACAGATGAGGGCTTTGACCGGTTAGGGGAATCCATCCATTATGCATATGCCTGGAAATATAAGGATGCGCCTGCAGACGAGAAGGAAGAGAAGGCATTGTCCGATGACTTCCGCAAGGTGCTTGCTGCACAGACAATGCTGCATGGCAACGAACTCAAGGATTATGTCCCGAGTTACGGCAATCCGGCGATCAACTTCGCAACCGACGATATGGGATCGGATATGTCGATGGGCGGTGTGATTCTTGACATCCTGATCATCATTATCGCTTTTATCTTCGGTGTGACGATCAGCAATACGATTTCAAAAGAATCTTCGACGATCGGTACGCTCCGCGCATCGGGTTACACGCGTGGCGAGCTGGTGCGCCATTACCTGTCGATGCCGGTAATCGTGACATTTCTGGCGGCAATCGTCGGAAATATTCTGGGTTATACCGTGTTCAAAAACGTGGTGGTCGGCATGTATTACAACAGTTACAGCCTGCCGACTTATGAGACGGTCTGGAACCCGGATGCGTTTGTGAAGACGACGGTGGTTCCGATCATCCTGATGTTTGTGGTCAATCTGATCGTTATCGTGCGCATGCTGCGACATACTCCGCTGCAGTTTCTGCGTCATGACTTAAAGAAATCCAAGCGGAAAAAGGCGATCCGTCTTCCTCATTGGAAGTTTATGAGCCGCTTCCGCGTGCGTATCATGTTCCAGAATATATCGAATTATCTGATCCTGTTTGTCGGCATCTGCTTTATCATGGTGATGCTGGCGATGGCAGTCGGTATGCCGGATACACTTACTTATTATCAGAAGCATGCGTCGAACCTTATGTTTACGAAGTATCAGTATGTGCTGAAAACCTATCAGAACGCGGATGGTTCGATCGTAACGACGGATAATAAGGATGCAGAAAACTTTGCGATGAAGTCGCTCGTGAAGCGGTCAGACGCTTTGGACGAGGAGATTTCGACATACGGCGTTGTGGATGACAGTCAGTATATCAAGATTTCGGATCTGGAATCGCTTAAGAAGAATGAAGTATACATTTCCAATTCGTATGCAGATAAGTATGGAATTGAGGCTGGCGATACCATCAAATTGGAAGAAAAATATACGGACGACACTTACAACTTTAAGGTTTGCGGAATTTACGATCAGTGCCAGTCGATTGCGGTATTTATGTCGATCGATCAGTATCGCAAAGTGTTTGATCTGGATGATGACGCATTTTCCGGCTTTTTCTCCGATTCGAAGCTTACGGATATTGACAGCAATATGATCGCTTCGACGATTACCAAGCGCGACATCACGAAGATGTGTGACCAGCTGGATCTCTCGATGGGCTCGTATATGCAGTATTTCCAGGTGCTGTGCATCCTGCTGTCCATGGCGATGATCTATCTTCTGACGAAACTGATCATCGAGAAAAATGAGAATGCGATCTCCATGACCAAGATTCTTGGTTACGAGAACCACGAGATTGCAAGTCTCTATCTGCTTTCGACCACAATCGTTATGCTTATCATCGATGTACTCACGGTGGCGGTCGGCGTGTGGGTTATGAACTTCGCATGGAAGGAGATTCTTATGACATACAGCGGCTGGTTTAGCTTCCATATGGAGACGATCAGTTACGTGAAGATGTTTGCGTTCGTGCTGATCGGATACGTGATTGTTATGATTCTTGACTTCCAGCGAATCAAGAAGATTCCGATGGATCAGGCGCTCAAGAATGTAGAATAGATAATAGAATTGAATCGTTAAGAATCAATAAGGCACATGGCCGGATTACTTTGTGTGGAGAAGGCTGTGTGCCTTATTTGTATGATATTGACTTTCTTAATTCAGGATGCTAGTCTAATTCATAGGGTAACGATTTTGCCTCGTGTGTTTTCGTGAATGTGTGGTGGGAGTCTGAATCGTTACGGAAGCAATAAATGAAAGAAGGTAGCATGATGAACTACGCAGAGTGTATCGAGGCGGCGAGAGGTCGTATCGGAAATTACTGCAAAGCCTGTAATGAGTGCAACGGGCGCGCGTGCGGGAGCCAGATGCCGGGACCGGGATCGAAAGGTGTCGGGGATACCGCGAAACGCAATTATGATAAATGGAAGGAAATCCGTGTGCAGATGGACACGATCTCTGAGAACCGGCCGGTTGACACAAGTCTGCATCTGTTCGGCCAAAGCTTCAAGTATCCGTTTTTCGCGGGACCGGTTGGCGCGGTGCAGTTGCATTATGGCGATTGTTTAAACGACATTTCCTATAATGATATACTGGTTTCTTCGTGTGCGGAATTTGGTATCGCTGCATTCACCGGCGACGGCACAGATGGCAACGTAATGGTCGCGGCCACAGAGGCAATCAGGAAGGCTGGCGGACTCGGCATTCCGACAGTGAAGCCTTGGAACATCGAGACGATCCGTGAGAAGATGAAGATGGTGCATGAGTCTGGTGCTTTCGCGGTAGCGATGGATGTGGATGCAGCGGGACTTCCGTTCCTCAAGAATCTGGATCCGCCAGCGGGCAGCAAAACCGTGGAGGAACTCCATGAGGTTGCGCAGGCCGCAGGTGTGTCTTTTATCGTAAAAGGCGTTATGACTACAAAAGGCGCTTTGAAGGCAAAAGAAGCAGGCGCGTCTGCGATTGTTGTGTCAAATCACGGTGGACGTGTGCTGGATCAGTGTCCGGCAACTGCCGAAGTGCTGGAAGACATCGCGCATGCAGTGGATGGTTCCATGAAGATCTTCGTGGATGGTGGAATCCGTTCGGGAACCGATGTCTTTAAGGCATTGGCGCTTGGCGCGGATGCAGTGATTATTGCAAGGCCATTCGTGACTGCGGTGTACGGTGGCGCGCGAGAAGGCGTCAAGAGTTACATTGACAAGATCGGCAGCGAGCTGGAAGATACGATGAAGATGTGTGGTGTTGCGTCGCTTGAGGAAATCACACGAGACTGCGTGTGGACGCCACATGATCATACGATCTCTTTTTAAGGGGTAAATTATGACAACAAGAGACGAAGCGCTCGCATATGGACTTTCGTTTCCGGACACGTATCAGGCAGCGCCTTTTCATGATGACAACTGGCAGCTTGTCCGGGTCAAAGGAAGCGACAAAGCGTTCCTGTGGACATACGAGCGGAACGGATCGATCAATCTGAATCTGAAAGTGGATGCCGATTGGCGGGAGATCTGGCGTGGCGCATACGCGGCAGTCATCCCGGCGTACCATCAGAATAAGGAGCATTGGAACACCGTGATTCTGGATGGAAGCATCCCGGACGAGGAGATCCGGCGCATGATCGCGCTCAGTTACGAGCTTGTGACGGACAGCCCGACAAAGCGCATCTACGAGGCGGTCAAGAAGATTCCGAAGGGCTGCGTGGCGACCTATGCACAGGTGGCAGAGATGGCAGGTGACCGCAAGATGGCACGCGCCGTGGGCAATGCGTTACACAAGAATCCGGATCCGGAACATATCCCGTGTTTTCGCGTGGTGAATGCGAAGGGAGAATTGTCGGGAGCATTCGCTTTCGGCGGAGCCGGGGAGCAGGCGCGAAGACTTGAAGCGGATGGAATCGAAGTGCAGGACGGCAAGGTGGACCTGACGCGGTACGGATTTAAGATGATGTGAATCTTGTGAAAGACTTGGACCGTTGTACTTGCGATTGGGAAAATCATGGATCGCGAGAGAATGATCCAAGATCAGAATATTAATTTCAGGAGGAAAATACAATGACAATCGAACAATTACAAAAAGACATGATCGCAGCAATGAAGGCACATGACAAAGAGCGCAAAGACGCAATCTCTTCTCTCGTTTCGGCAGTAAAGAAGAATGCAATCGATGCCGGATGCCGCGATAACATTCCGGAGGATATGGTCAACACAACGATCATGAAGGAACTCAAGACCGTGCAGGAACAGATCGATTCCTGTCCGAAGGATCGTACGGAACTGATCGCTGAATATCAGAAGCGTCATGACATCATGCAGGAGTACGCACCGAAGCTTCTCTCTAAGGAGGAAGTCGTTGCGATTGTACAGGAGAAATTTGCCGATGTGATTGCGACTAAGAACAAGGGACAGATCATGAAGACCATTATGCCGGAACTTAAAGGCAAGGCAGATGGCAAGGTGATCAACGAAGTTGTCACAGAGTTGTGCAATGCGTAGACCATAAAACGCAGGGTGACAATCACTTGTTGCACAGAACGAGTGCGACGGATTTTTATAACAAATACTAAGGGGATACCATTTTATATGAAACGAGAATCATTTAAATCGCGTCTGGGATTTTTGCTTGTGAGCGCCGGGTGTGCGATCGGAATCGGAAACGTCTGGCGTTTCCCGTATGTTGCGGGGCAGAACGGAGGCGGCTGGTTTGTGCTGCTGTACCTCATCTTCCTTGTGATCATGGGACTTCCGGTACTTACGATGGAATTTGCGGTCGGACGCGCTAGCAGAAAAAGCGCGGTTCAGGCGTATCAGGCGCTTGAGAAGCCGGGCAGCAAGTGGCATCTGCACGGCTGGGCAGCAATTTTCGGATGCGTGATGCTTATGATGTATTACACGACCGTATCCGGATGGATGGTCACTTATTTTTACAAATTTCTGACCGGAGAATTTAAGGCTGGAATGGATGCCGAGGCAACAGGAGCAGTATTCAGTAATCTTCTGGCGGATCCGAAGCAGATGACATTCTGGATGGTCGTGACGGTACTCGCAGGATTCCTTGTATGCAGCAGAGGGTTACAGAACGGACTTGAGAAAGTCAGCAAAGTCATGATGTCTGCACTTCTTGTGCTGATCATTGTGCTTGCGGTACACAGTTTTACGCTTTCCGGGGCAGCGGAGGGAATCAGGTTCTATCTGGTTCCGAACCTGACGACAGTAAAGCAGGTCGGATTTGGAAACGTGATCTCGGCGGCGATGAATCAGGCCTTTTTCACCCTGAGTCTGGGTGTGGCGGCGATGGAAATCTTCGGAAGCTACATGAGCCGTGAACATTCTCTTGCAGGCGAAGGCGCCAGAATCTGTGCGCTCGATACGTTTGTGGCAATCATGTCAGGTCTGATCATTTTCCCGGCATGTTTCTCATTCGGGATTCAGCCGGATGCAGGTCCGTCGCTGATCTTCGTGACATTGCCGAATGTGTTTGTCCACATGGCGGGAGGCAGAATCTGGGGAACCCTGTTCTTCCTGTTTATGACATTTGCAAGTTTTTCTACGATTATAGCGGTATTTGAGAATATCATGTCCTTTTGTATGGATATGTTTGGATGGAGCCGCAATAGGGCAGCATGGATTAACTGTATCGTGATTCTGATCGCGAGTCTGCCTTGCATATTTGGCTACAATATTTGGAGTGATCTGCAGCTGATCGGCGCAAGGGATGTGCTGGACAGCGAGGATTTCATCGTCAGCAATCTGTTGTTGCCGCTCGGATCGCTCGTTTATCTCCTGTTCTGCGTGACGAAGTGGGGATGGGGATTTGACAATTATCTCGAGGAAGCGAATACCGGTAAAGGCATTAAGATTGCGCGGTGGCTGCACCCGTATTTTAAATTTATACTGCCAATATTGATTTTAATTATTCTTGTGCAGGGACTTATCTAAATTGGAACATCTGGCCATAAAAGTTCGCTTCGCGAAGGCGGACGATACATGATTGCTTTTAAAGCAATCACATATAGTAGCATTGATTCATGGAAACATGCGTCAATGCTGCTTTTTCTTATAAATAGGAGGACTTGAACTTGACAGAATTTAATAGTATAATCACAGAGGTTACAAATAATTAAAAGAGAATGGGATAGATTTAAGGAGGAACGACCATGGTTACCTGGAACAATTTGGATACACTTGCATCCTATCAGGAGCTGAAGGATACCGCAAAGGTCAATCTTGCAGAGGTTATGACCGGTGAGAACGGCGCGGAGCGTGTAAAGAATTACAGCATCCCGATGGCAGCAGGCTTTACTTATAACTATGCTGCAAAAGCAGTAGATGATAACGTACTTGCAGCACTTGTTAAGTTAGCTGACGAGGCTCAGCTTGCTGATAAGTTTAAAGAACTCTACAACGGAGCAGTGATCAACACAGGAGAGAACAGACTGGTTCTTCATCATATGACACGTGGACAGCTCGGTGATGCTGTTACCGCAGACGGTGTTGATAAGCGTGCATTCTATGTAGAGCAGCAGAACCGCATCGCAGATTTCGCGAACAAGGTTCACGCTGGTGAGATTACGAATGCGGCAGGTGAGAAATTTACAACTGTTGTTCAGATTGGTATCGGTGGTAGTGACCTTGGTCCTCGTGCGATGTATCTTGCATTAGAGAACTGGGCTAAGAAGAACAATACATTCAAGATGGAAGCCAAATTCATCAGTAACGTAGATCCTGATGATGCAGCAGCAGTATTGAATTCCATCGATGTTGCACATTCGATCTTCGTACTTGTATCTAAGTCAGGTACAACACTTGAGACATTAACAAACGAGTCTTTCGTTAAGGACGCATTAAAGAATGCAGGACTGAACCCTTCGAACCATATGATCGCTGTAACAAGTGAGACATCTCCACTCGCTAAGAGTGATGATTATCTGGCAGCTTTCTTTATGGATGATTACATCGGTGGACGTTATTCTTCTACATCTGCTGTCGGTGGAGCCGTATTATCACTGGCTTTCGGACCGGAAGTATTCGCAGATTTCTTAGACGGAGCAGCAGAGGAAGATAAGCTTGCAGCAAACGCAGATGTTATGAAGAACGCAGCAATGCTTGACGCTTTGATCGGTGTCTATGAGCGTAACTTGCTCGGATACCCAAGCACCGCTGTACTGCCTTATTCACAGGCACTCAGCCGCTTCCCGGCACATTTACAGCAGCTGGATATGGAGTCCAACGGTAAGTCCGTCAACCGTTTCGGTGATCCAATCAATTATGTGACAGGTCCGGTTATCTTCGGTGAGCCTGGAACAAACGGACAGCATTCCTTCTATCAGTTACTGCATCAGGGAACAGATATCGTTCCACTGCAGTTCGTTGGATACAAGAACAGCCAGATCGGTACAGACGTTGATATTCAGGGAAGCACAAGCCAGCAGAAGCTTTGCGCGAACGTCGCAGCACAGATCGTTGCTTTCGCATGTGGTAAGGCAGACGAGAACCGCAACAAGAACTTCGAGGGTGGTCGTCCATCTTCCATCATCATCGGAGATCAGGTAAATCCGAAGTCTATGGGTGCTTTACTTGCACACTTCGAGAACAAGGTAATGTTCCAGGGATTCTTATGGAACATCAACAGTTTCGATCAGGAAGGCGTTCAGCTTGGTAAAGTCCTTGCAAAACGCGTGCTTGCTCACGAGACAGACGGCGCATTAAAGGTATTCAGTGATCTGCTGAACATCTAATTCTTAACCATTTACGTATACAAGGGGTGTGATTCCTGGAATCGCGCCCCTTTTTTACATCGTATAGGGCGAAATCAATGTGTCGGGGCAGGAGGCGTCCTGTACGAACCCCGACACATGATTTCGGATTTACATAGTATAATAGGGATAGAGGAGGAATTACATATGCCTTGTACAACGATTCTGGTAGGAAAGGAAGCTTCCTACGATGGCTCGACGATGATCGCGCGTAACGATGATTCGGGAGCCGGACATTTTACACCAAAGAAATTTGCAGTCATTCATCCGGATGAGCAACCGCGTGAATACGAATCCGTAATCTCACATGTGAAAATCACGTTACCGGATAATCCGCTGCAGTATACCGCGATGCCTAATGCAGTCAAAGGGGAAGGAATCTGGGCGGCAAGCGGCGTAAATGCAGCGCATGTAGGCATGACTGCAACAGAGACGATCACGTCCAATCCACGAGTTCTCGGAGCGGATCCGCTTGTGACTTATCAGCCGGCAGAAGATGGCAGGGAGGAAGTTGCAGGAGGAATCGGAGAGGAGGACATCGTATACATTGTTCTCCCATATATTCACAGTGCCAGAGAGGGCGTGCAGCGCCTTGGCGCATTATTACAGCAGTACGGAACATACGAGATGAATGGCATTTCCTTTCAGGATAAGGATGAAATCTGGTGGCTTGAGACCATCGGCGGTCATCACTGGATCGCGCGCCGTGTGCCGGATGATGCGTATGTTGTGATGCCGAACCAGTTCGGTATGGATGCATTTGATATGGAAGATGCGTTGGGTGAACAGAAGGACTTCATGTGTTCACCGGATCTGGCAGATTTCATTGCGCAGAACCATCTGAACCTGTCGATGGACGGATCTGTCAATCCGCGTGAAATATTCGGAAGTCACGATGATTCTGACCATGTCTACAACACACCGCGTGCGTGGTACATGGAGCGCTGCCTTAATCCGCACACATATGTATGGGACGGCACAAATGCAGACTTTACGCCTTTTTCCGATGATATTCCATGGTGCATGAAGCCGGAGAAGAAGATTACGGTGGAAGACGTCAAGTATGTGCTCTCTGCGCATTTTCAGGGAACACCGTACGATCCGTATCTTCCGTACGGCGATAAATCCATGGCGGGCGCGTATCGTTCCATCGGTATCAACCGCAACGATTTCCTGTCTATCATCCAGATGAGACCGGATCATGCTGAGGATTGCCGCACGATCGAGTGGGTGGCGTATGGTTCGAATGCGTTCAATGTGGTAGCACCTTTCTACACAGATGTGGACCAGGTGCCGGAATATCTCGGCAACACGACGGGCGAAGTGTCGACTGACAACTTCTATTGGACCAGCCGCATGATCGCAGCGATGGCGGATGCGTCGTACCGCAAGTCCCTGTTCCATATTGAGCGTTACCAGGAGAAAGTGATGTCCAAGGGACACGAGCTGATCAATAAGTTTGACGCATTGCTTGCAGCAGAAAATGATGAGACGAAGCGCCATGCGCTCCGCGAGCAGGCAAACGAAGAGATTGCACAGATGTTGAAAGCAGAAGCAGCTGCAACTCTTGATAAAGTGTTGTTTGAACTGAGCAATCAGATGAAGAATGCGTATTCGCGTTCGGATGCGTAAAATAGTGTGAAAATAAGGGCTGCATGCCCTTATTTTTATGGAGAAATATGATTTATAACGATGAAAAATGATCAATTTTCATATGGCAAAAGAAAATGTTGACACAATACGACGAATCGTTACAATGAATATAAAGAGGAATATAAACAAAAAAGCCTGCATAAAGCAAGCTAATTAGTTCCACACACTGTGGGTCACATAAGTGACGATTTGAATAAATTCTTATTTGAACTTATGATGTAAATTTAGTATGGTACTAAACTGATTTTAGTATAGATAAATTAGTTACAAATGTCAATATAGCGGAGGAGGTTTTTATGGGACAGGATTATTTCTTGGGTCTGGATATGGGAACAGGATCTTTGGGTTGGGCGGTTACAGATGATTTGTATCAGGTGTTAAGACGCCATGGTAAGTCGCTTTGGGGAGTCCGTCTGTTTGAAAGTGCCAATACGGCGGAAGAGAGAAGGCTGCACCGGACGGCTCGCCGTAATCTGGATAGACGTGGCTGGAGAATACAGGTTTTACAGGAATTGTTTGCGGAGGAAATCAGCAAGGTAGATCCAGGCTTCTTTCTTCGTATGAAAGAAAGCAAATATTATCCGGAAGACAAGCGTGATGCAGACGGAAAATGTCCGGAACTTCCGTATGCACTATTTGTTGATAAAACATACACGGATAAAGAATATCACAAAGAATTTCCGACGATTTACCATTTGAGAAAAATGTTGATGGAAACCGAGACGATGCCAGATATTCGTTTGGTATATTTGGCACTGCACCATATGATGAAACACAGAGGTCATTTTTTACTTTCTGGTGATATTGGACAAGTTACGGATTTCACAAATACATTTCATCAGATGATTGAGAATATTCATGATGAAGAATTAGATTTTAATCTTGTGCTTGGTGATGAGGAACTCGCATTTGTAAAGCAGACGCTAAAAGATAGAAATCTTACACGTTCTGCGAAGAAGACACAGTTAATTAAGAGGTTGAAAGCATCAACGGTTTGTGAGAAGGCTATCTTAAATCTTGTTTCAGGTGGAACAGTTAAATTAAGTGATATCTTTGGTCGAGAAGATCTTGACTCTATAGAAAAACCGAAGATTTGTTTTGCTGATGCTGGCTATGATGATTACATTGCAGGTGTAGAGGGGGATGTCGGTGAACAGTTTTATATTATTGCATCGGCGAAATCTGTCTATGATTGGTCTGTGTTAACGGATATCTTAGGGGATAGTGTGTCTATTTCTGAGGCAAAGGTTAAGACGTATGAAAAACACAAGAAAGACTTGGCTTTTCTCAAAAAAGTGATCAGAGACAATCTGACACAAGAAGATTATAAAGAGACTTTTCTTATAACAGACAGCAGCATAAAAAATTATAGTGCATACATCGGCATGGTTAAGAAGAATGGAAAGAAGATTGATTTAGAGAGTAAAAGGTGCAGCAGGGAAGAGTTTATGGATTTCCTAAAGAAGCGCATTGTTGCTCAATTGCCGGATGGAGAAGAAAAGGATTATTTGATGGAAGAAATCGAGAAAGACAGTTTTCTTCCAAAACCGGTAAATAAAGATAATAGTGTAATTCCATACCAGATCCAATTATATGAACTGAAGAAAATTCTCGAGAATCTTGGTGCTAAAAGTGAATTTATCAAAGAAAATACGGATAAAATAATTCAATTGTTTACATTCAGAATTCCGTATTATGTTGGACCTCTTCATGCTGCGGAGAATGATGAACAAAATAAATTTTCATGGGCGGTTCGAAAAAGCAACGAGAAAATCTATCCATGGAATTTTGAGGAAGTGATTGATACGGAAGAGAGTGCGCAGAGATTTATTCGTCGTATGACGAACAAGTGTACCTATCTTTATGGAGAGGATGTGCTTCCGAAAGACTCTTTATTATATAGTAAGTTCATGGTTTTGAATGAACTGAATAATCTGCGTCTTGATGGGGAGAAAGTTTCTGTTGAGTTAAAACAAAAACTATACGATGAATTGTTCTGCAAAACAAGAAAAGTGACACAGAAAAAACTTCGCTCTTTTTTAGTCAGAGAAGGTATTGCAGAGAAAAATGTTGAAATTAGTGGGATTGATGGTGATTTTAAGGCATCATTGAAAGCATATCATGATTTTAAAGAAAAACTGACAGGAGTGGCATTGTCGCAAGCTGACAAGGAAGAAATAATTTTAAATATTGTTTTGTTTGGGGATGACAAAAAACTGTTAAAGCAGAGGATTAGCAAAAAATATCCGAATTTGACGGATAATCAGATGAAAGCACTTATGACATTGTCTTATCAGGGTTGGGGAAGACTTTCGAAGAAATTCCTGGAGGAAGTTACTGCGCCTGCTCCGGAAACTGGTGAAGTATGGAGTATTATGAATGCTCTGTGGGAAACAAATGATAATTTGATGCAATTGCTGAGTCAGGAATATAAATTTACAGAATCTGTTGAAATGATTAATTCTGGTCAAGGAGAAAAAACACTTTCTTATGAGACAATTCAAAACTCATATGCATCACCATCAGTTAAACGACAGATTTGGCAGACTCTTCAGGTGGTTAAGGAAATTCAGAGCATTATGGGACATTCACCAAAGAGAGTCTTTGTGGAGATGGCGCGTGAAAAGCAGGAGAGTAAACGAACGGAGTCAAGAAAAAAACGTTTGATAGATTTGTATAAGGTTTGCCAAAAGGAAGAACCTGAATTACAACGGGAATTGGACGAGTTGACTAGAACTTTGAATCAGCATGAGGAAAACCAGTTGAGGAGTGATAAGTTATACTTATATTATACACAGATGGGACGATGTATGTATTCTGGAGATGTAATTCCACTGGGAGATTTGTGGGATAATACAAAATACGATATTGACCATATTTATCCGCAATCCAAAACAATGGATGATAGTTTGGATAATCGTGTTCTTGTGAAGAAAGAGTATAATGCCAAAAAATCGGATACCTATCCGCTTAGCGCCGAAATTCAGAAAAAATGGGGCGGGTTCTGGAAAATGCTTTGGAACAAGGGATTTATCTCCAAAAAGAAATACGATCGATTGATGCGCAGGGAAGAACTGACTGCAACGGAATTGGCTGGGTTTATTGAGAGACAGATTGTAGAAACCAGACAGAGTACTAAGCTTGTAGCGGAAATCTTAAAGGAAGCCTTGCCGGATACAGAAATTGTATATGTAAAAGCCGGAACTGTTTCGCGTTTTCGTCAGACATATGATTTCATGAAAGTCAGAGAGATGAACGATCTGCATCATGCCAAAGATGCATACCTGAATATTGTGGTTGGAAATACTTACTTTGTAAAATTTACAAAGAATGCGGCGTGGTTTATTCGCGAGAATCCGGGGCGAACTTACAATTTGGATAAGATGTTTGAGCGCGATACGATTCGAGATGGCGAAACTGCATGGAAAGCGGGAAACCAGGGAAGCATTGTTTTGGTACGAAAGATGATGGACAAGAATAATATTCTTGTGACACGCCGATCCTATGAAGTAAAAGGTGGTCTGTTTGATCAGATGATCATGAAAAAGGGCAAGGGACAGATTCCAATTAAAGGAAGCGACGATAGACTGCAAGATATCGGTAAGTATGGTGGATATAATAAAGCGGCAGGGGCATATTTTATGCTTGTAGAGTCGCAGGGAAAGAAAGGGGAACTACAGAGAACCATCGAATATGTGCCGATATATTTGAAAACCGTAATTGAATCGAGTGAAGAAAGTGCATTGGAATATTTACAGAAGGATCGCGGTCTGGAATGTCCAAGAATTCTACTGAAGAAAATCAAGACAGATACATTGTTTAAGGTGGATGGCTTTTATATGTGGTTATCCGGAAGGACTGGAAAACAGTTGATTTTTAAAGGCGCAAATCAGTTACTACTGAATAAAGATGATCAAGCAGTGTTAAAGAAAGTACTAAAATATGTGCAACGCTTAAAGGAAAATAAAACTTTAAAAATTACAGACAAAGATGAGATTGTAGAACAGGATTTAATAAAGTTATATGACACATTTATTAACAAACTGGAAAATTCTGTTTACGCAAGACGATTGAAATTACAGGGTGAGGTCTTGCTTGAAAACAGAGAAAAGTTTCAAATTTTAATTTTGGAAGATAAATGTGTTTTGCTGGCTGAAATTTTACATTTATTTCAATGCCAAAGTTCTGCGGCAAATTTAAAATTAATCGGAGGACCGGCGGGGGCTGGATTGTTGAAATTAAACAATATGATTAGTAAATATAGTGAAATTTCGATTATCCATCAATCGATTACTGGTATTTATGAACAGGAAATTGACCTGTTGACAGTATGAGTTGGCGAACGATTGTTATAACGAAGCGAGCTAAGCTGGATCTGCAATTGGGATATATGGTGGTGCGCAGCGACGATATAACAAAGATTGCGTTAAATGAAATCGCGATATTGTTGATCGAATCAACTTCGGTATCACTTACGACTAGTCTTCTGGCAGAATTAACGAAGCGCAAGGTGAAAGTGATTTTCTGTGATGAAAAAAGGAATCCGTCTTCTGAGTTGGTTGGTTATTATGGCAGTCATGATACCAGTAATAAGGTTCGGAAACAGATTGCGTGGAGACAACAGACGAAGGAAGCTGTCTGGACAGAAATTGTAACGGAGAAGATTCGTAAGCAAAAAGAGTTGTTGGAGAGTTTGGGAAAGGATGAGGCTAAGTTACTGTCACAGTACCTTGAACAGATTACTTGGAATGATGAGACGAACAGAGAGGGACATTCGGCAAAAGTATATTTTAATGCGCTATTTGGACTTGATTTTACAAGAACGCAGGATAATCTGATTAATGCTGCATTGAATTATGGATATTCGATTATATTATCAGCATTTACCAGAGAGGTTACAGCGAATGGATACATAACACAATTAGGACTGTTTCATGATAATATGTTTAATCAATTTAATTTGGCATCAGATTTAATGGAACCATTTCGACCATTAGTCGATCAGCAGGTAATTCATATGGAATTTGATTCTTTTGAGCATGAACAGAAAATGCAGTTAGTTGACATATTAAATCAGGAAGTATTGATTGATGGAAAAGTTCAGTATGTAAATAATGCAATTAAAATATATTGTAAAAGTGTGTTTGATGCGTTAAATGACGATGACAGTGCGTTAGTCCGGTTTTATAAGAGTGAGCTATAGATTTATGAGGGTATTGGTTTTCTTTGATTTACCGGTTATCACAACGGAAAACCGGCGTGAGTACAGAATGTTTCGTAACTATTTGCTGAAAAACGGATTCCTGATGTTACAGGAATCCGTATACTGTAAACTTGCATTAAATGGAACAGCAGTGAAGACGATAGTTGATGGTGTACATAAAAACAAGCCGGATGAAGGATTGATCCAATTGTTGACTGTGACAGAAAAGCAGTATGCCAAGATGGATATTGTTGTTGGCAACATAAAAAGTGAAGTGTTAGATAGTGATGAGAGGCTGGTGATTCTGTGAAATTAGTTCATCTGGAAATTCCTTATGCGCTAATAGAAAGTGATAATAAGTGTTCGGAATGGATTATCGAAAATCCGGAAACATTTTCTTCTTATCTACAGGAGATGATGCAGCAGTGCAGTGGGGAAGATGGAAGGTTTGTTTTATCCCAAGGGGCGGAAGAATTGGATATTGCGAAAAATGTAGAGGTTATATTTGACATTTTTTCTGTTGATTGTAATGATAGACGCATTTTGAACAAATTATATGCACAGTTAGAGCAGTTGGCATATGGAGAAATGTTCTATGTGCGTACGCAGGAATTGGCACAACGTTTGCAGACATATGTAATGGATTTGGAGCAGGAAACAGATCATATTTTAGATATGGAGCAGATGCTTGATATTCCGGCAGTATTGAAAGCATTGGGAGTAAAATTTGAATCGTTGGAAGAAGATTTTTTTGAGCGAATGATTCGGTATATGAAATTAATGAGTAGTATTTTAAATAAGAAATTGTTTATTCTCATTAATGCACGAAGCTTTATATCGGATGCAAATATGCAAATGCTCATTGATGAACTAAAATATCAGGACTTTAAGCTTCTGTTTGTCGAAAGTTTTGCGAGAGATTGCATACCGAGTGTACAAAGGTGTATTATAGATAAAGATAATTGTGTAATTTAGCAACTTGAGTACCAGTTTTATGCAGGTGATGGCATTTCATTTTTGAATTTGAGGTTTGAAAATGATGTAAAAACGTATGGTACTCAAGCGAAGAACGACCAAGGGTTCTGATATGATCGGTTTGAAAATGATGTAAAAACGTATGGTACTCAAGCGTACCAAGCAGCTGCGCCAATGCCTCAGAGTTTGAAAATGATGTAAAAACGTATGGTACTCAAGCAATGGCATAAACACTGAAGATGATGATCAGTTTGAAAATGATGTAAAAACGTATGGTACTCAAGCAGCTAGGTATGCAAAAGAAATGGAATCTATGTTTGAAAATGATGTAAAAACGTATGGTACTCAAGCTATGCTTATGTTTTATTAGATATTCCTAGAGTTTGAAAATGATGTAAAAACGTATGGTACTCAAGCTAGCCACGCGATCGCCGCCGGCATTACGCTGTTTGAAAATGATGTAAAAACGTATGGTACTCAAGCAAAGGATGGTATATTTCAACCATCCCTTAAGTTTGAGAATGATGTAAAAACGTATGGTACTCAAGCCGGTTGAACTGGATGAAGATGTGACAGTAGGTTTGAGAATGATGTAAAAACGTATGGTACTCAAGCTCATGTATACAGAGAAGATTGACGCGGTTGTTTGAGAATGATGTAAAAACGTATGGTACTCAAGCTGCTGTTATAGCTTGCTTAAAGCCCATTGGTTTGAGAATGATGTAAAAACGTATGGTACTCAAGCTTGTGTCTCCCTCTATTTTGGTTTTTACTCGTTTGAGAATGATGTAAAAACGTATGGTATTCAAGCTTTATTGTACGCATACATGTCAGGCATTTTGTTTGAGAATGATGTAAAAACGTATGGTACTCAAGCATCTTCGCTGGATGCTCATTGTAAGTATATGTTTGAGAATGATGTAAAAACGTATGGTACTCAAGCCACTCCCATGCGGGGTGTCCTACGGAAGTGTTTGAGAATGATGTAAAATGTATGGTATTTTAAAGAAAAAGTTATGAAATAGAAAAGGAAGTGACGAAATTTAGTTGAAAACATTTCTTTGGATAGAAGATCATAAGGATAAGTCCGGTTATACATTTTGGAAGACCATGATGGCACAATTGTATCCGGAAATTATAGTAGAAAGCAAACAGAATAATAGCGAGTTAGTGAAGGCTGTACGCAGACTTGAGGATAGCGAAAACAAATATATCATCGTACTTGATAATGCATTTGACAATTTGCAGGCAATCATGGAGCATAAACGTTTACACGAGTTCGCTTCAGAAAAAGAAAATGTTATTTTGTTGGATATAATTTGTTTTGAATTTGTATTATTAGAATTTCGAAATTTGATTGAGTGGATTTATGCTCCAAATGATGAATTCCTACGAAAAAGGGCAAAAGCGATTGCCGCACGTGAAAGTTTGGTGAATTGTATTTTATCAGGGAATGCAGCTTATACAGAAGAGAAAGCGATTGTAGAATACGATGAGAATCTTACGGGTTATAATATTGAAAAACTTTCTGCTAAGTTGTTGTTTGATTTAACAAGGAATACAGGTTTTGAGGTGACAAAAGGCGTTTTAGGGGAGTGCTGGATTCTGTCATGTTGCGATTGGGTGAAGAGAGAAGAAAACGACATTTGTGGATTGGATAGTAGAAGACTATCTGTTTATGATAAAATGAGAAATATATATGAGAATACCTGCCTGCAGAAGCAGTTTCAAATAGCGGGATTGGAGACAGTGTAATGATTACAATATTTAAACAGAAAAATGACATTCCAGAGGAACTGGAATATATCGAATTGAATGATGTCTTTTTTAATCAGCATACGGCAAGTCTGTTAGATGAAAATGCGGTATCACTTATACAGAAAATTGATCATTCAGAGATGATTAGTAAATATAGGATGAAATCTCGATTTAGTGATATTGCTTTAGATATAGATTGTTTATCAACAGGATGTAAGACGATACTTAATGTATTTTATTTCCCAGACAGAGTTTTTGGCTTAAAAGAATGCGGAAATAATGCATTGAATATTCTTTATCAATTAGAAAAGGGATATGTTTATAGTGAGTATGCTTTAATTCCGCTTGAGATGAATTGCGTTATGGTTCAAGATCAGATGGGGAAAAGAATGATTAGCGATTATGAAGAGTTAAAGGAGTGGTGGCAGAATGAAAAGTAAACCGAAAGTTATGGAACATTTTTCAACGGTTCATACATCGTTTGTGGTTGATTTTCATTTTAAGACGAATATTACAATTTTAATGGGTGATTCGGGCACTGGAAAGACAGCCGTTTTTTCATTTATAAAAGAATGCATGGCTATTAATCCCAATATAATCTGTCTAAATTATCTGGACTATCAGAAAGATATTTTAGAAATTATAAAGAAGGCAAGGGGCAAGTTGATTGTTGTTGATAATGCGGATGTGTTATTAGACGATACTGCCAGAAAATATATTGCGTTAGATGACCAGAATCAGTATCTGATCATAGGTCGCAATCCCAGGAATCTGTTTACTACAAAAGATAATTTGTTTGAACTTGTGAGCGAGAAGAACGGTGAGCAGACCAAATTCTCAATTCGTGAATATTTGTAGATAAATTGAAGGGTTTGAATAAAACGTTTCAAAAAAGCGCCAGTGCCGGCATTTGCCGATGCTGGCGTTTTTGTGTAAAGTAAAAGAACAGCTATCGATCGCTGTTCTTTAGGAGAAGGTATTTTACTATGGGGATAGTAAAACTTTATATAATGTATTGGGGGGGTTTTACGGTTATTATAATAGCATGGGTTGTCCCAAAAGTGTTGCCAAACATCACAAAAAATGAAACGATTTTTTGTGCAAAATTTACAAAAACAGCTTATTTCGCATAGCGATTCCGATACTGTCTCGGCGTCATACCGGTCTTTTTTCTGAAGATTTGTGAAAAATAGGACTGGGATGAGAATCCGACGCTTGAGGCAACCTGAGCGACAGAAAGATTCGAGGATGTCAGAAGCTCCTTGCAGGCTTCCAGCCTTCGGTCGGTCAGATAGTTGATCGGAGACTGGCCGATGCATTCTGTAAAAGAGTGTGCCAGATAAAATTTGTTAATATGCGTAATCTCCGCTAAAGAATCAAGAGTAATATTCTGGGCATAATTTGCATCGATATAGCGTTTGGCAAGAGCACATTCCTTGGACAACTGGAAGGAAGAGTCAGAGATCACGGACAGATTTTGCTTGCGTGAAATATATACAAGAAGAACCTGGAGCAATCCGTGGCATACTTTCTCAAAGCCGGGCTTTTTTTCATGGAATTCCCGCATCATCAACTGTGCAAAATTGATAAACTGATTCTTGTCCGAGCCGTAACTGTAGAAGCTGTATCCTTTGGTGTTGTCCTGATCCGGATCAATAAAAGAGAAAGCCAGTCCTTCGACACCGAATACAATGTATTCCATCGGATCATTTGGAAGCGTTTTTTCCGTGTGTTCGACATGCGGATTGATGATCATCAGATCATCCGCTTTTACAGGAATTTTATCGTCTTCAATATAGAAAGCACCCTCTCCACTCAGAACGTAGAAAAGCTCTGAAAACTGGTGTGTGTGCGGGAGTGACTGCCAGTCGCCCTCGTACTTGGAGATGGAAATGTAGCGAAGCTGGAAGTCTTCGCGGGTGTTGCTGCCGGAATCCAGATTAATAAATTCATTACTCATAAAGAAAGCCCCCTCAATTATTATAATTTTATACTATTTTCGGAATTGTTCATTTTTTACGCAAAATATATAAAAAAACAATATTTTTAAAACTGTTTCGTAAAAAAGACGAAAAAGAGCAGGCACAAAGTGATGCCTTAGGCATATTATACACAAAAAAGTGTAAAAAAACAGTATTTTAGTAATAAAAAAGCAAAAAAATAACAAAACGAGCAACAAAAACGTTGATATCAACAGTTGCAGATATTATACTCTAGCTATAAACAAATAGAACAAAAGTGATTTGGAGGAAATAATGTTGATGAAGGGAAGATTGACACTGCCGACGGACGCAGATGTCATTGATGAAACAATACGTTTAAAAAATCTCTTAGGAGCCGATGCATTAAGAGATTGTGACGGAACGGTAATGCCGGATGCACTTTTGTCAGAGCCAGTTAAAAAGTATGCTACTTATTATACAACCAGAAAAGATAATGAGTGGGCAAGCCAGAATCCGGATGAGATTCAGCAGGAATACCTGATCAGTAACCGGGTAACTGCAAGAGGTGAGAGTCTTCGTATCCGCCTTATGGAAGGATTCCACACGGAGCAGCTGAAGGTAAACACCTTGGATGATCCGAAACGCTGGTGGGAAGTAATCGACCGGACGACCGGGGAGGTTGTTCCTATCGATCAGTGGGAATTTGACGAGGGTTCAGGCGAGGTTTTGATCCAGACAACACCATATCATGAATATACGGTAAGTTTTCTGGCATTTTTAATCTGGGATCCGGTGCATATGTACAATTTCCTTACAAATGATTGGAAAGATACACCACATCAGCTGACGTATGATGTGAGACAACCGAAAACTCAGAAATATGTAAAAGAAAAGCTTAAGAAATGGTGCGAGGAAAATCCTCATATAGACGTTGTCCGCTTTACTACATTTTTCCATCAGTTTACATTGACATTTGATGACAAAAAACGTGAAAAATACGTTGAGTGGTTTGGATATAGCGCGAGTGTGAGCCCATACATTTTAGAGAAATTTGAAAAGTGGGCAGGATATAAATTCCGGCCGGAATTTATTGTCGATCAGGGATACCACAATAGCATGTTCCGTGTGCCGAGCAAAGAGTTCCGCGACTTTATCGAGTTCCAGCAGATAGAAGTATGTGCGCTCGCGAAAGAACTGGTTGATATCGTTCATTCCTATGGTAAGGAAGCAATGATGTTCCTTGGCGATCATTGGATCGGAACAGAACCATATGGTAAATATTTTGCGGGAATCGGGCTGGATGCAGTCGTAGGTTCTGTTGGAAGCGGTGTGACGCTTCGCATGATTTCAGATATTAAAGGTGTTGATTATACAGAGGGACGTCTTTTGCCATATTTCTTCCCGGATGTGTTCTGCGAGGGCGGAGATCCGATTGGAGAAGCGAGAGACAACTGGAGAAAAGCAAGACGCGCGCTTCTTCGTTCCCCATTAGACAGAATCGGATATGGCGGATACTTAAAGCTGGCAAGCAGCTGGCCGGGATTTATTGATGAAATCCAGAAAGTGGTTACCGAGTTCCGCGAGATTCATGAAAATATGCAGGGCACAGCCGCTTATGTAGCACCGTTTAAGGTGGCAATCCTCAATTGTTGGGGAGGACAGAGAAAATGGATGTCCAATCAGGTACATCACGCAATCTGGCATAGAGAGACATATTCTGCGGAGGGCGTGTTGGAGTGCTTAAGCGGAATGCCGTTTGATGTTGAATTTATTTCATTTGATGATGTAAGAAAAGGTGTTCCGGAGGATATCAGGGTAATCATCAATGTTGGAGATGCCTATACAGCATTCAGTGGTGCTGAAAACTGGATCGATGAGGCTGTGGTGACAAACATTCGTCGCTTCGTTGATGAAGGAGGCGGATTCATCGGAGTTGGTGAGCCGACGGCTTATCAGCATCAGGGAAGATACTTCCAGCTGTCCGATGTGCTTGGCGTGGACCGTGAGATGTGCTTCTCTCTCAGCACGGATAAGTATAATGAGATGGATTCCAACCACTTTATTCTGGAAGATATTGATGGGGATGTGGATTTCGGTGAGGGAACAAGCCGAATCTATGCACAGGGCAAGAATTACCAGATCCTTGCAATGGATGGAGAGTATAGCCAGCTGGTGGTTAATGAATATGGAAAAGGACACAGCGTATATTTTGCAGGTCTTCCGTATTCTCCGCAGAACTGTCGGATTCTTCTCCGCGCGATTTATTATGCGGCAGGCATGGAGAATGAGATGAAGCGTTACTATGTAACGAATGTTGATACCGAAGTGGCGGTGTTCCGGAAAACCGGAAAGCTTGCCGTAATCAACAATTCTTCGGAAGCACAGCACACCGATGTATATATCAAGGGCCGCTGTGTATATGAGCTGGATCTGGAACCGGGCGAGATGCGCTGGGTGGATGATATTGAGTAAAGGTAACTTATGAAAGGCAAAGGTATGCGTTTCATATTTTATAAAGTAAGTACTGTTCAAAGTATAAGGAGGAAACTATAATGAAAAAGAAAGTATTAGGGGCTCTTTTAGTAGCGGCAATGACAATGTCTATGTTCGCCGGATGCGGAAGCAGCACAGACAACAAGGAAAGCAATGATGTAAAAAATGATGGAACACAGGCTGCAGCGGGGGACGATGCAGAGGCAGATGAGACTCTTACTGTGTGGGCATGGGATCCAAACTTCAACATCTATGCTTTGCAGCAGGCAGAGAAGATTTATCAGAAGGATCATCCAAACTTTAAGCTGGATATTCAGGAAAAGGTATATACAGATATCGAGACAGCTCTGATCACAGCTGCTGAGGCCGGTGATTACAGCACCCTGCCGGATATCTTCTTAATGCAGGATTATTCTTACCACAAGGATGTAACAAACTATCCTGGCATCTTTACCGATTTAACAGATTCCGGAATTGACTTCACACAGTTCTCAGCCGGTAAGTTAGCTGATTCTACAGTTGATGGAAAGAACTATGGTGTACCATTTGATAACGGTGCTACCATTATGGCAATCCGTTCGGATATGGTTGAGGCAGCAGGCCTTAAGGTTGAGGATTTCAAGGATACAACATGGTCAGAGTTCATGGAACTTGCAAAGAAGGTTGTTGACAAGAATCATGTTCCGATGCTTACTTCTTCAGGCGGATCTGAGATTATCATCGAGATGCTTCAGTCAGCAGGTGCTTCTCCAATGGTAGACGGCAAGATCGATTTAGTTGGAAATAAGGCACTCAAGAAAGCAATCGAGACATACAAGCAGCTGATCGAGGAGGGAATCATGGTTGACTATACAGATTGGGATCAGTATATTGCTTCTATGAACAAGGGCATGGCAGCCGGTGTCATCCAGGGATGCTGGATCATGTCTTCTATCCAGGCGGCTGATGACCAGTCCGGAAATTGGGCAATCGTTAATATGCCTAAGTTAGATGATGTTGAAGGCGCTACAAACTACGCAAACTGTGGTGGAGCAAGCTGGGCAGTATCTTCTAACTGTAAGAACACAGACCTTGCATTTGACTTCATTAAGACAACCTTCGGTGGAAGCGTAGAGTTATATGATGACCTTCTTCCAAATGCCGGAGCAATCGCAAGCTACTTACCTGCAGCTGATTCTGATGTTTACAATGCGTCTTCAGAGTTCTATGGCGGACAGGCAGTATATAAGGATATCGTAGAGTTTGCAGGACAGGTTCCTGGAATTGATTACGGTGCATACTACTCCGATATCAGAAGCGCATTAACAGATGCGATTACAAACGTAGTACAGAATGGTGCTGATATCGACAGCGAAATCAAAAACGCTCAGGATACCGTTGAGTTTAATATTGGTGAATAATCATCGAATGTGAATAACAGGACAGTACCGGGGGTGCAGGAATGCGTTCCCGGTACTGTTGTAGGAGAGAAACATGGAAAAGAAGAAAGCAAAATTAAGTTTGGAAAAAAGGCATAATCTTACCGGATGGGCGTTTTTGCTTCCGGCAGCGATCCTGATATTTGTATTTTGTTTTTATCCGATGGCGCAGGCAATCCTGCTGTCCTTCAGAAAGACAAATGAAACCTTTACAGGACTTTCTAATTATGCCAGAATTCTTAAGGATAAAACCTTTCAGCAGTGCCTGTTTAATACCTTTTTTTACTTTTTGATCCAGGTGCCGATCATGCTGGTATTGGCACTGATCCTGGCACAGCTTCTTAATAGTCCGAAGATCAAAGGAAAAGGAATTTTCCGTACTTTGATCTTCCTTCCGTGTGCGACATCGCTTGTATCTTATTCCATGATATTTAAGTCATTGTTTGCTCCGGACGGAGTTGTGAACCGGGCACTTATGGCCGTTGGATTATCTTCGGTAGATTGGTTTCAGAGTACCTGGCCGGCGCGTTGGGTCATTGTGATCGCTTTGATCTGGAGATGGACCGGTTATAATATGGTATTCTATCTTGCAGGATTGCAGAATATTGATTATTCGGTGTACGAGGCAAGCTATATTGATGGTGCGACCCCGTTCCAGCAGTTTATAAAGATTACGATTCCGCTTTTGAAGCCGACAATCCTTATGACTGCCATTATGTCAACATCGGGAACCTTGCAGTTGTTTGATGAGTCTATGAACCTGACTGCCGGAGGACCTGGCAAGTCAACCATGACATTGGCACATTACATCTACAATATCTCTTTTGTTGAGACACCGAAATTTAATTATGCGGCAGCCTTGTCCGTATGTATTCTTGTAATGGTAGCGATTCTGTCTGCAATTCAGATGAAAGTAGGTGACAAACGTGACTAAGACGAAAAAAATAATTTCCTACATAGTATTGATTTTGGCAAGTGCACTCTCCGCATTTCCTTTATATTACATGCTTTGCGGAGCAACCAATACAAGTGTTGATGTTGTCAGAGGACGCCTGATTCCGGGCTCGTATCTTTTTGAGAACTTTAAGACACTGATTGATATGCAGAATCTTGGCCTTGCAATGTTTAATTCGTTCCGCAATGCGATCGTTATCACAATCGTAACATTGCTCGTATGCTCGATCGCCGGATATGGATTTGAGATCTATCATGACAAGGGGAAGGATGTATTAATGAGCATTCTGCTTCTTGCAATGATGCTTCCGTTTGTTGCGATCATGATTCCGTTGTTTAAGATGTTTACTTCCTGGAAGCTGGTTAATACATGGATCGCGCTTGCGCTTCCATCCATTTCCACGCCGTTTATGATCATGCTGTTCCGACAGGCGGCCCGCTCATTCCCGCACGATATTATCGAGGCGGCACGGCTTGAGGGCCTAAGTGAGATCCAGATTTTCTTCCGGATGTTTATTCCGGTCATGAAATCTACTTACGGAGCTGCTATGACGGTAACGTTCATGAATGCATGGAACAATTATCTGTGGCCAACGATCATTTTACAGGATAACAAGGCGATCACCATGCCGATGCTTGTAGCAAACCTGAAAAGTGGATACAGTGTTGACTACGGCATGCTGATGCTTGGAGTATTGATTTGTACACTTCCGACAGCAGTCATCTTCTTATGCTTACAGAAGAGCTTTGCAAACGGAATTACAGGAGCAGTGAAATAATGCAGCAAAATTATTGTTTGAAACAAGAGGACTTGAGGGAGGCGCAGGGCGCCTTCCTTTTGGCTCAAAAGCTTGGTCTGTTGGAGGATCCTTCATGGGAAGGATTGGAAAAAAGGCGTCAGGAACATAACAAGATGCTGCAGACTATGGAGCAGGAGAATAAACGGTTCTACGGACCGCGTTATTTTTCGGCGCCGGCGTATCTGCAGTATGAATTGACGCGCCTGAAGCTGGATTTTGTCCAGCCGGTTGAGGCGGTTCGAAAGACCGGTCTGTGTCCGGACTTTGCGGAGCAGGAAAAAAAAGCTTTTTACGAACAAAACATGGATTTGTTTGGACGGTATCATGGGGACTTTTTCACATATGAAGAAGTAGAACAGATCATCGAAAAGCGGTTACGGGAGGATGCGTATGACGAACTTATCCAGGACGTATTACGTGAGTTCGAAGAACGGAAATGATTTAAAAGATGGACTGACACGCGAAAGCGCATTTGCCAGTCTTTTTGCAATCAATCATACAAGACTGCAGCCTGGCGATAAGGTTTTGCTTGAACGCGGCAGTGTGTTTTACGGACAGTATCTGCAAGTGACGGACAGCGGCAGCGAGGATGCATCGATTGTGATCGGGGCATATGGGGACGGAGCCGCGCCGCGTATCGAAGCCTGCGGACAGGGAATCTGGTATCAGGATTATGGGAATCCGCTGGATGCGCCAACGCATGTATATCATGGCTATGTATCTTCGGCAGTCTTGTTGTATGATGCGGAATATATCGTGGTAGAGGATCTGGAGATCACCAATGAAGGCAGAGAAATGATTGGAGAACGGTATTCGCTTGGGGATAAGATGAATCGTACCGGCGTTGCGGTCGTTGCGAAGGACAAAGGCGTGCGGCATGGAATTACGCTCCGGAATCTGCTGATCCATGATGTAAATGGAAATGTGTATGACAAGCACATGAATAACGGTGGTATCTACATGACGGCGCTGCGCCCGGAATTTGAGGAGGTTACGGGTGTTGCACGTTATCAGGATGTCACGGTTGCAGGCTGTTTTGTGTATCAGGTGAGTCGTTGGGGGATTGCAGTGGGCTACACCTATGCACATGAACAATTTCAGGGAGCGGAACTTAAGGAAGAGACTTTTTTAAAGTATGGGCATGAGAATATACGGATCTGTGATAATTATGTGAAAGCAGCCGGGGGGGACGGCATTACGGCAATGTATGCGCTGCGTCCGCTGATCGAACATAATATGGCAGATTCCATCGCCTGTGAGATCAATGACAGAATCTATTGTGAACCGGGCGAGAGAATGGGGAAGGTAGCGGCAGGCATCTGGCCGTGGAAGTGTAAGGATGCATTATTTTGCTATAATGAAGTCACAGATACAAGATTGAATCAGGATGGTATGGCATATGATGCGGATTCCGGGGATGGAACGGTCTATGAATACAATTACAGCAGGATGAACGAGGGTGGCTGCGTGATGTTTTGTTTGCAGGAGGCTATCCATAATACCTTCCGCGGCAACATCAGCTACGATGATCTGGGAGGAACGATCAGTCCGTCGGAGAATCCGGATGCGCTGCTGGAGGACAATGTTTTTTATGTGCGCGAGGGAGTGCCTTTTGTACGGAAAAATATGGCCGGTGGCAAGTTCACGCAGGTAAATGATCGAATTCTTGGTATAGATGAGAATGAAAAGCAAGAATTCTAAAAAATAGAACAACTTGTTGCATAGACAGGTTGAAAACGATCCGATAATATTTGCGTAAGTGTAAATGTTAAAAGAGGCAACTTATCAATGCAGGGAGGTAAAATATGAAGAGAACTTATGAAACCCCGATTATTGTTGCAAACCATAACCTTGCTGAGGGTGTGTATTTAGCAAGCGGACAAAAAATTGGAAGTCTGGATGTGTCGTATTTTGGTACTATGGATAAATGGAACGGAGGCGGCAAGGGGGTCGCACAGATCTCATGGTCGGGAATTGATGGAACCGTTTCTCTTTCGATTACATTTAATGATACAATCGATGATGTAGAGGCCACGGGTGCGTCGGTGCAGAAATCATTTTCAGGAAAGACGGTTCACCTGACGTTCAGCGGAGCCGAAACAGGACCGATTTCGTTGGGAGTTCACTTGAATCATGGAACAAGCATCGATGATCTTAATATAATTGATTACGATTATACAGTTTCATAAGATATTTGCCGTCGGATGGGATGGCGTTGGTTCGCAGTTAAATTGAATAGCCAGGAAGTATAAGCCGCACTGTTTTAGTACAGTGTGGCTTATTTTTGTCTGATTATGGCATCTGCAATTCATGGGGTTCATTTTCACAGGCGGATTTACGATGTAAAAAAAGAACACGAAATTATAAGAAATTGTGCCATTTTTAGAATCCCTTTATTGGAGCGTATTGCGGATTATGGTATAATTAGTTATTAATCAAACATAGAATTCGGAGTAGAAATGGGAGCAGATAAATCTTATCAGTTAAGACATGCAGCGGGCCGGTACTGGCTGCTTGATATGCAGCAGGAGGGGCTTACATACAGGAAACCGATCGAACTGAACGAATGTGCCGCGTTTATTTGGGAAGCTTATACAAGCGGACAGACGCAGGATCAGATTGCATCGGAACTTCAGAAGAACTATGGGATTCCCATAGAGCAGGCGAGAGAAGACACGCAGCAGTTTATCATGCGCTTGAGGGAGCAAGGTTTGATATGAACATTTTATTAGTCGGAAAGAACAGTAATTTTACTCAATTACTGGTGGAAAAACTGGATAAAGAAGGTCATAGAATCTTTCTTCTGACGGAAGAACCGAAGACGGTTCGTGCTTCGAGAAAGATTTTTGAGAGTTATCATTTTTCGTATGAAGATTCCTGCATCCGGGATGTGCTTTCAAGTATTCAGCCGGATGCCGTCATTTTCATGGGCGCATATGATCATAACTTTAAGTGGAGTGGTACGCAGAATTGGGCAGGGAAGTATACTTCTGGACTTTTGAATGTATTGCTTTCCTTTCTTGCTGTCAGCGAGGGACGGTTCATTTATCTGTCATCGGAAGAAGTATTCCAGCAGGAGTATGGTTATGTGATCACGGAGGATGAGCCGAGTGCAGCGATTACGACAAGAGGGCAGGCAATCGCAGTGGGTGAGAACATTTGCAAATATTACCAGGATATGGGAAAGCAGGTCATAACCTTACGATTGGATCATTTATACGGCACACCGACACGTGCGGAGGAGGCACAGGATATCTGTGCGCGCATGTGCATTGAGGCTTTGGAGACGGGAGAGATCCTGATCGATGAGAACCAAAGCGTGGCACTTCTTCATGTTGGCGATGCCATCGAATTCATCTATCAGGTTGTCGCAGCTTCGAATGTGAAGGAGCACCTGTACCAGATCTCATCCGATGAACCGGTATCGCAGAGACTGATCGCAGAGACGATCGCATCGGCTTTAAATGGGGATATTACGGTCACTGAGAATCCTAAGACGCAGCGCAGAGAACCGATTCTGTCGAATGAGCGTTATAAGCAAGAATTTGGCATGCGCGTTTTCCACAAGCCGCAGGCAGAGATTGTCGCACTTACGAAGCATATACAGAAGCATTCCGATCTCTTTGTGACAATCGACCGCAAGCCGCGCACACTTTTGGAGAGAATCCGTCACGGAGCGCGCTCGTTTTTGCCGGCGTTTTTGCCGTTTATTGAGAACTGTATCTGTTTTATCCCATTTTTTATGTTGAATAACCGCGCGGTCGGACGGGAATATTTTCAGAATATTGACTTCTATCTGTTGTATGTATTGCTTTTTGCAATCGTGCACGGACAGCAGCAGGCAATCTTTTCTTCGCTTCTTGCAGTGGCAGGCTATTGCTTCCGCCAGATGTATCACCGAAGCGGCTTTGATGTCATGCTGGACTATAACACTTACATATGGATCGCGCAGCTTCTGATCCTCGGTCTGGTCGTCGGTTATATGCGTGACCGATTGCGTGTGATCGCGGAGGAGGAGCAGCACGAAGTCGATTATCTGTCGAAACAGATTGATGATATCACGGATATTAACGTGAGCAACATAAGAGTCAAGGAACTTTTGAGTACGCAGCTCATCAACCAAAGCGACAGTTTCGGAAAGATTTATGAGATTACCTCCAGTCTGGATCAGTATGAGCCGAGCGAGGTGTTATTCTACGCGGCAGAAGTGCTTGCTCGATTGATGGGAAGTCATGATGTAGCAATCTATACGGTTGCCAACCGATCGTACGCCCGTCTTTTCTCTGCAACATCACCCAAGGCGCGAAGCCTCGGCAACTCCATCAATTATCCGCAGATGGAGGATATGTATGCGGAGCTGAAGGAGAAGAAGGTATACATTAACAAAAGCATGGATGAGCATTATCCGCTGATGGCCAATGCCATCTATTCCGAGGATGAGATGCAGCTGATCCTGATGGTGTGGGGCATTCCGTGGGAGCGCATGACGCTCGGGCAGGCAAACATGCTGACCGTCATCGGCTATCTGATCCAGAACGCTGTCCTGCGTGCCAACCGCTATATGTCTGCGCTTGAGGAGCAGCGATACATAGAAGGCACCAACATTCTTGAGCCGGAGGCATTCCGCTCACTGGTTAAGGCTTATATGAATGCGCGCGAGAAGCAGCTGACTGAGTGTGCATTGATCCAGATTACATCAACTGATCTGTCGCGCGAGGAGATCGGACAGAAACTCGTCAAGCTTATGCGCCAAAGCGATTATGTCGGGGTATTCGAGGATGGCAGAATCTATGCGCTGCTTGCGAATACGAATGCAAAAGATGCGCAGTTCGTTGAGAACCGGTTCCGCGAGGTCGGATTGCAGTGTGAGATACAGGAGGAGATTGTTGTATGACAAGATCGGAGCAGGTATTTTTGCTGATTCTTATCCTGAATACAATGGTTGCGATCGGATATCTGATCTGCTGCACGATTCGTAATGGATGGAAGGCGCCGCGAAGAAAGGAATATTGGATCAAGACCATTGTCATGATCATCTGCCCGCTCGTGGGTCCGGCATTCTTTTTCGCCGTGTGGTTTGTGTATTATCTGCTTTTTCATCAGGATGTGGACTTGGAGGACGTTGTGTTTTCCAAGGAACGCGTGGAGACGCACCTGAAGGCAGATGAAGAGCAGGAAGGCAATATGGTCCCGATCGAGGAAGCGCTTGTTGTCTGTGACAAGGATAATCTTAGAACGCTTGTGATGAATGTTGTGCGAGGGGATGTTGAGAAGTCTCTGTCTTCGATTGCGCTGGCACTCAATAGTGAGGATTCCGAGACGTCGCATTACGCAGCAACGGTGCTGCGCGATGTGTTGAATGATTTTCGAGAGCAGGTGCAGGAGCTGCATATTGCGATCAACCGCAAGGAAAAAGGCTGGGATGATTATGCATGCATCCTGATCGAATATATGCACAGCATCTTATCGCAGGATGTATTTCAGGAAGCAGAACAGACAGAATTTATTGCGATCATGGAGGAGGCGTGTCTGCTTCTCTATGAGCAGATGTATTACCGGCTGAAGCCGGTTTATATCCAGTGGCTGTGTGATCTTCTGCTGGGTGTGCGAGAGTATGAAAGAATGCGTAAGTGGTGTGAGCGGAGCCGGGATCTGTATCCGGATGAGCTTTCTACTTATGTATGTTATCTGAAATATTATTTCACAGTGGAGAAGAAAAAGGAGTTCTTCGAGGAACTCGATCGACTGAAGAAGTCGAATATTGTGATTGACCGGGAGACGCTGGAACTGATCCGGACTTTCACGTAGCAATCTATGATTTTTAGGAAGGAAACGCATGGTATCTCGTCGAAATTATGTTACGATCGCGATCATGTTTCTGATTCTGTTTTTTATGTTTCAGTTTACAGGCGTGATGAAGAACCAGTTAAATCAATATGGTGTAAATGAATACGAGATGAATGACCAGACCGATCTGGGAGCACAGGATACGTTTGATGCATCCGCAGTTCGCTCTGCCGCGCAGAAGGTGGCATATATCGGTCCGCAGAGTTCGGATGTTCGCGACGTTGTGTACTGGTGGTGTACCTACACGAAGCGTGCATTTACAAGCTATGCTTCTCTGGAAGAATGTACCTACTCTGAGTCGGACAAACCGGATATGATCGTGCTGGACGGACAGTTCGTAGTGGACAACGTGGATGACGCGATCGTGAAACGCTGGGCGGATGACGGCATTGACCTTGTGTTTTCCGGAATGCCAGAGAATGCGCATCTGCGCGGAAGCATCCAGATAAAGGATCTGCTCGGCATATCAAGAGTACTGCAGAATGAGGTGCAATTGACCGGAACCCATCTGTTTGGAGGCTTCCTGCTTGGCGGAGAGGCAATCTATGAGGCGAAGGACGAGGAGGAAGCTGCGGAGTGCCAGGATATGGATTTCACAATTCCGTGGTATGTGACCGGAGCCGGTACCAAGACGTATATGGTCGGACTGATTTCTGATTCCGTATACAAGGAGAATATGACGACATCCCTGCGGCAGACTTACGCAACATTGGACGAGAATTCGTTAAAAAATATGGTGCTTCCGGCGCTGATCTGGAGACATGGAACCGAGAATGCAAGTGTATTCTGCGTGAACGGAGATTTCCTGTCGGATATATCCGGAGTCGGAATCCTCGAAGCGATGGTTGCAGAGGCGAATACCTATGACATTTATCCCGTGGTCAATGCGCAGAATCTGGTTGTGGCAAACTTCCCTGCGTTCACCTCGGAAAATACGACACGCATACAGGAATTGTACAGCCAGTCCGCGGAGGCAGTATACAAAGAAGTCATCTGGCCGTCCCTGTCGGCGCTCAATACGCGGACGAATATGAAGATGACGTGTATGCTCACGCCGCAGCTTAATTATGAGGATCGCGAAGAACCGGACGGAAGCAATGTAGAATATTACTTAAAGCTTCTCAAGGAGGAGCATAACGAGGCGGGATGGAGCGGAAGTACGACTTCGCAGCTATCGGTCAATGAGAAGTTGCAGCAGGATCGTAATTTCTGGAAGCAGTATGCACCAGATTACGCATTCCGGTCGTTGTACCTGAGCGATGCGGCGCAGAAAGAGAACTTATCGGTAGAAGAGAATGCCTCGCTTCGAACAATGGTTGTCAACGAAGACGATGCAACTTTCCCGATCGTTTCATACGATACGTCGGGACTTACGGAGCAGCGTGTGACAAGTACCGGTGCGACGCATACTTTTATGGATGATTTCCGGCTGAAAAGTATGGAGACGGCTTTGGCCTATTCGAATATTACACTCGATCTGTACAAGGTAACATATCCGGAGTCGGACGAGGATTCGTGGCAGAATCTGATGAGGAAGATCTCGGCGAATGTTGCGACATTCTGGAAGGAGTATGCGTCCTTTGCGCGGACTTCGCTTTCGGAGTCGGATCTGCGGATCCGGAGATTTCTCGCTTTGTCCTATGAGCAGGAGCGGAAGGAGGATACCATCTATGTATCCATTCAGCATTTCGAGGATCAGGCATGGTTTATGCTACGTTTAAGCGGCGAAGATGTGGATTCGGTCAAAGGCGGCTCGTTTGAAAAGATCGAGGATGGCGTCTATCTGATCGAGGCTCAGGAGGCGGATATTGCGATCCATGTCAAGCAGCAGGATACGCTGCATTATAACAGTTCGAATGGGAAACAGGGAGGTGGATCATGAGAATCTGTATCGTGGCAGAGGGCTGCTATCCGTATATGGTGGGCGGTGTATCCAGCTGGGTACACAGCATGATTAGGCAGTTCCCGGATTATGAATTTATTATTCTCGCGATCGTTGCCAACCGGTCGTTTCGCGGAAAATTCAAATATGAATTGCCGGAGAATGTGATCGAGGTATATGAATTATATCTCGATGACTGCGACTGGACCGGCGATTATGGCAAGCGGCATCGCCGCATCAAACTAAATAATCAGGAATATGAGGCACTAAAAAGCCTGCTTCTCAATCAGAATGTGGATTGGGAGACGTTGGTACATTTGTTTAACGAGAAGAAATTTTCTCTCAATGATTTTCTGATGGGGGAGGATTTCTTTCAGGCGGTATTGGAATGCTATCAGATCCGCTATCCGGAAATCCTGTTCTCGGATTTCCTGTGGACGATGCGCTCCATGTATCTGCCGCTTTTTCACACACTCAAGATGGATCTGCCCAAGGCGGATCTCTACCACTGCGTTGCGACCGGTTATGCCGGTGTACTCGGTAGTATGGCGAAGATCAAATACGGCAGCAGGCTTCTGATCTCGGAGCATGGAATCTATACGCGTGAGCGTGAGGAGGAACTGATCCGTGCCAAGTGGGTTGAAGGTGTCTACAAGAATATATGGATTGAACAGTTCCGTAAGATGTCGATGCTTGCATATGAGCGGGCGGATCTTGTGACCAGCCTGTATGCGCACGCAAGAGAGCTGCAGATCGAGCTTGGCTGTCCGGCTGAGAAGACAGTCGTGACACCGAACGGAATCGATGAAACGCGTTTTGTAAATCTGACACGACCGGATTTTATGAGTCCGGGTCAGATTCATATCGGTGCAATCCTTCGTGTGACACCGATCAAGGATGTTAAGACGATGCTTCGCGCCTTTGCGTATGCGAAGGAGAAGCTGCCGAATTTGAAGCTTTGGATTATGGGTCCGACCGATGAGGATGAGGAATATGCTAAGGAGTGTTTTGATATGGTGGAACTGATCGGAGCGGACGATGTGGAGTTCACGGGACGTGTCAATGTCACGGATTATATGGGTGGTCTGGACATGACGATCCTGACGAGTATCAGTGAGGGACAGCCGCTTACGATTCTTGAGAGTTACGCGGCACATAAGCCTGTGATCGCGACGGATGTCGGCAACTGCAGGGGCCTGATCTACGGTGAGGATGATGATTTCGGTGCTGCGGGAATTCTGACGCATATCATGAATGTGGCGGAGATTGCGGATGCGATGGTAAAGCTCGGCAAAAGCAGACAGCTTCGCGAAAAGATGGGTGAGGCAGGTTATAAGCGTCTGATGCGCAAGTATCGTGTGGAAGATATGCGTAAGACGTACAGTGATATTTATTGGAAGTTTGAAGATATCGATTGGTAAGGAGTAAGTCAGAGGATGGCTGGAATTGGCGTAAAACTTCAGAAAATTTTTGATAAGAAATCCATTGCAGCGCATTTGGTCGGTTTTGTCTACAGTACGATCTCTACGGTTGCACCGATGTTCGTTGTCATTGGCAATATTATGCTGATGAGTTATGTGCTTGGATACGACACGTTAAGTTATGCGAGACGAGGCCTTTTCTCGGGAACGATACTGTATATTTTTATCTTTTCCCTGTTGACGGCGGCTCCGTTCAATGCGGTACTGTCGCGCTATATGTCGGATGTGATCTATGAGGAGCGGTATGACAATATCTTGTCGTGCTACTATCTGGGGTTGATTTTGAATATTGTACTCAGCTGCCTGTTTGGAATTCCGTTCTGTATCTGGGAATATGTGATCGGACATGTGCATCTTCTGTTTGTGTTTACCGGATTCTGCGGTTATATCTCGCTGGTGCTGGTGTTCTACTCGATGCTGTATCTGTCGATCTGTAAAGATTATCAGAAGATTTCGTTTTATTTTTTGCTTGGAATGGTGTTTGCTTTCCTGTTGTCACTTTTCCTTGTGTGGGGATGCAAACGCGACATTGCTTACAGCATGCTGCTGGCACTCAGCTGCGGATTCTTTCTGACGGCGGTACTTGAGGCGGCAACGATCAAGCGTTATTTTAAGACGAACAGCAACTGCTACAGGGAAGTGCTTGCGTATTTCAAGAAATACTGGCAGCTGATCGTGGTCAATTTCCTCTATACATTGGGACTTTATATTCACAATTTTGTATTCTGGAACAGTAATCTGCGGATGGTGGTGGCGGACAGCTTCGTCTATGCGCCGATGTATGATCTGGCAACCTGTATTGCGATGTTCACGAATATTTCTGCTACGATCATTTTTATTTCCCGCGTGGAGATGCACTTTCACGGGCGCTACAAAGCGTATTCCGAGGCTGTCACGGGAGGGCGCTGGCGGGATATCCGGAATGCGAAGAACCGCATGTTCCGGCAGCTGGCGGCAGAACTTTTAAACCTCGTGCGTATCCAGTTTATCATCACGGTTGTGGTGTATCTGGTCTGTGTGATCGTGCTTCCGGCGTATGGATTTGGTGGAGAGGTCTTACAGATCTATCCTTGTCTGGCGGTCGGATATTTTGTGTTGTTTTTGTTCTATGCAGAAATCATTTTCCTGTATTATTTCAACGATACGAATGGTGCGCTTCTTGCGACCGTCACATTTTGTTTGTTTACATTCTTAGGAACGCTTGTCTCGTCGCAGCTGAGCAGCATCTGGTACGGGATGGGACTTGTGTTTGGAAGTTTTATCGGATTTACGATCGGATATTTTCGTATTCGCTGGCTGGAGAGGCATCTGGATGAGCACATCTTCTGCAAAGGCGAATTGTTCCCGGCGAAGAATGAACCAAGACCGTCTTCGCTGGTATATAAGAGAGAGACACCAAAGAAACGAAAGGGGAAGAAAGCATGATAACAATTTTTCGAACTCTTATGGTAGTAACCGGAATCGTATTTCTGCTGTGGGATTTCTATTCTTACGCGAAGCAGAAACTCAACGAAAGCATGGGCATGATCTGGGGCTTCGTATCGCTTGCTTTGATCATCACCGGAGCAGTGCCGGCATTGTCGGGTGAGGTGAGCGAGTGGCTTCTGATCTGTCTGTTTATTATCTGCCTTCTGCTTTTGTTCCTGCTTTTTAAGGTGACGAAGGCAGTGTCGGTTCTTACAATGAAGAATCAGGAGCTGGCGATGCAGGTATCGCTTTTGAATCAGGAAAATGAGAAGATTTTGCATCAACTGGGGATTTTGAAGGATGAGAAAAAAGATACTGTTCGTCATTAATACATTTTCGCGTGCGGGGGCGGAGACGGCTTTGCTTGATCTGCTGCGCAAGATGGACGAGAGGAATCGTGAATCGGGGAAAATACAATATGATCTCTCGCTTTTTGTGCTGATGGGACAGGGAGAGCTTGCAGGAAAGTTGCCGGAGAGTGTACACTTATTAAATAAAAACTATTGCATGGAATCGGTTCTTGAACCGCGTGGCAAACGCTATATGGTGTGTACCGTGCTGAAGGCATTGTTATGCCGGGGGACAGGCATTAAGCTTGCGCCGTATATGCTTCGGGCGTACCGGCAGATGCGGCGGAGCGGACAGGTTCGCATGGACAAGATACTGTGGCGTGCATTGTCGGATGGAGAGGTACGGCTGGATGAGACGTATGATCTTGCGATTGCTTTCCTGGAAGGCGGATCCGCGTACTATGTAGCGGATCATGTGAAGGCGAAGAAGAAGGCGGCGTTCATACACATCGACTATGAGAGAGCCGGATATTCCAGAGAATTGGATCAGAATTGTTATCGGAAGTATGATGCGCTTTTTCCAATCGGGGAGCAGGTGCGAAGACAGTTTGTGAAGGTGTATCCGGAATGTGCGGATCGCACGAAGATTTTTCATAATATACTGGATGTGGACAAGATTCGTGCACGGGCGCAGGAACCGGGCGGCTTTATGGATTCTTATGATGGCATACGGATTCTTACGGTCGGAAGACTGACGGAGCAGAAGGCGTATCCTGTTGCAATCGAAGCGATGCGGCTGTTGAAGCGGCAGGGCGTGAAGGCACGCTGGTATGTGCTCGGCGAAGGCCCGGAGCGGGAAATGCTGGAGCAGCAGATTGCAAAAGCCGGATTGCAGGAAGACTTCCTGCTGCTGGGGGCAACAGATAATCCGTATCCGTATTTTGCACAGACCGATATTTATGTACATGCCACGCGCTATGAGGGCAAAAGCATTGCAATCCAGGAAGCACAGATTCTGGGCTGTCCGATCGTTGCTTCCGATATTAACTGGGAACAGATCGAGCAGGGAAAGGACGGATTGTTATGTTCGCTTGATGCGAAGGCGGTTATGGAAGCGATTCTGACGTTGATTGAAGATCCGGATATGCGAAAGCGCTTTGGACAGGCTGCGTTGCAGAAGACGGCCAGCTTTACGGAAGATATTCGTCTGTTTGACCGGCTGCTTGAGGATGAATCTGAAATGTATGGAAAACGGAGACTGGACGAACAGAAAAACGTTTGAAATAAGGAAACTAAGTATGGAAGAAAAGAAACAAAAAGACCTGCTGATCATTATGCCGGCCTACAATGAGGAAAAAAATATTGTGCCGGTTCTGGAAAAACTGGAGAGACCGGAGATTGCTGAGATCGCGGATGTTCTCGTTATGAATGATGCGTCATCGGATTCGACCAACTGGGTGGTAAAATCCCACGGTCACACATTGGTAACACATGTGTTTAATCTTGGATACGGAAGTGCACTGCAGCTCGGCTACAAATATGCGATCCGGAGAGATTATAAGTATGTGATCCAGATGGATGCAGACGGTCAGCATGATATATGCAATATTCCAAAACTTTATGAGCGATTGAAGACAGCGGATGCAGACGGAAGATATCCGGATATTGTGCTGGGATCGCGTTTTATGAAGGAGAGCGCGGCTTATCCGGTTTCATTGGTGAGAAAAGTAGCATATGCGTGGTTCCGTCAGATGATCCGCGCCTTTACGGGAAGGAAGATTGCGGATCCGACCACAGGTCTTCAGGGTCTCAGTCGTAAGGCGGTACTATATTATTCAAAATATAAGCATTTCGATGACCGGTATCCGGATGCGAATATGATCATCCAGATGATCCTTCTCGGATTTCGGATCGACGAGATTCCGGCAGTCATGCATGCCAGAACAGAGGGCAAAAGCATGCATGCGGGACTTAAGCCGATCGTGTATATGTTTCGTATGACATTTTCGATATTGGCAGTTGTATTTCGGGTAAAGGTGTTAAAAATTGACGCGGGCGCAGGAGAGATGGATGAGAAGACGTGCTAAGATTTCGTTTCGGAAGGCTTCGCTGCAGGAACTGTGTGGTGATTATGTCAGCCCGGGCAGAGGATGGTATCACATCTACACGTTCCGACCGGATCAACAGGATGAGGAGCAGCTCCGGTGGCTTCCGTTTGAGGATCATGAAACAATTGCATTGCTTCGACTGGATATCGGGGCATTTCGAAGCAGTTCGATCGATGAAAAGACGCTTGCTTTTATTCAGCGTATTCTGACGCGTTTTGCGGAGGCGGAGAAAGACATCATTCTGCGCATCCTGTATGATGTGGATGGCAGAGGGATGGCGCATGAACCGGCGGCTTTTGATCTAGTGTGTGACCATATGAGAAGTATCGGAAGTGTTGTGGCAGAGCACGCGAGGGAGATTCTTCTGGTGCAGGGACTTTTTGTTGGAAGCTGGGGAGAGATGCATGATTCTAAGTATCTTGATCCGAAATCGATTCGCAGGCTTTATGTGACGTGGCGGCAGGCAACCGGAGGAATGATTCCGATCTCGGTCAGGAAGCCGGTGCATATGCGGATACTGGAAACGGATGATACCGTTGACGCACGAAAGAAGCATGCAAAGACACAACTGTCGGAAAAAGCGAGAATTGGATTGTATGATGACGCGATTCTGGCAGATGATACCCACATGGGCACATTTGGTGATAAGACCCGCAGAGAGGCATCTTATGAAGAAAGCTGGCGCGCAAAAGATGAGTATGTTTTTATCCACAAACGGATGAATCAGGTGCCGGTCGGCGGTGAAGCAATCGGTGGGAAAGAATTGGGCAGCAGTGAGATTGTGGAGCAGCTTAAGGCGCTTCCGGTCAGCTATCTGAACAGCATTTATCAGCCCAAAGTAATGGAACACTGGAAGGCGCTTGCGTCGCCGGAAGGGGAATCGTTGTATGCGTATATCGGAAATCATATGGGATATCGGTTTGTTGTAAAAGATGTCAGCTGCAAACGGGGGCGACTTTGCATTACGATCGCGAACGATGGATTTGCTCCACTTTATGAGAATGCAAGGTTACGGCTGATTATGGTGAACCCGCAGAAACATCGGCAAAGCCGGACTTTGAATATGGATCTTCGAACGATAACGCCTGGAACCTGTAAATTGATTCATGCTGATTTACGGAAGGCGTTTTGTGAACAATTTTCTGCGGAAAAAGAAAATTCTGATGTGGAAAACGAAGAGAAATACAGCGTAGCAAGTGGATATCGATTCTATCTTGAAATGATTCGAAGCCGGGACGGACGGGCGATTCGCTTCGCAAATGAAGGGGCGGATGAGCGGTTGTGGATCGGAAGCATGGAGTTAAGGAGTTAAGAAACAAAGATGCAGGAAAATCAGATGATTGATTTTGTGATACCGTGGGTGGATGGAAGTGACCCTGCGTGGCAGAAGGAGCGCGATGCGAAAGCCGCGCAGCTTGGCAGTATGGAGCGTTGTGATAACCGGAGCGAGCGGTATCGTGACTGGGATAATTTAAGATACTGGTTTCGCGGTGTGGAGAAGTTTGCGCCGTGGGTTCATAAGATTTATTTCGTGACCTGGGGACATCTCCCAGAGTGGCTGGATGTACGGCATCCGAAGCTTGTGATTGTTCGGCATGAGGATTATATTCCAAAGGAATATCTGCCAACGTTTAATTCGCATACGATCGAGTGGAATCTGCATCGGATTCATGGATTATCGGAAAATTTTGTTTATTTTAATGATGATTTTTTTCTGCTGCGGGAGATGAAACCATCGGACTTTTTTGTGGATGGAAAGCCGAAGGATATGCTGGCACTGCAACCGGTCGTTACCAATGTTTCTGATCCGGTTATGCCATATATCTATTTGAATAACAGCATGGTATTAACCAAATATTTTGATAAGCGAAAGAACATGAAAGCACAGCCGGGAGCGTATTGGCATGTGGGATATCCGTTTTTGTATTTTGGGTACAATTTATTGGAAACGGTTTTCCCTAGATTTACCGGATTCTATACGGTTCACGGACCATCCCCACTGAAGAAGGAAACATATCGCGCGTTGTGGGAGAAGGAAGAGGAATTATTGGATCAGACCTGCACGCATCCGTTTCGTGATGCAAAGGATGTAAGCCAGTATCTGCTTCGCGAGTGGCAGAAATTAAGCGGAAATTTTGTCCCGGCGAATGTGGCAAAACTATGCAGGTACTTTGATGTTGATGATCAGAATCGGACGTTGATCGATACGATAGAGAAACAGAAAGCAAAATGTGTCTGCATCAATGATGCTAATTTTCCGTTTGATTTCGAGAAGGCCAAGAAGCAGATCAATCAGGCGTTCGTAACAATTTTGCCAAAGAAGAGTGCATTTGAATTATAGCATTGTATGGGAGTAAAATGACCATCATAATCTGAGACAATAGAAAGGAGAGACGCTGCGATGACAGAGAGAAGCAGAACTGAATATTCCGCAATCAATACAACCGTAGCGGTAATCTCCCGAATGGTTGCAATCCTTATGGGGTTTGTGACGCGTGTCATATTTACACATACATTGAGCGAGAGTTATGTCGGTATCAATGGTTTGTTTACAGATATCTTAAACGTGTTGTCGCTCACAGAACTTGGCGTTGGAACAGCGATTACCTATGCGTTGTACCGGCCGATTGCGGAGAAAGATATTCGAAGACAGCAGATATTGATGCGCATGTACCGGACTTTTTATCGCGGTACTGCCATCTGCGTCGCGGTTGCAGGGCTTGCTTTGATCCCATTTATGGATGTATTCATGAAAAACCGACCGGATGTGGATCACCTGATCCTGATCTATTTGTTGTATCTGGCGAATTCAGTGCTTTCCTATCTGCTGGTATATAAGAGGACGCTGATCGAAGCATATCAGATGAATTATCTGGTACTAATGTATCAGACTGCTTTTCTTGTGATTCAGGATATCTGCCAGATTGTGATCCTTGTTACGACACACAATTTCATTCTGTTTCTGGTGATCTACATTGTGTGTACCGTGATGAATAATGTTTTGATCTCACAGAAAGCGGATCAGTTGTTTCCATACTTGAAGGAACCTTGTCACGAGAAGCTTCCGGAAACAGAGAGGCACGATATCTTTCGTAACATTAAGGCAATGCTTATGCACAAGCTGGGAAATGTGGTGGTCAATAACACCGACAATCTGATTCTTTCATCGTTTGTGGGAGTTATCACAGTCGGTGTCTATTCGAATTATTATCTTCTGATCGGCTCGATCCGGCAGGTGCTGGATCAGGTTTTTGCCGGGATTACTGCCAGCGTCGGTAATCTGGGAGCAACGGAAGAAAGCGACCGCATACAGGATATTTTCGAATTGTCCTTCTTCATAGGACAGTGGCTGTATGGGTTTGCAGCAATCTGTCTCTACGAATTGTTGAATCCGTTTGTAGAGATTTCCTTCGGAAAAAGCTATGTGTTTACGCGGGATATCGTGCTGATCCTGTGCATCAATTTCTTTATCAACGGAACGCGCAAAGCGGTACTTACTTTCCGCGATTCTATGGGATTGTTCTGGTTTGACCGTTACAAGGCTTTGGTGGAGGCGGCATTAAATCTTGTCATCTCGATTGTGTTGGTGAAAATGTGGGGAACGCTCGGTGTGTTTCTTGGAACATTGGCAAGTACGCTTTTGACATCCGTTTGGGTGGAACCATACGTGTTTTATAAACATCGATTACGGAAATCTCCGGCACACTTTTATCTGCAGTACGCGGTCTATGTTGTAATCATGGCGGTGGTGTGGATTCTGACGGACCGGATCTGTAACAATGTAACCGGCAGCCTGTGGTTTATTCTTCTGGTGCGCCTTCTGATCTGCGTGATCGTGCCGAATGTGCTGCTGCTTGTTGTTTATTTTCACAAGAAAGAATTTATCCGGCTGAGGGGGCGCGCCGCAGCTATGTTAGAGAAAAGGAGAAAAAGGCATGGAACAACGCTTAAGTAAAGAACAACTTGAACTTTGTCACCTGCTTTCTCTGGCTTTACATGGAAAGAAAGCGGGGCCACCTGATCCAGATGTGGATTATTCGCGTGTGGTTGCAATTGCACAGAAGCATCAGGTGACCCCCCTGTTGCATCCGGTATTGGAAGAGATGGAATTGCCGGAATCGGTGTGGAATATCATAGATTTAAGAGGCGAGCAGGCAGTGCGGCAAAGCTATCGCCTGCTGATGCTCAGCCGCTATGTGATTCGTTTATTGCAAAAGCACGATATCGATGCAATTTTGCTGAAGGGAAGCGGGACAGCCGCCTGGTATCCGGTACCGGAACTTCGAAAATCCGGAGATGTGGATTTATTATTAAAAGACGAAACAGAGGCTCATAGAGCTTTAGAAATCTTAAATGAGAAAGGATTTCAAACGACCGGGAACCAGCTTGCACATCATCATATCGTGTGTGAGAGTCCGGATCGTATTTCAATCGAGCTTCATATGTCTCTTGCAGAGCCTTTTGACAGTGTGAAGATTAACCAATATCTTGCAGCTCAGCAGGTGGAGTATTTTACGAATCGGAGAACCGTCAACTCCATGGGGGTTGCATTTCAACTGGCATCGGACGGATATCATGCTTTTTATTTGCTTCTTCATATGCTGCAGCATTATGTGAGGGCGGGATTTGGCATAAAGCTTCTGTGTGATTGGGTTGTCTTCTGGGAATCGGATGTGTCGGACGATGAAAAGAGCAAATTTCTTCGTCTCGTGAGGGAGAGCAAAACGCTTGGTTTTGCTGCAATGATGACACGCGTCTGCGTGCGGTATCTCGGTTTACAGGAAGAAAAGATGGCTTTTTTATTGCAGGAATCTGATACCATCAAAGCAGAGAAGCGTATGGATCTGATTGAAGAATTGATGGCGGAAATTTTTGAAGCAGAGGAATTTGGACATTCCGGGCAGGATCGTATGGTTACGCTTCGCGGTACAAAGATTACGGATTATGTGCGGGAATTTCATCACCAGATGAAGCTGACATATCCTCGTGCTGGTAGAATTGTTGTGTTGTATCCGCTGCTTTGGGTCATGACATTGTGCGGATTCCTGTACCGGAACCGGACACTGCGCAAGGTGTCCAGCCGGCAGATTCTGCAGAAGGCAAAGAAACGCAGTCAGATTACGGAACAGATGAGGCTTTTTCGCTGACAATAACAGGAAGGTGGATTTAGAAACATGGTTTATTGGGCCGTGGAATATGGCAAAGTTTTTATCGCATATATGGCGCTCATGTACATATGGCCGATGGTCGTATTTCGCAAGTATCTTGCACCGAAAAGCAGAACCTATCGTTTCGCGTTCTGTTCGACGGTGCAGGTTGTTATCGTGAATACGGTTGTGCTTCTTCTGGGACTTGTGCATCTGTTGAACCGGTGGACGATGATTCTGGTGTTCTATGGAGTGTTCATTGGATCTATCTTGTGGAAGAGGAAGTTTCATGGAGATGGGATACGAAAGATCCGGCAGGTGCTTGTCGGAACCAGAGGCGTAAAGCTTTTTTTGACACAGATATGGTCTTCGTTTAGACATTGGATCAAAAATGTTGTCAGAAAGATATGGAAATGGACAAAAGGCAGAAGAATTGAATATCTGACGCTTGGTGTGATCGTTGTCTATGGAATCATATATTTTTCATACGGAACCTATGTGGATCATTCCTATGGATTTGGTGATATGTATACGCACCATTCCTGGATATACGGATTGATGGAGGGAAAGATTTTCTCTGCCGGTATTTATCCGGAAGCAATGCATTGTTTTATCTATGCGATGCGTCAGTTGTTTGGTGTTCGTATATACAGCAGTCTGCTTTTTGTTGCCGGCATTCATGTGGGAACGTTGCTGATCGCAATCTATTGTTTCCTGAAGGAGATATTGAAATCCAGATATACATCGTTGCTGATCATCGCATCGTTTCTGGTTATTGATCTGTTGTGTATTGATGAAATTTTCAGTATGTCCCGACTTCAGTGGACGCTTCCGCAGGAATTTGCGCTCTATACGCAGTTTTTGTGCGCATTGTATCTGGTTCGTTATCTGCGGACGGAGCGGAATCCGCATAAAGAATCCGGCAAACGCAAGTTTATTGTATGGGATGAGAATTTATTCTTATTTATGATGGCACTTGCTGCTTCGCTGGCAATTCATTTTTATGTTACGATTATGGCCTTTTTCCTGTGTCTGTCGTTTGCTGTCTTTTTGTTGCATCGCATTTTCAGGCGCGGAAATTTCAGATCTCTTGTTTGTGCGGTCATCGCCGGGGTGTTAATCGCGGTGGTGCCGATGGGACTGGCTTTTGCCACAGGAATCCAGTTTCAGGGATCTTTGAATTGGGCGCTGAATGTTATGAGTGGTAAAGACACGAAAGAAGGTCGAACGCAGCAGGCGGAGGCAATTTTAAATACCGAGATGCCGGATACTCAACAACCGGATGATCAGCAGATGCCTGTAACAGAATCGTCGGAATCCTTAAATCAGTTCAGCACACAGATTCCGGGAAATCAGGTAACACCGGCTGTCCCGGTGCAGCCGAAAGTGTCTTTCCGTGACAAAGTACAAAATATTGCAACCCGCGTGTGGAATCTTGCAGAGAAAAAGAGTGAAAGCGTGTATTCGTATGGTTATGCAACGCTTTACAGAGACGATCGCGCCAACTGGATCATACGGTTTACAGCCGTGTCGGCGATCGTTGGAGTCATATGTTGCTTTATTGCATTATTGCTTCACCGAAAAGTGAAGTTGTATTTTGAAGGATATCTTGGAATCACATTGTCATCGGTTATTTTTATGATCCTGTATGCGGCTCCGTTCCTTGGACTGCCGGAACTGATTGCGGGATCGCGTGTCTGTTCCACGGAACAGTTGCTGATCATTGCGATGATTTTGGTGCCGGTCGATCTGCTTTTGTATCTGCTGGGACTTTCTGTGATACGAGTTGTGTTACCGTTTGTTTCGATGCTTGCGGTTGTTGGTATCTATGTCGCTGCAAACTATTTTGATGTGTACCATGGATTTTTATACAATGAGTTAACGCGCTATAATTCTGTTGTTGATGTGACCAATGATATTATGGCGACTTTTCCGGAGGAGAGCTATACCATTGTTTCGCCGACGGATGAGTTATATCAGGTCATAGAGAAGGGCTGGCATGAGGAAGCCTTGAATTTCATACAGAAATTGCAGTATGGAAATTATTCGATTCCATCGGAGTATTTCTTCATATATGTAGAGAAGAGACCTATCCAATATGCCCAAAGCCATTTTTATACAGGACCTAAGTGGCTTGCACAGGCAAAATATACCGAGTTTTATACTACCTATTTTAGTGAAGGCAATGATATTAATCAAAGTAAGATTTCGGATGCGTATGCTGATCAGGAAATTGGATTCTTTATGAGGCCTTCACAGACCTATTCCGATCTGACGAATCGTACGATTCTTGAATCGAAATTGTATCGGTGGTGTGAACAGTTTAAGCAGGAATTTCCGAATGATATGCGTGTATATTATGAGGACAAAGATTTTGTCTGTTACGTTGTAAAACAGAACACGTATCGCCTGTTTAATTTGGAGGAGTAATGACAACGAGGAAGAAAACCAAAGCAGGAGTTATCATTCTCTGCTTAATCGTAATTCTGATACTGGAAACTTCGCTTTATATAGCCTGGCATTTTCACTGGCATCTGACATTACAACAGGAGAATTTTACGGAATCATCACGTGATCTTGTGAATCCGAATCGGGGATTTTATTATATATATGGATTTCGGATAACGGATGAGAGCGTTGATTGGAATACAGAAATTACGAAGCGTATGGAGAGTGATCCGGATAACGAACTGGCGTTGATCGAGGTAAATTTACAGGCATATCGCAGCGGAGCGATTTCCGATGTCGGTATGCAAAATATGAAGATGCTTTTTACAGCACTGGATCAGCAGGAGAAGCAGTATATCGTTCGTTTCCTATATGACTGGGATGGACAAAATGAACAATATGAGCCGCAGGATATCAATATCATCGTGGGACACATAAAACAGGCAGAGTCCGTTCTGCGTGAATATGCGGATCGCATTTTTACCTTGCAGGGGCTGTTTGTTGGAAACTGGGGGGAGATGAACGGAACGCAGTATGTGGATGATGATTCGTTGCAACGTCTGGCATCTACGTTAGCAGAGGTCAGTAATCCGGACACATATCTTTCGGTGCGGATGCCGATGCATTGGCGCAAGATTACACAGATATCGGATATTCAGACATTTCTGCAAAGTGACTCACCGTATGTACACCGGCTTGGATTATTCAATGATGGAATGCTGGGTAATGAAGGGGACTACGGAACTTATGGAAAACAGAGCCGTTCGCAGGCCGGTGATTACAGCGCATGGACGCGTGAAGAGGAACTGGATTTTCAGGATGAATTATGTCGCACAGTTCCGAATGGCGGAGAAGTAATCATAGACAATGCGTACAATGACCTTGATCATGCGATTGCGGATTTTAATCGGATGCATATTACGTATCTGAATGAGGATTATGACCGTAACGTGTTAGAAAAGTGGAGCAATTCTGTCGTTCACACAGATGACTGTTATGACGGAATGGATGGTCTTTCCTATATGAAAGCGCGTCTTGGATATCGTTTTGTGCTAAGAGAGTGCCGGATGCAGCAGGATTTCTGGAAAGACACGCTCCATGTGGAACTGGATGTCTCGAATTCCGGCTTTGCTCCGATTTATAAGGCATGTGAGGCCTGCTTTGTATTTGTTCCGCAATCATCAGAGGGCAAAACTTATTCGGTGAACGTGGAGCAGAATCTGTCGGAGCTGGCGGGAGGAAATGAGACGGATCGGATTTCTACGATTCAGACAACGATTCCGCTTCATGATCTGGAAAGAGAAAATTATGATGTCTATTTTCAACTTAAGGATCAGGCGACCGGTGAAATGATTCAGTTTGCAAACGAGCAGGAATGCGAAGCAGAAGGTTATCAAATAGGGCAAATCTTGCAATAAAATGACAAAATTATACAATGCATTTTCTTAGAAAGAAAACTATAATGTTAGTAAAGTAGCGGAGAGGAAATACTAGGAAATGGAGAGTGAAATGATGATGAAGCATTATGAGAAGCCTGACATATTACGAGTAGATAATTTGAATGAGGGTGTTTATTTAGCGAGTGGAGATCCGGTTTGCGGAAGCAAATATTTAATGGGAAATTGGATTAAGCCAAGTAGAGGAACATCTCAAGGAGAGCGCCTTCAGGTATGGGGATGCGAAGGTTGTCCGGCTGATGATGGAAACGGATGCAAGATCAAGAAGGGTGAGATGCATGATACAATGGATTATCGTCCTAATTGGGAAAAGAATGGATTAGATCCTAACGAAATTACATGGTAACCGAAATATAACGAATGGCACAGTCGAAAGACTGTGCCATTTTTATGCGAGTAACAAATCAAGATTCTAGAAAGCATCTTCCAATTCCCTGATTTCATCTGCATTAAGAGGTTCGCATCGGAAATCACGGATCTTATACACTTCTTTGCAGATACCAAGCACGGTTGGGCGATGCGTGGTAACGATACAGGTTCGCGGATAATCATCACGCATGATATTTTTGAGAACCTGTCGTTCGGTTGCAACATCAAGTGCGGAGGTTGCCTCGTCAAGCAGCAGGATCGGTGCATGACGGAGCAATGCACGCGCGATGGAGAGGCGCTGTGCCTGTCCCTCGGAGAAACCGGTTCCGCGTTCTCCGACTTTGCTATTGATACCGTCAGGAAGTTTCTTTACAAAATCCCATGCACAGGAGGCTTTCAAGGCATCAATGATTTCATCATCCGTTGCATCCGGTTGTACATTGCGCATATTTTCTGCAATTGTTCCGGAAAACATGGTGTTTCCCTGCGGAACATAGGAGAATAACCTTCGTGTAGATGGTGTGAGCGCAAGCTCCTGTTGTGTGGTGTTGCCAGATAAACAAGACTCTCCTTCCTGTGGGTGAAGGAGCGAGAGAATCAGGCGGAGCAGTGTTGTCTTGCCCTCTCCGGAAGGCCCGACCAAAGCGACGATCTCGTGTGGGTGTGCCGCAAAATCTGCATGTTCGAAAACCTGTGTTCCATTATGGTATGCATAGGAGAAATCCGACATCTTCAGGCTGATACCATCCTTCGCATTTTCCTGCTTGAAGACGTCAACTTCCTGGGTATGATCAAAATTCTCCTTCGGCATATTGAGAATGTCCATCAGACGTCCGGCGGATGTTGTCATAGAGATTGCCGTCGGGACAAGTGATACCAGCTGATTCAGCGTGCCGGTGAGCGAGCTTGACAGGGAGAGGAACATGGTCATGGTTCCGTATGAGATTGCCCCGCTCCACACGCGATAGATACCGAAAGCATAGCAGCTGTACGATACGAATAATCCGACGAGCGACAGAATGATCGAAGTTGCCATCGACAGTTTCTGGAAAGTAAGGCGCATCGAGAGATATTCGGATTGCAATTCGCGCAGTCTTTGGCTGTACAGCCGAATGAGGTCGAAGGCCTTAATGGTCTGGATATTCGAGAATGCTTCCTGATTGAAGCCGGACATCTTCGCGCCCATAGCCGCACTCTTCTGGTTATTGTTGCGCATGCGTTTTAAAATGCGGTTGGACATCAGAAGGCTGACCGGCATTCCGATGAGCGCCAGTAATGCAAACATCGGATCATTGTAGAACACGAGTGCAAACGTGCTGACAAACCGGACAAAATAGATGATCAGGTTCGGGATCCAGCTTAAGATACCATTTGAAATTGTGGAAGCGTCGGAACTCCAACGCGTAAGAAGATCTCCCGTGTGATAATTCTGAATGGATTCCAGATCGGTGCAAAGCATTTTCTCAAAGATATCCGCTTTAATTGAATTGTCCACGCCGATACTGATCTTACTGGAAAAGTAAGAGGAAATCTGACTTAGGACGATGTTGCCGATCGAGAATCCGATGTACAGACAGAAGGTCTTAAGCAGAAGTCCGGTCTGGTGCCCGGTAATGATATCGACCATATCGCGGGAAATCAGACTGGAAATCAATGAGACTGCGGTTCCTGTGAGACCGAGCAGTGTGTAGAAGATCATCGCTTTCCAATAATGTCTTGCATATTCATAGATCCAAAGCGTTTCCTCCCATACCTCGTGAAGTACGCCTTCTTTAATTCGTTTTACGTAGTATTTTGGTGAGTTCGCCATATGATATTCCTTTTTATCAACAATATACGTTGTAGCTTACAGTTGATCAATCGCGTGTTTCATCGTTTCGGCAGCGGCCGGATCCTTGGTACAGTGCAGGGAGAAAACCGGTGTAATTTCGGTGATGGATTCACAGAAAGAAGCCTGTTTCTTTTGCATTTCGGCATCCCACACCGGAGAGATCAGGCGCTGCATCAGCATGAACGCTTTTTCCGGTGAAGCCAGTGTGAACACATGATTTTCCGGAGCCTGTTTCAGAAAAACGATTCCTCCGAGCGGGTAGTTTTTCTTTGTGCTGATTTCAGAAGTCCCGCACCATGGAAGTCCGTAAGTCATCGGGATTCCGTTCTCGATGCCGATGACATTGAGGTCTCCGTTGAGCAACGGAACGTTGTATAATTCATGCCACAGGTTTGTATGTGTCGATTTCCCCGTTCCGGACGGTCCGGAGAAAAGCCAGGCTTTCTCTTTATAGAGAAAGGAAGCCGAGTGAAGCGCGTACAAATGATGCTTCTGCGCAAGAAGCAGGAAGGCAAATCGCAATGCATGAAATACCTGCTCGATATGTTCCTCGTCGAAAGCGTCCGGAGCGCAGTACACGGTAGTGAGACCGCCATCCTTGCGAATGGTCATCTCATAGATTCCCCAGTTTCTTTGGAAGAAAAAGCGATACAGGGAATCGGTCTCGCAAATCTGCAATTCCTCGGTACGAAGAAGAATGCTTCCGTTTTCCTTGAAACGTGGCATACCGATCTTCAGATAGATCTCCTGATCTGCATGCTCGATTTTGTCGCATGCAAATTTCTTGAAAAATCGGTTATATAATTCGCACGGACCATAGTATGCAAATACCAGAGGCCCGATTTGATAGTAGGATGGTTCGTAGCTGGAATGCGGCTTGTCAGAATCGGACAACTGAACGATTCCGTTTGCAGCCAGTGCCGAGATAAAATGCCTTATATCCTCACGAAGTACCGGCAGGTCTTCTTCGGTTGCCTCGAATTCTTTCGCGGCAAGGGAGAGTAATTGATCTTCGTCAAGACCTCTCACGAGTGCATCCCATAGAAATTCGCTTGTAGCATTCAATTTCAATGCATGAGCGCGGCTGGCAGCATTCTGGCCATAAGGCATCAAATACGTTTCATTTGCTAAAATTATCTTCTGATAACCATCTCGAATTTTCATATTTTCGGAAACTCCCTTATTGGTTTATAATCCCTTTCAGTATAGCATTTTACAAGGGAAAATGCTACAATGAGGAAACATAGCAGGGAATTATCGAAAGGATTTTGTAATGGCAGAAGGGATGGAGAAAAATATAGATATCGAAGCATTGTTGAGCGGCGGACAATCGATACAGCTCTATCCGCAGGGATACAGTATGTATCCGCTTCTTGTGCCGGGAAGAGATGAAGTGATTCTCTCTCCGCTGCCGGAGCGGGTATTGCGCAGAGGGGATGTTGCTTTATATCGCAGAGATACCGGAATTCTGGTGCTGCATCGAATCTGGCGTTGCAAAGAAGATGGTTACTATATGGTGGGGGATAATCAGGTTCAGGTGGAAGGGCCGCTTCGCAGGGAGCAGTTCCTTGGAATCATGACCGGATTTGCGCGCAAAGGGAAATTGATTTCCACAGATAATGTGTGGTATCGGATTGTGACGCGCCTCTGGCTGGTGATGCGACCATTTCGAAGATGCATTACGGTGCCGGGAGCGAAGGTGAAGAAGTTATGCCGGAATATGCTTCGTAAATAAGGTTCGGGGAAACGATGTGTGCGTGAAAAATCCCGGAGCTTAGGTTCCGGGATTCGCAAATAGTATCGTTATATGTTCGTTGATTGTGTGGCTTGTTTTTTGCGTTCACGCAATTCGCGGAAGAAGGAAGAGAGCATTTCGGAACATTCTTCCTGAAGAACTCCCTGCGTGATCTCGACCTGATGATTGAATTGCTGCATCTGTAACAGATTCAGTACCGATCCGGCGCAGCCTGCTTTGGCATTCATGGATGCGATAACAACCCGCTTCATGCGGGACTGCACGATCGCACCGGCACACATCTGACAAGGCTCGAGCGTGACGTACATGGTACAGTCTTCAAGCCGCCAGTCACCGGTCTTCTTGCTTGCTTTACGGATTGCGGCAAGTTCCGCGTGGGCTAATGTATTTTTATCAATGTTGCGACGGTTATATCCGCGCGCGATAATATGTCCGTCTTGTACGATCACGCAGCCAATCGGAACTTCGTCGATGGCATATGCTTTCTTAGCCTGCTTGAGAGCGGCTTTCATAAATTTTTCATCTTCGGTCATAGACTTTCCCCTCGGAATATATATAATATATGTATGATTATAACATGGATTAAGGAAAGAAAGAATGCTTTTTGAATATGAAACAGAACGATTAATTTTAAGAATCATTAAACCGACAGAAGCCGGGCAGGTGCTGGATTTCTATATGAGAGATCAGGCATTGTTTGAGCGCTTTGAGCCGGATCGGGCGGAAGGCTTCTATACAGTCAATTTTCAGAAGCAGATACTTTCCTTTGAATACAATATGGCGGTACAGGGCACGCTTTTTCGCTTCTATGTATATGAAAAGTCGGATCCGAAGCGGATCATCGGAACCATCAGTTTTCATCACATTGTGAGGGGATTTTCAAACTCCTGTGAGATCGGGTACAAGTTTTCGAGCGAGGTTCACCACAGGGGTTACGCAACGGAGGTATTGACGAAGGTGTTAGAGGTGATTTTCTATGAATTGCAGCTGCATCGTGTGCAGGCGTGGGTATTGCCGGATAACATTCCAAGTATTCGTCTGCTGAATCGTGTCGGCTTTGTCTTTGAGGGCATCAGCCGCGATTACCTCTTCCTGCATGGCACATGGCAAAGCCATGCGCTATACAGTATTCTTCCTTCGGATCTTCAGACTTCAAGCTGGCACAACCAGTAGCCGAAGGTTCCTTCGGACGGCTGCAAGGTATCTGCCGCTGCGTCGCTTAAAGAAGGATCATGATTCGAATCCGTTTGTGCCTTTTCCGTTGGAGCGCAGTCCGCTTGCGTTATGTGGTCTGTGTCAACTTCAAAATCATTGAAACCGAATAATAAAGCCATCATGTGCTCCTGACTGGCATAGATTCCGGGAACTCCGAGATAAATCTGTGTGCCGTCAGGGGCGTTTACTGTCTTTAAGACCAGATAATGATAGCAGAAAAAGCCGTGCACAAGGAAACTATTGCTGCACAGATGCCAATTGCGCGATGGAAGCGAGCGGATATCTGTGATGGCGATTCGCTTGTAGGTCGGCGGACACAATTTCTCTTCTGTCGGCGCCGCTGTGCCCTGCTGCCTTAGTGCGTCGGGGCGCGTGGAGTCAAAATCGTCATTTTGGCCCCGCTGGATTTCAGAAACGGGGCGCGTGGAGTCGAAATCGTCGTTTTGGCCCCGCTGGATTTCAGAAACGGGGCGAATAGAGCCGGAATCGTCATTTTGACCCCGCTGGATTTCAGAAACGGGGCGAATAGAGCCGGAATCGTCATTTTCGCCCCGCGCGGCATTCGGATCCGGTTCCGGGCTCTCTGGAATTGCTTGTGCTTCCCACTTGGTGAAGGTTCCGCTGAGCAGATCGCTTGCCGGATGTTGCACGTAGCTGCCAAGCAACATTTTCCCGTTCCCGTAGCGTACGATCACAGCCTGGATGTCGCCTGAATTATAGTTCGTTTTCCCGATGTGATTCCCCGGAAGTTCAAGGAATGCATTACCGATGCCCTGCGAGATGACAATCTCCCCGGCTGGAATTCCGACGCATTCGCCGTCCCGGACAATCAGATAGATGGGTGCTTTCTCTTTGATGCGTTCCAGACCCCGGATATGAATATCCATCAGACCGCGGTCGTTTCGTATGTCATTGCGGATAAAGCCGACGTTGCGACCGCGGATCGTCCGGTCGTATTCGTACAGATAAGTAACAAATCGTTTCAATGGAGGAACTCCTACTACTTATTGTTAGCAGTTTATGATGGAAAAAGCGTATTTATTCGAAAATACAATTAGAAACGAAGTATGTAAAATCAAAAACGGAAACAAAATAGAAATAACTGAGAAAAAACAGTTGACAAAAATGCATCCTGCGTATATTATAATAACAGTAACAATTCTTATTATTAATTAAGGAGTTACAATGATTAAACGAAGCAAGCAACGAGACGCAATTCAGCAATGTCTGATTGGTCGTTACGATCATCCTACCGCGGAAACCGTCTATATGGATATCAAGGATGAGTTTCCGAATATCAGCTTAGGAACCGTATACCGGAATCTGTCGCTTTTGGCGGATCTCGGGGAGATTCAGAAGCTTACGGTGAGTGGAGGTCCGGATCGCTTCGATGGAAATCCGAAGCCACATTACCACTTCGGTTGCAGAAGTTGTGGTTGTGTGATGGATCTTGATCTGCCGCAGCAGGATGCATTAAACCAATTAGCAGCGGAGCATTTTGATGGGATCATTGAAAAGCATACGATTCAATTTTCCGGATTGTGCCCGAGTTGCGCGAGAAAACAAACAAGCTAAATAATATTAAGGAGGACATGAATTATGGCAAAGTGGGTATGTACAGTATGTGGTTACATTTATGAAGGAGAAGCAGCACCGGCAGAGTGTCCGGTATGCCACGTTGGCGCTGATAAGTTCAAGAAGGTAGAGGGAGAGCTTACTCTCGCAGCTGAGCATGAGTTTGGCGTATACGCTTCAACCGTTAAGAATAATCCTGAAATCAGCGACGAAGATAAGAAGTTCATCTTCGATCAGCTGAAGGCAAACTTCGAGGGCGAGTGCTCAGAAGTTGGAATGTATCTTTGCATGGCACGTGTTGCGCATCGTGAGGGATATCCGGAAATCGGTCTCTACTGGGAGAAGGCAGCTTACGAAGAGGCTGAGCATGCAGCTAAATTCGCTGAGATGTTAGGTGAGGATCTTGAGCCAAACATGAAGGCTACAACAAAGGACAACCTTGCTTGGAGAGTTGACTGTGAGTTCGGTGCAACAGCAGGAAAGTTTGACCTTGCAAAATGCGCTAAGAAGAACAACCTTGATGCAATCCATGACACCGTTCATGAGATGGCTCGCGACGAGGCTCGCCACGGAAAGGCTCTCAAGGGTCTGTTAGATAGATACTTTGGATAAGCTACAAGCCGAGTAAAATAGTGTAAATAACGCCCTGCAAGTTTACTTGTTAGGGCGTTTATTTATGCTATTTTATTGGGCGCCAGCCCACCAGCGAGAAGAAGCGAAGCGTATTCGAGCTGGACTCGGCTTGTAAATCAACGATGGCGGAGATATTGGGCGCCAGCCCACCAGCGAGAAGAAGCCGAAGGCGTATTCTCGCTTTTTACAATCCAGCCAAATCTAGCTTATAGACAGTTTTATCCATCTGGACATCATCGAGAAACATGATCATGTAAATCGGCATGTAGATTTTCTTCCCATCAATTTCAATATTTCCCTCTGAAAAAATATAAGCTTCATCAATTTCGTATTCATCGGTCTTCAGCACATTACATAAAGCGGAATGTCTCTTGTAATCTTTTCCGGACTTGATTTCGAGCGGAACGACTTTTCCGGAGAGTTCAAGAACAAAATCCAATTCGCCCTGTTTTTTGCTATTGAAATAATACAGTTTATGTCCTTTGCATAAGAGTTCCTGTGCAACCACATTCTCAAAAAGCGCTCCATTGTTGATGTCCTTTTCCTTATTTAATAAAGCAATCTTAACCTGATTGGAGTAATTGCTCGTGAGAAGTCCGACATCAGAGAAAAACAGCTTGAAGAGATTACGGTTTTCACTGATGACAAGTGGCAGCTTAGGCTCGCTTACATTGTATACAGGGATAGCAACGCCTGCATCTTTGAGCCAGAGAAAATTGTTTTCTGCGCGGTCGTAGCTAAGACCTTTTCCAATACTTGCAAATTGAAAACGTTTGGTTTTCTGATCTAATTGACCCGGCATTGCATCGTAGATTTCCCGCAGCTTTAATTTGTGTTCTGTTTCGTATTTTGAAAAATCGGTACGATACAGGCGCGATTTTATCGTGGATCTGTGATACTTTTGTTAGATCATTTGTTTTGATATAGGTATCTACAGCTTCCGGCATGCCACCGATTATCAGATAAAGATAAAAAACATCCAACATTTTCTGATGAACGAAATCATCTACCGGCTGGCGATTCTCAAAATGATTCCGAAGAACATCTATGGTCTCCTGATGAATTCCGACAGCGGCAGCAAACTCTGCGAAACTAAGCGGAAACATATCATAGACACGCATATAGCCGACCGGTGCCGAGCGAAGATCGGAAAGCTCTACTCCAAGAAGTGAACCACTCATAATGTAGCGAAAACTCCCCTCTTCTACGAGAAACTTAATTCTGGTAACAATATCCTTAAATTCCTGAATCTCATCTAAGAAGATGAACGTTTTTCCTTTCTCCAAAGGAGTCGGAGTGATTAGACTGAGTCGCATGAGAAGATCCTGGGTATTTTTTGCATCAGAAAATAAGCTGATCAGTTCGGGCTGCTCAATAAAATTAAATTCAACATAAGGAATTCCGCTATTAGCAAGGCATTGACGTATCAGATAGGTTTTGCCGATCTGTCTTGCCCCTGTGAGAAGAAGAGCGTCCTTCCCGTTTATAATCCAGTCGTTTAGCGCAGTTTCTGCGGACCGTTTAATCATATTTATTACCTCTGCGATATAGTATGTTATTTTTCCAACCTAATTATACATTGATTTTGTTATTTTTCCAACCCAAAATACACCTGTTTTTGCTATTTTTCCAACCCAAAACACACCCATTTTTGCAACTTTTCCAACCAATCGAGCAATTCCACACAAAAAGCCGGATGCAAATGGTGAATTTACATCCGGCCTTTATGTCTGGTTGTTACCCTAACTGTAAACGGAAATATTGCATAACTCACTCCCTCTTGAAAAAAGCGCAGCTCATTGAGAACTGCGCTTTTCTGAATCATTTTGTAGAGTAGTTGGGTACATAAATTGGATGGTTACTTTAATCTGCAATATTGATAGCAATTGGCGGATCGATCTGGCGCACAACCCATATGCCGTCTGTGCTCCAAGGGCGCTCCATGGTTATCGTGTGTGTCACATCATCTTCGGTAAAATGAACTGTGAGGTCAACGAGATCCCCCTTTTTATCGGCTGTAATTTCCACCTTACGATCATTTGGCAGCAGATTCATTAGATAGCGGGCTGCTTCAACCGGATCCGTCAGGTTGTATTCACCGTCAGGACTCATTCCGTTTGCGGACATTGCATGTTCGCTTAATGTTCTGCCAAGACCGTTTGTCTGATAATCCATCATAGTGTCTGTAATATCGTTTGGATAAGCTGCTTCAAACTCTGCACCGCTGGAAATCACGTCGAGCATCTTCAGTTCCTCGTGGATCACCTCTAACTTTCCATCTGTCACTTCGTAGTGAAGCGTCTCGACCCAAGCCGTTATATGTGGATCAGATGTCCATGCATAGTATAGAATCGTTGTGGTATTCTTATCCGCATCTACATTCGTAATCTGATATCCGGCCTTACCATCATCGAATTCTGCCATCGGCCACGGACTGGACCAGCCGAGGTTATCATTCTCATCTAGAAGATTCTGATCCTTCAGATCTTTTAACGCACTCTCACTGGCAAGATCCTTGACGCTGACGACATCTCGGTTGCAGAATGCCAGTGCCCATTTCATCAGGCTTTTTACCGGTACTTTGTCGGGAACTTCCGTAGCATCCTCTGCCGCACTATTCAATTCCGACGAGGTCTGCGCTTGGGATTCGGGTATTTCCGTTCCCTGTAGCTGACCGTCCTGTGTATCCGGGGAAACCTGTTCGGAATTGTTTGTCTGTGTGTTTTGCGTATCCTGTTTTGCATCTCTGCCGTTCGTCAGGCAGCTGATGCCGACGATCACAAGCAGGACGATCACAATGATCGCAAGCCATGTCTGTGGTTTCTTAAAATTCAACACGTTTTTAATCCTCCTTCCCGCATCGCCCTCTCCGAAAGCGACCGGAGCGAACGAATACGGATGACGCTCCATCGCAAACTCCAGAAGAGAGTTGCTATAGCCTTGTTTAATGTTGCTGCCAAACTGCTCAATGATCGCCTCATCACAGCTCATCTCCATGTCACGTACCATATAGAAAAAGGCGATCCATACCAGCGGATTCCACCAGTATACGGCAAGCAGCAGGAACGCGATCAGCTTCCAAAGCGGATCGAGACGCCGCACATGATATTGCTCGTGTGCTAAAATATAGGCTTGTTCCTGCTCGCCCATCCGGAACGGGATATAAATCCGCGGCCGGAGAATTCCAAGGACAAAAGGCGAAGGAATCCGGTCGCATTCCCATACGGTTATGCCGCCTTTTCGCATAACGGATGTTGTGTTTGAACCTGCAAGCAAATGTGCCTTCCGACCGGATATGTGGCTGCGCGAAGAGATAGGCAGATCGATATCATTTGCAAGGACTGCTGTCTGCACAAGCATCCTGCATTTGATATAAGAATAGATACCATATGCCACGAAAAGCCCGACTCCGATCAGCCAGATCCATCCAAGAATTCCAAGGACCATCTGGGTTGTGCTAAGGGAATGCGCCGTAACACTTGCGGCTGCATTCCCGGAAATCGCATTGGAAGCAGCGGTTCTGGATGTGCCCATTGCGCCGGAAGCAGCAGTGATATCGGCCGGATTTGTTACGCCTTTTGGGGACAGCATCGTTTCCGCAGTCGACGCGCGGCCGGCAAAGGAACGAAACAGATTGAATACACTGAGCCTTGAGGCAATCGGCAGATCAAAGACCATGCGGATTCCGACGAGTGACCAAAGAACATAGGAGTATTTCTTTGGCATCCTGCGCAGAAGCAGGCGCGCCAGAAGAACTGCGAAGATTACAACCGCTACGGTCATATTTTTTTGTAAAAAAGTAAGGAAAATTTGACTTAATTCGCTTAACATAGCCATTCCTTTCTGAGCAATCGGATGCAGATCGGTTTATCATGGTGCCATCTGCAGGATACATCATTTCCGTTGTTTTCGTTGTTTCTATTGCTAAGATTCTTTGTGTTCATGGATCGTTTTCTTCAGCTAGGCTTCTTTATGTTCGTCAATCATTTTCTTCAGCTTCTTTGCGTCTTCACCGGAAATCTTCTTTCCGCCAAGAAAGGCTGCCACGAAACTGGGAAGAGAGCCGTCAAAGGTGCGGTCAACGAAATACTGTGATTCCTCCCTCTGTGCCTGAGCCTTTGGAATCAGAACCGTGACGGTTGCATTCTCGTTGGAGATGTATCCTTTTTCACACATCTTGCGCACGACCGTGTAAGTTGTTGATTTCTTCCATCCGAGTTCTTCCTGACAAAGCTTTACCAGTTCTCCAGAGCCCAGTGGTGCATGATCCCAGACCACACACATGAAGCGGTAATCGCTGTCACATAATTTTGCATAATCCATAGGAATTACCTCCATATCATTGTTTGAAATACGTGGTTATATATCACCTGCAGGTTGTTCAAGTATTTCGTATCAGGTGGTTTACAACCACCAACCTTAACCTGAGTTTACAATTGTCAACCCAAAATGTCAAGGTCTATTTTAATAAACCGAAATAGAAAAGAAAAACCCCGCCACTTTGGCGGAGCATCATTGTGTTTCCATATATAAATGATAATTAAAATCCGAGTATCCCGCTTCGAATCCATTCGACAGACGTTACCTTAGCAGTTAACTCCCTCCAGGCGACCTTACGGCACATGAGAGCTTCTGCTTAGAGCTGCTGTATTCCTACCCTGACCCGGTTCACAGATTCCCATTGCGTAAGACCCAGACGTCAACGCCACTTACCAAGGGCAGCTCCACCGTTTGGACCCTCTACGAGATATCACCCCAACTATAGCGGATTGTTGGTTCAAGGTACCGCTACCACCCCGGCTACTCGGAGATTTAAGTATAAGGCATGAAGTCTTCAATTGTCAATAGAATATTGACAAAACTCGAACGTATGTCTCGATATAGGGTCTTGAAGTATCGCAATAAATTTGAGAATAAAATGAGAAAATATGAAATAGAAGCTAAAGTATCCAATCAAACAACCGATAAACAATGTAGAAAGCTTATTGATGACAGAAATGTCATTTAGATTTTCAAGGAAGAAAGGAGATGCTGTTATGCGTATTGATGCATATAACCAGGTTGCGCAGCTGTATGGCGTACAGAGTAACTTCAAGACACAGAAGACATCCAGTGTCAGTGCACCGAGAGATCAGGTATCCATCTCACAGGCTGGTCGTGATTATCAGGTTGCAAAGACTGCAGTATCACAAGCTTCGGACATCAGGGAGGACAAGGTTGCACAGCTTAAGTCAATGATTGACGCAGGAACTTATTCCGTTGAGCCGGGCGATTTCGCCAGCAAGCTGCTGGAGAAGTATAATAATAGTCTTATTTAGTAAGTGAGGATTTGGATTTGGCTAGTTTAGTAGAAGAACTTGTAAATGTACTTGAAGCAGAAAAGCAGATTTATACAACGCTCGTCGGTTATGAAGAACGCAAGAAGGATGTTCTGATCGCAGCGGATGTCGCTACGCTTGAGGAGATTACAACGAAGGAACAGCTGGCAGGCGATGATCTGATCGCGTACAGCAACAAGCAGATCCAGATCCTTAAGGATATTGCGACGGTACTTGGCAGAACCGATGGAAAGATGACAGTTACAAGACTCATCTCTCTGTTGGACACGCAGCCGAAAGTACAGGAGCAGCTTACCGAGGCTAGAGACAGCCTGCTTACCGCAGCCAATCAGATGAAGACACTGAGCGATCAGAATGCGATTCTGATCCGCCAGGCAATCGAGTTAAACGAATTCGACATGACTTTGTTCAAAAGCCTTCGTCAGGCCCCTGAGACTGCCAATTACGACAAGAGTGCCTATAACACGGGCTCTCTGTTGGGTGGTGGTGGCTTTGATGCTACGAGCTAAAAAAGTGTTAAGTTTTCTGTGAAAACTTAACATGCAGCGTCAGCCCTTCGCGCAGCGGATTGGAATGGCTGATGTTCATGAAGGAGGAACAAGGTATGGCAAACGGATTCGGATCTCTCTATGTCGGAGCATCGGGTCTCCAGAATGCACAGAATGCATTAAACACAACTGCAAATAACCTTGCCAACGTAGACACCAAGGGATACGTTCGTGAGCAGGTTCGTTTTGCAGACAAAAATTATATCAAATTCAAAGATCAGACAAGCCGTGTTAACATGCAGCAGTCAGGACTGGGCGTGTCGATCGGTGATGTTGCACATGCAAGAGATATCTTTCTCGACAAGACTTACCGTCAGGAAACCGGCAGAAAGGAATTCTACTCCGCGCAGTATGAGGTCGCAACTTATGTGGAAGACCTGATGCAGGAGCTGAATGGAGAACAGTTCAAGGAGAGCGTGAACAACCTCTGGCAGGCGTTTCAGGAACTTTCCACGAAGCCTGCAATCTCCACCAATCAGAACCTTGTTCTGCAAAAAGCAGAATTGTTGGTAACCAGAAGTCAGTCGATCTATTCGGATCTCAAGAGTTATCAATCCAACATTAACCAGCAAATTAAAGATGACGTTGATCGTGTCAATGAGATTGGAAACCGCGTTTATGAACTGAATCTCAAAATTCAGAAAGTAGAGGCGGGTGGCGTTGAGACGGCTATGACGCTTCGCGATGAGAGAGACAGCCTGCTGGACGAACTCGGACAGTACGGAAGAATGGACGTAACAGAGGATGCGACCGGATTCTGTTTCGTCGATTTTGAGGGTGTACGTTTTATTGATGACCACAGATGCAACAATATTGGCCTGAATTCTGCCAAAGGCACCGGTTTCTATACCCCCTACTGGCCGCATCAGTCAGACGCAGCAAATGAAAAATACGTCTCGGTATTTCGCCTTGAGGATGCGATCTCGACCGAGATGAATACCGATATAGGCGGAATCAAATCCAAGCTTCTTGCAAGAGGAGACCGATACGGAGTAGCATCGGATCTTACGACGAACGAGGCATACGACAAGGTATCGAGAAGCACCGTAATGGAAGTGGAAGCCCAGATTGATACGCTTTTTTCGAGAATCGTGAAAGCGATGAATGATGTGTACTGTCCGAATGTGGAGTCTAAGGATGCGATTACTTCTGTGGATGGTACGGTATATCCGGCAGGCACAAAGATTCTTGACGCAGACAACTGTGCGAGAGGTGTGGATGGAAAGCTTCCACCGAGAGAGCTTTTTACAAGGGTCGGCGTGGATCGTTATACGGAAGTGACCGGAACGGACGGCAAGACCTATTATATATATAATGAAGAGGATCCGAACAATACGTCCACAATGTACAGCATCGGTTCGGTATCGATCAATTCGGATCTCAAGAGACAGATTACATTGATGCCGGCTTACACTGCCAACGGAGCCGTTGATTATGACTTCGGACACCGCCTGGCGAATGCGTGGAACGTCAAGGACATGGTACTCAGTCCGGACGACCAGAAGCCGTGCACGTTTGAGGAATATTACGACAAGGTTGTATCACAGCTCGGAATTATTGGAAACACTTATCAGTCAGCGACGGAGACGATGGAGGGAACGGTAAGTTCCGTAGATAACAAGCGTCAGCAGGTAATCGGTGTGTCATCCGATGAGGAACTGACTTATATGATCAAGTTCCAGTCTGCATATAACGCGGCGAGCCGATTCATGAACGTGATCAGTGAGATGACGGAACTGATCGTGACGGGACTTAAGTAAGTGGTGATTTAGGGAACAGGAGGAGTAAAATATGCCATCACAATTTTTCGGACTTAATATTGGGGCAAGTGCTCTGTCCTCATTTCAGACTTCGGTAAATACGACTGCCAACAACATTGCCAATGTGCAGACGAAGGGATATACCAGACAGACAACGACACTGCAGTCGACGGATCCGATCCGCGTGTACAGCCGCTACGGAAGTACCGGAACCGGTGTTACCGCCACTGCGATCACACAGGAGAGAAATCTCTATTACGATACCAAATACTGGCAGAACAGCTCCAGCAAGGGTTACTATGAGCAGAAGCTGTACTATCTGTATCAGGTGGAGGACGTGATCAAGGATGACAGCACACAGACGGGATTTACATCAATTTTCTCCAAGATGTTTGCAGGACTTGATACCTTAAAGACGAAGGGAGAAGAAGTCAGCGTCCGCAACCAGTTCATCCATCAGGCACAGAGTCTGTGTACCTATTTTAACGAGTTGTCCACAAACCTGACGCAGATGCAGGAAGATGCCAACGAGGAAATCAAAAGCAGTGTGGAAACCGTGAATGCAATCTCACAGAAAGTTGCCATCTTAAATAAAGAGATCAATATGATCGAGGTCCGCGGCGGACATGCGAATGAGCTTCGCGACCAGAGAGCGAACCTGATCGATCAGCTTTCCGAACTCGTAAATGTTGAAACACAGGAATATGAAGTACATAATACATACGGACAGAACCTTGGCGGAACGAATTACCGCGTGATCATCAACGGACAGGTTCTGGTCGATGGAAACGATTACCGGACATTGGACTGCAATACGTCCGATTATAAAAATAACCAGAGTGATGCGGACGGATTGTACTCGATCGTCTGGTCCGACACCGGGATGGATTTCGCGGCGACATCCGGTACTGCGGGAGGAAGCCTTAAGGCGCTTTTTGCAGTAAGAGACGGTAACAATGCGGAGAACATGACAGGAACGGTAGACAGTGTTGAGAATACAACCGATGCGGATGGCGTGACGCGCAGCAGTATCACGATGACGTTCCCGAGCACAACCGATATGAATGCAGTTAATCTGCCGGATAACGGAGTGCTTACGATCAATAGCCGCCACTATAACTATGATAGCTGGGAGGCGACGATCGGTCCGGATGGTATCACGAGCATCAAGTTCAATCTGACCGAGGAAGTTCCGGCGGAGCGTGCAGCGAATATGGAAGGATCGCAGCTGGTCTGCGGCGAGACGGTGGATGCGCTCGGCGTGCCGTATTACCAGTCACAGATTACGGAATTTGTCCGCAACTTTGTGAAAATGTTCAACGATATTGAGAAAAAAGGCGTGGACCTCACCGGAAGTCCGATGGGCGCTTTCTTCGTTGGACAGACCAAGGCTGGCTATACCTACGATGCAAATGATTTTGATGATAAAGTGACAACGGACGGAACACCGTACACGATCCGTTCGAAGGATGACAGTTATTTCCGTTACACCGCAGGCAACATCGCAGTCAATGCGACCTCTCTGCAGAATCCGAACTATTTTGCAACATCATCCGAGATCGTTAACGGAGAAGCAAAGTACGATGTGGTCGAGGAACTGCTCAAGCTGCAGAAGGACGTAACCATGTTCCGTGGCGACAATGCGGAGTCCTTCCTTGAGACGTTATTGTCCGATATCACCGTAGATGTCGACAAGACGAACATCAGTTATAAGAATTATTACAATCTCCAGACTGCGGTAGCGAACCAGAGAACTTCCGTATCCGGCGTCGACGAGGATGAAGAGGCATTAAACCTGATCAAATTCCAGAATGCATACAACCTGGCATCCAAAGTAATTTCCGTAATGTCAGAAATGTACGACAAACTGATTAATGAAACGGGCGTATAGGTCGATATATAAACTAAGAGCGTGACTATGCAGATGCAATGCCATGAAAGCGTCATTTCTGTTGTGCTTGCACATAAGGAAATGCGGATTTCATGGCGCTGTGACTCTGGATAGAGTCACCTCCACCCATATGAGCAAAATGATAAGCTGCGTAGTAGCGACTGACAGCATTGCTGGCAGATTTTGCGAATAAGGTGTGGAGGCAGCTGGAAAGTTAAGTGACAAAAGGGGGAATACACATGCGTGTAACCAACAACATGATTACCGCCAACACCAAGTCCAACATCAATGGCAACAAGGTGCTGGTTGACAAATACAATACGCAGATGACGACGCAGAAGAAAATCAACCGTCCTTCCGAGGATCCGGTTATCGCAATCCGCTCGCTGCGTATGCAGACAAACTTAAGCCATATTACACAGTATCTGGATAACAACATTTCCGATGCGAATGCATGGCTTGACGTAACCGAGACTGCATTAAACAACATGAAGAAAGTCCTGACTGATATCCGTACCCAGTGTGTCAACGGATCGACCGATACACTGACCGCGGATGACCGCCGCACGATTTTAAAGCAGTTGCAGGCGATGAGCGATCAGATCTACAGCGAGGGAAATTCGGACTATGCGGGACGTACCGTATTTACCGGATACCGTACTTCCTCCCAGCTGACCTTTAAGACGGACGAGAAGGATACGACATATAATATTGATCAGAAATTTACTTATCAGGATCTGCAGGAACACCGCTACTATTTCGGTGAGACAGACGTCCCGGCAGATGCGAATACGGAGTGTACGACTGAGGTCGGAACTCATACCTACAACAGACTGCGTCTGGCATATGATGGCATAGAATCTTTTGATAAATTCTCTTACACAGCGGGCGGCAACACCACCGAGATGGAGCTGGTATCCGCGGCAGACGTGGCAAACGGAGCGGATCCAACCGGCAAAATCGTTGTATACGACAACGAGGAGCAGTGGCGTCAGGCGACCGCCAACGGGGACGATGCCATGACACTCGGCGATAACGACATGATCTTCTTAAAAGATACGGGCGAGCTTGTGTTAGGCAAGGAGATCGCACATACGATGGCACAGACCAAGGCAGACTTCAACATGTCCTATACGAAGACCGGTTTCGATGCAGGAGAGGCAAGACCGGAGTACTATTATGACTGTAAAATGAAGACGCCGGACATGAACGAGGCTGTCACATACACGAAAGAGAATCAGCAGATTCTCTTCGAGATCTCAAGCGGCATCACACTTCCGGCAAACACACAGGCAAGCGAAGTATTTGATACAAGCATCGGCCGCGATGTCAGCGAGATGATCGACATCGTAAGCAAGGCAATTGATGCGAACGATAAGGTTGACAAGATCAAGGCAATGATGGAGCAGGAATCGTACGCAGACAAGGATTCGCAGAAGGTACTCAAGACGTATCTTGATGCAGCACAGAAAGAAGCGGATTACGCGAACGACAACCTGAAGAAAACCTACAAGCAGTACATCACGAATTTTGACAATTACCTGAATGATGTGAACGATGCCATCACGAATATCGGTAGTTTACAGAACCGTCTGGATCTCACACAGACCCGTGTCGAGAACCAGAAGACAACGGTTGAGGAACTGAAATCCAGCAATGATGATCGCGAGATTTCCGACATCATCATCGACTATACGGCATCTTACAATGCATACACTTCCAGCCTGACCGCAGCAGCAAAGGTTGGAAAGCAGACATTGCTTGATTATTTGTAAAAAACTGAAAGCCGGGGGCAAAGCCGCGGAGCAGCGGTCGGACAATCCGGCTTTGGGTTTTCATAAATTCATCGCGGAGCGAGAGGAGAATGACCATGAAGGCAAAAACAAGAATTTTTGGCGAGATTGAGATCGCAGACGACAAGATCATTACCCTGGAAAAAGGAATGATCGGATTCCCGGACCTGAACCGGTTCGCCTTAATCTTTGACGAGGAGAAGCAGAAAAAGCACAATTCCATCATGTGGCTGCAGTCCATGGATGACACGGATATCGCTTTTCCGGTTATGGAGCCACTGGCAGTCAGAGAGGACTACAAACCAAACGTAAACGAGGCGATGATTGCGCCGCTCGGACAACTGAATGAAGAGAACACCTATATCCTCGTAACGGTAACCGTCCCAAAGAAGGTGGAGGATTTTTCCGTGAATCTGAAAGCACCGCTCATCATCAACATGGACACCCACAAAGGCGTCCAGCTTATCGTTGAGGATGATTATCCGGTAAAATACAAAGTATATCAGATTTTAAAAGAAAAGGCAGGTGAATAGATATGTTGGCATTGACAAGAAAGAAAGGCGAAGCCCTTGTAATCAACAACAATATCGAGATCACCGTGCTTGAAATCCGCGGCGATCAGATCAAGATCGGCATCTCGGCTCCAAAGGACGTGCCGGTATACCGCAAGGAAGTATATTTACAGATCCAGCAGGAGAACCAGGCGGCTCTCAGCATCGACGGACTGGACGCTTTAAAAAATATTATGGGATAAAATGCATCGGAGGGTTAACTTTTAGAGGAATCCCTCCGATATTTCTTCTAGGATAAAAGGATCAGGTTCAACATAGTAAGTTACATGAATGAAAACAGGAGGTCATCATCATGGGAATTGAAGCAATTAAAGGTGCAGCAATGACATATCAGGGAAGTACGTCAACTGCAGAGACAAGAGAAGAAACAAGAGCAAAAGTTGAACAGACAGAGAATGTCGGTATCTCGAACAATATTGCGAAAGCAACGGTCGCTTTGGACACAAAGCAGACCAGCGGTGAAGGCACCGGAAGCAATGCGCAGCAGCAGGATCAGGAGAAGCAGAACGCGCAGATCAAGAAAGCTGTGGAGGATATCAATAAGAAGGCGGTCAATTCAGAGGCAATCTTCGGAATCCACGAGGCAACGAACCGCGTAACCATCAAGATCGTAGATAAAGACACCAAGAAAGTCATCAAGGAGCTCCCACCGGAGAAAACTCTGGACATGATTGCCAAAGTCTGGGAGATGGCAGGACTTATGGTAGACGAGAAGAGATAGGAGGAAATCCCTATGGCAATGAGAGTATCGGGTATCAATTCCGGACTGGATACAGACGCGATCGTTCAGGAACTGGTATCAGCATATAGTACGAAAACCGAGAAATATACAAAAGAACAGACAAAGTTAGGCTGGAAGCAGGAGATCTGGAAGAACCTGAACACGAAGGTGTACAGTCTGTATAACAGTGTTGGTAAAATGCGTTTTTCCAGCGCGTACAGCTTAAAGAAGACGACTGCATCGGATACGACCAAGGCATCTGTGACTGCAAGCAGCGATGCTGTCAACGGAACACAGAAGCTGCATGTACTGTCGACCGCACAGTCCGGTTATCTGACCGGCGGAAAGCTGGCACTTCGCAAGGAAGTGACAAAGGATGACGGAACAACCGAGCTTCAGAAAACAGATGGCAGAGATGAGAATGGTAACATTATCAAGATAACATCTGAGACAAAACTGAGTGCACTTGGTTATACGGATGGCAAAGATACAACATTAGATATCCATACAACGGATGAAAAGGGACAGGCGGTTACCAAGAAGATAACGCTTGGTAAGGATAGCACAGTACAGGATGTGGTAAGCGCACTTCGCGAGAACGGGCTGAATGCAAGCTTTGATGAGAACAACGGTCGTCTTTTTGTAAGTTCGAAAGATACTGGAAAAGCTGCTGATTTTACGATCAGTGCATCGACGACAAAGCAGATTCCAAAGACGGATGCTGACGGCAATTTCGTGAAAGATAAAGACGGTAAGGTCGTTATGGATGAAATTAAGATGTCGGATGAGGAGAGCGCATCATCAAAGAAACTGCTCGGCTTGCTTGGCCTCGATACCGTGAATAATACTTATGACAATCAGGCAGTCAAGATCGATGGCCGCGATGCGGTTATTTCGTTAAATGGTGTAAAGTATACGAATACCACCAATGAGTTCTCCATCAACGGACTCAATATTTCCGTAACCGGTGTTACGGACGATGTGGACGATCCGGAGAATGTCGATCTGTCGACACTCGATGACAGCAAGGCAATTACGATCACAACCACGACCGATACACAGGGAATCTACGATAAGATCAAGGATTTCCTGACCGAATATAACAATATCATCAATGAGATCACCAAGCTTTATAACGCGGATTCCGCAGGAAGCTACGAGCCACTGACCGATGATGAGAAGGATAAAATGTCCGACACAGAGATCGAGAAGTGGGAGACGAAGATCAAGGATTCACTTCTTCGCCGCGATAACTCCTTAAGTTCCATTATGAATTCTATGATGACATCCATGTCAAGCGGAATCGAGATCAATGGCAAGAGTTATTCACTGTCCAGCTTCGGTATCCAGACACTCGGATATCTGAATGCAGCTGCGAACGAGCAGAATGCTTATCATATTGATGGTGACGAGGATGATGAGAATACATCCGGCAACAAGGATAAGCTGATGGATGCGATCACGAAGGATCCTGACACGGTTGTCAGCTTCTTCCAGCAGCTCAGCAAGAACCTGTATAAGGCGATGGATGATCAGATGCAGTCCAGCAGCCTGCGTTCCCGTTACAAGATCTATAACGATAAGGAATTGGACAAGGAATACTCCAATCTGTCCAAGACCATCAAGGAATGGGAGAGAAAGGTGTCCGATAAGGAGGAGTACTATTATAAGCAGTTCTCCAACATGGAGACGGCTTTGTCCAAGTTACAGAGTCAGACAAGCTCACTCAGCTCTATGCTTGGAACAAGCTAAAATATAAGAACATTTTTCGCACACAATCGATTCGTGGAGGAATGGTTGTGGCGAAACGATAATCACACTTCGTGACAGAATCGTAAGAAGTTAAGGAGGAGTTGCGATGATCCAGAATCAAGGCTACGCAGCGTACAACAACAGTAAAATACTGACTGCTTCACCGGCAGAATTGACATTGATGCTCTATGACGGAGCAATCAAGTTCACGAATATCGCGATTATGGCGATCGAGAAGAACGATATCCAGAAAGCACACACCAATATTATTAAAACGGAGCGTATCATCATCGAATTCCAGTCCACTCTGGATGAGAAATATCCGGTAGCAAAGGATTTCAATGCCGTATATACCTATCTGATCCGTCGCCTGCGCGATGCGAACATTAAGAAAGATGCCGAGATTCTGGAGGAAGTGTTAAAGCATCTGCGCACGATGCGTGACACGTGGAAAGAGGTTATGGCAAAGACTGCTAACGGAACAAACGTGGCAGTATCATAGCAGGAGAAGTATATGTCAGAAACATATTTAGCAATCATGCTCCAAAGCCTTAAGAAGAAGGAACAGGTGCTGGATGAGATCATCCGTCTGAATGATCTGCAGAAGAAGCAGCTGACCGATCAGGCAACTCCGGTCGATGACTTCGACAAGACGGTGGAGGATAAGAGTGCCTGCATTGACCAGCTTGATCAGCTGGACAGCGGCTTCGAGAAGCTCTATGCGCAGGTTCAGGAAGAACTGCAGACGAACAAGGAGCAGTATGCAGATACGATCCGTGAGCTGCAGAAACGCATTCGCAGCGTGACGGACAAAAGTATCATGATCCAGGCGCAGGAAGCGCGCAACAAGGATCTGATGATGCAGAAGTTCACAACGGTAAGAAAGCATGCCAAGGATGTGCGTGTAAACAGTAAGGCGATTACGGGATATTACAAAACCATGACCCATTCCGGATACATGGACTCAAGATATATGGATGGTAAGAAGTAGTCGCAACATGATATGGTAGCAGGGAGAAAATTTAAATTTTCTTCTTATTTTGCTATAAAGTATCGGGGATTTTCTCCGATATAGAAAGTAAGTAAACAAAGAGTTGTCTTTGATTACGGTACCGTGATCGACAGCTTGACGGAGCGTACGGCCGCCAGGATAGACATCACAAACAAACAACGAACCGCAAGGACGCGGGGGACAAAGATTCAAGGAGGAATTATTATGGTAGTACAACACAACATGCAGGCGATGAACGCCAACAGAATGCTCAATGTTACAACAACACAGCAGTCAAAAGCAACAGAGAAGTTATCTTCTGGTTACAAGATCAACCGTGCAGCTGATGATGCAGCAGGACTTTCTATTTCTGAGAAGATGCGTAAGCAGATCAAAGGTCTTGATCAGGCTTCTACAAACGCTCAGGATGGTATCTCAGCCGTACAGACAGCTGAAGGTGCTTTAACTGAAGTTCACTCTATGCTTCAGCGTATGAACGAGCTTGCTACTCAGGCAGCCAACGGAACAAACAGTGAGTCTGACCGTTCTTCCATCCAGGATGAGATCGATCAGTTAACAACTGAGATCGACCGTGTTGCTGAGACAACCAAGTTCAACGAGACTTACCTGTTAAAGGGTAACGGAAAGACATCTGACGTTAAGATCAATGCTAAAGATGCTGGTATCGAGGGAACTCTTACCGGTGTTGGTACTGGTACAGCTACATTCAAGATGGCAGCTCTTAAGAATGGAGAGTCAATCACCATCGGATCTAAGGGTTATACGATTGGTTCAACAATCGCTGATGTTAAGACTGCAATCCAGGGAGCAAAGGCTGGAGATAAGATTACTGTCAATGGAACCGAGTATACGGTTGCAGATGATAAGGGAACTAATGTAGATCGTACCGAAAACATTCTTAAAAAGGATGATATTAAGGCACTTGTAAACGATGGCGCTAAGGTTATCGTTGGTACACAGACATATGTTGCTATGACAGAAGATACAACTGGTGGAAAGACCGCTGATGGTGTTGGCGATAATGATGCATCTGTTATCTCTGCAAATAAAGCATATGAATTAATCAAGAACGAACTGATTAAAGCAAGCTCTATTGGTGCTGATGCTGGATATGAAGCTAAAATCAAGTCTGCTGATCATGTAAACAAGGGAGCATATAGCTCAACAAATACTCAGATTTCCTTTACTATTGAGGAAGGAAAGAGAGAGGTTACACAGGGACTTCAGATTGGTCTTCATGTAGGTGCTGACGCAGATGAGAACAACAAGATTTCTTTCACTGTTGATACAATGGATTCTGCAGGACTTGGAGTTAAGGGATTAAACCTTGTGGATAAGACCGGTGCAAAGGCTACATACGCAATCGATTCTATCGCAGATGCAATCTCTAAGGTTTCTGCCCAGAGATCTTCACTCGGTGCTGTTCAGAACAGACTTGAGCACACAATTAACAACCTGGACAACGTAGTTGAGAATACTACAAGCGCTGAATCTCAGATTCGTGATACTGATATGGCTGAGACAATGGTTGAGTACAGCAAGAATAACATTCTTGCTCAGGCTGGCCAGTCAATGCTCGCTCAGGCGAACCAGTCAAATCAGGGTGTACTGTCCTTACTTGGTTAATTGCTGTTTGCTATTCATTGCTATACTACTATTACAAAACTGGCGACGGGTTGCTCCCGCCGCCTTTTTTGCGTCTTAAGGAATCTTACTGATATGTTATGAAAATTACCATTTTTGTCATTTTTTTTAAAATTTTAGTTTTAGGGGTTAAGTAATCCGTAAAGAGCCCGATATAAAGAGTAACCAAGTAAAAATGGTGTCCAGCAAGCACCATGAAAGGCGCCCAGCAAGCGTCATTACCCGAGGCGTTCAGCAAGCGCCTAATATTATCAAACAAGTAACCAAGGACGTTACGTAGGATTCAAGGAGGAAACAAACAATGGTAGTACAGCACAACATGCAGGCGATGAACGCCAACAGAATGTTAAACATTACAACTTCATCTCAGTCAAAGGCAACTGAGAAGTTATCATCCGGTTATAAGATCAACCGTGCAGCAGACGATGCCGCAGGACTTTCAATTTCCGAGAAGATGCGTAAGCAGATTAAGGGATTGGATCAGGCATCTACTAATGCACAGGATGGTATCTCCGCAGTACAGACAGCTGAAGGTGCTTTGACAGAAGTTCACTCAATGCTTCAGCGTATGAACGAGCTTGCAACGCAGGCAGCCAACGGAACTAATAGTAGCTCCGACCGTGAGGCAATCCAGAATGAGATTACTCAGCTCACTACTGAGATGGATCGTGTTGCAGAGACAACAAAGTTTAATGAGACATATCTGTTGAAGGGAAATGGAAAGACTTCCACAACCAAAGTTAACGCGCATGATGCTGGTATTTCAGGTACTCTTACCGGAGTCGGAACCGGTACAGCAACTTTTGTGATGGGTGCATTAAAGTATGGCGAGACCATTACAATCGGTTCCAAGGGATATACCGTTGGTACAACTATTTCTACCATTACAAAAGTAATGACCGATAAGCTTGCTGATGGAAAGACTCTTTCCATCAACGGAACAGAGTACACCGTTGTAGGCAATGCTAAGAATGAGGATAAGGCAGAAAATAAACTGACACTTGACACCTTAAAGACACTTGTTTCTGAGGGAGACAAGGTTGTTGTCGGAACGCAGACAATGATCGCAATGACAGACAAGGACGGAAACGGAATCGGAGATAATGATGCTTCTGTTATTTCTGCAAATAAGGCATACAGCCTGATCGCGGACGAACTTCGTAAGGCAAGCTCCGTAGGAGCAGATGCCGGACATGAGGCAGAGGTAACCGCTAATCTTAAAAATACAAAGGGAATTAAGGCTGATTGGAGCGATGCAAAGCAGTTTGTAGAGGGAACCACCACTCAGGTAACCTTTATCATCAAAGAGGGAACTGTTGATGTAACACAGGGACTGCAAATGGGGCTTCATGTAGGTGCAGATGCAGACGAAAGCAACAAGATTACATTTACAGTTGATACTATGACAGCAGCAGGTCTTGGACTTCAGAATTTAAGTGTTGTAGATACAACCGGTGCAAGAGCTACTTATGCAATTGATGCGATTGCCGATGCAATCCAGAAGGTATCGGATCAGAGATCTGCACTTGGTGCAATTCAAAACCGATTAGAGCATACTATTAATAACCTGGATAACGTTGTAGAGAATACTACATCTGCGGAATCACAGATTCGTGATACTGATATGGCTGAAGAGATGGTTGAGTACAGCAAGAATAACATTCTTGCACAGGCTGGTCAGTCCATGCTCGCACAGGCAAATCAGGCAACACAGGGTGTACTGTCACTGTTACAGTAAAATAGATAGCAACATAGAGGAAGAGCGAAAACCTCGCTCTTCCTTTTTCAATTAGAGGAGAATGATATGGGAACAAAACCGGTCTTGTCAATTTCTATGCTTGTATCGGATCGTCCGGATACGATTCGAAGGTGCCTGGATTCTTTGAAGCCGATAATGGAGGCAATTCCATGTGAATTGATACTGGTTAGTACGAGTCGAAATCAGGAAGTGCATACCATTATAAAAGAATATACAGATAAAATTGTAGAGTTTGAATGGTGTGACGATTTTTCCAAAGCCAGAAATGCGGGACTGATGCAGGCCAAGGGCGAGTGGTTCTTAACGCTTGATGATGATGAATGGTTTGTAGAACCACAACCGCTGATTGCGTTCTTTCAAAGTGGGGAGTATCGGAAGTTTGGATGTGCGAATTATTTAGTTCGTAATTTTTATGATACAAAATATCAATATTATAGCGATGCATGGGTTTCCCGTATGATCCGACTTTCAAAAGATACTCACTATGAGAGTAAGATTCACGAGTATTTGTATCCGGTAGAGGGCGAATGCAAAAATATAGAGGCACTTGCATATCATACAGGGTATATTTTTGAAAGTGAAGAGAAGCGGCTTGAGCATTTTAAGCGAAATGAACAGTTATTACAAAAAATGATTCAGGAAGAACCGGATCGATTGCGTTGGAGAGTGCAATTGTTACAGGAATATCGATCGGTACATGACTATACACATATGTATGAATTGGGAATGCAGTGTATCGAAGCATTTAAGGCCGTTAATAATTCGGTTGATAATCGCGATATCGGAACCTTTTATGTGGCGGCCGCAGAGGGAAAACTCTTCTTACATGAGGAAGAGGAAGCGTACCGGATAGGAGCACTTGCAATTAATGATTCACGTACAAGCGAACTCTGTCATGCGTATGTGATGTTGTTATATGGTGTGATTTTTTATCACAAACAGAATTGGGCTGAAGCAGAACACGCAATCAAAACGTATTTTCAGATTAAGGATTATCTGGAACAGAACCCGACGCGTTTGGAAATTCAAAAAGGTGCGTTGTTAGTCAGTGAAGCTTATGATGAGATGGCACTGAAAAAGGCATACGCGATTCTTATTATCTGTGGATTAAAGAACAATAACACTAAGCCTTTAAAGCAATATTTCTCTTATTTGGAATGGGAGCAGGATAGTGTTTATCTGATGGATGGATTCATGAAAGACATTGTCGAGGCGATGACGCATCTGAAATACGAGAAATGTTTTATGGATGTGGTATCGCTTGCGTGGAATCATCCGCAGCTGAGAAATGCTTTACTGGGAGAAATCGCGCCGTACGAGGAACAGGATCCGAAAGGGTATAAACAATTAGTTCATTATTTGGCAAAATTATCGGTAGATCATTGGTATCTGTGGTATGCAAAAATCTGTGATGCGGATACCAAAGTGAAAAAAGACGTATTTGCTGCCGATGTGAAAGGATTATTTTTCAGTATATCAAATGTATTCTGTGTGCCGGATAAGGTTTTGACAAAAGCAAAGAATAGAGGCGTTGCGTTAGAAGATATTTATCTTGAAATATCGGTGGAAAAATGGGAACAACACTGGAGATCGTATGTAGCAGAAAATTCGGCGTTGGATGTTCGACATACGGCAGAACGGATCTTTGCCATGAAATCAAAACCGGATATTCGATACGATCTTCTTGAAGTGATGCTGGCGGAATATGAAGCGTTTTCTGGAAATGAGACGTCAAAAGACTATGGGGAAATGCATAAGCGGATGGAAAAATTCGCAAGAGCTACGTTGTCGTTTGTACAGAAATATCCTGATGAACAAAAGAAAATGGGCGGAGTAGCGCAACAGATCGCGGATGCGTTAGCACTCGAAGAGAGTGAGCCACAGGAAGCACTTAGGCGCATGGCAGAGATCTCGCAGTCGGTTCCGGGATACGCACAGGCAATCAAAAATTATTTACTTGCGTTTAATGATTATTACCAGCACAAAGAGATGTATGCGAAAAAAGAATTAAAGAATCTTAAACTTCAAATAATGTCAGAAGTGCAAAAGTGTATCGAAGATAAAAATTATGTGGCGGCAATTACAATATTGGATCAATTAAAACAGATTGTCCCAACAGATCTTGATATACTTGAAATTACGTTACAGACACGACTGCTCTACCTGAAACAACAGGGGCTGCATGATTAATAGAAGGGAAATCTTATTATGGAACAGAACTTGCTTACAGTTTCAATATTAGTATCTGGCAGAACCGAGACAACATTTCGTTGCCTTGACTCCCTTCAACCATTGCGGGATGTTGTGGATACAGAAGTTATTTTAGTAGACACTGGATGTAATGATACAATGCGGGAAAGGTTGAAATCTTATGCAACGAAGATTCTCTCTTTTCAGTGGTGTAATGATTTTTCCAAGGCAAGAAATGCTGGATTAGCAGAAGCTTCAGGACAGTGGTTCTTGTATCTGGATGATGATGAATGGTTTGTGGATATTCAGAATTTGATTGACTTCTTTCAGAGTGGGGAATGTAACAATTATACATCGGCAAGTTATATCCAAAGAAATTATTTGGACATGGAGGGAAGTCAATATACAGATACCCGTGTAGGGCGTATGGCACGGATTACACCAGAATTACATTTTGAAAGCCGGATACATGAGTATTTAACTCCGACAGGTAATCTGCACAAGAATCTGACAGCAGTAGTAGAACATTATGGCTATGTGTACGCAACAGAAGAGGAAAAGATTGAGCATTTTAAGCGGAATCAAGTCCTCTTAGAAGAGATGATTAAGGAAGAACCGGGTCGTTTGCGTTGGCGGTTACAGCTTTTGCAGGAGTATCGTGCCATCGATGATTATATGCAGATGGAAACACTTGGAATGGCAGGAATCAAAATGATCAATACCTCAGACATCCCGGATAATGAGGAGGCACGAATATATATTGGTAGTTTTTATGCGGCAAGAATTTTGGCTGCCATGGGAAAGGAAAATTACAAAAAGGTTTGTGTATTATGCGAGGAGGCAGGAAAAGATTCGAGAAATACAAAGCTTTTTCAGACATTTCTGAATGAAATGCTTACGAAAGCATATTTTTATAGAGGATTAAATACCAAGCAGACGACAAATGGTGTGGATTATTATGTCTTGTCGGAAATGTCCGCACAGCAATATTTGGATGAGCTGGATTATTTTATGTCTCATAACGAAGAATTATATTCTCAACAGATAGCACCTTTTGTAGGAGAGTGCTTAGATGTAGTTAAGCAAAAAGAAATATATTCTATTCGCATTTGTAATGGATTAAAATTAGGTCAGGTACAAAATCTGGATCGATATGTGGAAATGCTGCGATGGGACGAGCAGCATATATATGTATTTGAGGAAATTGCCGATATATTAATTGAGGCAATGAATCGTTCCGCAGAGAAGTTTGAGGGGAAAAAGTCCCTAGAAAATGCAGAATATGCAGCGTATACTAAAACCTTGCACATTATACACCAGCATCATGCTTTGTGGGAATATTTTTGTGATGAGATCGAGAAACGACAACATCATGGATTGGATATGAATGGAATTATCCGATTGATTGGCGAGGTTTTTCCTGATGAGGTAGAGAAAGATGTGCAAACATCCGAAACGGAGATGTTGGTCACGCAGATTAAAGAACAAATACAATTGCTGATTGAAAATGGTATGAGAGATCAGGCATTAGTTGTTATTGCACAGATAAAAAGATTGATTCCAGAGGATGAACAATTGCAGGAGTTGGAGCAAATGTGTATGAATGAAATAAAGTAAACGGAGATATGTTGAGAAAAGGTGTAAAGAGTTATAAAATAAAAGAAACGTTATAGAGCGAATGAGATTTTGACGGAAAATAGAAGTCAGAAAGTGAATCAACTAATATGTATATAAACCCTTATTTAAAAAAAATAACAAGAGTAAAGGACCATGAAGACAGAACGGGTTATTTATGGTTAGATATGAACGAGAATCCAGAGGGTTTACCGGAAGAATTTGTGAGAAGAACTCTGGAAAAGGTCAGCACTCAAACAATTGCCGGATATCCGTACAAAGAAGAATTAATACAGCTTATAGCAGAAAGAGAGCAGCTTTCAGCTGATGCGGTAACTCTGACAAACGGATCGGATGAGGGGATTAAACTGATGTTTGAGACGTTTACAAGGGATACGGATAAAGTGATTGCTGTAACTCCGAGTTTTGAGATGTACCGTATTTATGCCGAAATGAAGGGCGTTAAATTAGATACGGTCACTTATGATGAATCGTTTCAAATCAGAGTTACTGATATTATAGATAAAATTGATGCAAAAACAGATGCAATCGTGCTTTTGAATCCTAATAGTCCAATCGGAAGTGAATATTCAAAAGATGAATATATACGTATTATTGAAAAAGCATGCCAAGTTGGAGCTCTTGTATTTATTGATGAAGCTTATGTACCTTTTGGTGTGCAGTCGCAGATAGATTTGATAAGAAAGTATGATAATGTTTTGATTTTGCGGACTTTTTCAAAATTATGTTCTATGGCGGGGCTGCGTGTAGGATATATTCTTGGAAATCCACAATTGATTAAATATCTGGATAATGCGGAAGGCAGCTATAATGTTAATACTATGGGAATTTTATTTGCTTCAGAGTTACTTAAAAACCCAATGTTATTGCAGCAACTTGCAGATATACAGGCTGAGGGCAAGCGATATCTGTGTGAAAAACTAGAACAAAGTGCATATGACTATATTGGACAGTATGGAAATTATGTGCTCATTAGGACAAAGAAAAATCCGAAGAAAGTAGCGCAGATGATGCGTGAAAAAAAGATTCTGATAAAAACATATAACAATTCGCTATTAAAAGACTGGGTTCGTGTTACAACGGGAAGCAAAAAAATAATGCGGCAGTTTTGGGATTCGTTTAGCCGAGTGGATGTAGAGGGATAAAGGGATTTTTTTACTCGAGGAGGAAACATGAAAAAGGTAATAACGTATGGTTCGTTTGACTTGTTCCATGAGGGTCATTACAGGCTGCTAGAGAGGGCAAAGGCATTAGGCGATTATTTAATTGTTGGTGTTACTACGGAACATTATGATGAGGCTCGAGGAAAAGTTAATGTAGTTGATTCACTTATGGAGCGTATTGAACATGTAAGACAAACCGGATTTGCTGATGAAATTATTATAGAAGATCATGTAGGACAAAAAGTCGAAGATATACAGAAATATGGTATTGATATTTTTACCGTGGGTTCTGATTGGGCAGGACAATTTGATCATTTACGAGAGTATTGTGAGGTCGTGTATCTTGAGAGAACAAAGGGAATATCCAGCACAATGCTTCGGGGTAAAAGATTTGGTATTATTCGACTTGGAATAATTGGATCTGGGAGAATTGCAAAACGTTTTGTTCCGGAAGTGAAGTATGTTAGTGGAATTAATACGGAGGTTGTATATAATCCTAATTTGGAGAGTGCTAAAAATTTAGCACAGGAAAATGAGCTACAAGTTTACACGGACGATATAGATGTCTTATATGAGCATGCGGATGCGATATATATTGCAACGCCTCACAATACTCATTATGAGTATGTAAAAGATGCCCTGAATCATGGCAAGCATGTCTTGTGTGAAAAACCAATGGTTTTGTCAGAAAAACAGGCAACAGAATTATTTGAGTTAGCAGAGGAACGGGGAGTAATTTTAATAGAAGCATTAAAGACAGCGTATGCTCCTGGATTTATTAAACTGATCAGCACAGCTAAAAGTGGAAAAATTGGTAAGATTGTAGATGCTGAGGCTGCATTTACCAAGTTGGTTACCGGGAATGGAAGGGAATTTCAAAAAGAAGAAAATGGAGGAAGCTTTACAGAATTAGGCAGTTATCCTTTACTTGCAATATTTAAAATATTCGGAACCAACTATAAAGAGATTCATTTTAAATCGTTTTGTAATAAAGATGGAATTGATCTGTACACAAAAGCAGATATTGAATACGAGCATGCAATTGCCAGTATCAAAGTTGGCTTAGGGGTAAAATCAGAGGGAAATCTGGTTATTTCAGGAACGGAAGGTAATATTATTGCAGACGCACCTTGGTGGATGACAAAAAATTTTGAAATACACTATGAAAATACTGATTTAAATGAAAAGTATTTTTCAATGTATTTGGGACAAGGATTGCGTTACGAAATAGCTGCTTTTGTTTCTTTGATAAACCATTATGATAGGAAGCAGATTATGAGCAAAAAGGAGTCTATAGCACTAGCGAGAGTAATGGAAGCCTTTTTACAAGATGAGCAAAAGAAAATTATTGAGTTATAGAGGAATGGAACTTGGAAATTAGAAGCTACACACCTGAGAATTTACGAGCATTACAATTAGTTGAATTAGAAATGCTGGCTGAGTTAAATCGTATATGTAGAAAGTATGAAATTCAATATATTATTGATGCGGGAACCCTGTTGGGAGCTGTACGACATGGAGGGTTTATACCTTGGGATGATGATATCGATATTCGGATGTTAAGGCCTGAGTATGAAAGATTCTGTGAAATTTGCAAAACAGAATTGAACGAACAATTTTTTTTGCAAAATCATAAAACCGACAAAGGCTATCGTTGGGGGTATGCCAGAATTTTAAAAAAGGGAACCGTATACCATAGAGTTGGTCAAGAAAAAATGACTGCAAAAAATGGAGTGTTTATTGATGTGTTTCCGAATGACAATCTACCATCGTCATATTGGGCAAATAAGGAATGTACAATCGTATCTTGGATTTGCAGAAAACTTTTATATTCAGAAGTTGGGGTTCGAAACAGCAAAGGAATCAATAAATTAGGCTTCTTCTTCTTGAATTGTCTTCCTAAAACATGGGGGCATAAGGGAATGCAGTATTTATCACATAAATATAAAGATAGCGATGCTACAAAAGTCCGCTGTTTTGGGTGGGGATCTAAAGAAGAAACCGGGGGCTTTTTAAAACGGTGGAATTTGGAAACACAAGATATTTTATTTGAAGGATTATCGGTTAGAGGTCCAAAAGATTTGGATGGATTTTTAAAATATTCTTTTGGAGATGATTATATGCAGTACCCACCGATAGAGAAGAGAAAACCGGCGCATACAGCGGATTATATATCTTTTTGAGGTGTTAGATTAGAATGGATATCGAAGACTTAAAAAAGTATCAAATAGTAATATATGGTACCGGGTATATTGCAGACAAGTTCTATAAAGTTTTGCAAATGAATCATATAGAACAAAATCTGGTTTGTTTTGTAAAGAGTAGGGTTGCAAAAGGTGAAAGTAAATACAATTTCTGTGTAAAAAGCATACAAGAGTTAGCAATAGAGAGCAATACATTAGTTTGCATAGCTGTACATGAGTCGAATCTAGAAGAAATAGTCGAAAATGTAAAACAACGGACGAACCAGTATCTATGGATTTATCCATTCTTGTATAGATGGTTACTAGGCGGAATTAAAGAAAAAGGAAAAAGTATAGAGATCAGAAGCCTAATCAATACGTGCAAAAAAGATCTTAGAATGGCAATTCGTTTAGCTGCAATTGAATGTTATTATGGAGAAAATGATTTCGGATATGATGTTTATTTGAGAGCTGAGGGAATCCATTGTAGTAGAGAAACTGCAAGAAAACGACTTTCGGGTTTTGAAAAATTAATAAATAGTTGGGAACAAAATGGGTATAATGCGGAATATGCAATCAGTGTAAATCAACAGGGAGAAGTATTTGACGGAAACCACAGATTATCACTTGCATTGTACCATCGTTTGGAAAAGATTTCATGTGATATATATAATACTACATTGTCTGCATTACAGATTCATGGACCGGAAGCAATGATTTCTGTGGAATGTTTACAGAAAAAAGGTTTTGATTCTGATGAGATAAATTTGTTATGGGATATACAAGATCGATATTACAAATTCTATAATATATAGAAAGGGATTATATGCAAAGTAAGATAGAACAAAAGTATAATAATCTTTTTGAAAAGTATTTGTTGGAGAAACCTCTTGAGGCAAAAAAAGTAAATTTAATTATAAAGAAATCCATACAGGATTTTTTGGCTGAGGCTAAAAATCCTGCCATTTATTGTTATGGCGGGCATACTAAAATGTTAATGGCGGATTTTATCTATGAACTTAAACCAATAAAGTATATTATTGATAATTATACAACATCGTCTGATAATACGGGATATAAATTTATAAAAGATGATGAAATTGAGGATCAAAAAATAGATTCTGTTATTATTTCATCTTTCAAGTTTAGAAAAGAGATAAAGCAAGGATTAAGAGAAAAACATCCTGAAGTAAGATTGCTTGATTTGTATGATGAATTTGAAAGCAATGGAATCTTTTTGAATGCAGATTATTATTACTATAATCATCCGTATCACCATTATCATACAATTAATTTGTTGCAAAGAAAGATTAGGCAGGGAAAAAAGTGTAATGAACAAATGTGGGTGGAATTAATTACCCATTATTTACATATTAAAGATTTTCGGACCGCTGGCAGTAAAGCAGAACAATTGTATCGCTTAACTGATAAGCAATGTTATCAAGAGTTGAGAACAGACATCGGACAATTATATGAGGAAGAGTTGAAAATTGCCGAATCATTTGATATTAGCAATGTTATTATGTTTTGCTTCGATGGTCTTAGACGCCGCGATTTATACGGCACGAAAATGCCACATATTCTACAGTGCCTAAAGAAGGACTCGTTTGTGTTTCAAAATGCATATTCATGTTCAACATCTACGTATGAAAGTCTTGTTCCAGCATATAGCGGAAATATGGATTTGAGGACTTGCTATTTTGAAAAGAACTATGTAGATATTGACGACTGTCCATTTGCAAAAGAAGTTATTCGACGTGGAGACCATCTGTATATATATGGTGATATGGATCATTTTATTGAGGCACAGGAAATTATTTACAGTAACCAGTTTCAAACCGTTACGGAAAAGATATGGAATATGTTAATAGATGGGGAGGGTGAAAAGAGGTCCCTATTTTATCTTCACGAGCTATACGAGAGCCATTTTACTTTCTCAAATCCATATACAGAGGACGAAATTAAAACCGAAGGTACAGCAATGCTATTTGATTATCTGCCACAAAAGGGAGGAAAGCTGCGAGCAGATTATAAGAAGCAGCACGAAGATTCTTTAAGATATTTGGATGATGTTGTGACACCCTTTTTCGAAAAACTGAAATGTAAAATGGTAGTATTTGCCGATCATGGAAATTTGATTCTCGATAAAAACACAGAGATTCAGGATGTGAATGATTTGGATTTTACATGTTCTGCGGAATGGACCGAAATTCCTTTGCTGATAAGAAATTCAAAAATGGGTGTAGGGGTTAGCAATAAGATCATTTCGCTGATAGAAATACCTGAGATCATAAAATCATTATTAGATGAGCGTGATTATAATGTTCCTGATCGGGAATATATAAAGATAGTAAGATCGGAGTTATATAATCCGGATTTCCGATTTTTATACAGCAGTTTAGGTAAAGAAACTTACTTGAATGCATTTGAAGCATTTGTATTTGCGGATGGTTATAAATTGATTATTTTTTCAAATGGTGAAGTGGAATTATACAATAATGAAGAAACGCGAGTTCTTGGAAGAGAAGATTTGGTTAAGGAATTGGTTTTGAAAGTGAAAACAGATATAACTGTTTGTGACTTGTTTGCGTAGAACCTGAATTATGATTGGATTAGACGAATGAAACGTATTTTTTTTATAATCAACTGTTTTTCTAAGGGGGGAGGTGCGGAAGCACTACTTACCTTAATTGTAAATAATTTGAACCCTCAAAAATACGAAATCGGGGTTATGGAAATCATACATGACACGATTAAAAAAGAGCCAATACATGAGAATGTAAGGATGTATCCATATTATACGTTGGCAGATGCAGCTGATCGGAAAGCAAGGATGTATTATGTATATCATGAGTGGGATAAAGTAATACAAGAATATATTCCACAAGATTATGATATTTATGTTTCATTTAATTATTTGAAACCCTCATTTTTGCTGCCAAAGGGCAAAAAGTGTATTGCATGGATACATGGAGATGTATATGATTTGGCAACAGAGAGGATGAGCGAAGAACGGTTGCTGCAAAGTGAGGCATTTAAGAAAGCTGATAGGATTGTTGCAATTAGTGATATAACAATGCAATCTCTTTTGGACTTATTTCCTGAACATAAAGACAAGTTTGTAATGCTGTGTAATGGGATAGATGTAGAAAGTGTTAGAAAAAAAGCAAATGAAGAGACTTGTATTAAGCTTGAACATCCTGCGATACTTTCCATTGGACGGGTAGAAGACAATAAAAACCCATTGCGATTGTTGAAAATTTTTCAAAAATTTTTGGAAAAGAATCCTAGTGCGCATTTGTATTATCTGGGATATGGAGATCAGTGTGAGATGGTTCAGCAACAAGCGGTTGAGAAAGGAATCGATCAATCGGTTCATTTATTAGGTTATTATGACAACCCATTTCCCATTGTTTCACAGTGTGATGTAGTAGGAATGTTTTCAAAATCGGAAGGATTTCCATTGGCATTATTGGAAAGTGTTGCATTGTATAAACCATTCGTTTCATCGCTGATTGGTGGAGCAAGATTGCTGGCAAATGTTGCAGAGTGTGGAAAAGTCACAGAATCGGATGACGAAGCTGTGGACGCATTGAGTTATTATATAAAGAAAGATAAGACTATTGTAGAGAAAGCGTGTGAAGATACGATCAAGTGTTTTAATCTTGAAAGCTATATAACGCAGATCGAGGCGCTTTTGGATAGTCTGTAACAGGAGAAAAATATGTATACGCTAGATGAATTTATGGCAGCAGTAGATCAGAGTGAGGGCATTGTCTGTTACGGGATAGGTAAACGTTTTCATATGTTTCTAAGTGAATTTGAAGGGACATCTATTATAGAAAAAATCAGATTTTGCATAGACGCATATGCGGGAAACCAAAGCATAAAAATTGAAAACCGGTTACTTGAAGTGCAAGGACTTTCTTCTTTGCAGATTGTGAGGGATCATCATTATGTTTTGATTATAACGAATCTGAGATACGATCAGGTCGTTGATGATCTAACGGATCAGGGTTTGCTTCAAGGAATTCAGGTATTTTGTTTTACTCATTTATATGGAATGCTTCTTGAAGAAAGGGCTATGAATAAATGGGTGCCAGCCAATCTAAGGATCACGAAAGAACAAAGAATTCCCAAGGTGATTCATTACTGTTGGTTTGGAGGAAATCCTATTCCAGATAAATATAAGAAGTGGATGGAAAGCTGGCATAAATATTGTCCTGATTATGAAATTGTTGAGTGGAATGAATCGAATTATGATGTGACCAAGAATGCATATATGCATGAAGCCTATCAATGCAAAAAATGGGGATTTGTACCGGATTATGCAAGGCTGGACATCATCTATAATCATGGTGGCATTTATATGGACACGGATGTGGAGTTAGTACAAAATCTAGATGATTTGTTATATCAGGAAGCCTATTTTGGATTTGAACGAGAGTCGACGATTAATCTTGGATTGGGGTTTGGAGCTGTAAAAGGATCTGAGATCATAAGAAAGCTGAGAGATGATTATGAGATGCGGCATTTCCTGTTGCAAGATGGAACAATGGATTTGACGGCCAGTCCTGTCTTGCAAACAGCGATTTTCCAACAGAAGGGAGTTGCGCTGAATGGAGAATATCAGGTAAAGCAGGATTTTACGATATATCCGGAAAAAGTACTATCGGGTAAATGCCCATACACAAGAAGGGTGCGTTTATTATCTTATACCAAATCTATACATCACTACGAAGCAACCTGGACAGATCATGAGTTTAAGGAGCGAAATAGACGATTCGAGCAGGAAATGAATTCTTAAAGGTACAACTATAATAGTTTTTCATACAGTTAGGAGCAGATATGAGCAGATTGTATCGCAAAAAAATACTTAATGAGTGGGCATTATTAGGACAGTGTTATAATGCGTGTGTACAAAATTTCAGTGAAAAGAGTTCGACAATTGTTTTGGATACATTAGTTACCTGTCAAGATGCTGCTTATGTAATTGGTAATAATTTGGAGAGACACTGGGGAGAGGAAACTCCGGTGGTATCACAAATTGGGAGTTTGTGCGAAAGTTTATATATTTGCCATGAGAAAATTTTGGAAGGGACGATTTCAAAACATGATTGGGCATGCGTTCAAGATGAAATAAAGGCAATTGAAAAACAATTAGAATTAAATTTATCAGATAAAATAGAGATGGCCTTTTTGCCGTATAAGGCTTCCATGTGGGATTCGTTAGAAAGTGTTTGGAAAGCGGCTTGTAAGAGAGAAGAGTGTGAAGTATATGTTGTACCAATCCCGTATTTTGATAAGACGGAAGAGGGGGGATTTGGACAAGAACATTATGAAATTGATCAGTATCCGGATGATGTTCCGACCATAAATTATGAAGAGTATAATATGGAGGAGAGGTGCCCGGATATTGTTTTTATTCATAATCCATATGATGATTATAATAGAGTAACAACAATTCATCCAAATTATTATGTTAAAGAATTAAAACAATATGTTGGAAAAGTAGTATACATTCCATATTATGTTTCAAATGAATTTAATCCAAGTGATCTTATTGTTCAGAGAACTAAGGAGCCATTTATCATGACTCCAGGAGTTATATTTTCGGATTATACAATTGTTCAATCTGAGAATATGAAACGACTGTACATAAACGTTTTAGAAAAAAAATGTCCAGATAGTGTGGCCACGAATTGGGAGAAACGAATTCTGGGACTGGGATCGCCGAAGGTTGACAGAGTATTACAAACTAGACGTGATGATAATAGGCTGCCCAAAGAGTGGAAGGAAAAAATCTATGGCTTAAACGGAAAAAGAAAAAGAGTCGTTTTTTATAATACGAGTCTTGCAGATTTGCTTAATTGTGATAATATGCTCGATAAAATTGAGGATACATTACAATTTTTTGAAAAGCAGGAAGATGTAGTTTTGTGGTGGAGACCACATCCATTGTATGAGGAAACATTAGAATCGATATTGCCGATGTTGGTTGAGAGATATCATGCAATTATAAAAAAATACAAAGACAATAAAATTGGCATTTTTGATACGGGGATGGATTTGGATTGGGCAATTGCAGAGACGGATGCTTATTATGGAGATGGAAGTTCTGTTTCTATTTTATTCAAATATGCAAATAAACCAGTTATGTATCAAGATGCAAAAATAAAAAATTGTAGTAAAAGGAATAAGAGTATTCCTATGTGGCCATGTGCTTATTATACTGATGATAATGCAGTTTGGTTCATTCATGGAAGAATGAACATGTTGTTCAAATTAGATTTAAATACATTACAATATGAATTGATCGGGAGCGTACCAGAAGAAAAATTATTCCAGGCATTTTTATATACGGGAATAGTCAAATATAAGCAAAGGATTATTTTAGTACCGGGGTTCGCAAAAAATCTAGCAATATACGATGTCGCGGAGAAAAAATTTAAAAAGATTAAGATTACAACGAAAGAAAAAGACATATCAAGTTATTTATTTGAAGAGGCTGAAGTATGGAAAAATTGGTTGATATGTTATCCATATAATGCTTCATTTTTGCTCAAAATTAATTTAGATTCATTAGAGATGAAGAAGATAAATCTCTTAGGGGAGAAGGAGAGCGAAGAAAACGTAACTTTTTATAGTAGGGCGAGAGTTAAAAATAATGTATATATGGTATGTGATAAAACAAATTCTATAATTAAAGTTAATTTGGATGCAGATCAACTCTCGGTAATTAAAAGTCCAAACGATGAAAGATATACGAAAATAGCCGCTTTAGGTACGAAAATAGTTTTGTTTTCTTCTGAGACTCAAGAAATAATTTTATTGGATAAAAATGAAAAGAAAAAGGTTTTGTTACGTGTGGCAAATGACATCCCATTTAGGATGAGAGGAGTAGGAGATAGAATTCTTCTTATAGAAAATGTACAGGGGAAACGAACTTGTATAGACGTAAAGGGGGAGATTGTTTCTGAAGAAGAAAAAAAGACAGGGAAAACGTATAGTCTTTTAAATTGTAATCCACCAATGGGGATTTTGGGAAATCATCTTAGAAGTTTGAGAACATATTTTGACACATCCGAATATAGTTTATTTTTATACGAACAAGATGGAATAAAAGACTGTATAAAATTTGAGGATTATAAATTTGAAGAGCTGCTTTTGGATGAAAATCTGCGCCGCGAAATTGGTACAAAAGCGCGGATGCGGG